>Ga0187819_10000103_pt1 | contig 37243 bp, 30 predicted proteins | sample NC_wetland_sal_i_15_FD_132411 | JGI IMG/M metagenome (GOLD analysis project Ga0187819, IMG submission 132411) | Wetland sediment microbial communities from Neuse River Estuary, North Carolina, USA - SO4_4 | ecosystem: Environmental > Aquatic > Freshwater > Wetlands > Sediment | place: USA... | reverse complement strand
GGAGAAAAGCCCACGGTCAGAACGGCACTGACCGTGGCTACCCGAACCGTCAGGCGCCCTGGCGACGGAGCAACTGCACGCCTTCGGCGAGTGCATTACCCGATCCCTCTGCCCCGTTGGTTTCCGCCGCCGGCGCTTCTACCGCCCGCTCTTTCCCTTCCCCAGGCGCGAGGAAGAGATTGGCCTCCACGCCATGCTGGCGCGTGTAGAGGTCCCAGTAGCGGCCGCGGGCCGCCAGTAGCTCCGCGTGGCGCCCGCGTTCCACGATGCGCCCGCCCTCGACCACCAGAATCTGGTCGGCGCGGCGGATGGTGGAGAGCCGGTGCGCGATGACGAACGTCGTCCGGCCGCGCATCAGGTAGCCGAGGCCCTCTTGAATGAGCGCCTCCGACTCCGAGTCCAGGCTGGAGGTCGCTTCGTCCAGCAGGAGGATGCGCGGATCCGCCAGGATGGCGCGGGCGATGGAAACGCGCTGCCGCTGCCCTCCGGAAAGCTTCACGCCGCGCTCCCCCACGACCGTCTCGTAGCGCTGCGGAAACGATTCCGCAAACTCGTCCACGCGGGCGATGCGGCAGGCGGCGAGGATGGCCTCTTCCGGCGCGTCGGGGCGCGAGAAGGCCACGTTTTCGCGGATGGTACCGTCGAACAGAAACGTGTCCTGCATCACCACGCCGAGATGGCGGCGGTAAGAATCCAGCCGCACCGTGGCCAGGTCCACGCCGTCCACACGGACCGTGCCCGCCGTGGGCACGTAAAACGCGGCAATCAATCCGATCATTGTGGATTTGCCGGCGCCCGAGGGGCCCACGAGCGCCGTGACCGTGCCCGGCTCGGCGCGAAGGCTCACGGCGTCCAGCACCTGTTTGCCCGCTTCGTAGGAGAAGTTCACGCCGTCGAATTCCACGAGCCCGCGCACGTCATTGAGCGCCTGGGTGCGCCGCGGGTCCTCGTCCTCGGGGCGCTCGGCGAGCACTTCGTGGGTGCGCTCGAGTCCCGCGAGGGCTTCGGTGATCTGCGTGCCGATGGTCACGATCTGGAACATGGGCGCCACCAGCATAGCCAGGAACGCCGTGTACATCACCAGCGTCCCCATGGTCATGGTGCCGGCCAGGATCTGCCGTGCCCCGATGAACATGATGGCGGCGCTCACCAGGCCCAGCACTACGCTCGCAGATAAATTCATCAACGACATGGCCGTGAGCGTTTGCAGCACGTTGTCCAGCAGCCGCTGCACGCCGGCGGAAAAAACTCCCGCCTCGCGCTCCTCCGCGTGGTAGCCCTTCACCACGCGCACGCCGCCCAGAGATTCCGTCAGCCGGCCGGTCACTTCCCCCTGGATTTTGGGCCGCACGCGGAACATGGGCCGGATTTTGCCCATGGCCTGCTTGAGCGCTGCGCCCAGCACCAGCAGGAACACCATGGCTACCAGCGTCATGGTCGCGCTGATGCGCAGGAGAATCGCCAGCGCGAATACCGAGGTGAGCAGCGCCCCGCCAAATTCCACCATGCCCGTGCCGATGAGGTTGCGCACCCCTTCCACGTCGCTCATGATGCGCGAAACCAGCACACCGGTTTTGTTCGCGTCGTAATAGGCCACCGGCAGCCGACCCACGTGGCGCTGCACCTGGCGGCGCATGTCCGCGATCAGGCGCTGCGCGGCCTTCGACAGGATCTGGGTGAGCGCAAAGGACGACGCGCCCTGCACCATGGTGGCGCACAGCACCGCCGCGACCAGCGGGACGAGCAGAGCCGCATGCCGCTTGCCCACTACGTCGTCAAACAGGAATTTGGTGGAAGCGGGGAGCACCAGCCCGGCCAGCCGGTTGATCACCATCAGGCCGAAGCCCAGCGCCAGCAGCGCGCGCCGCGGACGCACCAGGGCCCAAACCTCGGGCAGCAGATCTCGAATGGCCGGCTTCGCTTTTCCCTTAAGGGATTCCGGCGCCATGCGGGATTTCATGCCTCGTGGACTCTCTCGCCCCGAGGTCGACGACAAGAATGACCCAGAGTATCGCACTGCAGAAACAAGGTAACACAGGCCCGGCGCGGGGGGAGTGCGGGCGAAGGGCACCTGACGAGCAGCCGGCTCGGGCAGGATTCCAAATCGGCACACAACCGCCGGGCTGTGCCCGGCCAGCGCAGGCCGGCAGTCTATTCGCTTTTTATTTGCCTGAGGCCTTCCGAGGCCACAAATCTAACGTCTTGACGCGCCCGCTTCACACTCCTAGACTGAATACGTCAGTTCTGGGGGGCGCTAGCTCATGGACTTCCGGCTAGGAGAGAAGGTCGTATATCCCAACCACGGCGTAGGCGTAATCGAACAAATCAGTTTCGGAGTTCTTAACGGCCGCACAGAGAAGTACTTCATGCTGCGCGTGGTGGCCAGCGGGCTGCGCGTCATGGTGCCGCACTCCAACGTGCAGGCCGTGGGGCTGCGTCCGGTGATTCAATCCAACGAGGCCGGCCGCGTCCTGAACTACCTCGAAAACACGAAGTGCGGCAGCCACCACGACTGGAAGCACCGCTTCAAGGAAAACTCCGAACGCATGCGCACCGGCTCGCTCTACGAAGTCGCCACGGTGCTGAAGAGCCTGGTATCCCTCAGCCGTTCGAAACCCCTTTCCTTCCGTGAGAAAAAGATGCTGGAGCGCGCCCGCCACCTGCTGATCAGCGAACTGGCCACGGCACGCAACACGGGAGAAGAGGCAGTGGAAGACAGCGTGACGCGGGCCCTGGCGAAGAGCAAACTCACCTTGCCGCCGGCCAGCGAAAAACTCCTCGACTGAAGCCCCCGGCCCCACGGGCCGCGCAGCAGCAACCGAGAAATCCAGGAAAGCACTGACTACGCCCCGCTGCGCCCTTTTCCCCACCCGCCGCCGCCCGGCGATTCGATGCGCAGCGCGTCGCCCCGCTCCACGTGCAGGCTGGTTTTGGACGGCAACGCCCGCTTCCGGCCGCGACGGATGAGCAGGTTCTTGCCGCGTGCGCCCGGCGCGCCTCCGGCCAGGCCGTAGGGCCCGATGCGCCGGCGGTCGGAGAGCAGGCTGGCCTCCGCCGCGGTGAGAAATTCGATCTCGCGCACGATCCCGTCGCCCCCGCGCCACCTGCCGCGCCCTCCCGAACCCGGCCGCAGGGAGTAGCGGCGGACGCGCACCGGATAAACGTGTTCCAGCACTTCCACCGGCGTGTTGAGCGAATTCGTCATGTGGGTGTGGATGCCGGAGATGCCGTCGCGTCCGGGCCGGGCGCCCATGCCGCCGGCGATGGTCTCGTAGTACGCAAACGGACGGCGCGTGCGCGGGTCCACTCCTCCAAATGAAACGTTGTTCATGGTGCCCTGCGAGGCGGCAGGCACGCGCCGGGGCAGCGCCCGCGCCAGGGCGCGCAGCAGCGTGTCCACGATTCGCTGCGAGGTCTCCACGTTGCCGCCCGCCACGGCGCAGGGCGGCCGCGCGTTTACCACTGTTCCCGCCGGCGCGATCACGCGAATCGGCCGCAGGAGGCCCGCCGTCGCGGGCACCTGCTCGTCCAACAGGCAGCGGAACGTGTAATACACGGCGGACACCGTGATGGCCTCGACCGCGTTGACGCTCCCCGCGCATTGCGGCGCCGAGCCGGTGAAGTCCACGCGCGCGCGCGCGCCGCGCACCGTGATGCTCACGCGGATGCGCACGGGCTCGCGGGTCATGCCGTCGTCATCCAGAAAATCCTCCGCCGTGTAACGTCCCGGCGGGATGCTGCGCAACGTAGCGCGCATCATGCGGTCGGAATACTCGAGCAGGTGCCCGGCATACGCGGCGACTTCGCGGAGCCCGTAGCGCGCCACGATTTCTTCCAGCCGCCGGCCGCCGGTGCGGCACGCGGCGATTTGCGCCGTCAGGTCGCCCTGGCGCTCTTCCGGCGTGCGCACATTGGCCAGCACCAGGGCGAGCACGTCGCGGTCGATTTCCCCGCCGCGGCACAGTTTTACCGGCGGGATGCGCACGCCCTCAGCGAAAATCTCCTGCGCGAGCGACATCGAGCCGGCCTGCGCCCCGCCCACGTCGGCATGATGCGCGCGGCTGGCCACGTAGAAGACCGGACGCCGTCCCGAGGGTTTCGTGCCCGCGACGAACACGGGCATCACCAGGGTGATGTCCGGAAGATGCGTGCCCCCGGCGTAGGGATCATTCAGCATGGCAACTTCCCCCGCGCCCAGAGGAAACGCCGCGAGCGCGGCAGCCACCGACATGGGCATGGAACCGAGATGCACGGGCATGTGATCGCCCATGGCCAGCGCCTCGCCGCGCGCGTCGAATACCGCGCAGGAATAATCCCGCCGCTCTTTGATATTCGGCGAAAACGCGGAGCGGCGCAGCGCCGCACCCATCTCCTCCGCCACCGAATGGAAGAGGTTTTTCAGGATTTCCAGCCGAATCGGATCCACGCGCCCGTTCATTGATTCTCCGGCTCGAGCAGCAGATTGCCGAACGCGTCCACGCGGCCGCGCCACCCAGGCGGCAGAAACGAGGTCGCGCCGTACTCGCTCACCACCGCCGGCCCGCGCAGGCGGTTGCCTGCGCGGAGGCGCGCCCGGTCATAGAACCCGCTGGCCATCCACCGGCCGCGCACAAACAGGCGCCGCTCGCCGGAGAGCGCCGCCGCGGCAGACGCTCCGGCCGTGGCAGACCGCGGTATCCCCGGCTTCGGCGTGAGGCCCGCCATGCGCGCGCGCACGTTCACAATCTCCACCCTGCGCGACGCGTCGGAGTGCCAGTAGCGTTGTTGGTGCGCCCGATGGAAGGCTGCCACGTAATCGCCGGCCGCTGGAATCGTCAACTCGTAACCCTGCCCCGCATAGCGGCAATCCAGAAAACGCTGGACGCGCAGTTGCCGCCGCGCGCGAAATCCCTCGCGCGCCAACTCGCGCGCGCCTGCCCGCTCCACCCCGGAAAACGCCGCGGCCAGCCTGCGACTCATTTCGCGCGGCGGAAGCGCCGCGAGCTGCACCGTGCGCACATATTCTTTCACCACGTCCGCGCGCAGGATTCCCAGCGCGGAGAGGCCTCCAGGCAGCCGGGGCACGAGCACGCGCGGAAGTCCGAGCGCCGCGGCCAGTTCGCAGGCGTGCAGCCCTCCCGCCCCGCCGAAAGCGACCAGTGTGTAATCGCGCGGGTCGTGGCCCCGTTCGATGGAGATCACGCGGATGGCCTTCTCCATGACGGCATTCGCCACGTCCACGATGCCCTGCGCGAAATCCTCTACTGTGCGCGGCCCCGCGGGAGCGCCACGCAGCACAGCTTCGAGCGCCCTGCGCGCCCGCCCCGCGTCCAGCCGGAATTCGCCGCCCAGAAACCCGTCGGGCGAAATCCGTCCCAGCACGAGTTGGGCATCGGTGACCGTGGGCCGGTCGCCGCGCCCGTAGCAGGCCGGCCCGGGATCCGCGCCCGCGCTCTCCGGCCCCACGCGCAGAGCCCCGGCGCGGTCGAACCGCGCCAGCGAGCCTCCCCCCGCGCCGACGGTGTGAATATCGAGCACGGGTACGGCCACGGGCAGCCCCGCGACCTCCGCCTCATTCGTGACGCGTCCCGAGGTCTCGCGGCCATCGAGCAACGCCACATCGGTGGAAGTTCCGCCCATGTCGAAGCTGATGATCCGCACGAAGCCCGCCGTGCCCGCGACGTATTCCGCCCCCAGCACACCGCCTGCGGGACCGGAGAGGATGGTACGGACCGGCTCGCGCGCCGCCGCCCCGGCAGAGACGATCCCTCCGTTCGATTGCATCACCAGCACCCGCGTGCCCCGCGCGCCGCTCGCACCCCAGGCAGCGGCCGCGCGCTGCGACACTTCTCCCAGGTATTGGGCCATCACCGGAATCAGGTAGGCGTTCACCACCGTGGTGGCCGTGCGTTCGAATTCGCGGAACTCGGGGAGCACGTCGCAGGAGAGCGTGGCGCGTAGACCCGCGGCGGCGAGCGCCGCGCCCGCCGCGCGTTCGTGCGCAGGATTCGCGTAGGAGAACAGCAGGCACACGGCCACGGCATCTGCGCCGGTGGCACGAGCGGAGCGCACGATGCGGGCGAAATCCGCGCGCGATGGCGCCAGCAGCACGCGCCCGCCCGGCCCCATGCGCTCCCGCAGCCCGATTCGCCGTGCGCGCGGCACCAGCGGCGGTTGCCGTTCGACGAACCAGTCGTACAACCGTGGACGCGCCTGCCGGCCGATTTCCAGCACGTCCTCGAACCCCGCGGTGGTCACCAGAGCCACCCGGCCCCCGCGGCGTTCGAGCAGCGCGTTGGTCCCGACCGTGGTGCCGTAGAGCAGTTCCAGCCGCCCGGGAGCGGCGTGGCGCGACCGCTCGCGCAACTGTTCCGCGAGCACGCGCTGCAGGATGCGCGCGACCGCATCCGCCGGGTTCTGCGGTGTGGAGGGAACCTTCAGAATGCGCAGCCGGCCGCCGGCTACGAACACGGCGTCGGTAAACGTGCCGCCGGAGTCAATCGCGATGCGCTGGAGGTTGGAGGACAAAGCAGATGGCCGCCGGGCGCGCCGGGCCGCCGCTACAATACCCGCACGGCCATCGAAAGGGCAACCGGTTACCCCTTCGGCCGTTTCGCCGCGAGAAGCGCTTCCACCTGCTTCAGGTGATTCAGGTCGTGGCCCGCCATCATGCTCACGATGGCCTCGATGGATTCCTGGCCCCGCTCGGCGTGCATGCCGTAATGCTTCCACTGCTCGGGACGCAGCCGCCGCAGCCAGTCGAGGTTGGCTTCGCGCACCGCCCGGAACAGCGCCAGCGATTTCTTCGCGTCGCGAGCCGCGTAATTTCCGGCCGCGGCCCAGGAATCCTGGTCAAACGCCTGGATGGGAGTTCCCGGCGCGCCGGCGATCATTCGCATCCGGTAGCCAATCACTATCTCTCCTTCCGACAGGTGCGCAATGATCTCATTTACCGACCATTTCCCCGGCGCGGGACGCCGCGCAAGCTTTTGCCGATTGGCGCCGCGCATCGCTCGCGCCAATCGCCCCACTGTGGTTGCCTGCACCTTCAAAGGCTCCTGGCCCTCCACGTTCTTCAGCATTCTCTCTCGATATTGCTGCGGCGTCTCTTGCATGGAAAATCCCTCCTGGAGTCATATTAGATGCGCAGAGGGGCGGACGGTAGAGCCGAAATGGATTGCGGGATGGAATCATCCTCCGTTTCTGCTCCGATTGCCTCCGAGTCCTCTCCGCGCCGCTTGTTCCATGCGCTGGATTCCCTTCCTAATCGCGCCCGGCCGGTCTGGACAGCCTTCCGGTGTCCGATTCAGGGACAGCCCATCCCACAGCCGGGCACCGAGCCCCACGCTAGGTGGGCCGCTCTACGCGAACCCTCTCAGAACAAAGAGGTTATCTCAAGGCTGCCTGGAGCCACTCTTGCAATCAGGAATCAGTCGCGGTTTCGTTTAAACTGCCCATTACCGGGAGGCCCGATGGCCACATTCCTACAGGACCTGCGCTATGCCGTCCGGATGCTGCTGAGGAGCCCAGGATTCACCGCCATTGCCATCCTCACCCTGTCTCTCGGCATCGGCGCGAACACCGCCATTTTCAGCATGGTGGATTCTTTCCTGCTGCGGCCGCTGCCCGTAAAAGACCCTGGCGAGTTGGTGGTGCTCGCCTCAGAGCAGAATCAGGGACCTCTCAACGAGCAACTCTCTTTTCCCGAACTCCTGGACATCCGCGAACAGACCACATCCGTATTTGCTGACGTCACCGGCGCCCTCGTGGGCTTGGATGGATTGAGCGTCAACGGCCACGCCGATCGCTTGGTGACGATTTATGTAACGGGCAACTACTTCAGCGCGCTGGGTGTGAAGCCGGCGGTGGGGCGGCTGATCCTGCCGTCCGAGGGGAAGGAAATCGGCGCCGATCCGGTGCTGGTGTTGTCCTATGACTATTGGAAAAAAAGGTTCAACGCCGACCGGAACATCGCAGGGCAAAAGGTGACCGTGGATGGCCACGTCTTCACCGTCGTGGGCGTGACGCCGGAAGGCTTCCACGGAACACAAAACATAATCGATCCCCAAGGCTACCTGCCCATGGGCATGGCGTACATCGAGGGGGGTGCGAACGCGACAGATTACATGGTGAATCGAAACGTCCGCGGGACTGCCATCCTGGCCCGGCTCCAGCCGGGCGTCACGCTCGCGCAGGCCCAGGCGGCACTCCGTGTTGTGAGCCAGCGGCTGGCGCAGCAATATCCGGATACCGAGAAAGGTCTCTCCGTGCTCGCCTTTCCGGAGCGCCTGTCGCGGCCCGGTCCTCAGAAAGACAATTCCATCGTACTGGTCTCCGCGCTGTTCATGGCGCTTTCCGGGCTGGTGCTGGTGCTCGCCTGCGTCAACGTGGCGAACATCCTGCTCGTCCGCGGAAGCATCCGGCAGCGCGAAATGGCTGTGCGCGCGGCCATGGGGGCCGCGCGCAGCCGCCTGATTCGCCAATTGCTCACCGAAAGCGTTTTCCTGGCCCTGCTGGGCGGACTGGCCGGCATTGCGCTCGGCCTATGGGGGAGCAGCGTGATCAGCCGGATCGATCTCAGAACGACCCTCCCGATCTACCTGGACTTCAATTTCGATTGGCGGATCTTCGCATTTGCCTTCGCCGCGGCACTGCTCACCGGGGTGGTGGTCGGAGTGGTGCCGGCATTGCGTCTCTCCCGCGGAAATCTGAGCGCCATTCTCCATGAAGGCGGCCGGAGCGTGGCCGGAGGCCGCCAGATCCTCCGAAGCGCACTGGTTGTCGCTCAGGTGGGCGGCTCGCTGATGCTGCTGATCGTTGCCGGGCTCTTTACCCGCAGCCTTCAACATGCCCAGCGCGCGAACCTGGGCTTTAATCCCACCCACGTTTTGAACCTGACCATGGATCCCAACGAAATCGGGTTTAACGAAGCCCAGGCGCGGGTCTTCTACAAGCAACTCCTCGAGCGGGTGCGCTCGCTGCCGGGGGTCCAATCCGCGTCGCTCTCTTTGGGCATTCCGATGGGCTACTACAACATTGCGGACACCCCCATCATCCCGGGCTACGAAACTCCGGCCGGCCAGCCGCCTCGCACGATTTATTACAGCCAGATATCCACCGACTACTTCGCGACGATGAGCATCGGCATGGATCACGGGCGGGAATTCACCGCCGCGGACGACGAAAACACTCCCTACGTGGCCATCGTCAACCGCAACATGGCCGAGAAATTCTGGCCGCACGAGGACCCCATCGGCCGGCAGTTCAAACTATCCAGCGACCAATCCCATGTGATCACTGTGGTCGGCGTGTCCAAGGACAGCCGCACATTCGGGATCAAGGGCGATATCAAGCCATATTTCTATGTGCCGTGGACCCAGAATTTCAGCTCGTTGCTCACGCTCCAGGTGCGCGCGGCGGGTGAGCCCGAGGCCGTCGCTCCGGAAATCGAAAAGGAAATCGGCGCGCTGGCACCCGATCTGCCTGTTTTCGACGTTCAACCGATGACCAGTTCGATGCAAGGCGCCAACGGCTTCCTGATCTTCCAATTCGGCGCGGCCCTGGCCGCGGCGCTGGGAGTGCTGGGATTGCTGCTCGCTCTGGTGGGCGTCTACGGCGTGGTTTCCTACTCGGCCAGCCAGAGGAAGCACGAAATCGGCATTCGCATGGCCCTGGGCGCGCAGCCCCGGCAAGTCCTCGGCATGGTGCTGCGGCAGGGCGCCGGCATTATCGCCATCGGGCTGGTGATAGGACTCCTGGCGACGATTGGCGTGGCCCGGGCCGTCGGCTATTTCCTGATCGGCGTCAGCCCCACTGACCCGCTCACCTACGTCTCCGTTTCCTCGCTGCTGATTTTAGTGGCGCTCGCCGCCTGCGCCGTGCCCGCGTGGCGGGCCATGCGTCTCGACCCGCTCGCGGCCCTCCGCCACGAGTAGGCACGACGATATCAGGAAAGGTAGCGCGGGCTTTCAGCCTCCGCGGGCGTCAACATTGGACACCGTATGTGCTCGCAACGGAGTTCCCTGCCCATTGCGGGCTACGCAGCTTTCTCAGCATCGTGTTAGCCCCTGAGGGCCGTTCCTTCGCGTTGTCACACAGGCTCTTTGGCACATGTGGATTCTGCCCGCGGCGGCCATGGATGGTCTTCTGCTCTGTGTTCTCTGCGCGCTCTGCGGACCATGTGTTAGGTTTCTCAGAGCCCTTTGGGACCGGAGGGCCAGTGCATGTCCAAAAAAAGTTCCAGAATGCAGACTCGCCCGAGATTTACAAAGCGCAACCTGAGCAAGGCGTTCGCGGCCCTGGCGGCCATGTCGAAAGACTTCATATCCGACGGCCGCCGCGATGTGCCGCCCCAAAATCGTCGGACATTGCGTCGCGCGCAGGAGCAGCCAGAGGAAGAACGCCCAGGCGCACCTCGCGGATCTGGTTCAGGACGTCCCGGTGGACAATCTCGACTACCAAGCGGCCGAGGCGTTCGGAGAAACTCGCGCCACGCTTGAACACGACGGCCGAGTGATTGGAAACAATGACCTCTGGATCGGCGCCCACGCCATGGCTCTCGGCGTCACGCTGGCCACGAACAACGAGCGCGAGTTCAGGCGAATCGCCGGACTCTCCGTCGAAAACTGGACGAAATAATCGTATCGGCCAAACGCCGAACTTCGTTCACGCGAGCGGCAGGTTCGCTTCCGCGCCGATCCCCTCGGATGCAATCTCACCGGCCAGCAGCCGCGGATACGCGGCGGCCGCGATCATCGCCGCATTGTCGGTTGACAGCAGCCGGCTGGGGAAGAACACCGGCAGAGCCCGCCTCGACGCCTCCCGCGCGAACGTCGCGCGCAGCTCGCTGTTTGCCGCCACGCCTCCGGAAACAAGCACGCACCGCGCCGCGCGCTCCTCTGCCGCGGCAATCGTGCGGTGCACCAGATCGCTGACCACCGCGCGCTGGAAGCTCGCCACCAGGTCGAGCGTCGCCCGCGAGCAAAGCGGCAGCAATTCCGCCGCCCGCCGTCCCCTTCCGTCGGACAGCGCCTCCTGCCGCGCACGAATCTCGGCCTCAAACGCCGGGTTCTGGCGGATGTGCCGCAGCACGGCCGTTTTGATCCCGCTGAAGCTGAAATCGAACGCGTTCCCACGCGTGTGCGGGGGCGTAAAGGCCACGGCCGCCGGATTCCCATGCGCCGCGAGTTGATCCATCACCGGCCCGCCGGGATAGCCCAGCGCCAGCAGTTTCGCCACCTTGTCGTAGGCCTCGCCCGCGGCATCGTCCCGCGTCGCCCCTATCCGCCCGTAGGCGCAACGGAACGCAGGGTAACCCACTGGTGCGGCCGCCGACGCCGCGACGTCGCCGTTCGCTGCGCGCACGTCGTAGAGCACCGTGTGCCCGCCGGAAACGATCAGGCACACCGCCGGAAGTTCCGGCAACGCGCTGCCCGTAGCGCCTTCTTTTCCCTGCTGCGCCTCCAGGAACACGGCGTGAACGTGGCCTTCCAGGTGATTCACGGGCACCAGCGGTTTGCCGAGCGCGGCGGCCAGCGTCTGCCCATACGTATAACCCACCAGCAGCGAGCCGATCAGCCCGGGGCCGCGCGTCACCCCGATGGCCGCGAGGCCCGCAAAATCCAGGCCGGCGCGTTCCAGCGCCTCGCGCACCACCGGCACGATGCGCCGCAGGTGTTCGCGCGACGCCAGCTCGGGAACGACGCCGCCGTACTTCCGGTGCACGTCGTCCTGCGACGCCACCACGCTCGACAGGATGTCGCGCCCGCCGCGCACCACGGCTGCCGCCGTCTCGTCACACGAAGATTCGATCCCCAGAATGGGCACGGACACAGCTCACCGCTTCTGCCCAGGCCATGCCGTCAGGCGATGGCGCTCGATTGGCTGCAGAGCCTTCGGCACGCTCAAGGCGCACAGGCTGAAGCCTGTGCCACTGGAAAGTTCATGGTAGCATACGCGGAATGTCGCGCCGGCTTGCGCTGCAACTCGGCCGCGTGGCCCGGGACCAGACCTCCGGCGCTGCGCAACTCGCCCTCGAAGCCGTGGAAGCGATGGAGGCGTGGCTGGCACGCAATCCTTCGCCCTCCGAGGCCGAACTGGAAGAGGTGGTGCTGCGCCTGCTCCGCCTGCAATCGTCCATGGCGCCGATTCTCCGCCTGGCCAACGAGGTTGCTTTGGCCGCCGACGCTCCCGCGCACGGCCCTGCCCTGGCCGCAGGACTCCGCGCCTTCCGCCGCTGCCTGGTCCGCGCGCGCGGCCGAATCGCCCGCCAGTTTGTCGCCAGCCTGGAGAAAACGCCGCGCGCGACGATCGCCACCTATTCGTTCAGCTCCACGGTGATCGGCGCCCTGGCCGCCGCCCGTCCCCGCGTCGCCGCCGTTCTGGTGGCAGAGAGCCGCCCTGCGCTCGAAGGACGCCTGACCGCCCGGAAGCTGGCGGAAGCCGGCGTGCCCGTCCAATACACCACGGACGCCGGCCTGCTCGGACTCCTCCACTCCGCCCGCGTCTTCGTAGTCGGCGCGGATGCCGTGCTCTCGCACGCTTTCGTCAATAAAATCGGCACGCGCACCACCTATCTCGCCGCGCGCGAGGCCGGCGTGCCCGTGTGGGTGCTGAGTGATTCCACCAAATTCCTGCCGGAGGAGCTCGCCGCGCCCTTCTGGCGCCCGAGTGAAGGTCCCGTGGAGCAGGTGTGGGCGCGCGCGCCGCGAGGCGTCACTGTCCGCAATCCGCTGTTTGAGCACACCGAGTTGGCGCAGGTGCGCGTGTTCACCGAGCACGGCGCGCTCGATCCGCCCGAGGTGCGCAGAGCCGTAGAAGCTGTGCGCGTTTCCCCCCGGCTGAAGCGATTGGCGGACTGAAGTCGCACATTCTCGCGGCGGAGGCGAACCGGGCACGGACGAAAGCCAGTGCCACATTCGCGACACAGACTAAAGCCTGTGCTACATGCGCAGCACAAACTGAAGTCTGTGCCACATCCGCGTTGACACCCTCGCGCGCCCTCGCGTATGTTGGCGCTTCTCGCGGAGCACCGGCACCGGCGCGCATCCTTCGCATTCAGCCAGCGTAGCGGGCTCCGCAACGATTCACGATGCCCAGCCCATCGCCGCGCCGAGTCCGCAAAGCCGTCCTCCCCGCTGCCGGGCTGGGCACTCGCTTCCTGCCAGCCACCAAGGCGCAGCCGAAAGAAATGCTGCCCGTGGTGGACAAGCCGCTCATCCAGTATTCCGTCGAGGAGTGCGCGGCCAGCGGGATCGACCACATCATCATCGTCACCGGCCGCGGCAAGAGCGCCATCGAAGACCACTTTGACGTCTCGCCGGAGATGGAGCGTTTTCTCACCGAGAAGGGCAAAACGGAACTGGCCACGATGATCCGGGAGATCGGCAAAGGCCTCCGGTTCAGCTATACGCGGCAGCATGAGGCGCTCGGACTGGGGCATGCCGTACTCACCGCGAAGGAACTGGTGGGCGACGAGCCCTTCGCCGTGCTATTGGGCGACGTGATCATTCAGTCCCAGCGCCCTGCCACCCGCCAGCTCATGGACGTCCTCGAGGCCACGGGGCAGGGCGCCATCGCCGTCGAGCCCGTCCCCATGGAACAAATCCACCTCTACGGCGTGGTCAAGCCCGCCCCGGCGGATCGCAAAGACGCGCCTGGCGCAATGACTGCCGGGACGCTTCGACTTCCAGCCAGCGTGGCCGAGCGGCTCATCCCCATCGAGGACCTCGTGGAGAAGCCGAAGCGCGACGAAGCGCCATCCAACCTCAGCGTGATCGGCCGCTACGTCTTGCCGCCCGAAATTTTCGATTGTCTCGAGCGCACGCCGCCCGGCCGCGGCGGAGAAATCCAGCTTACCGACGGAATGCGCCTGCTGGCAAAGGAAAAAGGTCTGTGGGCTTACCGGTATGAAGGCACCTGCTATGACGCCGGCGACAAACTCGGCTTCCTGAAGGCCAACGTGGAGTTCGGCCTGCTGAATTCGGAACTCGGCCCCGCCTTCCGCGCCTATCTCAAATCGCTGAAATTCTAGGATTCGCGTTCCTGACCAGCCTCGCGGCAGCACAAATCTGCGCCCAGCGGCCAGCCCCTTCTTCGAGTTCCGAGGGCTTCGGCGCTCGATCCAAAGGTACGCTTCGAAATCTTCGTAACAATTCCTGGTGAGAAATACGGACTACGGTCTGCGGCGAACCCGGCCGCGTATCATTCGTACCGCAGAGCGACGAGCGGATCCACTCGCGTCGCACGCCGCGCGGGAAAATAGCAGGCCGCGAAGGCCGCAGCCTAGCGTCTGAACTGCAAAAGGCCAAACGTAGGTGACGAGCCCCGCCCCCCGGGCCTATTCTTTGTCTTTCTTCTTCTGCGCCGTGGACTCTTTCGCAGGCTCGGGTTTGGCGGCCTCCGCGGCGGGCTCCGCTTTCTTCGAACTTCCGTCGCTCGATTTGCCGCCGTAGTCGGTGGCGTACCACCCCGTTCCCTTGAACTGGATGGCGGGCGCTGAATGCACGCGCTCTGCCCGCGCACCGCATTTCGGACACTTCTTCTTATCGGAGGCGTTGACGCTTTCAATTTTCTCGAAGGTGTGGCCGCATTTTCGGCAACGGTACTCGTAGAGGGGCACGGAAAACGTCCTCCCGACCGCGAAAAAACGTAGTATAGCATGTAGGCACGGTCCCGCCGCCGCGGGACCGTAGGTGCGTTCTCCCGTCATGGGCAAACAACCTGCAGCGCCGGCTGGAACAAACCCTCCACCCCGTACTCCCACGCCCGCTATTCTCTACCTGGTGGCCACGCCCATCGGCAACTTGGAAGACATCACCCTGCGCGCCCTGCGCGTGCTCCGCGAGGCCCGCTGGGTGGCCTGCGAAGACACGCGCCGTACCGCCGCGCTCCTGAGCCACCACGGCATCACCGCCCGGCTGGTCAGCTATCACGAGCACAACGAGCGGCAGCGCACCCAGGAACTCATCGCCTCGCTCGAACGCGGGGAAAGCGTCGCCCTGGTGACCGACGCGGGCACGCCGCTCGTCTCCGACCCCGGCTTCCGCCTGGTGAGCGCCTGTATCGAGCGCGGCATTCGCGTGGTGCCTTTGCCGGGCGCATCGGCTCTGCTCGCGGCGCTGGCAGCTTCCGGCATGCCGTGCGACGAGATTCTCTTCGCCGGATTTCTTCCGGCGCGACGGGGCGAGCGGCGCCGCGCGCTGGAGCGCCTGCGCGCCGAGCCGCGAACTCTGGTGCTCTTCGAAGCGCCGCACCGCCTGGCGGCCAGCCTGGCCGACGCCGCGGAGATTCTGGGCGACCGCCGCGCCGCAGTGGGCCGCGAACTCACCAAACTTTACGAGGAATTCCGCCGCGGCCGCCTGACGGATCTGGCTTCCTATTTCTCCGCCACGCCCGCCCGCGGAGAAATCACGCTGGTCATCGCTGCGCCGGAGGGCGGCGCGCCGTCCTCGTCCGAGGGTTCGCCGGGAGAGCCCCACGAGGTTCCGCTCGCCGACCGCGTCGCCGAGTTGATGCGCGACGAGGCGCTGCCGCGCAACGCCGCCCTCAAACGCGCCGCCCGTGAACGCGGCCTCACGCGCCGCGAGGCATATCGCCGGCTCTTTGCGGATAAAAACTAGCAATCGCCGCCAATCGTGCTAATGTTAATGAAGTGCGGGACGGCAGGTCTGGAGAGCGCTCTCCGGCAGATGGCAGCGGGGGCGCTGGCTGTCTCGTTCGCAAGCGCCCAGGTTGAAAGTGGACCCGTGTCGATTCGCGGTCTACGTCCGGTCTGGCTCGCGGCACTCGCCGCTTTTCTGACGGGCTCTGCGCTCGCGCAAACTCCCGCCACTCCCATTGATTCGGGCCATTCCTACGCCAGCTTCTGGATGGGCAGGAACACCGAAGTGAGCGTGATGGTCAACACCGCTGTCGCCGAGGTCGGCGGGAGCATCGCGCTCGACGCGAAAGAACTCACCGCGTCCTCATTCGAATTCCACATTGTCCCCGGCGGCGAGGGAGCCAGCCTTCTGGCGCCCGACGGCTCCCTGCGAAGCGGCGTGGTGGCGAATCTCGTGCGCTATACGGTGATCCGTTTCCGCTCCACGCAGGCCCGGGTGCGCCGCGACAACTTGTTGCAGTTTACCGGCGAGCTGACCGTAACCCACGTCACTCGTGACGCGGTGTCCGAGGCTTGGAACTTCGCGTATTCCGGGCCGTCCTTTTCCGATCCGCGGACGGAAACCTGGACGCGCACGGCAACCGTTGTCCTCACCAGCCCGCGCGCCGATCTCCTCGAGGCGGCCTTCGAGAAGAAGCCGGAGATCGTGGCCACGTCCACGATCGTGGACCGCGATTTCCCCGAATTGCCCAACGCCGTGCTCGATGCCTATTGGCCCATCGTCGCGGAAGATGAGCATTGCACGCCTGCCACCGGAAGCGGCGGTACCTGGGGCTACACCCCCGGCGTGTGCACCGGCAAAGCGATCACCGTCACCCCCGCCTATCTCCGCGACCAGACCACGGCGCGCGACTACTCCGGCCTGCGCCGGTACAGCGCTCCGGTCAACGGCCCCGTCACCATCCTGCTGCACCTGAAGCTGGCCCCGCCCGGCCCCGCCAGTCCAACTCCCCCCGGGCACTGATCCGAGCCAATAGCTCTCTCGCTACGCCCCTTTACTGCCGGGCCGCTCCGGATGTCTAATACGGCCAAGGCCGGTATTGATGAGTCCTGCACCGATCGCCCTGGCGCCCACTTCACCTGTTGGAAAGTTTCTCCGCAGCCTGAATCTGCTTCTCAAGGCCGCGCAAATGTACGGCATGGAGCATGGTCAAACTTCGGCCAAATCCCGGGACGCCTGGAACTCGCTGGAAAGCGCGCTGCAGGAAAGAAATGGACAGAGCCTGCAACTCGCGGTCACGGAGAAGCGCCTGCTGATTGACGGCGAGGCCGTGAAGGTCGGGCCCGCGGAGCAAAGCTTTACAGCACTGCTGGCCGCGGCGGATCTGGCCAGCATTACCTTTACGCCCCACACCCAGCCGGATGCTTTTTCCCATCTCGTCCGCATCTTTGCGGAAAACGCCTCCGAGCCCAGCCACATCCTCGAGAAGTTGAAGAAGGATCTGGGCGACGAGACCAACAGCGGAATCCGCATCAACGAAATACGCTTTGTGCGCGCAGGCGCGGAGCGCTCCGGCGGCACCGGGATGGCCGCGGCGCTCCTGGCGGAATCCTTTGCCGGGGACGCGTCGCGAGTAGAGGGGCTGCTGAACGACCCCGGCAAGCTTCTCGGAATCCTCACGGCAGCGGGAATGGGCGGCACCGGGCCGGGGCCTGGAGGTGGCGCAGCATCGCCGGGCGGCGATCCAGTTGCGCCGCCATTGGGGGAAGAGGAAACCACCACGGCGATTCGCCTCCTCGTCAAACTGGCACGCGAAGGAGGAGATGAAGGAACACTCGCTCCGGCCAAGTGGCGTGAGGAATTCTCGCGAATCCCCGAACCCAGCCGAGTGGTTCTCCAGCACGTGCTCAAGGAGTTCGCGGAATCGGTTCCACCCAAGGAGCCCCCGCCTCCGGTCCTGCTCCAGATGGCGGAGCACCTCGCCGTCCGCCTGGCCATGGAGCGCTACGAGAGCGGCAACAGCCGTGTGGACGCGGTGACCAACGTGCTCAATCGCATGAACCTCGAAATCGACACCCTGCGGGAAACCCTGGGTTCCTACGAGGATAAACTGAAGCACGCCGGCTTCGAGCTCAACCGCCCGCCTGACATTCTCGAACAGGAGTTCTGGTCCAGGATGCCCGAGCCCGCCAAGCTCGGCGTCCTGCTTTCCGACGAGGCCTGGCAAATCCCCTCCCGCCACGTGCGCCAGTACGTGGATCAGCTCGCCGAGCACAACGAGACCGATAAACTCGAACAGGTGCTCCTCAAGTACGTCTCCTGCATCCAGAGTCCGGCCCCGGAAGCCCGGAAGCGAGTGGCCGTCGGGCTAAAAGACCTGGCGGCGTATTACCCGCGCCCGGAACGGCGCGCGTTGCCCACCGCCATTCGCCAGGTGGGCGAACAGCTCGTCAAAGAGAGCCAGCCCGACCTGCAGAAGCTCATTTGCTCCACATTTGTCCTGTTGGGGCAAGAAGCGGCCACGCGAAGGCGATATGCAGGCGTTCTGGAAGTGCTGCTCGCGCTCCAATCCATTGAGCAGAGCCATTCCTCGCTGGCGGCCGGCCTCCAGGCCCGCATCGGCCTGGACAACCGCATCCCGGATTTTCTCGAAGAAGCGCTGCGCACTCCCGAAGTTCCCGGCGAATTGATGGAAGTGCTGCGCATGCTCCCGCTCACCACCGCCGAACACGTGGCCGGGAGAATCAGCCGCTGTTCCCGCAGGCGGGAACGCGACCGCCTGATTTCTCTGGCCGAGGAATTGGGTTCCACCGCGGCGTCCGCATTGCAGGAGGCGTTCCGCACGCGGCCTCCCGCCGGCGCGGTGAACACGGTAGGCCTCCTCAGCCGGCTGGACCCCGCCGGGCTGGGGGACGATCTGCGCGCGCGGCTCCCGGAGTGGAGCCGCGTCTATCACGATGCCGTCGTGCGGCAGATCGCCGCCGCGGGTTCGCCCAGCCGCGGCCGGCTGCTCGCCATGCTGCTCGATGTGTTCGATCTGCTCGTCGCCCCGCTGGCCCTCGATGAAATCGGGATGGGTGAAGACCCTACCCCCGCGCCCCTGCTGTTGAGCATTGCGGGAGGCGAGTTGCCCAAATTCGGCGCCCCATTTCTCCGCGTGAAGGCGCTCGAGGCGCTGGGACGCCTGCGCGCCGCCGACGCCGTTCCGCTTCTCCGCAAACTCGTGGAATCGGAGGAATACCAGGGCAGTTATACGCACCGCGAATTCCGCATCGTGGCCGCGCAATCTCTGGACAAGATTGACCGCGAAGCGGCCAAGGCCTCGCTGGCGACTGCGGGGTTCAAACGCGCCGAACTGGAGCCCATTCCCCTGGACCGCTCCGCCGACGCCCCCGGCGTGCGCCAACGCTACTATGCACGCCTCCGCTTGGCCCGCGAACTCAAGGCCACCATTACCACCGCCGATGGCGAACACGATGTCGCCCTCCGCGAACTCTCGCTCGGCGGCGGGCTTTGCTCCTCCAGCGAGCGCATTCCCCTGGGCACTCCCGGTACCCTGCGCATCAAGACCGGGCTGAGAAGTTTCCCCGCCAAGATCGTCATCCGCGACGCCCGGTCGGAAAATATCGCCTTCGAGATCGTGGACATGGACCTGGAATCCCGTTCGCGGCTCCGCACCCTGCTCCAGCGGGGGCGAAAGTGATCGCGCCGCGCACGGCTCTGGAGTTCCGTACCACCGGCGCTTCCGCATGAGTTCGCGAGACGCCCGGATCGCGCAACTGTTTCTCTCCGGAGCCCGCAGCTCTCTGCGCCGCGATCTTCTCCGCATCTCGGATTGCCTGCAACTGCTCAACGTGAAGGAAATCTGGCGGCGGCCCAACGCCGCTTCGAACACCGCGGGCAATTTGTCCCTGCATCTCTGCGGCAATGTCCGGCAATGGATCGTTTCCGGCCTGGGCGGCGCTCCCGATGTCCGGGTGCGGGAGCGGGAATTCTCCGAGCGCGGGCCTGTTCCCCGGCAAGTCCTAATTGCGCGGCTGCGCAGCACGATCCGGGACGCCTGCCGCGTGCTCCGCCGGCTTTCTCCCGCGGCGCTCTCGCGCGAATACACGATTCAAGGCTTTCGCGTGACCGGCGTCGCCGCCGTCTCCAATGTAGTGGCGCATTTCTCCCACCACACCGGCCAAATTATTTATTTGACGAAGCTGAAGCGCGGGAGGGACCTTCGCCTCACGAAACTCCCGGCGATCGCAAGCAAGCGCTAGGCTCCCAGTTCCGCCAGGAATCCGCGATTTCCCATCCTAACCAGCCGTCCGAAATACGTGAGAACTCAATGGAAAAACGCCTTGCGTTTGCGATAGTAGACCAGCGACAGAAGCCACACAAACACCAGTTCGGCTTCAAACAATGCGCTCCCACTGTAACCAGAGTCTGCGTAGTTCTTGATCGCGATCGGAAGTTTCACTGCCGCCAGCAGGAGCGTAAGTCCGAACATTGCGTACACCAGTGGAAGCGCATAGCTCCTCTTCCGCAGCAAGCCATACCCCAAAGGAAACCCGAGCAGGCCAATTACACATGCAAGAGCAGTGTGATACCAGGGTTCAGGGTTCGACTCAACCAACGCTGAGACGGTTCCCAATACAAGCATCAACGAAAAAGGGAGAAGTATGGCACCCTGAAAATACCCCCAGCGATATGGTAGGGATTTCGAATCAGCGTCAATGTCTTGGGCCATGCCTCAAAACCAAGAGAGACAGGAGGAACAGAGTAGGTGCGGTACTCCTCGGTCTCTCCTGGCCAAAAGCGGAAACGGACCCAATAGAACTATACCAGAGCAGGATGCGAGAAAAAGGTCCCCACACGCTCGAACGCCTCGCCCGTAGACCGCGCGGTGTGAACCCCGCGGCGCAACTCAGCGCCATTGCGCACGCCGTGGGTGAACCAGCAGGAGAACTGCTTCATTTTCCCCAGCGCGTCGGGCGTTTCGGCGTCCACCAGCCGCCGGAAGTAGTCCAGCAGGAGATCGCGCCGCGCGTCCTCCGACGGCGTTTCGTAACTCCCCGTTGCCGCATATTGCTCCATCTGCCGGAAGATCCAGGGATTCGTGGCCGCCGCCCGGCCGATCATCACCGCGTGGCAGCCGGTCTCTTCCACCATCCGCACGGCATCTTCCGGAGCGCGCACGTCGCCGTTTCCGATCACGGGAATGCTCACTGCCTGGCGCACCGCGCGGATGACGTTCCAGTCGGCGCGCCCCTCGAAGCCCTGGAGGCGCGTCCGCGGGTGCACGGCAATCCCCTCCACGCCGTTCGCTTCCGCCATCCGCGCCACTTCCGCCGCCACGATTGACTTTTCGTCCCAGCCCGCGCGGATTTTCACCGTCAGCGGAATCCGCGCCGCGGCGCGCACCGCTTTCAGAATCGTCTCCAGCAGCGCGAGGTCGCGCAGCAACCCCGAGCCGCCGCATTTCACCACTTTCTTCGCCGGGCAGCCCAGGTTGATGTCCACCGCGTCGAAGCCCAACTCCTCCACGGTCCGCGCCGCCGCGGCCATGGACTCGGGATCGGCCCCGAACAATTGCCCCGTGATGGGCCGCTCGCCGGGTTCGAAAAACAGGTAGCGCTGCGACCGCCGGGAATCGCGCACCACGCATTCCGCGCTGGTGAACTCCGTCATGATCAGCCCGCAGCCGCCCAGCCCCCGGATCACGCGGCGAAACACCGTGTCCGTGATCCCGGCCATGGGCGCCAGAATCGTCGCGGGCCGGATGGAAATGTCGCGGATTCGGAGTTCAGGAGGGAGCATAGTGCGTCCGCGCGCGGCAGCCTACGGATTGCGTCCGGCGCCGCCCGTCGGGCGCAGCGCGGCCAGGTGCTTGCCGCTCAAATAATTTGCCATCGTCTCGTACGAGCCTTCGAAGAAGTACTCCACCACCCGGGCCAGGGCGCGTCCCCGCGCTTCATCCTGCGTGAGGTTGGGGAGATACAGGAACGCGCGGCCCATCTTCCGCCGCGTCACAAAGCCTTTATGTGCCAGGCGATCCATGATCGTCAGGATGGTGGTATACGCGCGCGGCCGCGTGGCCGCCAGGTTGTCGCGGATCTGCCGCACGGTCCCTTCACCGAGCTGCCACAGCCGGCTCATGCAATCCAATTCCAGCGGCGCCAGATCCAGCAGGGATTTCCGCATTGCCTGCACGCGAGAGATTCCCTCGGCCATCATTTTCCATCTCCCTTCGCCGGGCTGGCGGCACGCGGCGCACCGCGCGTCTCTCGGCCACCGGCAACATCCGCAGTCTCTGCCAACTCCCCTGCCGCCGCGCTGGTCGATCCCGCCGCGTACCGATCCGTGCGCAGCAGCCGCCGGCCCAGCGCTGCCACCCGCCCTGTCCAGATTTCCTCGCCCTCCGCGGCGGGCGCCTCGAGTCCCCGCCGCATCGCCCCCACGCGCGAATCCAGCTCGTCCAGGTAATGGAACACCAGCGCCTCGCGGAACATCGGCAGCTTCGGCGAGCCGAATTCATACTGCCCGTGGTGGCTGGCAATGATGTGCAGGATGAGCGTCCTCAGCTCCGCCGGAAATCCGGGGATGGCGTCCATCTTCCGCCCGACCATTTCGTAGCCGATCAGGATGTGCCCCAGAAGCTCGCCCTCCGGCGTGTATTGCACCGCCCGTTCGTAGGACATCTCGTCCAGCTTCCCGATGTCGTGCAGTACGGCCGCCGCCACCAGCAGATCGCCGTCCAGTTCCGGATAGTGCCCTTCCATCAAGCGGCACAGCCCGCACAGGCTCACCACGTGCTCCAGCAGCCCGCCGACGTAGGCATGATGCATCACCTTCGCTGCGGGCGCCCGCTCGAACCGCCCCGCCACCCGCGGGTCGTCCAGTACCTCGTCCAGCAGCCCGGAAATCCACGGATTGCGCACCGAGCGCACGTACTCCGCCAGCTTCTTCTTCAGCTCCCCGATGCTCTTTTCCGTGTGCGGGATCAGATCTTCCAGATCGTATTCCTCCGGCTCCGCGCGCCGGATTTTCTCCACCGTCAGTTCGAGCTTCCCATTGTAGGTTTTCGACCGCGCCTGTATCTTCACCACGTCGTCCGGAGCCACGCTGGCCGCGACGCCTTCAAATCCGTCCCACATTTTCCCGTAAATCACTCCGGTCTTGTCCCCCAGCTCGAGTTGCAGCCACTTCCGCCCCTTCGCCGAGGAACAGATTTCTTTGCCGCACACCACGAAGTAGGTGACGATGGACTGATCGGACGCCAGCTCGGATACAAAAGGCGACTTCATCGCTGTGCCTATTCCCCTCCCTGATTCGCCGCGTCGGCGGCCTCTGACTTCTTCTTCTTTTTCTTGCTCGACTTCTTGTCCGTAGTGGAGGGCTCCGCCGCCGCGTCCACCTCGACAATGGGGTTGCTGGCCGCCGCGGCCGTGTCGGTGTATCCCGGCTTCACCAGCACGTAACTTTCCTCCCGCAGCGTGGCCAGATACTTGCGCAGTTCCGGCTGCGTCCGTTCGTAGACCAGGCGGTTCTCAATCTCGTTGCTCACCTTGTCCAGGGGCTGGACGCCCGCATCGTAATGCTGGTTCACCAGGAAAAACAGGAAACCCGTCTTGGTGCGGAACACGTCGCTCAGGTCATTCCTCTTCATGTTGAACAAGACATCCTCGAAGTCCTTCGCCAGCTGGCCCCGTTGGAAAGTTCCCAGGTACCCGCCATCCTTCGCCGTGCTCCCTTCGGAATAGCGTTTGGCCAGCTCCTCGAAACTCTCGCCCTTGCGGATGCGCGCCAGGTAGGCGTTGGCCTTCGCCTCGATCTGCGGAATCTCGCTCTCCGGCTTCTTCTCCGTAGAAAGGAAGAATTCGCTCAGCGCCACGTTCTCCGGCCGGTTGAAGTCCTGCGTGTGCTCGGTGTAATACTTCCCGACTTCGTCGCGGCTCACCTGGATGTGCGAGCCCACTTCGTGCCGGATCACTTCCTGGGTCAGAAATCCGTTGCGCAGCGTCTGTTTGTAATCTTCCAGCGAGACGCCCTGCGCGCGTAACTGCGTCTCCATGTCGTCCATGTCCTTCCAGCCGTACTGCTGACGGATTTCGTCCAGACGCTTCACCACCTCCGCTTCCACGTTCAATCCCAGGTCCTTTCCCTTCTGCGCCAGCAGGGATTGATCAATCAGGTCGCGCAGCAGGTTCGCCCGCCGGGTCTGCAGCATTTCTTGGAATTTATCCGGGGGGCAGCTCGGACAGTCCTGCCGCGTCTCATCCTCCAGTGAAGACTGTCCCCGCTCGTAGTCGGAGAGCGTGATGATTTCGTTGTTCACGCGGGCGACGATCTCCTCGATCACCTTCCCCTTTTCCTGTGCCTGTAAACAACTGGAAATGCAGAAGATAGCCGCAAGTACGGACAATCTCTTCATGGCGCTCCGTTCTCTCCGCTCCCGGTACAGTCTAGCGCGAGCTTTGCAGATGCCGCAACACCGTTTTCAGGCTTGCCACCATGCTTGCGCCGTCCTGCTTCACCTCCATCCACAGTACTCCGCCCGGCTCCAGACGCAAATCCCGGCGTTCTCGCACGATGCCCACCAGTCGCTCGGGCGGCAGGCTGGTCTGCTCCAGAAAGCGCACGCCCACGCGATGCCCTTTCCGCTCGATCGCTTCCACCTGAATCTGCTCCGCGTACGCCTTCAGCACGGCATAGTCCAACAGATTCCGCACCGGCGGGGGAGGAGGACCGAACCGGTCGGCCAGTTCGCGCAGCATGTCGTCGCTCTCGTCCGGCGAGGCCACTGCGGCGATCCGTTTGTAGGTCCGCAGCCGCAGGGCTTCTTCTGGGATGTACGTCTCCGGGATGCGGATGTCCAACCCCAGTTGGATGGTGGCGCGGCGCTCGGGCGGCACCGCTTCTCCCTTCTGCTCCGAGACGGCGCGCTCCAGCATCTGGCAATACATCTCGAACCCCACCGCGCCCACGTGCCCGTGCTGCTCGCGCCCCAGCAGGTTGCCCGCCCCGCGCATTTCCAGGTCGAGCGCCGCGATGCGGAACCCCGCGCCCAGGTCGCTGAATTCGCGCAGCGCCGCCAGGCGTTGCCGTGACTCGCCGGAGAGCGGCACGTCCGGCGGGACCAGCAGGTACGCGTATGCCCGCACGTTCGACCGCCCCACGCGCCCGCGGAGCTGGTACAGCTCGGCGAGGCCCATGCGGTCGGCGCGGTTTACGATCAACGTATTGCAGTTGGAGATGTCCAGGCCGTTCTCGATGATCGTGGTGGCCACCAGCACGTCCGCCTCGCGCCGTACGAACCGCATCATCACCCGTTCCAACTCGCGCTCGCCCATCTGCCCGTGGCCCACCAGCACGCGCGCGCGGGGCACCAGACGTTTCACCAGCCCAGCGATGGAATCAATCGAGCCCACGCGGTTGTGCACCAGGAACACCTGGCCGCCCCGCGCCAGTTCCTCCTCGATCGCCCGCCCCACGATGCCCTCGCTGAACGGCGCCACCACCGTCTGGATGGCCAGCCGGTCCTTCGGCGCCGTCTCGATCAGCGACATGTCGCGCAGCCCGGCCAGCGACATGTGGAGGGTGCGCGGAATGGGCGTGGCGGAAAGCGTCAGCACGTCCACCTCCCTGCGCAGCTCCTTCATCCGCTCCTTCGCCGCCACCCCGAAGCGCTGTTCCTCGTCCACCACCAGCAGCCCCAGGTCGTGGAACTTCACGTCTTTCGACAGCAGCCGGTGCGTCCCGATCACCACGTCCACTTTTCCAGCTTCCAGCTCCCCCAGCACGGCCTTCTGCTGCGCTTTCGTCCGGAACCGGCTGAGCATTTCAATGCGCATCGGGAACGCCGCCATGCGCCGCTGGAACGTCTCCCAGTGCTGGAAGGCCAGAACCGTGGTGGGGGCGAGCACGGCCACCTGCCGCGAGTCCTCCACGGCCTTGAATGCGGCCCGCAGGGCCACTTCCATCTTCCCGTAGCCCACGTCGCCGCACAACAGCCGGTCCATGGGCTGCTCGCTCTCCATGTCGCGCTTCACTTCCTGGATCGCGCGCACCTGGTCTGGCGTCTCTTCAAATTCGAAGGTGTCCTCGAATTCCTTCTGCCAGGGAGAATCGGCGGAGAAGCGGAAACCTTTCGCCACTCTCCGCTCGGCATAGAGCCGCAGCAGCTTTTCCGCCATGTCCGCAACCGATTTGCGCACCCGCGCTTTCCGCGCCGCCCATCCCGTCCCGCCCAGCCGGTCGAGCGGCGGCTCCACGCCTCCCAGCGAGCTGTATTTCTGCACCAGGTCCATGCGCTCGAGCGGCACGTACAGCCGCGCGTCTTCGGCGTAGGTGAGCTGCATGAATTCCGTGCCTTGCAGGGCGGGATCGCCCGACTCCATCCGCCGCAGGCCCTCGAACCGGCCGATCCCATGGTCCACGTGGACCACGAAATTGCCGGGCTTCAAATCGGCGAAGTCGCTCGAGAAAATGGCCGACTTCGGCCGTGCCGCGCCGCGGGCGCGCGGGCGCTCCCCCGCCGCCTGCGTGTCGAACACGTCCGCAGTGCCGTAGAGCACCAGGCGCAGCTCCGGAAAGGCCACGCCCTCCGCGATCGGCGCGCGGATCAATGTGACCGCCGGCAGGCTGCCTGCAAAGGTTTCCTCGGCCGCGGTGGACGCGACCGGCGCCGCGCCCGCTTCGCCCACGCGGTACGGCAATTCCGCGTCGCGCAGGATTTCGGCCAGCCGCTCCGCTTCGCCGGGCGTCGCGGCGGACAGCAGAATCTGCTCACCGGCCTGCAATCGCCCGCGCGCTTCGTTCAAAAATGCGGGCAAATTCCCGTGGTAACGCGCGGTGGGTTGGCAGAGCACAGTGCCGGCGGCTTCTGGCGAATCCCTCAGTGCCAGCCGTTCGAGCGACACACGCTGGTGCGGCGCCAGCGCCGCCGCCCACTCTTCCTCCCGCAGCACAAACGCCTCCGGCGGCGCCTCTGGCATCCCGGCGCCACGTTCCTGATAGGCGCGCTGCCAGCGTTCCTGGAACTCGCGCATCGCCGCTGCAATGTCTGCGGGCTCGTCCATCACCACCAGCGGCTCGTGAAACAACTGAAACAAATGGCCGCCCCGCTGTTCCCCCTCCTGCATTTCTCCGCGTTCTCTGTTTTCTCTGTGTGCTCTGTGTAACTCCTGTCGTTTCCCCTCTTCCTCTTGATGTCCACAGCCGCCAATCCCCCACGGCCCCCCAGCGTTCTCCACCAGCGGCAATAGCGTCACGCGTTCCGCCGGCCGCACCGATCGCTGCGTCTCCGGGTTGAACTCGCGCAGCGACTCCACCGTGTCGCCGAGCAGCTCGATCCGCACCGGATACATCCCCTCCGGCGGAAAAACGTCCACGATGCCCCCGCGCACCGCAAACTGCCCCGGCATCGCCACCGTCTGCTCTCGCTGGTAGCCTGCCCCGCGCAGGAATTCGAGCAGCTCCTCGAGCGGCAGCTCCTCATCGTCGCTCACGGTCCGCGCCAACTCCTGGTACGTCCGCGCCGGAGAGCAGCGCAGCAACGCCGCCGCCGCAGGCGCCACGACCACCGCCGCCTGCCCTGTCCCCGCGCGCCACAGCGTTGCCGCCCGCTCCTCGCAAATCTCCGGATGCGGCGCGCGCCCATCCCACGGCGTCACGTCTGGTGCCGGAAGCACCTGCGTCGCCTCCGCCGTCCGCCGCGCCAGTGCCTCGAGGAAGTAACCCACCGCCTCGCCCAGCAAATCCGCGCGCTCGTTTGTGGTGGTTACCAGCACAACGGGCCGCTTCAGCGTCGCCGCGGCGTGCGCCACCGCCAGTGCCTTCGCCGGATCCGTGAGCCCGGCAATGCCCGTTTCGGGCGAGCCCCGGAGCACGCCGTCCATCGCCGCCACCACGGCGCGATGCCGGCCAAACACGCTCAATACCTCGCTGACAATCGGGAAAATCATAGGCGGTAGCGCGGGCTTTTAGCCTGCGCCTCGATCAGAAGGTGGGATTGCGCCGTGCCCTTGCGCCGCCCCGCGGCAATAGAAATCCCTCCGGGTCTTCCCTCAACCCGGTGTATCTTCCTGCCCCGCAATTCGAAGCACGCACTCTGCAATTTCCATTTGATTCTAGCATGCGCCGGACAGCCGCGCCGGAAGCCGCGCCTCGCGCTAGAATCAACATCATTTGGGAGATCCTATGCCGCAAACGATTGCCCGGGAATCCGTGGCATTGAACCGTCAATCCCTGGAACACGCCGTGCGGACCGCAATTGCCGCCACCGTTTCCGTGCTGGTCGCCCGCCTGTTCAAAATGCCGGAAGCCTACTGGGCCGCGGTCACCGCGATGGTCGTGATGCAGTCCACCCTCGGCGCGTCCGTCTCAGTCTCTTTGCTGCGTCTGATCGGCACGGCCATGGGCGCCCTGGCCGGCGGACTGCTCGCCACGTACTTCGGTCCAAACGTCTACTTATTCGGTGCGGGAGTGCTCCTCCTAGGCGTGCTTACCGCGGCCCTACATTGCGACCGAAGCGCATTTCGCTTCGCCGGCATCACGCTTGCGATTGTCATGCTCGTTGTGCGCACGGCATCGCCCTGGCTGATCGCGGTGCACCGCTTCCTCGAAGTCTCGATCGGAATCGTGATCGCCTTGGTAGTAACGGCCATTTGGCCGGAGCGCCCGTCCACGCACGCATCCGCCGCGGGAGCATCTGCGCATGCCGCTCCGCGCTAAATTCTGTGGATTTTCTCGAGCAATGCAGACGTGGAATACCCCGGCTCGAGCGGAATGGACACAACGCGGCCGCCGGCGGCTTCCACTTCCGCGCGGCCCACGATCTGGTCCGGGCCCCAGTCGCCGCCCTTGACGAGCACATCGGGCACGACGCGCGCGATGATTTGCTGCGGTGTGTCTTCCTCGAACACGGTGACATAATCCACGGCGGCGAGCGCCGCGAGTACTTCCGCGCGCTCCCCCTCCGGCACCACCGGCCGCCCCGCGCCCTTCACGCGGCGCACGCTCGCATCCGTATTGATGGCCACCACGAGCAAGTCGCCCAGCGCGCGCGCCTGTTCGAGACAGCGGATGTGGCCGGGATGCAGCAGATCGAAGCACCCGTTCGTGAATACCACGCGGCGACCATTGCGGCGCGCCTGCGCAACGTGGAGAATCAATTCGTCCTGCGTCACCACCTGGCCCAATTCGATGCTCCTCACTCCAGGCGCGCTGGAGTGCTTGCGAATCCTATCACGTGCACCGGAGCGCGAACGGCCGCCGCGCGGCGGCCATCCCAATGAAGCGCACTGAGCTAATTCTCGCCCTGAGCGGCGTCGCGCTTCTTGCCTGGGGCGCGTTGTGGATCGAACGCGGCCGCGGGCCGATGCGCGATGTGACGCTCGACGGCGGGCCGGCCTGCCCCGCCGCTCCAGCCACCGTCCTCGAACCAGTAGCCGGTACGCCTCGCGGCACGGTGGTCGTCTTCCACGGCCTGGGCGCGAACCGCACCATAATGCTCACCACCGGCCAGCAATTTGCCGCCGCGGGATTTCGCGTCTACCTGGTGGACTCGCCGGGCCATGGCGCCGACACCGCACCATTTTCTTTCGCCGCCAACGAGGCCTGCGCCTGTGGGCTGCTCGCCACGCTCGAACGCACGGGCGCAATCTCGGCGCGCCGCACCGTGCTCCTGGGACATTCGATGGGCGCCGCGCTGGTGGTTCGTCTCGCCGACCACTTCCCTGCCGTGGGAACGATCGCCGTGGCCACCGCGCCGCTCGTGCCGCCTCGACGCATCCCCTCGAATCTGCTGCTCGTGGCGCCGCAGTTCGATATGCCGCCAGTGCTGGCGGCGGAAAATCATCTGGCCGCGGCGGCCGGCGTAGAACGCACCGCGCCGGAAGATTTCCGCGAAATGCGTGCCTTCCGGCTGCTCCCGGTGCGCTGGCGAACACACACGGGCGCGCTTTTCGACGCGTCCGCCACGCGCACGATGTTGCGCTGGGCCCTCGACGCGGTCGGCGCCGGCGGCGCAGCGGTGCCACGCCCCGATTTCCTTCCGTTCGACGGCGGCTGGCTGGGCCTGCTGGGGATTCTCCTCATTTTCCCCGCAGCGGCCTCGGGCGCAGCACAACTGGCCGGCATCCGCACACCTCAAACCGGTTGTGCTCCTCCGCGTGCGGCCATCACGATCTTGGCCTGGACAGCCGCCACCATACTCGCTTCATTCGTGCTCGCGCATTGGGTTCCGCTCGCCGCGCTGCATCTCTATAGCGCGGGCTATCTCGCCTCCTTGCTGCTTCTCGCCGGCCTGCCTTTGGCGCTGGCATACGGCATCGGCGAGGCGCGCCGTGGCCGCGAGCAGTGCGGACAATCGCCATCGCGCTCCTGGAAAGATGCGCTCTCCGAGACTTTCTGCGGCGCGATCCTCGGAATGGCCAGCATTCTCGCCGCAGGCGCCTGGCTCAACTGGCAGCTCACCGAGTTCTGGCCCATTGCCGCGCGCTGGCAGCGCTTCCCCTTCCTGGTCGCCGCGCTCTTCCCCGCATGTCTGGCGGAGGAATACGCCCTGGGCGATCCCCGCTCGCTGCGCCGGCTGGGCCGCGCCGCGAGGATGGCGCTGTTCGTTGTTCTTCGCGCGATCGTCTGGCTCGTGCTGTTGGTGGCCATGTGGTCCGGCGCGGCGGACGCGTTGCTCGCGGTCATTTTCGTCGCCTTCCTAGGCGCTCTTTCGCTGGGCCAGCGGCTGGGGGCTGACGCTTTGCGCCAACGCACGGGCTCTGCCGTGGCTGCCGCCGTTTTCAGTGCTATACTCGCCGCTTGGTTTCTGGCAGCAGCCTTCCCGCTCGCCTGAACCCGGCCTCCTGATGCGCGACATTGCCATCGTGGGCGGAGGGCCCGCCGGGGCGCTCTGCGGCGAACGACTCGCCTCCTCCGGCTTCCGCGTTTCCATTTATGACGAACATCTCGCCTGGGAAAAACCCTGCGGTGGCGGCCTGACCCAGAAGGCGCTGCTCGCCTATCCCTTCCTGCGCGAAGGCCCCCAGCCGAAAAAAGAGGTGAGCGAATGCGAGCTGATTTCCAGCTCCGGCCAGCGCGCGCTTCTCTCGCTCGACCGTCCGATCATGATTTATTCCCGTAAGGTGCTGAACGGCCTGTTGCTGGACCGCGCCGCGGCGGCTGGGTGCGCGGTGGTGCACTCCCGGGTCACCAGCGTGGACACCAGCGGCCACGGCGTGCGCCTGACGGCCGGCGGACGGGACATCACCGCGGATTTCGTGGTGCTGGCCGCCGGCGCGCGGAATCCGCTTCTCCCCGCCACCACGCCCTTGAAGCAGCAGGATCTGGAACTCACTGTGGGCTACTTCATTCCCGCCGCATCCGACAGAATTACCGTGAAATTCCTGTCGAAATTTCCGGGCTATATCTGGTCGTTCCCGCGCTCCGACCATCTTTCCGTGGGCATCTGCGGCAGGCTGAGGCCCGGCGGCACGCGCGCCATGAAAGAGCACCTGCACCGCTTCCTGGCGAGCGAGGGTCTTTCCTGGGAGGGCGCGGCGTTCTACAGCCACGTGCTGCCTTCACCGCAGGTGGACACGCTGCGCCGCCGGCCGGTGGTGGGGCGCAATTGGGGACTGGTGGGCGACGCCGCGGCGTGGGTGGACCCGCTCACCGGCGAGGGCCTGCACTACGCTCTGCGCTCCGGGCACTTGCTGGCCGACGCCCTGGCCGAGGGACGCCCCGAGAATTATCCCGCGCGGGTGCGGCGCGAATTTGCCGCCGATTTTGAATTCGCCGTGCACGCGGCGCGGCGGCTGTTCACCGGCACGTTTCTGGGCGGCGCGGTGACCACGCGGATGATCCAGTTTGTCCGCCGCAGCCCAGCCTTCTGCGCGCTGATGCGCGACCTCTTCAGCGGGGCGCAAGACTACCGCACGCTGAAGCGCCGGCTGTGGTCCCAGTTGGGGCTGACGCTCGGCGAAATCTTCCAGAGTTTCTTCCGGCCCGCGGCCTCGGCGCGCAGCTTCGACGTGGTCCCGCACTGAAGCACCGGGCAGCCCTTTACAGACCGATCCTGCATTTTTGTCCCCGGCCTCGAACACACCTTCGAACAAGGCGCGCCCTTCGACTCACGATCGCGCACGGCGACGCACGGCTGGAAGCCCCGCGCTACCCTTGCGTCCCTGGTTTTCTTTAGAAAGATACGCGGCGGGCCGCCACTTTTCTCTGTGCGGGTGCGACCGTGGCCATCTTCCGGATCATAGCCAGCACCAGTCGCTTGTTCTCATCCGAAAGCGTCGAGCTGTACCGCTTGATCTCTCCCAGGAAACGGATCTCGTCCGCGGAGAGTTCGCCGATCGCTTTCTTGGCCTCGCGCTCGCGCGCCGTTTCCATGCTGGGGAAAAAATCCGCCAGGCTCATGTCCATGGCTTCGGCGATCTTGGCCAGGGTTTCCAGGGAGGGCACGGTGTGGCCGTTTTCCACGCGCGAGAGGTAACAGCGCAGCAGCCCCGTGCGGCGCTCGATGTCGCCCTGGGAGAGCCCGCGGTCACCGCGGTAGCTCCGAATCACTTCGCCGATATTGACCTTGGGCCGTTCTTTCGGCATAGCCGGGCGTTTCGTGGCGTATTGTGGCAAAAGCGCGAAGACAGCGCAAGTGCCCCACGGACTTAGGAAACGATCCCCAGCTCCTGCAGCAGGAAGGCGTAATCGAAGGCCACCTCCCGCAGGTAGTCATAGCGGCCGGAGGCGCCGCCGTGGCCCGCGGCGAGATTCACCTTCATAAGCAGCGGGTTGGCATCGGATTTCAGCGTGCGCAGGCGCGCCGTGTACTTGGCCGGCTCCCAGTACATCACCTGGCTGTCGTTCCATCCCGTGCGGAGGAGCATGGCAGGATAGGCGCGCGGCGCAAGATTGGTGTAGGGACAGTAAGAACGCATGCAGGCGTACTGTTCCGGATCCTGCGGATTGCCCCATTCCTCGAACTCACCCACCGTCAGCGGGAGCGAGGGATCGAGCATGGAGTTGAGGACGTCCACAAAGGGCACATGCATCACCGCGACGCGGCAGATGTCCGGCCGGAGATTCAGCGTCGCGCCAATCAACAGGCCGCCGGCGCTGCCGCCGTGGATGGCCAGGCGCTGGTGCGACGTATAGCCTTTTTCCACCAGAAAGTCCGCCCCTGCAATGAAATCGGCGAAGGTGTTGCGCTTCTGCAGCATGCGTCCCTGGTCGTGCCAGGGCTTTCCCATCTCTCCCCCGCCGCGCACGTGCGCCAGCGCCACCGCAAAGCCGCGGTCCATCAGGCTCACGCGGTTGGATTGGAAGACAACGGGCAAGGGATAACCGTAGGAACCGTAGCCGAGCAGCAGCACGGGCGCCGAGCCGTCGCGCGGGCGCCCACGGCGGTAGGCGATCGAGATCGGGATGGCGGTTCCGTCCGGCGCGCGCGCCGCCAGCCGTTCCGTCACGTACTGGGCCGGGTCGTATCCACCGAGCACCTCGGTCTGCTTCCGCAGGACGCGTTCGCGGGTGGCCAGGTTGTAGTCGAAGATGGTCCGAGGGGTGACCAGCGACTCGTACACGTAGCGAAACGTATTCGTGTCGAACTCGAAGTTGTCGCCCGCCACCGCGGAGTATGCCGGCTCGGGAAACTCGATGCGATGCCACTCCCCGGTGCGCAGATCCGTGACGCGGATTCGAGGCAGGCCCTCCTCGCGCTCGTGCAGCACGGAATGGCCGGCAAAAAACTCCATGCTGGCCAGCATGACCTCCGGCCGGTGGGGGATAACCTCGGCCCAATTCTCGGGCCGCGGGTCGGCCAGGGGCGCGGAGAACAGCGCAAAATTCCTTCCCGCGCGGTTGCTGCGGATGTACAGGCGATCGCCGTGATGATCCACCTCGTACTCGTGCTCGGGCTGGCGCGCCGCCACCAGGCGCCACTCTCCTTCCGGCGCGTCGGCGCGCAGGAAGCGGAATTCGGAAGAGGTGTGGCTCTGCGAATCGAGAAACAGGAAGGCGCGGCTGCGGCTGCGCGTGATGCCGGCGCGGAACCGCTCGTCGCGCTCCTCATAGACTAATACGTCGGACGAGTCTCCCAGGCGGTGACGGAAGACGCGGTGGGGGCGCTTGGCGTCATCTTCCACCGCATAAAACAGGGTGCGGCCGTCGGCAGCCCAGGCCAAGCTGGTCACATGCTCGATCGTATCGGGCAGCAATTCCCCGTTGCGCAGGTCTTTCACGCGTAAGGTGTATTCGCGGAAGCCAGTGAAATCGGTGATATAGGCGAGCAGTGAGCCGTCGTCACTCACATCGTAGGCGCCCAGCGCGAAAAACTCGTGGCCTTCGGCCAGCGCGTTGCCGTCGAGCATCACCTCTTCGGGGCCGTCCTCGCTCCCGGCCCGCCGGCACCAGATGGGGTACTGTTTTCCTTCCCGCGTCCGGGAATAGTAGAAATACTTTCCTTGCCGCGCGGGGACGGTCAGGTCGGTCTGTTTGATGCGGCCGAGCATTTCTTTGTACAGCTTTTCCCGCAGCCCGGCGGCGGGGGCGGTGACCGCATCGGCGTAGGCGTTTTCCGCCTCGAGATAGGCGCGCACCTCGGGGTTCGACTTCTCGCGCAGCCAGGCGTATTCGTCCACGCGACGGTCGCCGTGCAGCTCGACAGCGTGCGGCTCGCGGTGAGCTACGGGCGGCGCGAGCGTCTCCAGCCTCAACCGGTCACGCATTCCGTGTCATCTCGTGTGGAGGCGCTGGAGCTGCGCCGTGGGAGCTAGACGGGGCCGGCGGCGGATCAACGCGGGACCGCCGCATCGGGAGTGATGGTTACCGGCGCGTCGAGGCGGAATTCCAGGATGGTTTCACTGGGCACGCGCACCTTTTCGCCTTTTGTCACGATGTTCACCGTGGTGCCGGCAGCCGCGCCGACTCCCGCTCCGATGGCCGCGCCCCTTCCGCCGGCGCCCAGCGCGCCAAGGAGCGCGCCGAGCATAGCGCCGCCCACGGTCTTTTTGGCGGTGTTAGCGCCGCGGCCTTTGCCTGCCACGTCGTAGTCGCCGGTCACGATCGGCACGATGGAGTCGTGCACCAGTATGCCAGTCAGTTCCAGGCGCAGGTCGGCATGGCCGGACAGGTGGCCCGCGCCCTGCACGTTGGCCAGTTCGCCGTACACGTCCGTGCCGCGCGGCACGAGAACGACTCCGTTCTGCTCGAGGTTCGCCTCCAGACTGGCGCGGAAATGGTCACCCACGTGATTTCTCTCGGAATCTACTCCGTCAATCATCCGCACCAGGATCCGTGTGCCTTCCGGCACGGTCACGCCGGGCTGGGGCGCCGGAGCAGTGGCAGGAGCCGGAGCAGGGGCCGCAGACGGAGAGGAAGTAATCAGGACCGGCGGTGCCGCGGGTGCGGCCGGTGGCGGGTTCGAATCCCGCGTCAGGCTGCGGACGTCGCGCACGTCAAACGTCTGGACCACGCCGTTCACGTCCATCTGGATGGCGTCGGAGGTACCTCCGATGTACTGGCCGTGAATCACGCGGCCGTCCCTCAGGGTAAGGGTGTCCGCGGACACGGCCGCAGCCATCGCCAGCGCAGCGCAAACCCCTAGAACCAGAACCCACAGTGTTTTCGCCCTCATGGCATCACCTCATCAGGAGCATGCCTGCGACGTTGAAGCAAGCCGCCTGGCGAGCCCTGCTTTCCCATATTACAACGGATGCGCCTCCCCAGAATCCGGCTGCATCCCGGGTGTTCCACGCACAAGCAGTGTGCGCGCGTAGACGAGCGGCGAATCCGCGGCTCGCGAGCTTCGCAGCCGTGCGTGGTTTGCGCGATCATTCTCCGGCCTGGTAGAGGATGCGTGTGGCCGCTGCCATCAGCGCGGAGCTCTTTTCGCGCTGCTCGATTCCGCGCACCAGAATCACCAGGACGAACGGCCGGGGCGCGTAGACGATCGCCGCGTCGTGGTGGATCTTGGTGATCTCCCCCGTCTTGTGCGCCACGCGCGTCCCGGGCGGCAGGCCGGCGGGGATGGCCTCGTTGAACGTCTGGCGCTCCAGGATGGCCACCATCTGTTCGCTCGAGGCCGCGTCCACGGCCTTGCCCCGGGCGATACGTTCCAGCAGCGCGGCGAGCGCCGCCGCAGTCGTCGTGTTGTTCATGCCTTTGTCGAAGGCTTTTCCGTCTTCGAGCACGCGCACGATATCGAGACCCTGCCCGCCGTTGGCCTTCACGGTGCGGCGGATGTTGGCGATACCCAGCGTTTCCATGAGCAGGTTGGTGGCCAGGTTGCTGCTGCGCGTAACCATGGCCTCGCAGAGTTCACGCAGCGTCATGGTGGAACCGGCTTTGGCGTAGGGGCCGGGGTCGGAATCGTCTCCAGGATCGAGATGGAAGGGGCTGCCATCCACAACGCTGCGGAATTCGTTGCGCACCGGCAGGGGGTCGGCCAGACGGAGCATCCCGGCATGGACTTGGCGGAAGAGTTCCAGCATCACCCCGAGCTTCATGGTGCTGGCGGCATGGAAGGAATCTCGCGGACGGATTTCCAGATGGTGTTTGCCGTCGAGAGTGCGGAAAACCACGGCCACTTCCGCGCCGCTCTCCCCGATACGCTGCTCGATCTGAGCGCGCGCGGCTTCCAGCTTTTGGTCTCCTGCAGCAAGAGAGAGCGGCAGAAAGGCCGCGAAGACAAACGCCGCGATTGCGCAGACAAGCCAACTGTGGCGCGTAAACTTGCCGCGGCATTTGCGAAAACGAAATGCAGGGAATCGCAGCAAAGCGGGCGATGGCGCTGTGAGTTCGTTTGGTGAGGTGCGCGGAGACATTGCGTCAGATCTTGACTCATCCTCAGCAAAAGGCTACGGCTGGTAATAGTAGCCTTCGCGGGCTTGCACGGTGAGGCCCTTCTGGTTCGTGGTCAGTTGAATCTTGTGGTAGCCGGCGCCTAGGTTTTCGCGGTCGGGGGTATAGCCGAGGCTGTACTGGTTGCGAAGTTCCCGCTCGATCTCGGAATAAATCTCGTCCACCGGATGCTTCTTCTTGACTTCGAACATGCGCCCGCCGGTTTCTCTGGAAATGCGGTCGAGAACTTTCTTGCCGTCGGGGCGTTCCTGCTGCGGATAACGGCCGCCGCGGCGCCCTCCCCATCCGCCGGATGTTCCGCCCTGGGGGTATCCCTCCTCGCCTTCAAAGTAGATGGAATAGACGATGGTGTCGGCGCGCTGCGCGGACTCGACGGCGCGTTCGAGAGACTCCTTGCTGCCGCGGTCCACCCCGTCGGTGAGCACAATGAGGGCTTTGCGGCCCTGCTGCTTTGCCATGAGCTCGTTCGAGGCCAGCTAAACGGCGTCGTAGAGCAGCGTGCCGCCGCCGCGGCTCCCGCCACGCCGGGACTGGCCGCCGGTCGTGCTGCCGGACTGGCCTTGCTGGGAGACTTCTAGCAGGTCGAGCGCGTCTTCCAGTTTCGTGCGCGACGCGGTGAGGTCCTGCAGGAGTTCGACTTCGCGATCGAAGTGGATCACGAAGGCTTTGTCCTTGTCCTGGCGGAGCAGATGAACCAGGAAGGAGTTGCTGGCGCTGCGCTCCTCGCCGAGCACACGGCGCTGGCTGAGGCTCGTGTCCACCAGCAGGCCCAGGGTAAGCGGGAGGCCGCTCTCGCGGTCGAAGTAGCGGATGGTTTG
>Ga0187819_10000102_pt1 | contig 37269 bp, 34 predicted proteins | sample NC_wetland_sal_i_15_FD_132411 | JGI IMG/M metagenome (GOLD analysis project Ga0187819, IMG submission 132411) | Wetland sediment microbial communities from Neuse River Estuary, North Carolina, USA - SO4_4 | ecosystem: Environmental > Aquatic > Freshwater > Wetlands > Sediment | place: USA... | reverse complement strand
CAAGCGGTCCCGTTCTCGTTGGCTCAAAGCGATTCGCTCCGTCTCCATGGGCCCCTCGGCCATCCATGAAAGCGGACATTTCTACTTTGCACAAACCGGACATTCTCACTTTGCGGCGACACCGTCAGTGTGAACCTTGCATCAACCGAGGACTAGACGTAAGATTCCGGCGCTCACCCCCTCGAACCTTTGACCAGTCGATTGAATAGGGATGTAGGAGGTCTCCAACATGCCCATCGTCACGGAATTGACCATTCGCATGGACAATCGTCCTGGATCACTTGGAAAGGTCTGCCAGGCGCTCGCGGACCACAGTGTAAATATCGTGGCTTTTCAATCGATCCCCTCGGAGAAAACAATTCTCGTGTGCATCGTCGTCGACGACCAGGGAGCAGCGAGGGCCGTCCTGGATAGGGAAGGAATTGACTACACGGAAGGCGAGGTCGTTCAAGCCCGATTTCCACACGGGCCGGGCGAACTGGCACGGGCCGCCTCCAAACTCGGAGACGCCAATATCAACATTCACTACGCATACTGCGGTGTTGAGCCTAATACGAACGCGCCATTGGTGATTTTTGGAGTAACGGAACTCGGTCGCGCAGCAACAATTCTGGACCAGACTGCTGCCGCCGCAGCAGGAACATAACTCGGGCTGCGACATTTCCCACGGGCCACCTAGGCAAGAGTAAACAGCCTCACAGCGGCTCCTTCGCATCCAACGAAACTGGAAATGCGCCTCAAGGTCTCGTAGCTTAATCGCGGGCTGATTTGCTTGGAGAGCGGTGCCGCATGATCTCTCGACGTCTCGTCGCTACCGTTTTCGCTGCTCTCGGTATTCTTGCTCCGGCGACCCTCCGCGCGGCCGATTTCGCGGATTGTTCCGGCGTCGTGCTGGACGAGAATGATGTCCCGGTCAGCGCCGCCCAAATCAAGTTGGAACCAATAGGCGGAAAAGGGGGCGCGTACTCCGCTGAAACCGATGGGGCCGGGCGCTTCACTCTACGCAATCTTCCCGCCGGAGATTATCAAGCTGAAGTTCGCAAGGCGGGCTTCTTCCTCCTCTCCGGCAGAGCGCTCAACCTTCACTCCGGCCTCAACGAGCTCGTTTTTGCGCTGAACCATGCCCAGGAGCTCCACGAGCAAGTACAAGTCGCCGCGCCCGCGAATCAGATTGATACCCAGGACACTACCCAGCGTTCCACGCTCACCGCGCAGGACATTCGCGACATTCCTGTCCCGAGCACGCATGTCCTCCAGGAGAGTCTCGTTGCTTTGCCGGAAGTCGTGCAAGACAACCTCGATAATCTGCATGTCGCCGGAGCGCGTTCCGCGGATACACAATACCTTCTCGATGGCCTTGAGATTGGCGATCCGGCAAGCGGCACGCTGACTTCGCGCTTCAATATCGACGCAACGCGAGCCGCGGAAGTCCAGACCGGACGCATCGGCGCGGCCTTCGCGCATTCGGGCGCCAGCATTCTAAGCCTCGAAACTCCCGACGGCGATGACCGCTGGCGGTTCGGCACTACTGATCCCATCCCTGGCATCAACATTCAGGAAGGCGCGCACCTTGGAAACTGGTATCCGCGATTCACGGTTTCCGGACCGATCGAGCGCGGCCGCTTTTGGTTTTCCGACTCGGTCAGCCTCCAGCACACGTTCGCTGTCGTCAAACAGCAACCCGCCGGCGCGAATACCTCGGAAGAATGGGCCGGTGACAATCTTCTTCGCCTGCAATACAACTTCACGCCGAGACACATCCTGCATGGCAGCTTTCTTTACAACCGCGCGCAAGACACCAATCTCGGCCTCGACGCTCTCGATCCGCAATCGACCACACTCAGCGCCAACCAGCGTCGCGCGTTCGTCTCGCTCAAAGATCAGATATGGCTTCACGACACGCTCTTCGAGCTGGGCGTCGCGGCGGACAGCGGTGTTTTGGACTTCACTCCACAGGGCACGAAACCCTACGTTTTACTCGTCAATGGCACCAGCGGCAATTTCTTCGAGCACTTGCATACGCGCGGCCGCCGCTTGCAAGCTGTGGGCAACGTCATTGCGGCCTCACGCCACTGGCACGGGACTCATCAGCTCGCCATCGGTTTCAATGTGGCCGGCTTGATTTACTCGCAGTCCGCCGAGCGCGGCGTGATCCAAGCTTTGCGAGCGGACGGAACGCTGGTGCGTCAATCGACGTTTGCCGGGCCCGCGACGCCCGAACTTTCCAACACGCAAGCGGGCGGCTACGCGCAAGACACTTGGTCTATCTCCAAACGTTTCATTTTACAGGCTGGCGTTCGCACGGATTGGGATCGTTTCACGCAGAGCGCCATGGCCGGGCCGCGCGTCTCCGCGAACGTGCTGCCATTTGCGGACGATCGTTCAAAAATCTCGCTCGGCTGGGGCATCTACGACGCCCCGCTCAATCTGTCGTTGATCGGCCAGGCCTTGGACCAGCGCCAGCTCGACACGTTCTACAACAGCACCGGCACGCTGCCCATTCTTCCACCGGTGGTCAGTCAATTCGTGCTGCCTGCTGGTGGCCTCCAGCAACCGCGCTTCACGATTTCCAGCGCGGGCTGGCAGCAGAAAATAAAACGCTACACCCTGCTCGGCTTTGAGCTCCTCGCCCGCAACGGCTACCACCAATTCGCTTATGTCGATCAGCAACCCGCGCGACCCGGAGGAATTTTTCTCCTGCAGGATCACCGCAAAGACCGCTACCGCGCGGCCACCATCTCCGTCCGACATGTCTTCTCGGAGGCCACCGAAGTCTACGCCGCGTACACTCGCTCGCGCGCCCGCTCCGACGAAGTTCTGAATCCCGCTCTCGGTTCGATCTTCTATGCTCCGCAACAGTCGGGCCCAGTCAACTGGGATGCTCCCAACCGCTTGCTGACCTGGGGCTGGACGCCAACGCACATCTGGGGAGTGCAGTTGAGCTACTTCCTGGAGTACCGCACCGGTTATCCTTTCAGCGCGGTCAATCTTCAGCAACAGCTCGTGGGTCCGCCGAATTCGCTGCGTTTTCCCGCTTACGTCAGCCTGAACCTTGGCCTAGAAAAGAAATTTGGATTCCACGGATATCTCTGGGCCGCCCGAATCGAAGGGGTGAATGCGCTCGGCCGCCAAAATCCAGACACGGTCGTTAACAATGTTGACGCTCCGAATTTCGGCGCCTTTTCCGGCGGCCAGAGCCGTGCTCTGACCGTTCGAGTCCGCTTCGTCGGGCGGAAATAGCCGCGTCCTAAATCAAACGCAAAATTCCGTTGCCTTAGCTTCGCGTCCAGTGGGTTGAATCCATCAAAACAGCTATTTAGATGGCTGAGTATCCGATCATTCTGAGAGATTCACCTGTGATATTCTCCTGCGCATTTCGCGGGAAGGAAAAGCCCGAGCGCGTATTGTGGAGGACGCGAGCCAATACACCCATTGCCATGATCGATGATCCAGTTCTACTCAACGATTGCCACGTCGTTGGCCGGTCTTCGAACACGGGAACAGGGGAAGTCCGGGCGACGCGACTCCTCGGACAAGACATTGTGCTGTGGCGGAGCAACGAAGGCCTTTGTGCTTGGCAGGACCTTTGTCTCCACAGTGGAGCGAGGCTTTCCGGCGGTCGTGTTCAAGATGAATGCTTGATCTGCCTGTACCACGGATGGCACTACGATGCCTCCGGGCAATGCGTTCGCATCCCCGCGCACCCTTCACAGCCACCTCCCACTCGCGCGCGTGCCACTGCGTATGCCGTCACGGAAAGATATGGCTTGATTTGGCTGTGTCTCGGCATGCTAAAGAAGCAAGAAGTACCCGTCTTCCCCGAATGGGATAACGTTTCGTTTCGAAAAGTGGACGCAGGTCCCTATCTCTTTAAGGCCCACGGCCCTCGTGTAATCGAGAACTTCTTGGACGTGGGGCACTTCCCTTTCGTGCATACAGGCTTCCTTGGTGACCCAGCCACACAGAGGTCGGCGACTACAACGTCGAAACGACATCCGATGGCATCATTGCTCGGGAGATTCGCGTGTGGCAGCCGGACCCTGACGGTACCGGGCAGTCCGCTGAAGTGAAATATACGTTCCGAGTTCTGCGGCCCTTAACCGCGCACTTTCTTAAGGCTCATCAAGAACAAAGATTCTCCATTTTCAATTGCGTCACGCCGGTGGATGAGCGTGAGAGTATTTCCTGGTTGATTATGGCGCTCAACTACGCGCCCGAGACGTCCGATCAGCAGCTGCGCAGTTTCCAAGACGTGGTGAGCGGGCAGGACATTCCCATCGTGGAGTCCAAACGCCCGGAATTGTTGCCGTTGGATTTACAGGCCGAGTTGCATCTGCGTTCGGATCGCACGGCCATCGCTTACCGGCAGTGGCTAACAAAAATTGGCTTGAAGTACGGTACCGCTTGAGCGCCGCCGGCATGACCGCTGCGCCCCAATCGGTGCGATGGTTTGTCCCTGGTGACTTGGACGGTTTCTTTGGGTTGTTCTTCAGTGGTTTCCCCGATTTGCTGCTCATCGCCGGGCTGGCGCCGCTCTGTGGATTTCCTACCGAACTTGTCGCCAGTCGCATCATGCCCGCTGTGGTTCTCTCGATTCTTGGCGGCAATCTTTTCTACGCATGGCAAGCGCACTGTTTAGCCGAGAGAACGGGTCGCACCGACGTGACCGCGATTCCCTTTGGCGTCAACACCCCCACCTATCTTCACCTATGTGTTTCTGATCATGCTGCCCGCTTACCAGCGGATGGGCGACTCGCAACTCGCCTGGCATTTGGGTGTTTCTGTGCTTCTTGAGCGGCATCGTGCAAACAGCCGGAGCGTTCTGCACGGATTGGTTGCGACGCCATACCCCGCGTGCTGCACTCTTGTGCCCCTTGGCGGTCCATCGCTATTGCCTTCCTGTGCTTGGGATTCATCCTGCGGATTTTTCAGACGCCTGAGCTGGCTTTGCTGCCGTCAGTGATCATTCTTGCTGTTTACGGCTCGCGAATTCGTTTGCCTTTCCGGATGCCAGGCGGCCTGCTGTGTATACTCACTGGCGTGATTCTTGTCGTACTTCTGAAAGCCCTTCATATCCGTCACCTGACCGCACCTCCACCGCAGCTACCTCTGGCCGTTCACCTGCCTCGGCCTGTCAATACTTTCGAATTCCTGCGCCATGGCGACGGCTGGGGATATCTTTCCATCATTCTGCCGATGAGCGCGTTGGATACAATCGTGTCGCTGCAAATTTTGGAGAGCGTCAAAGTGGCCGGCGACGACTACGCCACTCGTCCGTCGCTCCTGGTGAATGGACTGGCAACGCTGGGTGCCGCGGCATTCGGCAGTCCGTTTCCAACAACACTTTACTTCGGGCATCTCGCGCACAAAGCGTATGGCGCGCGAGTGGGATACTCCATCCTCAAGGGGCTGGCCACACTATTGATCTGCGTGACGGGACTGATTTCTCCCATTCTCCATTTCGTTCCGCTGGAAGTGGTTGCGATCGTGATCGTATGGTTCGGCTTGGTGATGGTGGCCCAGGCTTTTCAAGGGATTCCTAAATCACACTGCATCGCCGTCTCCTTTGGCTTGCTTCCGATGCTGGCCGCATGGGGACTGCAACTCGTCGATTTAGCGCTGAGGAAAGGAGGATCAAGTCTGCTTCAAGCCGCGCCGAAGTTTGGGGAGGAACTCGCCATTTATGGTCTGATTGCGCTCAGCCAAGGGGCGCTTCTAGTCTCCATGCTTTGGGCTGCGGCGCTCGCCCATATGCTCGACCGGCGCTTCCTTACCGCGGCTGGATGGTTGCTGGCAGGAGCCGTGCTCTCTTTTTTGGGGCTCATCCACTCCTACGATTTGAATGCTGCGGGAATCGTGAACAAGTTGGGGATTTTTGCCGCCCCAGAATTTACCGCCAGCTATGCTGCCGCTGCCCTTTTCCTGGCGGGTTGCCATTTCTACAACCGGCGTTTCCCGTCGCCCGCCCAAGACTCGGAATCCATTTAAGCCGAGCGATTGTATCTGCCTTTGCACTGCGTTGATTCCGCCCCTTCTCCCCAGATGCCATCCTCTCTCAAATCGGAGGCTTGGTTAATGCGCGGGCTTCAAACCGGAATCGATCGGCGATTCATGCATGCTGAGGATATACCAGCGGCTGTCGAATCTACGGCAAAGCATCATGCCCCGGCCTGCGGTGTGAACGGATGGAGATTCGATCGTGTAATCATACAAGCTCCACACCACATTACCCACCGCCCGCTGGTCGCTCATCGTCATGGAAAGATGGACGCGCGGATTCAGGCCAAAATACCGTTGGCGAAAATGATTCGTGGCCTCATCCCGTCCCCGTAGTTCGCCACCCGGAGAGCTTAGCAGGAAATCCGGATCGAAACAGGAGGCCAGCTTGTCGGCGTCTCCGTTGTTGAAAGCTTCCGAACAGGCCTGCATTGCTTTCTCCATGTCCGCGATAAGGGAGACGTCCGAGGAACTCGATGGCGTGATGCCGAGGCGCGCGACACTCCGTTCCAGATCGATGGTCACGCCCAACTGCTCCAGAAGGTCCACGCCGAGGATTCCGTCCAGTGGTCCGCCGCACGCTTTGGCGATAGCGCTCAAGTCAATCGCCGGCAGCTTGATCGCTCGTAGACTGTGGCTGCCCAACGAGAGTTCACCGATCGAAACTTCACGTGCGTTCAGTGCGGTTGTTTCATTCCAGGATTGAACATGGACCTCTTTGGTATGCCGGCTGGTGAATGACTTCTCGTTGAGCATGGACGTAGCAGCCGTGTCGATCAAGAAGCGCTTGTCGGCTTTGTCCACCTGGAGAATCACAACAGGCAGGCGATCACAGCGCTGAAGAGGAATCTCACTTCCATTGGCCGGGGTCTGCGCTCGAGCACCGTGCGCAGGCAGGGCGAGCGTCAACCCCGCGAAGGCGCAAGCGAGCAGACCCTGATGATTTCGCATCACTCCCTCGATTGCATCGATTCTTTCGCTTGGTCGATGCGCTGCAGAATCGCGCCGCGGACCAGACGGAAAGCGCTGTCATCTCGGAACAGACGCGAACTCCAGTTCGCTCCCATCGCAAGCGCCTGAATTTCGAACGCAAGCTGGCGCACGTCCACTTCCTTCTTGATTTCGCCGGCGAACTGAGCCTCGCGCGCCGCTTGCTCCAGATTTCCCAGCCACTTCTTCATCAACTCCACGATCTGGTCCCGAACGCGGCCGGGCCGATCGTCGAATTCAAGCGACGCCGCGGAAAAGAAGCAGCCCCCGGGGAAGACTTTCTCCTCGCCATACGACAGCCAGTTCTCGCAGAGCGCTCGAAGGCGCTTGAGTCCGCGGAATTCATACGCCGGGCGGACCACTCTCTCGACGAAGATATCGCGGGCTGCATCGACCACGGCGCACTGCAAATCTTCTTTGGAGCCGAAGTGGGCGAAGAGACCGCTCTTGCTGATTTGGAGAGCAGAAGCCAGCTTCCCGATCGTTAGCCCTTCAAGCCCTTCGAGCGAGGCGAGGTTGACCGCCTTTCGCAGGATGGCCCGGCGGGTTTTCAGCCCTCGAGGCCGTCGGAGTGGATCTTTCAGCGCAGGGCCAGCACGTCGGGGCCGACGGGAAGCCTTGGTTCGTTGTTGGCTTGCCTTCATCTTGGTGCAAACAATAGCACGATCGTTCGTTCTATTACAATGGATTTAAGATCTTCCATTTCCGCGGAAGGCAGGGTGCTATCGATGCCATCTTCTTTCAAGAGCTGTGCTACTGCCGCGACGGCTATCTAGAGTCAGACTTATGTTTAGGCTGACCTGACAAAATCTAGGCTTGGGAGCGTTGCGCACGACCATGCTGAGCGGCGAGAAATTCTAAAATTGCGTGATGTGCTGTACCAGGCTGGTCCGTCTCGAAAATGTGGCTCGCATGAGGGATCAACTTAAGTTTGGCACCTGGAATACGTTCTGCGATTAAACTGGCGTTCGCGGGAGGAATGAGTCTGTCGGTTTCACCGTGAATGATGAGCGTAGGAGCGGTGATTTGCGCGATGCGGCTGTAGGCTTCCCAGCCGAAAATTCCTTGAAGTTGGCCCCCGTATCCCTGGGGACTGGGATACCACTTCATGCGGATTGCCATATCTTCGTCGATGCGTTCGCGGGGCGTAGCAGCGTCGTAGATGAACGGGATGATGGCCTCCTTGGATTCTTCGGGGGTCATGTCCTGACGCATGAGAGTTTGCAGAGCTGCAGGCTCAGCCTTTGCGGCATGGGGACCGCCCGCAGCAGTGCAACCCAGAATCAGCGAGCGCACGCGCTTGGGATATTGAAGTGCAAATTCCTGCCCAATCATGCCTCCCATGGAGACACCGAATACGTGCGCGGACTCGACGCCCGCAGCATCCAGGACGGCAGCCGCATCTGAGGCCATGAACACGATGGAATAAACTCCTGGAGGCGCATCGCTTTGGCCAGCGCCGCGATTATCGAGAGCGATGGTGCGATAGCGTTGTGCAAGAACCGGGCGGCTGCGATGCCACATGTAGGAGGGATAGCTGAGCCCCATGATGAGCAACAGAGGTTCGCCGGAGCCTTGTTCATCCCAATAGATTTTGGCGCCTTGATTTTCAACGAAGGACATGGAGCCTCAGGTTGGAACATACGGCCGCCGTCAGGACGGCCGCAGAGAAGATTCCAGAAGGCGATAGTCACACACAGATGAATGTGACTAACGCGCTGCGATTGTATATAATCCGGCTCACTATGCCAAACCAAGAAACGCTGTACCAAGTAGTTGACCGGGTCGCCACCATTACGCTCAACCGGCCCGATAAACTGAACGCCTGGACGGCCGTGATGGAACGCGAGGTACGCGCCGCGATGGGGGAGGCAGAGCACGATGAAAACATTCGCGTGATTGTCTTGACGGGGGCGGGGCGCGGATTCTGCGCGGGCGCGGATATGTCGCTCTTAAGCACGGTCGCGGAGAATGGACTCGACGAAGCGCGGCGGGCACAGGCGGTGCAACCTACAACTGGCAACGGTAAGGGTGCGCGACGCGATTTTCAGAAGAAATATTCGTATTTCCCAGCGGTGATGAAGCCCGTGATTGCGGCGATCAACGGTCCGGTAGTGGGATTGGGCTTGGTGATTGCTTTGTATTGCGACGTACGTCTTGCTTCCGATGCCGCGCGGTTTGGCACGGCTTTTGCGCGGCGAGGGCTGATTGCCGAGTACGGAATGGCGTGGATGTTGCCGCGACTTGTGGGACACGCAAACGCGCTGGACCTGCTGTTTTCAGCCAGAATGATCGATGCAACAGAAGCACTGAGAATGGGACTGGCGAATCAGGTCTATCCGCGAGAGACGTTTCTTGAGAGGGTGCGGGACTACGCGGCGGACCTGGCGTCGAACGTCAGCCCGCGGTCGATGCGTGTGATCAAGCGGCAAGTGTATGACGCGATGTTTCAGACGCTGGGGGAGTCGTTTGAAAGTTCCGAGCAAGAAATGCTAGCGAGCCTGCAGTGCGAAGACTTCAAAGAAGGTGTGGCGCACTTTGTCGATAAGCGCGCTCCGGTCTTCACCGGAAAATAGAGATCCTTATGGATTTTGAACTCAGCGAAAAGACAAAGGAAATACAGCAACGATTGCAAATCTTCATGGATGCTCATGTATATCCGAACGAACAGCGATTCTACGAGGAAGTCGCGCGCGAGCGCTGGAAACCCACCCGGATCATCGAAGACCTGAAGGCGAAGGCGCGCCACAACGGATTGTGGAATTTGTTTTTGACGCAGGATAAGAATGGCACCGGCCTCAGCAACCTGGAGTACGCGCCGCTTTGCGAAATCATGGGCCGCAGTCACATGGCGCCTGAGCTGTTTAATTGCTCGGCGCCAGATACGGGGAATATGGAGGTGCTGGCGCGTTACGGCACGGCGGAGCAGCAAGAAAAATGGCTGAAGCCGCTGCTGGCCGGAGAAATTCGATCATGCTTTGCCATGACGGAGCCGGGCGTAGCATCCTCGGACGCCACTAACATCAAGGCAAGCATCGTACGAGACGGTGATCGGTACTTAGTCAACGGACGCAAGTCGTGGTCCTCGGGAGCGGGCGATCCGCGGTGCAAGATCGCGATTCTTATGGGCAAAAGCGATCCTTCGGCGCCAGCGCACAGACAGCAGTCGATGATCCTCGTGCCGCTGGATATGCCGGGCGTTAAGATCGTACGGATGCTAACGGTGTTCGGCTACGACCATGCGCCACACGGCCACGCTGAAATTCACTTTGAGAATGTGCGCGTTCCGGCGGCGAACATGCTGCTCGGCGAAGGCCGTGGATTTGAGATCGCGCAGGGGCGCCTGGGACCTGGGCGGATTCATCACTGCATGCGATGTATTGGCCTTGCGGAGCGGGCGCTTGAGACCATGTGCCTGCGGGTGCAAACGCGGGTGGCCTTCGGGAAAACGCTGGCCGAACAAGGAACGATTCGCGCGGACATCGCCGAGTCTCGCATGGAGATCGAACAGGCACGGCTGCTCACGCTGAAAGCCGCGTACATGATGGACACGGTGGGGAACAAAGCGGCGCGTGCTGAAATTGCGATGATCAAGGTTGTGGCGCCTAACGTCGCCCTACGCGTGCTGGATCGGGCGATTCAAGCCCATGGAGGCGCCGGGGTTTCGCAGGACACCTTCCTAGCTAGCGCTTGGGCGATGGCTCGGACGCTGCGGCTGGCCGATGGGCCGGATGAAGTGCATATAGAATCGATCGCGAAGTGGGAACTGGCCAAAGGCAAGAAACCGGCCGGACCGCCGGCTTCGCATTGACAGTGAAAACAAACGTGCGGCAGAGTCACGAGACTGGCCCAGGGAGAAGTTGATGCCGCCACTGGCCGTTAAGAACCCGCAATCGCTGAAAGAATTGGTGGGCAAGGAACTCGGCGTCACGGAATGGTTCCGCGTTACGCAAGAGCGCATCGAGCAATTCGCGGAAGCCACGGAAGACCGGCAATGGATCCATGTAGACCGTGCGCGGGCGAGCAGCGAATCGCCTTATCGCGCGACAATCGCTCACGGCTTTCTTACTCTCTCTCTGATCAGTCATTTCCTGAAAGAGGTGATTCAACTCCAAGGCGGCGTGCGGCTGGCAGTGAACTACGGATTGAACCGCGTGCGCTTTCCTGCTGCGGTGCGGGCCGGTTCCAGGATTCGTGCGCGCGTCGCCTTGCTCGCTTTGAAAGAACTCTCTGACTCGGTCGAAGCGATCTATATGGTAACAATAGAAAGCGAACAGTCCGACAAACCAAGCTGTGTTGCGGAGTGCATCGTCCGCTACTACTTCTGATCGGTTGGGATGTGACCGGAGTTTGGATAGCCTAAATCTGAAAGAGGAGATGCAAACTAGATTCGTCCAGTTTGCGCGCTGTACAAGGCAGCGCGTAGGAGTATTTGGATTCTCTCGGGCATTGATGCAAAGCGTTCGTCTCTGGTCAAGCCCTGGCGATAGCGATAGTAAATTTGCTGTACGATAACGGCGAGTTTGAAACGCGCAAAAGCGAGATAGAAGGCGATCTGCGAAGCGTCGCATCCCGTTTTTCGCGCGTATTCATGCACGACTTCTGCCCGTGTAAAGCTGCCGGGGTGTGTTGTGGGTCCCCAGCGATTTTGTTGCAGCTCCTCAGGATCCGTGACATCGACCCAATACGCTAGTGCAGTGCCGAGATCTGCTAGAGAGTCCCCGATCGTGCACATCTCCCAATCGAGGACCCCCACAATCTTCGTGATGTCGCTCGGGTCGAGCACTACATTGTCGTATTTGTAGTCGTTGTGGATCAGCGAAACGGCGCTCGTGGATGGCATGTGCTGCTGCATCCACGCGGAAATCTTCTCCACTTCAGGATAGTCGTGCGTCCTGGAGCCGTAGTAGCGTTCGGTCCAGCCACGGACCTGTCGTTCCAAATATCCTTCCGGTCTGCCCAGATCGGAGAGACCCACGGCTGCGTAATCCACACGGTGCAGGCGTATGAGGTTTTCAACAAAGGATTCGCTGAGCCGCCGTGCTTTGTCAGCAGGAAAATCCAGACCGGGGGGCACGTGACTGCGAAGGATGATGCCGCGGATAGGTTCCATCACGTAGAACGGTGCCCCGAGGACGGCATCGTCATCGCAATAGAGAAGCACCTCGGGAGCTGGCGCGTAAACAGAGTGGAGCTTTGATAACACGCGAAACTCGCGACTCATGTCGTGGGCGGACTTCACCTTGCTCCCGAAGGGCGGCCGCCGAAGAACTAAATTCTTAGCGCCTAGATGCAGCGAGTATGTCAAGTTGGAATGGCCACTGGGAAATTGGAGGATCTGGAGGGCGCCCGCTTCGCCGGGAAAGTGACGCCGCAAGTAGGGTTCGAGCCTGGCTAGGTCAAGCTCTTCGCCGGATCGAATGGCCGCCGGATGGTCCAGCAAGTCGCTCATTGGAAAGTCTCCCTAGCGGTAGGTGAGCATCGCGGGATCGCCGATATGCCCGTGAGCATTGTAACTGCTGAGCGTAAACCTCTCCGCGGCGTAGAGGAATTCACTCCAAGAAGAGTTCCGCGACATCCAGCTCATTTGCAGAGTGCTTTCCGGAGAGAGCTGCAAAGCACGCTGCATGGCAACCGCAATGGGACCACCGGAAGTGAAAATCGCAACCCGTTCACCGCGGCCAGTGGCGGAGAGAAACTTTGCGAGCCCGGAATTCACCCGAGAGCAAAACTCCAACCAGCTCTCCACACCCTGCGGACAAATCGCGCCGCCCACCCACTTGCCAATAACGGCCTCGAACAACTTCTGAAACGTGGCCCGCCGCCCGGCTAAGTCGGACGAGGACAGGAACGCGGCGTGAAGATCACGGATGCTGTGGTCGTTTTCGAGCAATCCGGGCAGGCTGCGTTCGAGCACGGCTTCCCCTTGGTATTCATCGAACTCCGGTAGCACCAGCGGTTCGGGAAACTTGAGGCTGGCACTATCATAGGCATCGCTCACGAGTTTAATCGTGTCTTTCTGGCGGACACATGGCCCGACGCAGGCGCGGTCAAAAACGATGTTGCGTTGCGCCCAATACTCGCCCAGAAGACGCGCCTGCGCTTCTCCGAGCTTGGACAACTTGTCGTAGTTCAGCTCAAGGAACGAAGCTTGTGCATGACGGACGAGAAAGAGAATCCCCATTGCAACCCAGCCATTCTGCTAAAACGTTATACCGCGAGGCACACTACGAAGAACGAAATTCGTGCAGCTCCGGACTCTGGTTGCCGGGCGGCGGGAATTTCAATCGCGACGCTCGAACAAGGCTGCCGCGCCCTGTCCTCCTCCTATGCACATAGTGACGACACCGCTGTCTCTTGTGAGTTGCACTAGATAGGTCATAGAGCGAGCTCTCAGGTTTGGCGACTTACGCGCCTCTTGCGGAGATGCTGCCCGAGTCGATCACCATAGAGGCGATGCGCTCGCGATGATACGTGGCGTCGCCGAATGCCGTTTCCGATGCCTTCGCCCGACGGTAATACAGGTGAAGATCGTTTTCCCAGGTGAAACCCATGCCGCCATGAATCTGGATGCCACGATTGCCGACGGTGCGCCCCGCATCGCTGGCATACATCTTGGCGACGGAGACGGCAGCGGCTGCATCCGGCGAGTTTTCTTGCAGCGCCCACCCGGCATAGTACACAGCGGAACGCGAGCTCTCTGTTTCCAAATACATGTCCGCACACTGGTGCTGCACGGCTTGGAACATTCCGATGGGCTTGCCGAACTGTTTCCGAGTCTTCGCGTATTCGACAGTAATCTCGAGGCTCCGCTGCATGCCCCCAACCAGTTCGGCAGCCAGCGCGGCTGTGGCGACGTCGAAAGCCCGTGGGAGGGCCGTGGCGGGGCCGATTTCTTCCGCCGGAGTGTTGCTGAGTTCGACGACGTAGAGCTTGCGCGTAAGGTCCATGGCGGACATGGGAGATATTTTTAGGCCGCGAGCCTTAGAGTCTACAACGAAGACACCGTTGCGCGCTACGACGAGGAGGAAGTCGGCGATGGCAGCATCTGAGACAAAGAGTTTTTCGCCGGTGAGCTTCCCGTTGGCTGCGCCCAGTTGGATATCCCGCGGGTTCCAGCTCGCACCGGCTTCAAGAATGGCAACGGTGGCGCGAACTTCTCCCCGGCAGATGGGCGCGAGATATTTTTCCTTGCTCGCAGGCGTGCCCACGGCTTCCAAGACGGATCCGGCGAGAACCACGGTCGAGAAAAACGGACCGGGCAAGAGTGCGCGTCCAGCCTCTTCCATCAGGAGCATGAGTTCGACTTTACCCAGGCCGACTCCACTGTACGCTTCGGGAAAAATGATGCCGGTGTAACCCTGGTCGGTGAGCTTCGACCAAAGTGCGGCGTCGTACGCGGTATCCGTTTCCATCAGGCGTCGCATTTCAGTGCTAGGACACTCACCCGCGAAGAACTTGCGCGCGCTGTCTTTCAGAAATGCCTGGCTCTCAGTCAAACCGAATTGCATCGCGTATCCCCTTAGTAGCTTCTAGGCAGGCCGAGAACGAAATGCCCAATGATGTTCCGTTGCACCTCGGAGGTGCCGGCTTCGATGGTATTTCCGCGGGTGCGCAGGTAGGCGTAGGACCAAATCCCTTTGTCGATGGCGCGCGGGTCGCCGCCGAGCAGTTGGCCGTAGGAACCAAGCAGCTCCTGCGCGACCTGCTGGAGGCGCTGGTTGAGCTCGCTCCAGAAAAGTTTCTGGATCGAGCCCTCAGGGCCCGGCACACCCGTGGCGGTGATTCGGCTGAAAGCCCGCATCTGGTTGAAGCGCATGATTTCAATCTCCGCGCTGCACTGCGCGAGTTTCTGGCGGATAAGCGGGTCCTCGGCGGCGGGCCGGCCGTTGCGTTGGATCGTGCGCGAGAGTTCAATGAGGCGTGTAATGTAGCGTTTGAATATTAGATGTAGGCGAGCGCCGTACGAACCGCGCTCGTACATCAGGGTGCTCATCGCCACATTCCATCCGTCATTCGCTTTGCCGAGGATATTTTCAAGCGGGACGCGAACATCGCGAAAGAACAGCTCGTTGAATTCGGATTCTCCGGTCATCTGACGTAGGGGACGAACTTCGACGCCGGGCGATTTCATATCCACGAGGATGACGGTGAGCCCTTTGTGTTTAGCCGCGCTCGCATCGGTCCGAACGACGAGCTCGCACCAGTCGCCAACCCAGCCGTAGCTGGTCCAGACTTTTTGGCCGTTCACGATATAGTGATCGCCGTCTAGACGCGCTTCCGTCTGCAATCCGGCGAGATCGGACCCGGCATTAGGCTCGGAGAAGCCTTGGCACCAGATCTCTTCAGCGCTCAGAATTTTGGGTATATAGCGTTTCTTTTGCGCCTCCGTTCCACAGGCGATGATGGTGGGTCCAATGAGACCCAAACCGAGCGAGTTGGCCATGGGCGGCGCGTCGACGCGAGCCATCTCTTCCCAAAATAGGGCTTGCTGCATCAGCGTGGCGCTGCGACCCCCGTATTCCTTGGGCCACGACACCGCTGCCCAGCGGCCTTCATGGAGCTTTTGTTGCCATGCGCGCAGATACTGGAAGGATTCCTCAATGGGCTTTTCACGCCATTCGTTCCAGTCCTTCGGGACATTGGAAGCGAGCCACGTCCGGAGTTCATCGCGAAATGTTAATTCCTCGGCGGTTAAGTTCAAATCCATAAATCAGACTCCTCCCCGTTGTCGGGTACGAAGTGCACTCCGCACCTTTGTGAGATTGCAAGCGTTCCCCGAGTACCAAACCGGCTCAAGAACCACTTTTCGGTACAGTGAAATCCGGGCGAATCGTATCTCTGCCCTGCCAATATCTTTTGCGCAGATCTTTCTTAAGAATTTTTCCAGTGCCGGTCTTGGGCAAACCAGCGAGGAATTCGAACGAACGAGGACACTTGTAATGTGCCAGGCGCGAACGGCAGAACTCGATGAGTTCGGACTCTGTGGCGGTGGCATCCGGCTTCAAAACCACTAGCGCTTTAGGGACTTCACCCCACTTTTCGTCCGGAACGGGAATCACCCCGACCTCGAGGATGGCGGGATGTGCGAGAATGGCCTTTTCCAGTTCCAGGGAAGAGATATTCTCTCCACCGCTTACGATGATGTCTTTCTTGCGATCGACAATGAGCAGATAGCCGTCTTTGTTGATTGTGGCCATGTCTCCGGTGTGGAACCAGCCACCACGCAGCGCCTCGGCAGAGGCGTCCGGTTGGCGCCAGTAACCCTCCATCACGCCATCACCCCGCGCGATGATTTCGCCGATGGCTTGCCCATCGCGCGGCACGTCATCGTCGTTGGGGTCAACTACTCGGATCTCCACCCCTGGGAATGCATATCCCGTCATCGCTTGGCCAACGTAGCGCTGCTCGCCTTCCCAGCCCAGGCCTGACTTCATGGGAGAAATCGAAAGCGAGGGGGACGTTTCCGTCAGGCCGTAACCCGAATAGCACTCACAACCGAGTTTTTCTTCGACCTCGCGAACCAGAGTCGGCGAGGACGCCGCGCCGCCAATCACAATGCGACGCAGGCTACTCAAATTGTAGTTGTGGCGCTCTGGGCAATTCACCAGAGCCGTGGCCATGATGGGAACGAGACTGCAGGCATGGACGCCTTCCTTTTCGATAAGACGGAAGACTTCCTTGGGGTCGAAGCGCTGGATCATGACGTGCTTTCCACCAAGCAAGGTGAGGAAATGCGCGACACCCCAGCCATTTGCGTGGAACAAAGGAATGGTGTGGAGTTCGACGGCCCCGTTTTCGATGTGGAATCCCAAACAGACGTTCTGTGCATGAAGGTAGATGTTTCTGTGCGTGAGCATTACACCCTTGGGATTGGCGCTCGTGCCGCTGGTATAGAAAAGTTCGGCCAGCGAGTTTTCGTCGATCGAGGTGATGTCGGCGCGATACGGCGTCGCCGCGCCGAGAAGGGCTTCGTAGTTGCGAGGAGAGAACCAAGGGACTTCCGGTGTGCCTTCAAGTTGGCAGAATGTTTTTACCGAAGGAATGTCCTTGCGAAAGGACTCCACCATACCGAGAAATTGTTTCTCTACGAAGAGAATTGTTGCTTCGGAATCATTCAGAATGTAGCCCAGTTCGCTCGGCGCGAGCCGGATGTTCAGCGGCAGCAAAACAGCGCTGGCTTCCAGCACTCCGTAGTAGGCTTCGAGCAAGCGGTGGCAATTGGTGCTGAGGAAAGCGACGCGATCGCCGGGCTGGATGCCATTCTGGAGCAGGGCACCCGCAAGACGCCCTGCGCGATCGGCAAATTGCGCGTACGTAAACCTCTCGTGATTGCAGACCACCGCCGTTCTGTGCGCAAATTGCTGCTCTGCGTAGCGAAGGAAACGCAAGGGCGTGAGGGGAATGTTCATGTGCGCTCCCCGCCTTGGATCAGGCGGATTGCCCCCCATCGACCACAAGAGTGTGTCCTGTGACAAAATCTGACGCGTCGGAGGCGAGAAAAATAGCCGCTCCCTTCAGATCATGCGGCCCACCAAAGCGGCCCAAAGGTATGCCTGCCAATAGCGCTTCTTTATTTCGCTCGATGACTTTTTCCGACATGTCGGTCGGGAACCAGCCAGGCGCAATGGCATTCACCTGAATGTTGTGCATGCCCCACTTGCAGGCTAAGTCTTTCGTGAAGATGATCACACCGCCTTTACTGGCGCTGTAGCCGATCGCGGAGAATTTCGGAGAGGAACCGCGCAGCCCGGCAACTGAGGCGATGTTGATGATCTTTCCGCGGCGCTGCGCAATCATGACCTTGCCCACGGCCTGTGAAAAAAGAAACGTACCGGTTAAGTTGGTTTCAATGACCTTATTCCACTGCTCAAGCGTCATTTCCTCGGTTGGGGCTCCCCATGAGGTACCGGCGTTATTCACCAGGATATCGATGCGTCCAAATTGTCTCACGGTGGCCTCAACAACCTCTCGAATGCTGGCGGGCTGTTTTACGTCGCAGCCGAGTGCGAGAACCTGCACGCCGAGTTTTTGCAATTCCTCGGAGGTTTGCAGGCAGCGCTCTCTCTTGCGCGCGCAGAGAACCAGATTCGCCCCCATTTCCGCCAGGCCTTCAGCCATCTGGCGTCCCAGCCCGACGGAACCACCGGTGACAATGGCGACGCGTCCCGATAGATCGAATAGTTCTCTAACAGTCACCGACCACACCACTTCCTTCACTGGTCTTTGTTCTGTCTCAGGAGAATCCAGCCGGCGCTGGTTCGCCGAGGATTTCCTGGCCCCGTGTTTCAGCTCGGACGAGGCGGGGTCCGCTACGGCAAGCCGATCGAAACAATCGGCGAGAAGGGAACGCATAGTTCCAGCCTGAAGATCTCTCGCCTCTGTCGATAGCGGCGTCGCTAAAAAGTGAGCCGCAGGCCCAGCTGAATCTCACGCTTCGGGAAATCCGAAGTGAAGCCAAGCGGCGTGCTCGGCGAAAGAGCACTCGATCCATGTACGTTAAACGTGGTGAATCCCGGTGTCAGACCGAAGAGCGGCCCCACCTCATTGTTTACACTGGCAAAGTTCGTATGGTTGGCGATGTTAAAGCTCTCGGCCGTAAATTGCAGTTTGACCTTCTCACCAAGTTTATGTTGCCAAGAGAGGCGCATATCCAAATTGATGTAGTCCGGGCCAAGTCCAGTGTCACGGCCGGCTCCGATCGGACGTTCATTGGTGGTGTGATTGTCGCCGTTCACCTCACCTCCTGCCAACAAGTTGAAAGGATGTCCGCTGTTGTAGGTAAAAATGGGAGCTAACTGAAAGCCGGCAAGGATGGCGTTCTTCCAGGGGCTGTCGAACACGCCGGCCACCACCACCTTATGACGCTGATCGAATTCAGAAAGTGCGCGATCGGCGCCGAGGTTCGTGGGATCTTGCGGTCCATAGTCGCTATTAAAATCCGTACCCGTGTCGAAGCCTTTGCTAAAGGTGTAGTTGCCAAACATGGTGAAGTGATCGCTGAAGCGCTTCTTGATCTCTAGAATTCCAGCCTGGTAAACGGCCGAACTAGCTGAAGCGTATTCATTGTTTTGGACGATCAGCGGATTCACAAAGCAAGTGAAAGGATTGGCTGCGCAGGGAAGCCCTTCCGTGCCACCGAGCGGATCGGCGCCAGCACTAGTGTTCCAGTTACGGTAGGAAACGGTCTTTCCGTTGGCCAATGGCACCGTGCTCGTGGGAGCCGGGAGTAGATTGGTGTCAAGAGCAACCGGGAGGCCAATCGTATGAGAATAGATGTAACTCGCGGAGATAGAGAATCCAGGAGTAATCTCACGCTCAATTCCGAACTCCGCCTGCTGAGAATAGGGAGGCCTAAAGTTAGGTTGGTCGACGAAAACCACCTGAAGAGGGGCAAGTGGACCGCCATTGGTAACATTGAGCCCGAACTGTCCTACTCCGCCCGGGCCCGCGCCGGGGGTAATGCAAGCATAGCTTCCGGGCGGTGGCGTCGTGCAGGTGATCGCCCCCTGGGCGAATAACGTCTGGAAAACCGTGGGAGCATTCAAGGCTGGGTTGCCGCCGGGAACTCCCGTGATCGGAACGATATAGATTGAGATTTCGCGGTAGCAGGGACTGCTGCCGTTACCGGGGAAGAAACCGGCAACTCCGCAGATGGCATCCAGGTTATTCACTTGACCAGCCTTCGTCGAGTTACCAACGGAACTCTTATTCGCGTTCAGGACTCCAAGGGAGTAATCAACGCCGGGAATCTGGTCGTAGATTGGCGAGTAAAAGATTCCGTAGCCGCCGCGAACCACCGTCTTGTGATCGTTGAAAACGTCCCAAGCAAAGGACACGCGAGGGCCAAAATCCTTCTTGTAGGTGCTCAGAGGAGCGTACTGCGTGTCAAGCTCATAACGAAGACCGTAGTTGAGCGTGAAATTGGGCTTGATTTTCCATGAATCCTGCCAGTACAACGCCGTGAATGGCCTTGAATAGTAGGGGTAGAGCGGACTGCCGTAGCCCTGTTGGAAAACCTGCGGCAGTCCGAACGAGGCGGACTGCAGGGGGTTTATGCTGGTACTCGCGAGCTGCGGGCTGATCAGGAATCCGGGCAGCGAACCAAAGACAAACCGTCCGGGGAAGAACGTGTGGGTCTCCGTATGGTTACCGCGAAGCAACTCCGAGCCCCCGAACTTCATGGTGTGGTGGCCACGGATCAGAGAGAAGTTGTCCGCGATTTCATATCGCCGGCTAATCGTAGACTCCGGCAAAAAAATGTTCGTTCCCAGGTTGTTCACAAAGCCGGGGATTTGGAGTCCGGGTTGCCCAGGCTCGTTTGGAATGACGTTGAAGTCATAGTAATCAAACTGCAAGCGGAGCTCGTTCTGGGCCGTGGGGCTGAATAGGTGGTACCAAGCACCCATTATGTTGTCGTCATAATCATGGACCGAACTGCCTGCCGAAAAGCCCGTTAGCGATTGCACGTCGGGATTCTCTTCCAGGTCGTGTCCAAACCTGTAGCTTAGAAAGATTTGATTGGACTCGGTGAAACGATGATCAAACCGGCCTGACGCCAAGTACTCCCGGGTGTTGTAGGGGAACAGTCCCCCGTTTGTCTCCAGCGCGTTTACGAGAAAACCGTTCAGCGCCGTTTGACCGGGCGTAAGACCCGTAGATTGACTGACGGTCAAAGCGCTGGTAAGTGCGCCAGCGCAGAAAGCTGCAGGCAACGTCACGCCTGTGAAGCAGGTTATCGGGGTGGCACCTTGGGCTGCCAACCCACTGATAATCGCTTCTTGTGCGGATGTCGGCCGGAAAACATCCGTTGAAGTCAGGATGGGAACAGCTTGCTGCGAGTCCTGACGCAAGCCTTCAAAGGCAACGAACAGGAAGGACTTGTCCTTCTGGATCGGCAAGCCGGCCGTGCCACCAAATTGATAGCGGCTCAATGAGTTTTTGGTCGGCAGGCCCACGCTGTCCGCTTGGGTTGGATCAAAGATCTGACCGGGCTGCAACGCCTGTGTGCGGGCAAACGGGTCAGCGGCATCCATGGCGTCATTGCGGAAATATCCGTAGAGGCTGCCGTGGAATTCATTCGTGCCGGACTTGGAAATGATGTTGATTGCCGCTCCGCTTGCACCGCCGAGTTCCGCGGAATAGTTGCTGCGGTTGACTTGGAACTCTTGCACGGCGTCCTGACTCAACGTGAGGCGCACCCCACCAGCGTCATCATTGGCTTCCCCGCCGTCCACAGTGACGCTGTTGCCCCTGCCGTTGCTGCCATAAAAGGACAGGCCGCTCTGCGGTGTACTCTTGACTCGAAAATCCTGGTCGGAAGCCAGCCTGGTGGAGTTCGAGACGCCCGGCGCCAAGAGGGTGAAGGTTAGGTAGTCACGCCGGTCGATAGGGAGCTGAGCGATATACTCCTGGGTGAGCGTGTTCGCCTGGCTTGATCGCTCGGTCTCCACCACCGGAGGTTCCGAAGTCACTTCAACCTCCGTCGAAACCCCCGACAATTTGAGTTGGAAGTCAAGGACGAGCGTCTGCCCCACGGACAGCGCCACCGCTGACACAATATCAGTTTGAAATCCACCGTGCTCCACGCTGACTTTATAGCTCGAGGGCGCTAATCCAGACATACGATAAGCACCGTGTTCGTCGGTCACCGCGCTGCGCTGCCCACCCCTCGCGGTGTCGATCGCGATGACCCTAGCATTCGGTACGGCAGCGCCTGAAGGATCCGCGACCGTTCCTATCAGATCAGCGGACGTACCGACGCCTTGCGCAGAGGCCACTGCGCCGGCCGGCAACAGCCCCAGCACGAATACGAATAGACCTGCCCGTAAGGTTGATTTCATAGCTCCTCCTGGTTCCTCGAGGCATCTTGTTTGCTGTCTTGACTGGACTCAAGTTTGCGTGCTCCTCTTAAGATGAGTCTTGCGACGGACAGGGGTTATTGTCGACGTCAGGATTTCAACTCGACCCAGAGAATGCAGCACCAGCCGGGCACGGCATTTAGGACCTTCGCGATGTTCTCGAAGCCCGCTCCCCCGGCGGAACTATCAAACATTGTGATAGCGAGTATCACATATTAGAAACAAACGTCAATACCCAATTGCGGGCTAACAGTTGGAAGCTAGCTAGCCCCCGGGTTGGAACGGCCTTCCCTATCTACGGTCCTTCCGGCAGAACCACGGGCGCGGTCAAACCGACTCCTTGAGTGCCTGGTTGGGATTTATGCGCGCTTGCGGTCTAGTGGGTGACCAGAACGATCCGACCGGTGACCTGCCCACTCCGCAACTGATCTAGTGCTTGGTTGGCTTCGGACAGCGGGCGCGTGCCGACCTGGCAGCGGATCTTTCCCGCTGCGGCTAGAGCGAGGACTTCGCGCAAATCCTGCCGGGTACCGACGGAGGAAGCCTGGACGCGCACCTCTGACGCAGCCATCAGGATGGGCGCAAAGCAGATGGACTCAGCAGGCAGGCCGACCACCAGGAGCGTCCCGGCGGGCCTGACGCAAGGAAGAGCCATGTCATAAGCTGCCTTTGCGGCGGAAGTCACGAGCGCAGCATGGACGCCGCCCGCGCTCCGAAGCTCCTTGACAACATTTACCGTCGCTGCGTTCAGCGCGGCCGATGCGCCCAAGCCTCTAGCGTGTTCGAGTTTTTCGTCGGAGACATCAATGGCAGTGACGATCGCTCCGAGCCCCTGCCCGATTTGAATGGCCAGGTGACCCAGGCCACCGACTCCAAAAACCGCCAAACGCTGGCCGGGCTGGATCTTGGCGTGCCGCAAGGCACGATAGACAGTGACTCCCGCACAGAAAAGTGGCGCAGCGTTCATGGCGGAAAGTCCGCCAGGAATCTTCAGGGCATGACTCGCGGGAGCCTTCACGAATTCTGCGTATCCGCCGTCCACGGTTACGCCGGTAATTTTTTGTTTTACGCAGAGGTTCTCGTTGCCTTCACGGCAGAAATCGCATTCGCCGCAGGTCCAGTGCACCCAAGGAACGCCAACGCGGTCACCGACTTCCAAGTCATTGACCGAGGTGCCCTTTTCTACCACGCGACCCGCGATTTCGTGCCCGAGGATCAAGGGTTTCTTGGTGATGGGAACGATTTGCGGCCAATCGCCATCGGCCACGTGCAAATCCGAGTGGCAGACGCCACACGCTTCCACCTCGATCAACACTTCGTAGGCGTCTGGTTTCGGCTCAGCGACCTCTTCGATCGTCAGTGGCCCTTTGAATTCGCGCAGGATGGCTGCTTTCATTGCGTCTACCTCGACGAACCTGGGATGCGTGACTCAGGCCTTCGCGGAAGGGCTGCGAACTTCTGTGACTTTGCAACAACGAAGAAGGGTTCCCCGTTACGGCTTGGCACCGCGCAAGAAAAACTCGACCGCATTTCGAACCCGCTCGGTGAGTTTGTGAGGTCCGGTAAGATCGACGGCCCACTGGCGGACGACGGTATTGAAAAGTCCTTCCATGAATTCGGCCAGATGCACAACCGGAAAATCACGGGTTATCTCGCCGTTTTTTTGGCCCTCCGCGATGATTTCGCGGAGGAGGTTGACCGTCGCCGCTTCCGCCCCTCGCAGCTCCGGCGAGCGTACCGGGTCCATCGCACCGGCAAGAATTACGGCCTGCCACAGCGGCCGCCCAACTTCCGTTACATTTCCAAGAGTCTCGTAAAATCGGCGCAAGCGTTGCTCCGTCGTCGCTTTGGTGGATAGCTCGGACTTAAGGCTTTCGGCCTGGCGAGCAAATGCGCGGCGTCCTACTTCGCGCAATACCGCATCTTTACTGGGGAAGTAGCGGAAAAACGTGGGCTGGCTGATTTCCAGAGTCTGCACGATGTCGTCGATGCGTGTGTTCTCGTAGCCGCGCTGGCGAAAAAGATGCAGAGCCGCTTCGACGATCTGCTGGCGAAGGCGCGCTTTCTTTCGTTCACGAAGGCCGGCCACTTGCTCCTTCCCGGACCCGGAGGTAGGATGGCTGCGCCTTTTTTCTGAAGCCTCGCCGTCGTTGACGCTCCCAAGCGCTGGCGAGGGCAGCCGTCTCACGGCAATTTTTGCGCGGCGCATGACATGTTCCTCCTGGACAGTGCGCCGCTCGGGGTGCGCGGCGTTGCATTTCGATAGTCACCCTTACATTATAGTGACTAACGCCAAGTTGCAAGCCTTACGATGGATGGAACCCACGACCATGGCTTCCCGTCGCTAGCCTCCCTCAGCCATGCGGCACAAGGTCCGGCGAAAGTGTGTAAGCTTGAAAATATGGCGCGCCTGGGGCGACTTGAACGCCCAACTTCTGGTTCCGGAGAACACTTTCCCGACATTTCGACCGGGAACGAATACACGCGGGTATCCGATCCTGTGTTGTGCGTCAGTGGGGATCAGTATATTCGCAGCGGCCACCATAGAATTTTTTCGCGACCTGTGGAGTGGCAAGGGAGTTCATATAACGGAGTGGTCGGCGGTGCCTGTAGGACACCCGCCATCGCCCAAGGGATGGCTAACCGGCCGATAAGTTTGGTGGCGGTACATCGCAGGACACCAGGAGAACTACAGTCGCGAATGGAGCAGGCAGCAGCAATGCGAAAGTCCGGATCAACCGGCGCGCTCGTCGTACAATCTCTCTCTCAGACGTCCGACAGCGAGTAGGATTCCGTGGAGGACAGCCTGTGGCCGGGGCGGACATCCCGGAATGTAAACGTCCACGGGCAGGACCTTGTCAACGCCTCCAAGAGACGCGTAGTTCTCGCCGAAGATCCCGCCGCTGATGCCGCAAGCGCCAACCGCCACGACTACCTTCGGTTCTGGCATCGCTCGATACGTCTTCAGCAGGGCGAGCTCCATGTTCCGGGTGACGGGACCGGTCACCAGAAGCATATCGGCATGACGAGGCGATGCGACGAATTGAATCCCAAAGCGTTCAATGTCATGGATCGGATTGTTCAGGGCAACAATCTCCAGTTCGCATCCATTGCATGACCCTGCATCCACTTCCCGGATGGCGAGAGATCGTTTCAGGAGTTTTTGGATTTGTTCGCGCGCTTTCTGCCCAACGTCCTCGACCTCCGCTTCGACATCGCAGACTCGATGATGTACAAAGCGCGGCTCTCGATGGGTTCCGTCAGGATTCAGCGTGTATTCTGCGGTGAAGACGAGGTTTCGGCGGTCCGGAGTTGCCAGTTCAAATTCTTGCGTGATTCGGACCGCGTGATCGGACGACGCTTCCGCGCATAAGCCGCAGAAGACACACAGACCGTAATCAACGGTGACTCTCCGGGAGTCACCGCTATCCGATAGAGATATTGCTCCGGTGGGACACACGTTCGCGGCGGGCTGCGCGTCCTTCCATTTTTCGAAGTCGAAGTTCGGCCGTCCCCGAAAGCGTTCGGAGACTTGGGCCGGCTCGGCCGGATAGCTCATCGTTACAATGCCGGTCGCGATTGTCTTCTGGATGATCTTGAACATCGCCTATCGATCCGTTCCCGAGTAGGAAAGATTGAAACTCTTATTGATGACCGGAAAGTCCGCAATGATATTTCCCTGAACTGCCTCAACCAGGGCCGGCCAGTTGTTGAGTGAGGGGTCCTTGATCTTGCAGCGTTCCAGATGATTGTCAGGGCCGGTACGAATCCAATGGATGATTTCGCCACGCCATCCCTCGACGGTGCTCAGTGCGCAGCGGTCCGCAGGAATGGGCGGGACCTGCGCACGGAAATCTCCGTGCAGACTCTCATCCGCAGCGCTCCGGATGATACCCAGGGATTCGTTCACTTCGTCGACCCGGACCTGCATTCGGTGGCTCACGTCGCCAACTTGATAAACGGGTACGCGGAAGGAGTAGCGGCCATAGGCCGCATAAGGGTGATCGCGCCGAGCGTCCAGATCCATCCCTGAGGCGCGTCCTGCCACACCCACGATCCGCAAATCCCTTGCCTTTTCGGGACGGAGAACTCCAGTCTGCTCCAACCGGTCGCGCGTGGATTCCGAGGAGTCAATCAGGGCGATTAGATCCTGGAACTCACTTGCGAATGCATCGACCGTGCTGCGGAGCGAGACCAGTTGCACGACATCCCAGCCCCTTCGCACACCGCCGACGCAGACCATGCCTCGCAACAGGCGACTCCCGGTGAGCTGCTCGTTCAGGCTGACCAACATCTCCTTCAAACGGCTGGCATGGGCATTCGCTATGACGAAGCCGACATCTGTAGCGATAGCCCCGATGTCGGCAACATGATTGTAGATTCGTTCTAGCTCCAGGAGGATCGTTCGCATGATCAGAGCCCGCAACGGAATTTCCATCTGAGCCGCCCGTTCAATGGCCTGACAGAAGGCCGTGCCGTGTGAAAAACTCGAATCCCCGGAGATGCTCTCCGCGAGAAACACGGCTTTATGTATGGGCAGTTTCTCAAAGAGCTTTTCCGTGCCCTTGTGGGTATAGAACATGCGAAGCTGCAAATAGAGGATGGGCTCACCCGCTACCGCGAAATTGAAATGCCCCGGCTCGATGATTCCTGCATGAACTGGCCCGACCGGCACCTGAAGGACGCCCTCACCCAAAGCGGGCCGGTAGATGTGGCGCTCTCCCTCGAAAGGCGGTAGCACCGTCTCCAGCGGAAAGTCCTTGCGCAACGGATGAACATCCGGCCAGTTATCGTGCAGGGCCACCCTGCGAGGATTCGGGTGTCCGACGGCCTTCAAGCCAAACCAGTCCTGGATTTCGCGTTCCTGCCAGTTCACGGCGGGCACCTCCGCGGAGAGCGATGGAAACTCGGGATGGTCGGCACTTACTGGGGCCCGCACAATCAGATACCGCGTGTCGCCCTTGCGTTCGAATACGTAGTAGTTGAAGAAGACACCTTCCGCGGAACGCCGGTCCTCGGCAAACACTGTAACCAACTTGGCTTCGAACTCACTTTGCAGGTATTCGGCCAGGGCCCGAATGTCCGGATCACCGACAAGAAGATAGATTTCGTCTTCGCGTTCTGCAGCCATCGATTGAATCTGCCCGCCAAATTTCTGTTGAAGAGCCTGAAAGAACCCAGACATGCTTTGCCTCATCGTCCGCTCGTCACAATGTCCGCTGCGCCCTGAATGAGCCGGAACAACGGAGTGGGTATCCAGAAGCCCATGACCACAATCACGAGAGCCAAGCCTACGACCGAGGACTTCTTCCAGCGGCAAGTCTCGGCCGGAGGAAGACCGGGGTCCGGGCCAAGCACCAGGTTGGCGATGTGGATGAGGAATCCGGAGAAAATGGCCACGAGAAACGTGATGAAGAGAATGGCCAGAACAAGATAGCCTCCGCTGAATCCTGCGCGGAGAATAGTGAACTCGCTCAGAAACAAACTGAAAGGGGGTGCTCCGGTGACCGCAAGAGTCGCCATGAGAAAGGCAGCTCCGGTCAAAGGCATCGAATGGATCAGACCCCCTTTCGCCTCGCGGAATAGGTCTGTCTTCAGTTGTTGCTGGACATTTCCGGCGCAAAAGAAAAGCAGTGGCTTGGTAATCGAATGAAATGTCATGTGCAGAAGCATTCCCAGGACGCCCAATGGCCCCCCGAAGCCGAGGGCGAGCACCATGATCCCGCTGTGGTCGATGCTGGAATAGGCCAGCATACGCCGGAAGTTCTTCTGGACGAGGATGAAGGGAACGGCGACGCACATTGAGAGCAGTCCGAAAAGAATTAAGAGATGAGAAGCAAACTCCGGGCCCAGGCATTTGGAACTCAGAATGTAGAATCGCACGAGGCCGTAGAGAGCGCAGTTGAGGACACCCGCTGCGAGCATTGCCGCCCCCGGGATCGGTGCTTCACTATAGGCATCCGGCTTCCAGGTATGCATGGGAGCGATGCCGGCCTTCGTTCCGTAGCCCAGCAGAATCAAAATGAAGGCCAGCCGCATGGTCGCCTTATCAAACTGAGAGGCGTTTCCGACGAGGACAGACCAATTCAAACCCGCCAGCGTGTCCGTTCCGAGGGCTTGATGCGCAGAATAGTAGGTCAGAATCGTGCCGAACAGGGCCATGGAGAGGCCAACGCCCCCGATGATGGCGTACTTCCATGCAGCTTCAAGAGACGTTTCGCGGCCGTAGAACATAACCAGGAACACAGACGCTAATGTGGTTCCCTCGATCGCTACCCAGAGTATCCCGAGGTTGTTGGCAAGGGCGACGAGAATCATGGAAAAAACAAACAGAGGAGTAAGTGCGTAGTATTCTCGCAGTTTATTAACGGCGCGCCCGCCGCCCAGTTTCTCGCCCTCCTGGAAAACTCCGTTTCTCTCATCGTGACGAAAATAGCCAACAGCATAGATCGAACATGCCAGGGCCACAAAAGCGGACAAGAGAACGACCAACGCACTCAAAGCGTCCGCGTAAAAGAATCCATCCCAAACTGAAACCGGGCCACTCCGAAGTACCCGAACCCCCAGTGTGGCGGCCAAACACAGCAGAACGGCGAAAGCCGCGAGATTGACCGCCTCCATGACGCGCCTTCTTCGGAGAACGAAGGCCAGAGGACTGGCGGCCAAAGGAACGATAAGGAGCCAGAGCAAAATCATATGCTTGTCTACTCTCGCAACTTCCGAAGTTTGCTGACATCCATCGAATCGAACGCCTCGCGGATTCGGAAGACGAGAATGCCGAGAACCATTACCGCGACGAGAACATCAAAAAAGATACCGAGTTCAACGACCAATGGCATTCCGTAGGTCAACGAGATTGCAGCCAGGAAGAGACCATTCTCAAGGGAAAGCAACCCGAGGACCTGCGTCAAGGCCTTGCGGCGATTCAGCATGGTGAAGAAACCGATCAGGAACAGTGCGATCGCGACAGCGAGCGTGTTATGGCCAAGTGCTGCTCGGACAGAGGTCTCCTCTGGATGGTAAAAGGACTGCGCAACAATGTAGCCCACCAGAGTCAGGCCGCCTGCGATGAGAATCGACAGCGGAGCGTTGATCAGTGGTTCAATTTCCCGCCGGATTTCGATCCTCTTTACGAGACGCTCCAGCAACCACGGAAGTAGTCCCGCCTTCAATATGAGCGTCAGCAAGGCGGCGATATATATATGGCTGGCGTGGTTAAAGTACGCGATGATGCCCGCGATTGACGCCAAGAGGAACGACTGCGCCGCGAAAATGCGGATGCTCGAAACCAACCAGCGCTGCCCGACCGCTGCGATCTGCAGCACAAGGACCAGTGCCGCCATCAGCGTGATGATTCTGTCGCCGAACTCTGGATTTTGGAGGAAGGTCATGCAAAGCCTCAAAATCAAAATAGGAATGTGGAAATGAGCGCGAGCGCTCCAAAGATGAAAGAAACCATGAGCAGTTCCGGTACTCGAAAGAGCCGTAATTTTGCGTTGGTGGTTTCCACCAGAACGATGAGACACGCCAGCAGAAGCATCTTCGTAAGGTAAAAGATCAGGCCCAGACCAAGTCCTCGGAGCGTCCAATCGGAACTCAAACCGAACGGGAAGAACGTGTTAACCACCAGTGTCATCAGCACAAGTTGCTTGATCGAAGCGCCCCATTCAAGTAAAGCGAGGTAGGGTCCCGAATACTCAAGGATCATGGCTTCATGAATCATCGTTAATTCGAGGTGGGTCGCCGGGTTGTCAACCGGGATGCGGCCTGTTTCGGCAATCAGCACGATGAACAACGCCGCAAATGCCAGCATCTGCGACGGCGCCAGAAACTTCCAGCTTTGGCTCACAGCGACCTTGGCCATTTCGCTTAGGTTTGTCGAACTTGCTGCCAAGGCCACCGTGAAAATCGCGAGCATCATCGCAGGCTCGGCGATCGCTGAAATCGTCATTTCCCGGCTGCTACCGAGGCCACCGAATGAGCTGCCTGCGTCGAGCCCACCAAGGGCCAGGAAAAAACGGCCGAGCGCCAAAAGGTAGACGACCGCGAGAACGCCACCGAAGAGGCTGAGGGGGGCATCTGTCGTGGTCATAGGAATCATGAGTCCGACGAGGGCGGCCGTCACAAAGACGATGTATGGGGTCGCTGAGAAGATCCACGACGCAGTCTCCGGAATGACCGTCCCTTTGCCAAACAACTTGAAGATGTCGCGATAGGATTGAAGGATGTGAGGCCCGCGACGTGTCTGCAGTCTGGCCTTCAGAGTCTTGATGATGCCGCTGAGGAGCGGAGCAACGAGCAATAACAGTACCAACTGCAGACCTGCTTTGGCTAAGAGGCCGGTCACGGGCGAACTCCAAAGAGCAAGAGCAAGACGAGGGTTACAAAGATGTATGCCAAGTAGGCATGAATGCTCCCGGCCTGAATGGCTCGCATTCGGATGGCGAATCGTAGCAGGACATCCTTGAGCGGGACGTATAACCGTTTCTCGAACGTCGGCTCGATCTCACTTTCGAAACGGATCGCTTTCGGAAAATACGGGGACACATCGAAGACGGCTTGAATCTCACGGCGTGGCTGGTACAAGACAGAAAAGATCATCCGCAATGCCTTTGAGAAGGCGGTCGCTGTGTACTCATTCTCTTCCGAGAGGCCGGCCAAGCCACAGTCCCACGCTGGCCCCCGCCTCCGCGCGAACCGCCTCGTCCCGGTCGAGACCAGAACAACAGCAGGAATCAACAAGATCAGCAGCCCGATGCCAATCGCCACGGTGGATACCGTACCTCCGTGACGTATTCCCTCAGAGAGCACCCACCCATGCGAGCTGATGAGATTGCTGCCAACTCTTCGTCCGAGTAGTTGTTCCGTCATCGCATCGAATGTAGGGAGAAACCAGGTAACCCCTAAGCCCAGGGCCAGGCAAGCCACCGTCAGGCAACCCATGCCAACCAGCATGGATCGGGGCGCCTCGTGAGCGAGGCGGGACTCGGCGCCGCGCGGCAGGGCAAGGAAGGTAATCCCGAATGCCTTCACAAAACAAGCCGCGGCCAGGGCTCCCGTCAACGCGAGCATCGAACCAGCGAGCGGGAACAAGATTCGTGTCAAACCTCCGGTCGCCCCAAATCCGGCGAGGAGGCTCTGGTAGGTCAGCCACTCGCTGACAAATCCGTTCAGAGGGGGTAGACCGGAGATGGCGACGGCCCCAATCAGGAAACAGAAAGCCGTTACTGGCATTGGGCGGATCAGGCCGCCCAATTCCTCCATGTTTCGCGTCCCCGTCGAATGCAGCACCGACCCGGCTCCCAGGAACAAAAGGCATTTGAAGATGGCGTGATTGAGGGTGTGAAACATCGCAGCGATCAGGGCTACCGCTGCGAGTTGCGGATGTCCCGCAACGCGGAACACCAAAGCGGCGCCAAGACCAATGAGGATGATCCCGATGTTCTCAATACTGTGGTAGGCCAATAGGCGCTTCAGATCATGCTCCATCAAGGCGTACAAGACGCCGAGAACGGCAGAGCCGACCCCCACGATGAGCACCAGCAAACCCGCCCAAGACGGCAGCACCCCTAGTCCGTCCAGGAAAATGCGCGCCATGCCATAGATGCCTGCCTTCAGTACGATTCCGGAAAGAAGAGCCGAGATGTTGCTAGGGGCAACCGGGTGGGCCGCGGGAAGCCAAATATGGAACGGAATGACACCCGCCTTGATGCCGAAGCCCAGGAAAAACAGCACAAATGCGGCGGCTTGCTGGGCGGTGGACAAATGCGCTGCGGCGGTGCGAAAACTCGCGAAGTCCGCGCTGCCGCTAACCTGCATCAATAGAGCGAAACCGAGCAACAGGCACCCGGCATCGATGTGGGCCATGACGATGTAGAGCAAGCCGGCTCGCCGGGTCTCCCGATCTTCGTGGTAAAACGTGACGAGCCCGTAGGCCGCCAAGGCCATGACTTCCCACCCGATTAAGAACAAGAACGCATTGGCGGCGGTAAAAACGATCGTCAAGCTGAGAAGCAAGAGATGGAATAAGAAGCCGAAGAAGCCGATGCTTCTCTTACCCTCAAACTCTTTCAAATAACCGAATGAGTAGACGGAAACGCCACCCGCCAGAATCGCCAGGGTCAAATTGAAGAAGCCAGCCAGAGCGTCGTAGTCGAAGCTGTATGCAAACAGTGGAATCCCTGAGGAGATCATCCAGCGGACCGGCGTGCCTTGAAGAACGCCAAGTACTGCGGCGAAGCCGCCGAAGACGGCGCCTGCCAAGCCGCTGCCGCAACAGATGTAGCGGCAGAGCGCCGGCTTTCGCCAAGTTGCAAGACTGGCAAGAGCGCCGGTCGAGTAGGCCGCAAGACTAAGCGCGAAGATCATGCTAACCGGAAGCGTGTTCATGAGACCTGGCTACGATCGGATGATAGAATCTTCGGATACCATCGTCGCACAGTTTTCCGTGCGAGTTTTCGTTACGATGGGCAACTCCCCGCACTGCGGGGTCTTCCCGTTGTGACTTCTTGCTGTCTTTTCGACCCTTCGACGCACAAACTCCAAAGGCGGACGTATTGCTATTTAGTTGACGGCGACGGCATCGCGCGGCCTTTTACTGGCTGGCAAGAGACAGATAAGAATTTGAGACAATCCTGATTCCACTCGCATCCCGTGCTGCCTTCACGTAGATCACATAGGCATGCTCTCCGGGAGATTCGCCATCATCATGAAATCCACCGTCAACCCAACCCCCGGGGGCATCTCAACCCAAGTAAGATTCGGGTCCATAAATTCCTGGACACCAGCGACTGGCTGCTTCGAAGCGCTTGATAAAGTCACCCACTCCGATGACGGGGATGTCCGCATGACAAATTGTCCGACCGGAGCATTTGTCCCTGACCACACGGGATAGAAAACAGAGCGGTTTCCCCTATTGCTCAGCCGGAACCGAACGGAGAACCCGACTCGATCTCCCGGCCCCTCGTGGGAAGACGGGGTTTTCACACGACCAAGCTGATCTGCCAGAATAAATAAAAGCGCGACGGTCACGAAAAACCACGCGCGTTTGATGTTGACGTTTCGTTCTCACCCTGCATCACCATCGCCGGGGGAAAGCAACCAGAGCTTGTTTGTCTTGCGCGAAGACGAAGGCCCTACCCAAGATCGAAATAGTGCGAACTTAGGGTTGCAAGACATGACCGTCTCCTCTATTTGCCGCGCCATACGCGGTGTCAGCTCTTTTCTGCGACTACTATAAGTGCTTTTCCTTTAGACACCTACGGGTCTAAAAACTCATATTCAGAGTTGACATAGCAAAATTCGCAGATTAGAGTATGCATGTATCTGAGGATGAGCATGCCACAGCAGCTTGCCAACTTCAAGGCCGAGTTCTTCAAAGCCCTAGCACACCCCATTCGCATCCGGATCTTGGACTGTCTTCGTGATGGAGAGAAGGGCGTCAACGAACTCAGCGAAATTCTGCAAATCGAACCAGCAAACGTTTCTCAGCAGCTTGCGATTCTGCGAGTGCGCAACATCGTGATCGGTCGCAAAGCCGGGAGCAATGTGTATTATTCCGTTTCCGACACGACTCTGTTCCAGCTTCTTGACGTGGCCAAAGACATCTTTAACAACCATTTGCTGGGTGTACGAGACATGCTTCAGCAGATGGAGGCGGCCTCCTAGGAGAAAAAATTTTGTCCAGCATCTGCAAATGTTCGCATATGCAACAGCGTTTCCAGGCTGCTCAGATCTTCCTTGGCTCTGGCAGAGGAGATCGATAATCATGCCGGACTACTACACCTCTCAGCAACTAGCCCAGACATTGGGAATCGCGGAAGCCGCTATCGCGGAACTTCAGACGAAAGGTTTACTCCAGCCCACGGTGAAGGACGGTAGGTCTTTCTTTTCTGCTCGACAAGCGCACTGCTTACGTGCGGCTGTTCGGTGGGCACGCAAAGACAAAATAGACTTACAGGAGGCTTTCGCGCGCGTGGAAGAACGCTGGCTTGCACACACGAGTGCGCCGAAGGACTAGAGGTATGGCCACCGGGAGTGGGGATGAGCTTCGTTTGTCGAGTTTTCGCCCGTGGGGTGTAGACAAGCCGCACTCACAGAATTAGTTGACTTCGCACTGAACGAAGGCGCAGCAGGTGCACTCGAATTTGAGCGTGTGGGGCCAGGGCGTTCATCCGCCGCCCTTCCCGTGGAGGCTGCATGAGAAGAGGCGTCAAAGTCAGGGAACTCATGCAGAGGGAGGGCTTGAGCGGAGAGGTTGTCACACTCTTCCGTTCTCGACGCACTGGGATTATTCACGGTCACGATGGATACGATGTGACTTTCAACGAGGAATCGCTCGTCGTAGGCCTTGCCTACAGTGAGGTCGGCATTGGATTACGAGTGTCTTATGGCATCTCTTTCGCGACGGGAGCGAAGGTTCCGACTGCCATTAATGTGCGGCCTGCTGCCGGCAGTCGAACCGACATAACGCTGGACTCAGAAAACACGGTTTCGGCAAGAGGGGGTGGATTCGGCGTGGCGTAGCCCCGCGAGTGGTCGCGCGGGCTGGGGAGGCTACTTGCCTTCTGGTTGTCCGCCAGGTCGGCTGTGCGCAGGCCAAGGGGCCATTCCCCCTGCCGAAGCAAAAAGATCTAGCCCAATTTTCGGAAACCAACGAGAGCGGGACGCATGAAGGGAGTGATCTGGCATGTCTATCGAAACCAGGAGAAAGGCATGATTCGTGGCGATGATGGTGAACAACTGCCCTTCCGAAAGTCTGCGTTGCACGGAGTGGACTTTCGCTCTCTTTCCTCCGGTGAGCGCGTGAGCTATCGAATTCAGGAAGGCTGGCTTGGCAAAGAGGCCGTGGAAGTGCGTTTGTTGCCAATGGAGAGAATCGCAGGCACAGGCTAAGTCGAAGGTGCCGGCAGATCGATCAAAACAAGGCTGCGGCTCCGCGGGTGGAAAGAAGGAGCAGAAATGCGTGATTCCATTACGCGGCTGCACAAGAAGAGGGGTTGCGGTTTCATCCTCGGCGAAGATGATTGTGAGGCATATTTCGATCTCTCCTCACTGGAAAGAATCGACATCCGAGTGCTTTCGATTGGGAAAGCTGTGGAATACCAGGAACACTTTGGACACGAGCGGTTGCGGGCAGCCAGGGTCAAGATCATATCGAACCCTCAGCGCAAATCCGCGAGTGGTAGTTGAACTCTTTCTCCGTCCGCCAATGCCATTTGCCCAGCACGGAGAGCGGTTTGTTCGTCGCCCGCGTCGCAGATTGGCTGAGCGGCCGCGTTGGAATTTGATGCGCCAAGTAGGAGTGAGAAATGAGGGCGAAGGGATCCATCACGCAATTGGTAAGGAAGGCGCGTCCCGGCTATATCCTGGGTGAAGACGGGTGCCTGGTCGCGTTTGACGAATTCGCTCTCGAAGGGCTAGACCCCCGCGAGCTCTCCATAGGGGACTGGGTGGAGTACGAAGAGCTGGACCGGACGGAAGGCAGACGAGCATCCAGAATCAAACCTCTGATCCAGCGAGCCGAGGAATAGTAAGGATTCAGCTCCATGAAAGTCACCACAAACACTCTGACGTCACTGACGGCGCTTTGCGTGTTCGGAATCGGCTCCGATTGGGCAACGCAAGAAAAGCACTTTGACCGACCAATAGTCGAGAAGACAACCGGGGAGAGTGCCGTAGCTGACACCATGTTCCCCGCCGTCCATTGTAACGAACAGGCGGACGACCCAAGGTTCGCTCGCGTGAGTACGCCAGGCAAGGTTGCACAATCCAGTTCTAAGGCCTTGCAAGAGCCCACTTTTCTGAAAGAGCCCCTACTGTTCACCCCGAATCATGTCAACCTCAACACAAGAAGCAGGAACACCGTGCAGTGCGCCGCAGCATGGTTGCGCGAACACCACGAGGCTCGAATTCTCATCGTCGGATATTGTGACGACTCGGGTTCAGAGGCATGCACGACGCCGCTTGCGGAGCGCCGCGCGCAAGCGGTTCGGCAGTTCTTGGTACATCTCGGCACCCAGGCGGATCAAATTGCCGGCGTCAAACGGTGGGAGAACCTGGACCGCCCTTGCCGGATAGGCGCAACAGGACTGCCAACGACAGAATCGGAGCGCCCACCTATTCGTGGCCGCTTCGGGGAGCCTGAAGTGAAGCTACAGACAGAAGCTAGATTCTAACTGGAGGAGTTTGTCATTCCCTCGGACCTGTCCGCAGAAGGACCCCTCACCCGAATCGGGGATGACCGATACAAGAAAACCGAATGAATAACTGGCTGCCCAAATCCGTATTGTGTCTCAAGTCTTACACGAAGCGTCTATTCCTAGCGGACCTTCTATCGGGCATCACCGTTGGTCTCGTCGCGCTTCCCCTAGCGATGGCCTTCGCCATCGCCTCGGGAGTTACGCCGGAAGCAGGTCTGTACTGCGCGATCGTCGCGGGTTTTGTGATTTCGGCTCTGGGTGGATCGAAGACCCAAATCGGGGGTCCAACCGGGGCCTTCGTGGTCGTGGTTTTCGGCATCATCGCGAAGTACGGTGTGGACGGACTGTTTATGTCCACCTTGATGGCCGGTATCCTCCTGCTGATTCTCGGTGTAACCGGTTTAGGTACGGCCGTTAAATTCATACCGCGGCCCGTGGTTGTAGGTTTTACAAACGGCATCGCGGTTATTATCGCCAGCACTCAACTCAAGGATTTCTTTGGGCTAAAGATTGATAAGGTTCCGGGCGAATTTCTCTCTCGCATTCAAACCGTCGTGCATAATTTCTCTTCGTTCTCTCCTATTGAGACGACTCTGGCCGTTGTTGCCCTCGCAGTGATTATTGTTTTCATGTGGTATGTGAAGAGGGTTCCCGGTTATATCGTTGCACTCTTTCTTGGTACTGCAGCGGTTCTACTGTTCAAACTTCCTGTGGAAACAATCGGCACTCGCTTTGGCGGCATCCCGTCCGGGCTCCCGACACTTAAGGTTCCGCACTTTCGCCTGGACTTACTCCGACCGTTGATTTCGCCGGCAATCACGGTCGCCATGCTAGGCGCAATCGAATCGCTAATGTCCGCAGTAGTCTCCGATCGCATGAGCGGTGACAAGCACAACCCGAACGTGGAACTCGTGGGACAAGGGGTCGCGAACATTCTTTCTCCGTTGTTCGGCGGTCTTCCAGCTACGGGCGCAATCGCGAGAACGGCCACCAACATCCGTTCAGGAGCAAAAACGCCGGTATCCGGAATGATCCATGCCCTGACTCTTCTTGCCATCGTCGTCTTCGCAGCTCCCCTAGCAAGATTCATTCCGTTGTCCGTCCTGGCTGCGATTCTCTTGGTGGTCTCGTACAGCATGGGCGAGTGGCGGGAAATCCCCGAGCTTTGGAAACTGTCTCGGATGGAAATTGCCACTTGGCTCGCCACTTTCCTCTTGACT
>Ga0187819_10000101_pt1 | contig 37355 bp, 41 predicted proteins | sample NC_wetland_sal_i_15_FD_132411 | JGI IMG/M metagenome (GOLD analysis project Ga0187819, IMG submission 132411) | Wetland sediment microbial communities from Neuse River Estuary, North Carolina, USA - SO4_4 | ecosystem: Environmental > Aquatic > Freshwater > Wetlands > Sediment | place: USA... | reverse complement strand
GCAGTATCCGGGCGACTCGCTCCACCTGGTGTTGTTTCACGACTCGGCGGAAGAGGTGCCGCTCGAGGAACTGGCGCGCGTGCAGGTGGGACCCTTCTACACGAACACGCGCGAGGGCCTGCGCCTGGCCCGGCGCATCCTGACGCGGCAGAAAAAGGACATGCGGCAGATCGTGATGATCACGGACGGAAAGCCCTCGGCGCTCACGCTGGAAGACGGCAGGGTGTACAAAAACGCCTTCGGGCTCGATCCCATGGTGGTGGGCGAAACCTTGGACGAGGTGGCGCGCTGCCGCCGCGCGGGCATCATCATCAACACCTTTATGCTGGCCAGCGATTACACGCTCGTGCGCTTCGTGCAGAAGGTCAGCGAAATGTGCCGCGGCAAGGCCTACTTCACCACGCCGCACACCCTGGGCCAGTATTTGTTGATGGATTTTTTGTCGAAGAAGACCAGGCATATTCACTAGGCGAACGCCGGCAGAAAGCCGGCGGTGCGCCCGAGCCCGCGGCAAGAAAAACACTGGCCGCGGGGACCGCCGGAACAGGCACACAGATGCGAGTCGCGGTAGCAGGCAGCGCGGGAATTCGCTAGGATGTAAGAAAGATGCTGAAGAACTTTCTACGCCGTTTCAGCGGTTGTTGCACCGAGATGCTCCCGGCCGGAGCGGATGCGCCGGAGATCGAATTGCCCGACTCCTCCGGGCGGCCCGTAACGCTCTCGGAGTTGGTGAGCAAAGGCCCGGTGCTGGCCGCGTTTTACAAGGTGAGCTGTCCGGTGTGCCAATTCACCTTCCCGTATGTGGAGCGCATCCACAAAGCCTATGGAAACGATCGAGTGGCCATCGTCGGGATTTCCCAGGACGACGCCGGAGATACCAAGGAGTTCGCCGCGGAATACGGCGTCAGCTTCCCTTCCCTGATTGACGCCTCGGGCTATCCCGCCTCCAATGCCTACGGGTTGACCAACGTTCCCTCGCTCTTCCTGATTACGCCGGAAGGAAAAATTGCCGTCAGCTTCTCGGGTTTTGACAAAAAAGGGCTGGAAGAAATTTCCGCGAGCTTTGCGAAGCATCTGGGCCGTAGTCCGGCCGCTGTTTTCCATCCCGGCGAGAAGGTCCCGGATTACAAACCTGGTTGAGGGTCCAAAAACTAGGTCCCGTGCGGACCTGGATCAAGATCATTCGAGGAGCGTTTCTCTCGCGCCGCCGCGCCGCGATCCCGCATGCCCGAATGGCTTGCTAGGCTGCCGCGGTGATCGCTCGCATCTCGTCGTGAGCTCCGGCTTTCGTCAGGTAGACGTCCAAAGCGGGGCCATTGAAGCGCGCCACCACCCGCCCCGGATCCAGCTCCACGGCAAAGTCGTGCACGCGGAAAATCCAATCTCTCCGCGGCCGCGCGGGTTCGCCGGGCGCTACTGGGAAGGGCTTGTGGTTCGGATCCAAACCGCAAAGCGTTACGCGCCGCGGCTCCAGCCACAACTCGATCGGTCCTTCGTCGAAGCAGGAGGTATCGACAGTCAAGCAGATCCTATAGTCCTGGTCCAAGGAACCACATTGAAGCGGACCCGCGACCTCAGATTCGGCGCGTGCCCAGTCCTCGGTCTCGTGGCCGGGGACGCAACCCCGCGCTTCGAAAAGATGGTAGGCGCGCCAAGCCACGGCGTCGTGGATTTTAGACTGCAACTCGTCCCCGGCTACGGGATGAATGCTCAGATCATGCAGTTTCCGCGATTCCCCATTCATTCTGGCTCTCTTCATAGGCCGCCTCCTGTCAAGCCTTCGCACCCATTTACCACGTTCCCCAGTTTTCCCCGCACGGTCAGCGACCGCGGTCACAGTGCACTGTGACCTGGAGCACCGCGATCCTTGCCCTTATGCGATACAGAAATTGGCGAGAGTAGGTGCGCTGAAGAGTAAGACTGGGAGTGGCTCGGCCCGGCGGCAGGCAGTGATCCCCGGGACCGGGAGAGATGGCCGGAGAAATGCCGGCACGAAGCGGATGCGAAGCAGCAGCTCTCGGTAGGCACCGCTTCGATTAGGGCAGCGAGCTGACCTGAAGCGTTGCGCAAGCGCCCAGGTGCCACGACGCACCGGCCTTACCGGCCGGACCTGCTTCGGGCTCAGCCGCTGCCCTTCCTTTTTTTAGCCGCGCAAGCCGGCGGCCGGTTCCGCCTGTCCCTCAGGATCGGGTCAACCAGCAGTCGGAAAGGAGCCGAAGACCATGAGGATGAAAGCGACATGGAAACCAGCCGGACACTCCGCGCAGAAATGGCGTGAGAGCACGCACCGCAGAGGGGCCAGCTCCAACGTGACTCGCGCCGGGCGCGCCGAACCCAGATCGCGGGACAAGAAGAAGCCCTTCGGGTAAGACCCCTCGCTGAAGGATCCATCCGCCCGCGCCTGGTCCCCGGGCAGCCGGAACCGCAGGGGAGAAGCTGCATCTTCGGACGCATTCCTCCGCCTACAACTCCTCTTCTCGACTCCAGTCTTTCCTGTGTTTGGGTGGTTTGCGGCGTTTGTCGGGGATCACACGTTCGACGGGCGGCTGGCCCGCCAATTCACGAGCCGCTCGTCGCGCCGCTCGTCCGGCGCTGAACTTGCGACGTTTCTTAGAAGCACCCATGATCGCCTGTCTGGCCTCGCGCGGCCCCGGGGCCGGCTTTTTCCTGTGCCAGCATAACGCAGAAGCGCCGATTCATTCCTCGGCGTCCGGGCCCGCAAAAACAGTGCGGGCCTCGGACGGAAACTCCGCCCGAAGCCCGTGGTTCAATCTCCCGGCGTAATGTGGGACGGCGTGGGCGGGACCAAGCGAGTCCCGCCCGCCGCCGCTGGGCTTAAAACTTGGCGCCTTCCGGCACCCAGTAAATCTCAGCGCGGCGATTCGCCGTGTCCGCGCCCTTGACCCCTTTCTCCTTCCGGATGCTCACGCGACTGGGATCTATGCCGCCCTTCTCGGTCGCGTACTTCTTGGCGTTCTCAGCCCGCTTTTCCGCCACATTCCCCTTGGTTTCCTTGGTCGGGTCTTCGTAGCCGATGACCACCAAGGATCCCTTGGGATCGTTTTGCAGGCGGAGCACCGCATCATCCAGCAAGCGGCTGCACACGTTATCCACGCGCGTGCTGCCGACCTTCTTGAAGATGCACTCTCCCAGCTTGATGGCCTCCGCCTTCGCCGGTGGCGCCTGCACGTTCACGCCCGCCGAGCAGTCGGCCGCTCCGCCGTGTCCATCTGAAACGCGGGAGGAGACGGTGTACGCCCCGGGTGCGAGGCCGGTCGTGTCGAGCTGGACGCGCGAGCCGCTGCCGATCACCTGTCCTCCATTCGTGCGCCAGGTGTACTCCAGCGGAAAGTCCTCTGGGCTTGTGGCCTCGGCGGTCACGTTGACGCGTTCGCCCGCAATCACGGAGCTGCGATCCACCGAACAGGTCATTGTGGGCGGACGCAGCCGGCGCGGCTCCACGCGAATGTTGACCGAGCAGGATGCATTCCCGCCATGCCCATCGTCCACGCGTACCGTGACGGTGTAGGTGCCGGGCGCGGCATCCCCCGGAGTCCACCGCGCCGTCTCGGCCGTGCCTTCCACGTGGCCGCCGTTCGCGCTCCACACATACGTGAGCGCGTCCCCGTCCGGATCGCTGGCATTTGCCCGTACGGGCACCGTTTCGCCCGATCCCTGCACCACGGACCCGATGTCCGTCGAGCAGGCCACCGTCGGCGGCCGGTTCACCGCGATCGGCTTGGCCCCCCAGCGGAACAGAACGCCGGTGGACAACCGGAAGTTGTTCTGCGGGTGGTAGCCGTTGCCGAAATCATAGTTCGTCATCATGTACTCGAGTTGCGCCACGCGCAGCGCCACGTGTTTCGTCAGCCCGAAGTCCAGGCCTCCTCCCGCGGTCATTCCAAACGCGTTCTGCCCCGCGCTCGCGCCGGCAAATTCCGCGTTCCCGTGCACTCCGCCCAGCAGGATTTGCCCAAACACGGTGTTCCGGTCGTTTTCCCCGAACCGGTAATTCAGGCGCGGGCCGAACAGGTAGCTGAACTCATTCGCATCCACGCTCACGTGGTCAATCGTCCCGGTATGGTAGCCGCCGAGATCCGCTACCAGCCCGAACCAGCGGTTCACGTTGTAAGCGATCGAGCTGCTCCCTCCGTTGGCGTTGAACGTCGGAATCCCGGAGCCCACGCGTCCATTGATGTAGGAATATCCCAGGAACCATTCCCAGTGCGGATAGTCGCTCCCAGGTTTGATGTGCGCGTCACCCGACGGCTTGGCTGGTTTCTTCTCCGGCTGGGCAGCCTGCGCGGCCAGCGCCGCCTTGGCGGGCTTTGCCGTGGATTCGGAGGCGCTCACACTGCCGCCTGCCGCGCCATCGTCCCATGCAGCCTTCTGCGCCCAACTCGCCGGGGCCAGCAGCAGCCCGGCGGAAAAAACTAACATGCTCCCAGCTTTCCACCACGATTGTGAGTTCATATTCATCCCTTATCCCCACCAGAATGCGGTGGCAAATATTTCTTGCGGTACCACCTGCAAGGTTTCCCCCACTGCGGATCTTCTCCGAACAGGTTCTCCACGCCCGGCGCCCGTTCGTGCGCTGGCACGGCGCCCGGCGTCTCCTGTCCTCCGCCGATGCGCGCTCCACATCTCGCGCGCAGCGCGGAGTATACAGCCGCCGGCAGCTTCGAGAATGGCGCAGCATGGCCACGAGCAAACCTTGGACCTGGCACCTCTGCCACAGTTCAGGAAAGCTTCGAGATGGCTTCTTCCGGAGCCAAAGAGCCTTCCATGGAGTGCCTATTCCTTTGGCTTCTGCTCGTCGGCAGTCTGCTCCTCCTGGTCTTCAGCCTTTTGCCAGCTGGAGTCGAGGCTGTATTCCTTCATGGCTTTGGCCAGAACATCCGTCTTCTTGCCCAGATCCTTCTGATAGACGATTCCATCCTGGTTCACCGTGAAGGTCATCACGCCGGACGACCCGTATTCCGCCGGATAGGCCACGAAAGCGAACCCTCCGGTCATTTTGCCGTTGACGATATAGCTTTTCGCGCTCCCCGCACCATTTTCCCCCTGACGCGTGAGGATATGGAAATAGTAACCGCGGTAAGGAACCGGAGCGCCATCCCGGCTCTTGGCATATTCTTCGGCAACGGCCCACGCCACCAGCGGCCCGATGGGGCTTTGGGGATCGTTATCCGCAGCTTTCCAATACAAGCCATCGTGTTTCCCTTCATCGCTGAAGATTTTCTGGGCATACTCGTTCTCATGTGTGGAGTAGTATTCCTTCTCTGCCGCCACGAGCTCCTGGCAAACGCGAATGGCCGACATTTCATTTCGGCCAATCCGTCTGAACAGAATTTCGTCCTTGCCCGCCGCGGTGTCGAAATACCACGCCTTGCCCTTGCTCACCAGCGGTATCGGCGTGGGCCAATTTTCGGCCCCGATGTACAAAGTCGTGGTTCCATCTGGCTCTTTCACCAATCGGTGCATATCCTGATATCTTTGTACAAATTCGGCGCGGTTCTGGGCGTCCTCGGCTTCGTCTCCCGACGAGATGATCTGCTTCCCGTCTGGCCCGAGAATATCGAGCAGCGCTTTTTCGTCACTGCTCTGCGCTGCCGTGACGAGCGCGGTGCTCGCCTCTCCCGGTGAGGAAAATGTTTTCTGGCCCTGTTGCTGCGCCATGGAACGGATGGCAAAGCACCCCGTCAGCAAGATAACGGCTGCGGCTATGCGGGGTACATTGGCCCAATGAAACTTGCCGAAGTTCAGCTTCGTTTGTCGCATATGGCTTCTCTCCATTTCTAAGTTTCGCGATCCGGCAGGAACATGGCGAAACTTCGATTACGGACGCCTGCCGCCGCCCCGCGCTCCTCCACCACCTCGCGCTCCTCCCCTGCCGACGCTGGCGCTTCCTCGTGACGAATAACTTCTCGCCTGTCCGCCATGGTCGTAGCCGCTGAAGGCGCCCGAACGCACGCCGCTCTGACCGCGGGGCGCAGCGTATCCTCGAGCCGCCCGAGTGTTCCCGCCGAATGGCCTGGCGGTTGCCCCGGGACGGTTGAAAACTCCGCCGCGTGCGCCTGCTCCGCCGCGTGCGCCTGCTCCGGCGTGTGCGCCTGCTCCGCCGCGTGCGCCTGCTCCGCCGCGCGCACCCGCTCCGCCGCGCGCACCTGCTCCTCTATAGAAATTGTTCCGGTTGTAAAAGGTACTGCTCCGCGAGTAGTACCTGCCGTGGCCAAAAGTGACCCAGTGGTGATGCCAATCGAATCCCCAATAGGGCCAGCCCCATCCAAAACCATCGAAAAAGCCGATTCCGAAGCCGGCACCGAAATAGAGGTACGGGCCCTCGTACCAAATTCCGGGATAGGGGTACCACCCCGGCCAAGCCACGATGGGGGATCCGTAAACCAGCCAAGGATCATAGGCAGGGACGTAAACGACATCCGGGTTGGCTGGCTGAACGATGATTGTCGAGCCTTCGGCCGTAACGGTTTGCTGCGGGGTGGTCTTGAGATTTCCGGCCTGTTCCGCCCGCTGGCGCATCACCTGTATGGCGTCCATGACGTCCTGTTGCTGGTTGTAGTAGGCATCGCCAAGAGATGAGGTCCAGGAAAGGTTCTTGTCCATATTTCCAAGGACGGAAGGAAATCCAGTGAGGGCCTTGACGCTGGGGTCCCAGGGTTGTTGGTCCACGGCACGAGCGAGAGCATCGCCCTTCAATTCAGGATGCTCTTGCAGCCATCTGTCGGCCTGGACGACCTGCTCGGGAAAAGTGGACGCCGCCAGGACCTGCGCCACCAACGAATCCGGATACAGCGCAATCGGTGCTACCAACTGCTGCAACTGTTCAGGAGTCTGTTGCGTGTACGGAGGCGGCGGCGCGGATTGCGCCGGGGCTTGCGCGGCTTGATAAGCCGACAGGTTCTGAGGCCAGGCGGTGAATAGCAGAGCCAGCGACAACAGGAAAAAGATGATCTGCTTGCCCGTTCGAGGCCTTGCGAGACCTGCGGCACGTTTAAGAATGTTCATGTTCTTGAACCTCCTGCGCACCTTTATCGCCGGGGGCCGCTTATGGATAAAGGTCAGCCACATGCTGTCTAGGGTGAACCTCTTCATGGACGTGCTGTCTTCGGTTTTTCCGTTAGCCGAGTTTGGGCATCCTGTGGATGTTTGACCCGTCAGCCCCCCAAAATTACCCAACGTCCATCTTTTAATTCGTTCTGTTGCCGCTGTCCGTGATTGTCATCACGTGCCCAAGTGATGCGCATCGCGCCCGAAGTCGAGACGTCGAAGCGCCGCATCGACCCACTTTTTGCGTTAGGACACCTGCTTGGGGGCACCATCACGAAAGTGGGAAAGATTTGCCTGCAAACGCCGGGCGGCGCGCTTTTTTCATGTTTTTGAAGGCTCCATCTCCCGAAAGCATTGAAGAACGTGGTGAATGCGAGGAACGATGGCGTGCTGCCGTTCTAGGAAAAGCACAGCATGGAGGAAGCCTGTGGCGGAAGCGTGTGGGAGTCGAACAAAGAAGCGAACCTATAAGGCCCCCGTCTCAGCGGCCTTGCAACACACACTCCCGGCCAACTGGAACAAATGCAACACGGCCAATTCTAACCCGAGGAGAGCCCCGTTTCGCAGGAGGGGCAATCGGAACGCTCCAAACGGAACGCACGGCAAAGAGGCTCTTAACTTCGGATCTCAGTAACGGGAACAAGCGCACAGCACGCCCCAACGCGGTTGTGTGCAAGGCGGGCCGCGATTCTTGCCTCACATTTGTGACAGACGTTGTTGCCCAGCACGCGGCTACTTCTGTAGCCGTGCGATCAATGCGTTCAATGAAGCCACAACCGCTTCCATCTTGTTAAAACGCGATGGTGACTGCGACCCCGACGCCGGGATGCGCGCGGTCATATAGGTAATACCCGTCCCCGGTGTAATCAATATAGACGTCGTCGGATTCGAACCATGTCGGAGCCCAGTCTTCCGGCCACGGATCCATGAACGTAACCCAATAGCCGTCGTACTGGAAACGCGGATAGCCGCCCACGTAGTACATCGGAAGGCCGCCGATGTGGAAGAAGTGGTCATGTCCAAAGTAGTTCCGGAAGCGGTCTTCAGGAACTCGGTAGCCGTTGTAGCCGCCGCGTTGCTGCCAGGTGCGGTGTTCGTTTTTCCAGGAAGTGGCGCGCGATTGAACGAATCCGCTGCGCGCCTGACCTTGATGCTGTGGGACGCCGCTCGGGTGGACGCCGCCATGGCTGGCTTCAGTGGGCTTGACGCCGCCATGATAGCCGCCGCCGTAGGTTTGCTGCGGCCGTGCCGCAGGCTTGTTCGCGTGCTCCTCATGCTGAGCTCGCTGCGATTTTCCCTCCTCTTTCCTTTCCTGTGGCTCGCGCTGTGCGTTGGCAGGAGCAATGCTTCCTAGGAGCAAAATCAGGGCTCCTGCGCTGATAGCTAATTTCACCGGCATATGTTCCTCCTTTTGACGATTTAGCTGAGATTTGCTTTCTAACCTTGGAAACGCGAAGCATTGCGCTGGCATGCGCACGCCGGCGCCTCGTCCCGGAACAGCCGCCAACGCCCGAACACATGGCGATGCGCGCGTGCCTTCAACCGCTTGCCTCTCGCCCCCTTGACTCCAGGCTTTCTTGCGATTGGCTGGCTTGCGGCGCTTGTCGGGGATCACCCGCACGACGGGCGGTTGACCCACCAATTCGCGAGCCACTCTACGTGCGGCTCCCGTGGCGCTGAATTTGCGGCGTTTCTTGGATGGCGCCATCGGCTTCCCACTCCGGCCGGGGGCATGGGAGCGCCCCTCGCCCCCAAGCATAGCCTAACCCGTGCTCCACGCGCGGAGTACGCACCTTGAGCCCGTGCACTCTCGCGGTGACGAAGAAACTCGCAGCCCGCCGCTTGCTGGCGGAAGCGTGTGGGAGTCGAATTTACTCTTCACTGATACGCCAAGTACTTACGAGGAAGCGCCTGGGCGCAGTTGGAAGGACTTAGCACCCTCCGGAACCCTTATTGCTGCCCTTTTGCTGCCTCGTTTTCTCATCCTACTTTTCTCGTGGGTAAAACCATTTCAACGACTCTGCTGTTTGCTTTCCGCATCGCTTCGGGCACCGCCTGCGTGTACACATTCATTGTTGTGCGGATGTCCGCGTGACGCAAAAGCTCCTGCTGAACCTTAAGATCCACTCCCACTGAGCGCAGCAGGGTCGAATACGAATGCCGAAAAGTGTGCCAGCCTATTCGACCAAGCCCGGCACGCATTCCGGCGGGAAGCAAGTGAGTGCGCTGGATCGTCCAAGGCCACCGCGGCCTCCCCGTTCCATAGGGACTCGGGAAAAGCCAAGCGGTGTCCGATGCGTTTGGCGCGGTTTCCCTTTTGTATTCTCTCAAGAGACTCGCCAGGGCGCGATGCACAGGCAAGCTCCTGTTTGAATTGGTTGTCTTGACCTCATCCACGTGCCCAATCACAAAGCCACGTTGGATGTGGACCTCTCGATCCCGCCAATCAAAATCGCCCCATTGCAAGCCGGCGACTTCGCTTGCGCGGAGTCCAAGACACGCCGCGACAATGCACATTGTGCGAATCGGTTCTTCCAACTGTTTCATCAACAGCCGAAACTCCTTAATAGTCAAAGCCTTCGGCTGCCGTAAACGCTTGGATGAACCTTCTACACGGACTAGATTCATGGGGTTCATTTTGTCCAGGTCGATTAGTTCCCACTTCATGGCCCAGTTGAACAGTATGTGCATCATGCTGCGGAGGTGGCCCTTGCTCTTGGGTGCAAGGTCCAGCCCCGAGAGCCATTCCTCGACCAGTAGGGGCTTCACATTCCGGATCGGAACGCTTCCCCACTTTGGCTGGACATGGTGTGTTAGCCAAGAGCGGTATTTGCTTCCCGTCGAATGCCGCTTAGGCAGCTTCTCTCGCAAGTAGCGATCGATGACCGCATTGAAAGTGATCTCCTCATTCCGTTGCGGGCTATTGACCGCTAGCCGGAGACCTTCAGTAGCTCGCCACGCCTCAGCTTCTGTGGGGTACTGAACCACATTGCCGACGATCACAGCATTTTCCTTCGACTTCCCGTCAGGCCCCTTCGAACGATGGACCCATACCCACACATCAGGCCCTCGCCGGCGGGGCTTTCTGCGTAACCATCCGAACTGATACCGTGTCCGCTGGAACATTGACCTTCCTCCTTCGAATGTTCTAGCGGCACGGACGGTGATCCGAGTCTATATCCCTACGCATCCAGGAATCCAGTTCAGAATGGTAGAAATACCAACGGCCAAAACGAAAGTGCCCTGGCAGGTCGCCCCGGCCTGCCATGCGCTTGATGGTTCTTGGATGGACGCGCAGCAGCTTCGCAGCTTCCTGAGAGGTAATCGGGCGCTCGATCTCGATCACTTCGATTTTCTCCCCCACATTGTGGATGGAAATCTCTGTGCTTTGAGTCGCCTGTTGTGGAGGTGCTTTCATCGTGAGTTCTCCGTGCAGCAGGACTTTCCAGTTCCGGAAAATGTGGAGGGCGTTTTTCTCGGCCGGTGAGGACCGCGATCCCCGTTACTGCGAACACACAGCCAAGCTAACAGCCAGCACCAGCCGAGCGGAATGAGAGGCTGCACATCCTTTTATCCGTTGATGGGCGCCAGCCCGAGATTCCTCTCGAGGCTTTACCCCCATCCGAGTTCTGCTCTGGTCCTCTCTGCTGGTGAGATTACACGCCAGCCTGTAACCGCGCACCTTGCCGGACAGTCCGTCCGGAACCATATGCATTCGCCTCTTTTGCAGTTCGGGAGGCTAAGCTTAATGCCTGCAATCTGTTGAGGACCTTTCAACTCGATATTGGAATTCTTGCGCTAGTTGCAGAATTTCTGACTAGTATTGCTGGAGGGATGTTTTGCCAAGAATGGTCTAAGAGAAATCGCCCGATCCCCGCGTGGGACACCTGTATAGAAGCCCTGTTAGGGGCCGATTGCAACACTCATGACTCGCATGCCTTCTCACTCTGGCTATCCGGCTAGCCGACCCTTCTCTGCCGCCTTTTGGGTCCGCCTTTGGGAGTGCCGGCCTTGTTCCCTGCCCCCTTCCTCTTGGCTGACAACTCTGAGGTGACCCGGGCCGTGATCTTCGATGCGTTTACTTTGTAGCGGGCCGCGGCCTGCATGAGATTTGCTTCCTTCGAGAGAATCTCAGAGGGACTAAAGCCTGGGCAGTACAGATCCGGCACCAGAGAACACAGGACCAAGAAGCGGTTCAGGTCGGCCGCCGTCATCTCACGGATCTGGGCCTGCGCCAGCCTCTCGTGGTCCACTGAATTTCCACCCCAGGACGTCTTTGTCTTCTTCTCTTCCCAGCCGTAGGCCTGAAACAGCCGGTGGTGGTTGTCGTGGCCAAGGCGCCGAAAGTAGTCGAGCGCGACCATCTCGAAGTCTGCTCGGGACAAGTCACCAGGGAGCCTCTGCCGAACGGCCTGCAGAATGCGCTGACGCGACTCCTTCTGGACGCGAGCAGCGAGCGCGATCTTCCTGCGCTGCGCCCGCTCCTGCGGCGAGATTTCGTAGTGGGAGAACTGCCGGTGAGTCTTGCACCTTTCATCGGTACAAACGTGCAGGACCGTCCCCGCCTTCCGGCCATCCACCATGACCGCAGCTTGAGTGTTCGGGCATTCTTCCGCGCGTTCTGCTTGTCGGTACTGTCCTTCGTAGAGCGTGTTCGGGGCCTTGGTGCGCACCTGCCAGGAGGGGCTCTCCGAAATCTGCAAGGGCTGTTGGCCTTCCTTTACCAAGGGGGCGACCCGCAGTTGGACAAACGCCTGAACTTTCGCTTGGTAGCAGGACGGGTCCGTGCACAGTGACTTGTTCCGAATCTCCGGAAAGAGAAGCGGATTGTTCCCGGTCCGCTTTGGGCACGTCGTGCACGGGCCAGCTGCCGGGAGCAAGTTGGCATCCCCAGAGTCGAAAGGAGCATGCTTCAAGTCAAGGCGGATTTCGCGCTCAATCCACTCACGAAGCTGGCGCACGCTCACCGCCTCTGCTTTGCGGTCCTTCAGAATCGAAGCCGCGCTGCGATAGCCGGGGAAGCACTCCGCGAGGGCCCGCTCCTGATCCCTTTGCTGGAGCCGCGCTATTTCGAGGGCGTGCGCAACGCTGAGCCGGTCTTCGTAGAACGCGGTTTGCACCGCTGGAATCAAGTCGGTGAGCTTCAATCTGCCACAGACGTACGCGCTGCTCTTGGCAACCTTTGTCGCGATGGCCTCGACTGTGTAGATCTGCGGATCGAGCTGCATCAGAGCCCGGTAACCGAGCGCCTCATCCAATTCGTGGATATCGGCCCGCTGGAGATTCTCGATGAGTTGAATCTCCCGGCACTGGGCATCGGTGAGTTCGCGCACTATGGCTGGAATTGATTCTTTGCCAGCCAGGTGTGAGGCGCGGAGACGGCGCGCCCCTGCGACGAGCTCGTATGTCCCTTCCGAGCCTCCGGGCAAGGGGCGAACGAGGATCGCCTGCAGGACGCCATGGACCATGATGTTCTCCGCGAGTTCCTTCAGCCTAGCTTCATCGAAAACGCGACGCGGGTTCGTGCTCGATTCGCGGACTCTTTCTAGCGGAATGTCCTGAACAGGCCAAACCGCCGGCCTTACTGTTGTGGTCCCACTCGCTACTGCGGTTGTACTCATTTCTCTTTCTTCTCCTTTTCCCCGAAATTATTGGGTCTAATACTCTTCGGGCAACAGAAGGGTGGTCGCGGAGCGGTCTGATTCAGTGATAATCCAGAGCCTGTCGCCGGCGTTTGTGCGATAGCTGCTCAAGAGCCGGAACCCGTGCCCAAGGCTGTAGTCGTTTTGCTTTCGGTCTTCGTCGGACAAATCACCCCACTCGCGGTTGACATGGCGCGTGAGGAACTCACTCGGTTCTTGCCCCGCCTTTTGAAGCGCGGCCAAAGCACCGGGTGTTGCGACGATCTGGCCGAGTTCGAAGGCAGGTTGTTTACGGACTTGGGGCATCGGAATAACTCCACTGCTTGGTTTTGCTTTCGCTTAGTCGTCACGCCGCAGAGCGGCGCATAAAGAGCAAATGTCATTGTGGAGAGTCAACAAGCCGGTCACGGGGAGCGGGAATAGTTCCGATATCGTCAACAGGCGGCGGTCGATCACGGCCGAGACAACGATGCGGCTGGGGAGGAAAATCAGCGGCTGTCCGTCCTAGACGCGGCCGGCAAAGCGCGCAGAGCTCTAATGCGCGGTTCGTAGTGCAAATAGCCGGATGCCGTAAGTCGACAGAAGGCACCGTTACCGCTACGGGAACTTTCAAGCCACCCGGACGCGACATTCATGGCAATGCACTCGCGCAGGGCTTCGAACTCTCCCGTCGCGCTCGGCGTGATGATTACTAACTGGAGTTTGCCACTCTCGTACTGATCTGCGAGCGGCAGGAGAAATTGGTCCAGCATTTGCTCTTGAGACATCGGCGAACCCCCGAGGAGCAATCTAACGCCCACAGGCGACCGTTTCCAGGAATTTCCTCATTGACGGTAGGCTGAGCCTTGCCGATTTGCGATGTTGAGAGCGGCGGAGGCCTCTCGGTCCTGCTCTCCCAAGCTTCGGACGTGGGTTCGATTCCCATCGCCTGTTCCAGAAACCCGCAAAATTCACGTTGATTCAGCTGCCCTTACTCACCGGGCATCCCCCGATTTTCGCCTCCAAAGCCGGGGGTTTGCGCCCATTTTGCGCCCAAGTTCTCAGTGCCGAGGACGGCGTTTGATAGCGACGCGGCAACTGCGTGCAAATTGCGGCAAACGGCCCGGGGAGGATAACCGGCAAAGGCTTTCTCCCAGGGCACTCTAGGAACCCTCAGGGCAGGCCACTGACCGCTAAATCTTCAGACGCGGCCACGCAGGCCCTCAGCAGCTATGAGAGTGGCCGCATGCTCGTCCTCGGACTCCACGCCGGCCTTGGTCCCGCGACGGTCAAGAAACCTCCACCAACCCGGTCTTACTTGGCCTCCAATTCAGCGATCAGTTTCTCGTACAGCTTTATGTTGGAGCGGTGGCGCTCGATCAGGGGCTTTAAACTGATCTCCGCAAAGCGAGCAAGGGATGTGTGGCGTTCGAGGTTGTTCCTTTCACGCGCAAGCGACAATCTGAGTCCGGCGAGTACTTTTCGCTGAAATGATGTCATTTTACTGCCTCCAGCAGCCTGACCTTTGTCCGGAGTATAGGGTGCCGCAAGGAGTGCCCCCTGCTTGCGCTCAGCGGTGATTCTGGCGCTCGACCTGGGTCCAGCTATACCGGCCAATGCGAGACCTTGAAGTATTTATGCTCGACACGCCATCCGGGGCCTCTTTCTTCTTTGCGCTTCCATCCAATTGCTTCTAGTTGCTTATCCCTCGCCTTTTGCTGCGCCTCCATGCGGAGGTAATCGGGTTTCTGGTAGTAGATGCCAAACTCCGAATACGGAAGCGTCGCGATTACTAGCCTTGTGGTTCCACACTCGTAATCTGTGTCCTCCTTGGTCTTGGCAAGCTCTCCGATTTCTCCTGTCTCACACAGACGTTTCCACCATCTTGCATGAACTTCCAGGCCGAGCTCGTATCCGCTTGCTCCCCATCTGAAGCAGAGGCTCGGCAACGAGCCGGAAAATAGCGGGTGCTTGAAGAACGGGTGTTCACGATTAATGTCACGGATGCTGATCTCGGATTCGATTTCCACGATGGCTTCAGAAAAATCCACCTTGCTGACAAACCTCTGGCGATTGTCCCAATAGGTGAGCCCAGGGGGCAAACCCTCGTCGGATGGGGGCGCGATGACAGTGAAAGAGATAGGGCTGCGAAAGACGTTGTATTGCGAGGCTGGCAGGCTTTCTATCGCTTGATTGAGCCGATGCCACTCTTCCTCGCTGTTAACCAGCTTTAAGTCTGACAAGAGAGAGTGCCACTTGGGCTCGATAAACACTTTGAAGGGAGAAAAGGCCGTGCGGGACCGCTGCGAAACAATGAGAGCATGGAGGTACAGATAGAGTACGAATACGAACCATCCGAGAAGAGTCAGTACGACGCTTTGGCGCAGAGAAAAATCACAAAGGTACCGCAAGATTACATAAAGTGCGGCTGCGACCCCAAGGGCCTCGGCCGAGGGCTTTAACACTTGCCATGCGCTGTCCGCCGTCGGCGATGTCTGCACTGCGGTCGCAGAATCGCCTCGTCGAGCGAATACCCATGCAAGCCACGAGAGAGGTGCGAACACAATGAGGTTAATCACGTAATCTTGCGGCGGTGGGGCGGGAAGTCCACTTGAGGTATAGAGACAACTCGGGGCGAGCAGCGGCCACCATGCAAACTTCAGCCACAGCCAAAGGGCTAAAGCAACGGCATTGTTGCCAGCAACAACGAAAGCTAAGACGCCCAAGAACGCTATAAACGGTTTCGAAGTAGTCCTCAGCATTGTCTTTTTACCTCCAACGACCGTTCGCAGCTAGGCAGGCCGTCACCCCAGCCACAATGCAGCCCAAGGAAGTTCGACGATTCACAGGTCTACTCCGTCTTAAGTCGTGCGGCTCCTCTCGGACGCAAGAACGTCATCGGCTGTGCCGTCGAGCCATTGGGCGATGGCAGAGATTCGGGGCTCCGCTTCGATAAAGCCGCCTTGCCATATTGCGACGTGGAGCTGGGGGTCCACTTCAAACACATTCTTCGGAAGTTCACCGGGAATCGGATTTGACGGTCTGCTGGGGTCCAAGAAGAAATGACCGCCCCTACCGGTACAAAGCACCTGCCCAAGCTCCTTGGCCCAAAGGTCTTCTCTGTACCTCATCGTTACGCGCCTGTCATCCGCCAAGCCAAGGACCATCACAGGCGGTCTGTCCTGCACACGCAGTCTGTCTTGGGTAAGACTGAGCCGGTTGCGTAGGGCGAAATTTATGTGAGCATCGCCGAAGCCGTATCCGCCAATCAGGATCGCATCAGCAGCATAAACATGCCGTACTAGGGAAGCATGGAACGACTGAAATGGCTCGAAGAGCAGTTGGTCCAGCTTGAATCCGCCCGCGACCAAGGTCGTCCTCGGGATCTTGATGCCATTCGACCTCAGGTCGCTCCACCGGCCCTCGGGACCGTCGAAGAACTCACCATCCAGGCTCGGCCTCCAAACTATCTTGTTGCCAACGTACCGGCAGTGGAGAGAATGATGGACGCTTCCGTGCAGATGATACACGAAATCCCAGTCTTTTCTCTCATGGACCACTCTCGGCTCGAAGGCCCCTGTTTCGCTGAATCCTGCATAAGCACCCGGCAACGCATCGAGCGCAGCGGTGTCGTAGTTGAGGTTGTAAACGCCGACATCGAATCTCTCACGCAAACCGCCGAGCAGTTTTCTATATTTGTCCTTCTCTGGGGTATTCGCCGAGTTGAGCCTTTGCGACTCGGCTCGCATGTGTTGGGCCAGCCTCTCAAGCAGGAAGCTATACCCGTCCATTAGCTCGATGTGCGCGCCGCGTTTTCCCTTCGATTCCGTCGGCAGGGAAACGCCCTCACCGCCTGACTCACCGGCAGCATCGCACTCGCCCTCAAGCGAATCGTCTGGGTCGCCCGCCAACTCTTCCATCGCGTCGGACTCCGATTCTTGGCAGCGGAAATCCATTCGTGGCGGTGCCGCGTTGTCGCAAGCCGCTTGCCGCAACGTGTCGCCATCAGGCGGTGGTTCCATCCAGTGCGCCATGGCAATCATTTCGCCCAGAACTGTTTCAAAATTCAATTCGGGATGGAGCGCCGAACCGCCGCGCCGGTAGTACGTCTTCACAGATTGCCAGAGCTCGCGGAAATGATCCGCGTTCGCGCGCGATGCGGCCCACTTAGAGCCCCACTGCCCCATGAGAAAGTCGAGGCACTTCACTGAGGGCAAGCCAAGAGCGCTGGAACTGCCTGCTCCCAAAATAACGAGTATTTTCTTTTTCATTTTGTCAGCAAAACATTCGACATGAGCCTCAGTGCGCATTCTACCCGGTTGTCGCACAGAGAAGCTCAAAGCCTCTCGTATTCTGGGTTGTCTGACAGATTCCGAGGACAGCTCTTTTTGGCGGATGAAATCGGCCTCAGATGGCCGCGTCTTTGCACGCGGTTACGGAGGGCAAGTAAGCAGGGATCTTGGCGGAAACGTGCGCAGCGCGGTAGACAGTCCCTTCACGCAACCTCTAGCTGTTCGGCGAGCCGGGGCAGCAAACTGGTGGGTTGGAAACATATCCCTGGTCGGGGCCAGCATTTCAAGGGAGTGTAGCAAGTGATGCGTCCGGAGTGCGCGCGTACCCGAGCGACTATGCGGCCGCGTCGTCCTCTTCTGCCTCGATTTCCCGGCGCACTTTCACTTCGCGTACCTCCCGGCCCTTCAGTAATACCAAGTCTAAGAACCACATCTGGTCCACCTTGCCGAGGTTGAATTCCTGAGGATGGTTCCTGACGAAGGTCAAGATGTCTTCTTCTCGGATGCGATGAATGTCCTTGCCGTTCCCATCATGGCGACGCGTGCCCTGAAGGTTGTCGCGCAGCCAGCCGGCCGCGATCCACCGCGCGATCTTGTGGTGGTCCTCGCCCAGGCACATCTCCAGTTCGCGCATCGTGTACCCGCTTCGAACGCGCCGAGACGTGCTCATGCGCTTCAGTTTCGTAACGACGGAGTTTTCGGGCCGAGCCAGGCGCTTGGCGATGCTCGCGGTCGAAACATTGCCGACCAGCCGCTCCAGGAGATCAACCTCGGCGCCGGTCCACGCCTTCCGGTCAATGTGCATCGTGAGGCCGAGGCGTGCGGCCCGGCGCTTGATGTACCAGCGCGGCAAGCCGGTCAGTCGGATCATGCGATTCAGCACGCGGAATCTTCGATTCAGCCCCCCGTAGTAATGAGCTCTAAGGTGCTCGTCGTATTCGGGGCGCCAGACGTATTTCGTTTTCGCGCGCCGGCGGCGTTCAGCTCGGCACTTCAAGCAGTATTTCGCAAGCTGCGGGGGCTGCGCGTGCCGACGCCCTTCTTCGATGGGTTGACCGCAGATAACGCAAGTCATCGCTATTCTCCTCGGCGGTCGCGTTCGAGCTGAGTCAGGTGGCACTGACTGTTTGCGGGGCAAGACAACCGGTCCTGTTCATCTTCGAGAAAAACGGTCCAGTCGGGCGTGCTCGCGAGAAGGTCCAAGACTCGATCCGGCTCAGTGCCGTAAAGCTGGCGGCAAGTTTCGAGTTCGAACTCAATTTGTTCGGCGATCAGCTTGGCAGCGCGGCGATACGCAAGGTCGCTGCCGGGTGGGATGTCAGATAGCTTCATAGGCAGTCCTTTGGCTGAAGTGGGAGCAAAAGAAGTCGGGAGCCACTGCGCAATGGGAAAAGCCTGGGGTGACTAGCGGGGACCAGGTGTGGCTAGCGGGAGAGGACCTAAGATGGAATGTGGTCCAGGTTGGTGTTCATCGCAGTCAGACAGTCCGGGTCATCGGGACGGGACCGGATGTACGCAATCTGTAGCCGTTCATCCCAGTCGGGATTGAATACCAGGATCCGTACGACCAAGGTCCCGTCCTGCTCTGCCTTGCCTTCCACTATCACGGAATCCCACATTCCTTGAGTGTCGAGATGCCGGATGCGCTGGCTGAGCGTGAACAGGACCGAATCCGTGTCTGAACGAAACTGACCGGCCTTGCCGGCGTCACAACTCAGTCGGAACTTACCAGCGTGCTCAACCACATCGACTAAGAGTTTCTCCATTTGACCTTCCCCGAGGAATTTTGCGTGACGAGAGCATTGCAGATACCGGCCTCGGGGGCGCATCTCCCCCCGAATCGTGCGGTCCTGAAGTCACTTCCTTCTCCAAATGGTATGCTTTCGACAATTCGAGGGAGCGATGCCCATCACCCAAGCCCAGATGGCGGCCGCAGAACAGCAACAATGGAGCGCTGCGGCCGATCCAGCACCTCAGGTTTGCTTGGTGGCCGGTCCAGGAACTGGGAAGAGCAAGACGATCGAAAAACGTGTTGCGTCTGTGCTGAACGCTGGAGCGACGCCTCAGAACGTCTATGTGATTTCTTTCACCGTGGCCGCCTCCAAGGAACTAGAACAGCGCGTCACCGCCTTCTGCGCCAACCAACCCTGCGCCCAAGCTGCTGTTGCAGTCCGCGTTTCAACGATGCACTCGCTTGCTCTGCGCATCCTTCGCACTGCCAACCTGTTAGCTACCCTTTATCCGGCTAACCCCTTCGTGCTTGACGATTGGGAAAGGCGGCACATCTACGACCTAGAACTCGCAAACGCACTGGGATGCACGCCTGGGCGAGCAGCGGAAATACGTCTCGCACACGATGCGGCCTGGCAGACTCTTAACCCCCAATTCATCAATCAAGCCGCGATTACCCCTGCGGAAGTCCGTGGCTTTAATGCGTTCCATCCCAATCGGGCTAATCTCTACTGTTGTGTCTTGCCCGGCGAAGTGATTTATCGTTGTGTTGAAGCTATCAGGATGGGTCAGATTCAACCTGCGCAACTTCCGACTATTGAGCATTTAATCGTCGATGAATTCCAAGACCTGAACGCTTGCGACCAAGAATTCGTCTGGTATCTATCGAACCGCGGCGCAGTGCTTTTCGTCGCCGGAGACGATGATCAGAGTATCTACTCATTTCGACATGCGGATCCGACCGGTCTAATCCAGTTCGCAACTCGTTATGCCGGAGCTTCAAGCCACACGTTAAGTCACTGTTTCCGCTCAACACCACAAATCCTTGGCCCGGCGAGTCAAATGATCTCGGTGAATCCCACACGACTCGCGAAGAACATTGTGTCGCTTTACCAAAATGCGACTCCCGCCGTGAATGGGAGCTTTGTGATCTGGTCCTTTCCCTCAGAACAGGAGGAGGCACAGGCGATTGCCGAGTCTTGCCAACAGTTAATTAATACGGGGATGGCGGGACATGAAGATGAGATCCTCATACTGATTTCAGACCGGGGGCTTCAGCTGCCGCTGATAGCTCAAGCTCTCGGCAATCTAGGACTTCCATATGACCCGCCTCCGGGCGAATCTCTCACTGACGTGGATCCCATCCGGGCAATATACTCGGCGCTGCGAATCTTGAAAGATCTCGCAACCGGCCAGCCGGATTATGTTGCTCATCGTGCTTTGCTTGGCCTATTGGCAGGAGTCGGCCCTGCAACGGCAAAGGCTATCGCGGACTCCTGCGTAGCCAATAATCAGAACTTTCACGGTCTCTTCTACCTGGCTGCACCGCCGCCCTGGGTGGCTGGTAGAGCCGCGCACGCGCTACTGCGCCTTATGGCCGTAATTCAAACAGTACGCACTTGGACTCTAGCGGACACAATCGTGAACCGCACGGCGGACGTCAGCCAGCTGTTAAACGCCGTGTTCCAAGGATCGGCTCAGGCCGCCAACCATGTTGCGACATGGAACGCTCTAGGTGCCGCCCTACCGGGCGGCATGACTCTTGAAGAGTTATTGAATTTCTTCGGGGCTGACAATGACGCTGACAGACGCTCGATTCTCGACTCGGTTAATCAGAGACTTGGGGCCGCTCAGCCCGCCGGAGTTAATCCGCAGAAGAGAATTCGGATATTGACGATGCACGGCGCCAAGGGGCTAAGCGGGAAAATCGTGTTCATACCTTCTCTTGAGCAGGGGATTATGCCGAGTTTCCGCGCACTGCAGGCGGCCGGGCTCGTTATTGAACAGCGAAGGCTTTTTTATGTTTCTGTTACCCGGGCGATGGCCGCTTGCATTATCACCCATGCCACTCAGCATACCGGACCAAGTGCTTTCCGCCTGCAACAGCAACCTAGGGTTATGCTCCCGAGGTCGCAATACCTGAACGAAATGAGAGTCCCCAGCGTCAACCGTAATGGTGGGCTAGCTCAGGCCGAGGCGACCCAGATCGTCACCGATGTCAACAACCTGTAGCCTGCCTTTAAGACGACCCATGCGCAGCGAGTGAGAAGTGCTCTTGGTGTCAGTTGCGAAGCTACAGCCAAGGCACTCTTCATAGCGGGCCTCAGGAAATCAAAACCTGCCGAGAAATTCCTGGGGGACCGCGCTGCCTTGCAGGTGAAGGGAGGGAGGAGACAGTTGACACGACTGCCTCCTAGCCCTTCCCGTGGTCAATTCGAGCTTCACTCCCAGTTGGTCGGCAACCACGCAACTAGTTTGGAGCGCCGGTCGCCAGCTCGAGGAACGAGGCGAGCTTCGCCGTTGCCTTGAACTGCGGGATGGGATCGAGTTCCTTGAAGGCACTCGTGAACGCATTGGAGAGACTCCAAGTCGTCCGGGGAGCGAACTCCTCGATCTGGGGGTTGAAATACAGGTCGTGGACGCGTCGGGCCAGGTGCTTGGGGACATCCAGCTCGCCTTCCACAAAGGCCCGGTAGATAACCAGCTTCGCGGACTCGTCCGGGAGGCGGGTCCCCTTCCAGGCCTCGACCTGCTTCCGCATCGGGTCGAAGTTCCTCTGCATGCGGTCCACCCCGACTGCGAGGATGTCCACCAGGCTCAGGTTCTTGGTGTGCTTGGCGAGTACGGGAGTGAAATCGCCGTGAAACGCCATGTTGTCGCACACAAAGACGCGGTACCCGACCGTGAGGGCCAGGCGCATGGACTTGTCGTTGGAGTTCCGGACACCGATGGCAAATCGGCAGCCGTCAAAGGTGGTTTCCAGGTCGAGGACTCCGAACAGCTTCATGCCGTCGCCGGAAACCGCGTATTCTTCCCGCATCACCGAGATCTGGCGGAAGCTCAGCGTTTCGACTAGTGCCCCGACGATCTCAGAGTGCGGAATAGGTTGGTGGGTGGGACTCCCAGCAGGCGTCGGGATCACCTTCAGTTCTTCTCGGGTGATCTTCGAACTCCCGCAGTGAGCCATGAGTTGGGCTTGTTCCATCTGTGTGTTTCTCCTTGTTGAAGTACTGGGCCTACCCGAAAGTCCAGGCAGCGATGCTGTTAACGCTTCCGGGCCTTCGAGTTCTTTTCTGCGACGCCCAAACTGAGCGCCCCGAAAATCCCCACACTTAGCCGACTCGGGCTTTCCACCCTTCCGCGGTATACTGGGTTCCGTTTCATGATGCGCAGCTCGCGTCTTTGCAGGTTCATCTTTGAGGGAAACAGAAATCACCGAGGCGGTTTCAGGCTGGTTCCGCAGGGAGTACGGCCCCGGAGTTCATTGTGGGGAGTGCTCGTTGCGTTCAGGCAGGCGAGCAGACCTTCTTTACGTCAGTCGGGCCGATTCAATCCATGTGGTGGAAGCTAAGGCGGCGGCTTCGGACTGGTCACACGCATTCCGCCAACTGCGCGACTATCCCGCGAACTATAAGTGGTTCGCTCTTCCGAAGGATGAGTACGAGGGCTCGACTTTCATATCTACGGAGTGCAGCGACCGAGGATATGGTTTACTGCTTGTTTCTGGTGGCCCAAGTCACCGTCTCGTTGAAGCAAGGCGGCGGGCTGTCTACCGAGACGGGCGATTTGATTCTTCCTGGCCGGCCGCTTTTTGCACATGAAGCGGCGCAGACATTCCTTCGGCAGAACGACGGGCAGTTTATGCCAGACACACGCTGGGACAATCCGCAACAAATACCCCTCTCTAACGGCCCCCTGAGACTCTCCACTCCTCCCACAGTTCCGACCGTTAGGTTTGCTGAGGACGGGCAGTTGATTGAGTTCCTGTTGCCTTTCCCCGTGCACATAGTGGATCCGGGGCAGTGGGCAGCCTTGGAATGCTCGGTCGAAAACAGGACCGTGTTGATCCAGAAATCAATTCCAGTTGTCCAGCCTTATGAGCCGCTTGGTCGGATCGGCAATGAATCCCCCGATGCCTTTTGCGCAATCGTACGGGTTGCATGCAAGCACGATCCGGATGTCGCTGCCTATCCCAAACCCGGCGAAGTATGGCCACTGGTGGAGGGTCTGCTCGGCTGGATTCGTACAAAAGCACGACACTATTGGCTTCTCCACGGCCAAGCGGGCTTCGGCGCTCTATATCGCGGTTCGCTCATGACCCAGGAAGCCCCCCGGATTGCACAGCGTAACTTCCTCAGCTACGGGCGGAACTTGATAGTGCGCCCTCTCGACGAGCCCTTATGGCTGAGCATTCGCAACGAGCTGACCAGCGGAACAGAGATCCCCGTCTCTGAATCAGTACTTTGCGATGCGCTTATCAGCGTGGTTGCGGGTGACGAGATGAAGGCTCTTTTGGAACTCGGGGTAGCAGCGGAAATTGAAATAACCCAACTCCTGGTGAATGTGAGCCGCATGCCGCCAGACACCCCAATGAAGCGCGAGTTCATAACAAAGGAGGGGGACTGGGATAAGTTTGCCAAGAAGCTACAGGTGTGGCCTCAAGAGTTGGGGTTGCAAGAGGCTGCCTTGTTCAATCCGGCTGGAATATCTAAAGATTGGGTCACTGTGGTAAAGGAGCTTTACAATTTTCGCGGAAGCGTCGCTCACAGCGGGAAGCTGCGGGCCGGAGCGGCAGCGAAAAACGTCAGCGCATACGTTTTCGCCACCAATGCGCTATTCGCTTACTGCCGTGAGCAGCGGGCACGAGCGGGCGTTGCTGACTACTCCTACCCCGCTTCGCGTACGCCCTATGACCAAATCGTTGTGTTGAAAGAAGGCGAGATGTACGGTGAGACGTCGCCAGCAGTTGGCGGCCTGCCCTAAGGGGATGTACCAAAATCACCTCTTCCACGTCTGCTGAAACTGACCAAAATGCGCGGAACGATGGGAATTTCAAGAGCTTATGACTTCGGCCTTGCCTCTTTTCGCTTTGGGGCGGCCGATTCTTTCGCTCGTTGCTCTGCTTCCTCTCTCGTTCTTCCTGTTTCAGAGTAAATGCGAACCCGTCTCGCGCGCTCTGTCTTTGCGACCGCGTGGCACACATATAAGTCCCCGTCCTGCTTTGTAATGAATTCAAACTCGTCTAGAGCAGGCCAGTTGGGGCCATAGGGACAGGGAGACTCTTCATCTCCGTCGGCAGTTCTGTAGCCGCAGTCGAACCATTCATAGGTGACGATACAGTGATATTCGGGATAGTCTCTCTGGCCTGAGCCTAAAAAGGGCGCATCGCAGTAAGGGCAGTGAAATTGGGCTCTGTCCTGTTCTGCCTCTTCCAGACGGGCCTCAAGTTGTTCAATTCTTTCCAGGTGCTGCGCGGTGAGCGCAGAAACAATGTCGACCGGCTCCAAGTTGAAGTCCACCGGGATTTCAACCAGTCGCCCTCGGTCTCCTTTGAGCCAACTGGCCCCAGTCCTTTTGCTTTCTGTGCTGGTTGACCCGCTGTCGATTACGTTAAAGATCCAGCCCTCAGGCTCGCCTGACTCCATAGCTAATTGCTGTAATGGGACGATGGCTGAATTACCTCGCCCCTTCACGTGGCCTTTCATGACAGCGAGCACCCGGCCAACTCGCTCTAGGTATTCAGTCGACTGCGATGCGGCCGTCACTTCGAGTCCGACTAGCCAGCCTCTCGCAGTGAATCGGTATTGAAGTGGGCCGACCGCCTCCACATAGCCTTGTCGCTCCAATTCCTCCCACGTTGTTCGCAGAATCTTCTCTTGAAATGGCGACTGCCCCGGGTCGAATAGGCACGTGTCTATAGCTTGGTCATCGAGGACGTCCATCATGAGGGTAAATGCCGCTTCGTGGTTTTCCAGGCGAGCGCCTTTTGGCAGACTCATACATCGAACATGATAGCCCACTCCGACGAGCTCGAAGGCCCCCCGATTTGCAGCTCCACACGACGCTGCAACGCCGCTGCGCACTTCATCCCTGCCCTCGCCCCGTCCGGTTAGCAATCGTGGATGCCTGGGACCCGGGTTTGTTACGGATTGCTCCACGGGCTAAGGTGCCGATTGAACCAGCCGCGACGCTGCGTTCTGAGCGTCTTCGCCAACATCCGTGCCGAGCTTCAGATAGCTCCTCGAGATGAATTTGCCGCCCAGCCAGCGTCCCACATAGTCCAACAGGGAGCTGGCAAACCGGATCTGTGGATTCTCGGTGAAGCCAGAAGGCTCGAAGCGCGTGTTGATGAGCTTATCCACCAGCACCTTCAGGGGCACGCCGTACTGGAGACCAATCGAGAGTGTCAGCGCCAGCCCATCCATCACCCCTGACAGTGTCGACCCCTCCTTGGACATCTTGATGAACACCTCGCCTGGGCGCCCGTCCTCATATACACCTACCTTGATGTAGCCTTCGCTGCCGCCCACGCTGAATTTGTGCGTGGTGGAGGCCCTCTCGTCGGGCAGCCTCTGCCGCTGAGCGCGGGTGAAGAGTTCCTTCTGTTCGATGACCGCGGCGGCAGATGATTCCTCGCTCTCCCTGCTCTGAGCGGCGCCATCCTCTGAAGCAGCTAGGCCGCCTGGATCTTCCACCGGTCCCTCCTTCTCCTCGCTCGGCGTGTCGGATCTAACGCGTTTCCCCAGCCCCTATGGATTTAGTCGGTGCTGCCAGGAAATGTGCGTGGGAACATCCCACACAAATTGCTCCCTGAGCAGCAGCCCACACCGCGGCCTCAAACATGCGTGGGATCTCACGCGGCTCTCCCGCACGGGACCAAAACTGCGGCATCGCCGAGCTGGCTAACTCGCCTCTTTCGCCCAAGAGTTCAATGCCAAGGAACCCGTTCACGCCTCGAAATACAACGACACTTTCCAAGGTAGGGCGGCGCCCGTTCTCGATGGCCGCGGCTTGATGTTTGGTGATTAGCAGTTGCCAAGTTCGGCCCACTCGAAGCATTTCGATTCGCACCAGGACCGGAGCGATAACCACCGCGTGGAGCCCGTTCACGCCGATGCCGTCGATTGGATGGAGATACGGCACAGGCTCTCCGGCCGGCCCGCAGAAGGTGACGTAACGGCCGAGTTCTTTGACGGCGCCGCCCGATTCGATTCCTCGCACCACGTAGCGCCGTGCCAGGTGTTGGTGTTCAAGACTGACTTGAGGTTGGACGAAGATGCCCACATCACCCAACCGCCGCAGCATTCGCCTCGGCAGGGCCAAGCCGTGGTGCCCCAACTGGTCTCGTTTGCTGTCCACCGGGAATCTCCTCACGCCGTCCGCCGAACCGGGATTGGGCAGCCGACCGCGCGACGGATCATCTCTTTCGTGCAACCCGCCCAGCAGATGTACTTCCGCGGGTCTTCAATGGAGATCGCCAGATTGTCGCCGCTCCGGTCCTGGCCGGCCTCGGCACAAGCTGGACATTGCGTCACGTAATTCCGCCCAACCTTGCGAACCTTGCCCACATGTTCGAGGATTCGAAACTCGCGGCCCGAGGCAGGAAAGGAGTGAGCGGCCTCGTTTGACGGGGGGCATTTCCTATCAAACTCCGGCGGCAAGCTCTTGCCAGCAATGAACGCCCGAACCTGTTCCTCTCCTATCTTTCGGAGCCGATTGAGATACGCGATCTGCTTTTCGAGGTCGTAATCCGCTCCGTAGAACCAATAGCGGCGGTTGGCGCCGCGATGTACTCCGAGAGGGCCGCGCATGGCATTGCCAAACTCCCCGGGGCGGAGCTCGTCGTGCTTGGGGAAGATTTCGATTCCTTCTCCCAGCCCGGCGGCCTTGATCTGCACGCCGAGCCGGAGCGCCAAGTTGTAGATGTAGATTCGGCAATCCCGCGCCAGCGCTGGCTTCTCCATGAAGATCCAGAGGTGCCCGCCGCGCTTGCTCATCTCGAGCGCTGCATCCACACCGTCTTCCAGCAGGTAGTACTGGAGCTTGAGCAGGTCCTCCATCGCCCCGCCGTAGTCCGCGTCGATAGCCACCCACTTCGAGCGTTGGGTGGCAGGGTTGATGGAATACAGCCCGATGGTGATTTCGCCCTCCATGTGGCGCTGGATGGTGCCTGCCGTCAGGCCCAGAGGCCCGCCCGCGGGCTGGGCCTGGGGCCGAAAGTAATAGTGGCGGCCCGTTTCCGGATGCGGGCGCATTGACTGAAGCGTGTAAGCCCTGCGGTTCACAAAGAGCCTGCCGTAGGCCTTCACGAGCGCCGGGTAGGCCTTTAAAGCGATATCCACGACTCCTCCGAGAGATCCGCGCGAGGTTCGCCTCACGCCCTTGCTAAGCCTGAATTGTGGGTTTGTCAAAAAAGTGAAGGGCAGGGCTCTGTTACGCCTCAGGCTGCGTCCTGGCCTCGGCCCGCAGTTGATGTACTTCCCTGCTGCGGTCTAGAACCGGCCTGAAGCACCCAGGGGCTGCGACCGGCAATGAGCTGAGGGCGCTCGACCAGGTCCAGAAACCGGCAGTCGCGCACCAGACGGTCAAAGTCGTCGAGGTTATAGCCGCCGAACTTCTCGTCGTCGAAGTCCACCCAGAACCAGACCCTGGAACGGCGGTCGTAGACGTAAAATGCGCCGGACTCCGGGTCCCCGGGAACCAGCAGGAACAACAACAGGGCCTGCGGGAACTGGACCCACTTCGCGATTGCCGGATGTTCGGTCACATCGAGAAGCTTCGCGACGGCTGCTTCGAGTGACCGACCGACATCGTCTGGGGCATGCGCCAGGTCAACGATCCGAACTGCATTCATCTTTCCGAACATGGACTTCCTCCTTTCGACTGTGAAATAGATTCAGAACTGCGAGGGAACTGGGCCGCAACTCACGTCTCTGGCCGGGCGAACGCTTTCGGTTTATAGTCTGGGCCTACGGTCAGCGACTTGAAGACGAGGGGGAGAGCATGATTATTGGAGACCGCCTGCGAGCTATACGTGAGGAGAAGAAGCTATCTCAGGGCGATATCGAGAAGCGCACTGGCCTGATCCGCTGCTACGTCTCCCGCGTTGAGAACGGTCATACCGTTCCAGCGCTGGACACAATCGAGAAGTTCGCCCGGGCTCTCGAGGTGCCCCTTTATCAGTTGTTCTACGACGGCGAGCAGCCGCCAGCGCTCCCGCGCCTGCCCAAGAGAAGGACTTCGGACGACATAGTGTGGGGATCTTCGAGAAAAGAAGCGCGCCTCCTGACCCAATTCCAGCGCCTCCTCGGCCGAGTCAGCCAACAGGACAGAAGCCTGCTCCTGTTCCTGGCACAGAGAATGGCTAGGCTCAACCATGCCCATTCCCGCAGTCTAACCAAGACCTGAGTGCCTTCTTCCCGAACCTCGACTCCAAGCTCCCGGTTCCCCTGTCCAAGCCAGGGCTAGGGATGATTGGGATTCACCTTCAGGTAGGCGTAAAGGAGTGGCTTACCGCTCGGCTTGTGGCTTCCCCCGTTGGGTTCCACAGTCACGAAGACCGCATCTATCTGTTCAAGTGAACGGGGATCGTCAAACTTCAGGACCCAGCGCTTCTTGGCCTCGTTGTCCTCGTAAAAGATGCCAAGATTCAGCGGTCGCTGCCTGTCCGCGCCGCGCTGCCCCCAGGCCTGAAAGGTGCTGGCGTTTCGGACGCCGGGTTGCTGGTCGAGATCATAGGCATAGAAAATGAGCGACTTCCCCTTCGTATAGAACACGCGGCCATAGGGCTTCTGCGTCGCGCCATCCCGGGCGACGTCGTAGACTTCCGCGATGTACAACTCGCGGGCACCCATCAACTCCCGAATATCCTGGTCGTGAGCCAATAGCTCGTCCCGGTGCACGATGGTCTGGTCCCTGTCCTTGAGCTGAGCGGTGAGGTCCTTGATCTGCCCATCGAGGTCCGCAACTCGAAGTTGATCCCGGGTTCGCAGTTCCCGAAGAGCATCGAACTCAGCCTGAGTCCGCTGCATGGAAGCTGTGGCAGCATCGAGCCTCTGGCTCAGCGTGCCACGTTCTTGAGCCACACGTTGCTTCTCGGCATCGTCGGCTTGGAGCGACTGTTCCAGCCCAGCCTGAGCATTCTTCATCTCTTTGAGAGCGGCAGACTGCCGCTCAAGCTCGCGCCTGAGGTCGGCCACGACTCGATTGCGCTCGGCGAGTTGGGCCATCAGCACCTCGCGCTCATGCCCTGCATCGCTCAGTCCGCGTTCAAGCGCTTCTGGCTTGTAATCGCGAGAACTGGGGACCATCTGGACGACTTCGGGGCTGCGCCGTCTGCCAACTTCGAACGAATAGAGGCCCAAAGCAGCAGCCAGAACCACGGCAGCGGCGAGGGGCATCCAAACGTAATTCGAATGCAGCTGCGCGTGACGGTGGCCGTTCCGAAGAGCCAGGCGACTCCATTTGTCGTGCGGTGTGGCAATTGAAATTGAGCGACCTGATTCGAGCTGTCCCGGAGCGCTGGCCGACGTGATCTCAACCCCTTCCTTTGGGGCTCCCTGTAGCTGGACGAATGCGGGGCTGCACAGCGCAGGAGCCAAGAGAGGCACGCCGCGGTCGGCCACGGCTTCGAATTCGCTCAGAGCTTGGCGGCACTCCGCACACCCTGCCAAGTGGTCCCGCAGTCTCTGTTGTTCTTCGTCAGCCAGCTCCCCCGAGGTGGCGACGGCACAGAGTTCGAGAAACTCCTCATGTGGTCGCATGTCCGACCACTTCTCTGACCCTGGCAGGTTCCGGTCCATCGCCATAGGGTTCACCTATCCTGCAGCGTACGGCCAAACATCTGCTTCCTTAACTTGTCCAAGCCCCGGTAGTAGTGGTGCCTGATGTTTCCGATGGGCTGACCCAACTGTGTGCCGATTTCCGCCAGCGAATACCCCTCAAAAAAGTGGAGGCGCAAGGTCTCACGTTGATCGTCGGACAGAGCGCCGAGCACTTTGGTAAGGCCATTCCGGCCATACACCGTCTCAGCGGAATAATCGTTCTCCGAAGTCAACATACGGCTACAGTGCCTGTCGTCCGGCTCGACCTTTTCGTGCTTATAGAACTGACGCGTGGTCAGGTATCGCCGTCTGTCGAGTGCCCGCTTGTACGCCATTTGGATGATCCAGGAGCGCCCCGAACTTTTCGAGCTGTCGAACACTCCGCATTTCCGTTCGATATGCAAGAACACGTCTTGCACGAGATCCTCGGCCTCACTGGTGTCTCGCAGAATCCTCTGAGCCACGCCGAGCAGCAGCCGCGAGTAACGATGAAACAGAAGGCCGAGCGCTGTTTTGTCCTCCTGCTTCAGTCGCGCTATCAGGTCTTCGTCGCGTACGTCCACACTCTCAGCGCCATCGTTCAACGGCTCGCACTCGCTGTGCACTTTGAGCTCAGCGGGCGATGTGACCGGGAAGCGGCTCGTTGCAGATGAACTCATCCTTCGTTCTCAAACCCGTCCCACACGTGTGGCCCTATAGAGCGGCGAAGCATACAGAGAGCGCACTTGGAAGCCCACGACCGGGATGTGCAAAATACAGCACGCCTGAAGAATTCGGAAAGACTTTTCGCGACTTCCGACGAACATTAGTCCTCGCCGACGCCAAACTTCTTTGGTACAAATCGCCACTCTCGCGCGTAGACCTCAAATATGCAGCCGCTGGCTGAGACTTACACTCATATCCATGAACTCCAACACACTCGCACGAGTCCGACCCCAGGTTGTCGGATATCTGTAAAATGGTCGCAATAGCGACCAGCCTTCTGGCTGGCTAGCACTCCGGCCAATCGCGGAGAACAGATCGGGCTCCAGTGCGAGCCACCGCAATTGGTTCGTCGCGGACCGAAATAACCATCCGAATCGAGGATAGTAAAGGAATATGTCCACGAAATTCTGCAACTTGCAGGCAGCCGGAAGAGTCAACGCGGACGCAATCAGCGGCCATAGAAACGTCAATGCGAGGGCAAAGAACAGCTGGCGGCGGTCCCTATGTTCGCGGCTGTTTCGCTGCTGCCATTTAGCGCCTGCCGCAACGGGAATGTGCGTTTAGCATTGCCGTCTAAGACCGGCATTTCGAGTAAGTGGGCGTGCCAATCCGGGACCAGGCCAAAGAAGACCGGAAACTCGGCGCTCGTGAAAAAACTTGAAACGAATCGCAGAATGTCGTAATTCGCAACCAGATAGAGCAGGCGATTCACGTGGACTTCCTGACTCATGCATGCGGCAATTGCGCGGTAGCATTTCGCGGGTTTCGGGCTTCGCTCGTATTCCAAGGCGAATCTGCGCTCCCCAATGTCCGTACGGACTGTCACAATTGCGTCGTAGTCCTTGGCGAACCCGAACGCGGTGAGCTCGTTCTGAGAACGAATTTCCACTGCCGCTGTCCAGCGGACAAGCATTCCGGCGCGCAATGCGCTGAGATGGATCTCGTTCAGCCCGATTGCGTGAAGAGCGTTCTTGCTCGCTGTATTTGCATCGGCCCGGACGCAACCAATCAAGCAGTACTCGCCCATGCTCTGCAACAGTGTTGCCGCAGTGTTTGCGACGGAATACACAGCATCTCCGGTCCCAGCAGCTAGTGTCTGGCGCAGTATCAGTCCACGGCCAACTAGCCTTCGCATCCTCCAGTGGAACGAGTTGCGGCTCCTCTCACAATGGTTGAGTCGCGAGAACTCGAACAATTGCGAGTGGGTTACGAATTCCGAGCGTAGGATTTGACGCAGAAGCGGGAGATCGCGCGATTGGTTGAGTTGGATGGACCCTTTTGGATACCGCATCTCCGGTGCATCCTTACACGGACTCCAACTGAAGCCGCGCGCTCCAGGGCCAGGAGATGAACGGTCGGAGGACAAATTGGCCAACTGCAGTGCGCAACCAGCTGCCCGGCGGCATGAGCAGCATGGCTTCTTGCTGTTCCCGACATTCGCTGAAGGAAATCAGAAGTGTCCCCTCCGACCGCCACGCCGGCGATCCCACGTCGAGGTGGCCGATTTCGCACGCGCGAACGACAACCAAGTAATAGTCAGGCTGCTGGGGCGCAGGAAGTTTGCGCTCGAAGAGGATCTTATTCTGTCCCTGCCAGACGCAGGGTTCGGCGCACTCGAAAACGGTATTGATCATGCTCAGCGGACGATTGGGATTGAAACCTCCGATGCCATTGAAGCGAACATGGCCGACAATCTTTGGCCGGGTTCGGATCTTTCCATCGACGGGGACACCCGTTGTGTTGAAGAATGCCGCACGCGCGAACCGCTCGCGGTTGTTCTGAGACTTCCCAAAGCGGCGACGCCAAACACTCCCAAAGCCTGTGATCGTCACCAGCATAGCAGTCAGTTACCTTTCAGACGCCGGTTCTTCTGCCGTTCCGCGTACAACTCTTCCTGCAACCGATTGATATGATCGATGAGCTGCGCACTGTCCGCTCCGAAATTGGCGGGTGTCTGACTAGCGGTACTGGCTCGGGAGTCGCCCTTCCCGTCCAACTTTTTCGCCAAAGCATCGAGCCGAAAGGAGAGGTCGGTCACCACCAGTGCTCTCTGCTGGAGCTCCTCCTGGAGCTTGTTTCGCTCCTGCCGTGTAGTATCCAGCTCAGCTGCCATGCGCCGCAGCTCGGTTCGCAGACTTTCCAACTCGGTACCACCCCAACCTGGCCGACCGTCTGCGGACTCTGCTGCTTCGAACGCCCGATTGCACTGCTCGATGTGTTGGTTGTGCCTCTCAATGGCTTCCCTGGCCACCTGCCGCGAGTGTTGGTCGTGGTTGTACAGATCCGCCATCATCTCGGCGGTGATTTGCATCTTGCGCCGGTCGTCCACTAGCCGTTTGGCGTAGGCAAGCAGCATGAATACCAGCCCGCCGGCTGCTCCAAGGCTGTACCAGAAGTAGGGGGTCCTGACGGATGCAGCGAGGAAGGCTTGGCGCCGCTCTTCGACCCAGGCCCCATATTTGAAATTGGTGGGATTAAACTGCCGGACCAGGAATTCGTACCACGTTTCCCGACCGCGATACGGTTGGCGCGGTGCCTGTCCGCTTGCGATGGCGGGATAGAGTGACAGGGCCGTTAGTAAGACCCCGCCAGCGACTCGAACCCTCATGCTCTCCAGCCTCCAGTGGGACGCCGACCGTGCCGCGTCGCAGTCAAATCCGGAGTCTTGAAGCGTAGATTTGCTCCCTTCGAATTCGCGCGTGGGTGTTTGAGCCGGGGATACAGCTCAGGCTTGAATTGGGGCACCTGGACATCTGCCGGCGGTCGCACATGCAAATGAGCATGGAGAGTGCCTCGGGTGTCGTCAGTCATCAGAATCTCCATCTGTCCTTTGGGAAGATTCTTGATGTGCTCATCGAGGGCGCGCGTCTCCCTATCCGGAATGTCTACGGCGCGTCCCGTTTCCTCATAGGTCTCATACCCAAACAGCTTCCAGCGCTGCATGGAGAGGTTGCGGCGGGTGACCGGGTGCTCTGCGGATGCGCGGAGGAAATACCGCGCCGTCTCCTCATCCCGGGTTCGCAGAGTCATGGTGGTGTTGGGCGCTGAGGTGACGTCTTCCTTGAATCCCCGGCCCACCTGCATGAGTTGCGGAAGGCTCTGCATCGAGAACAGGAATGCGGTATTGGTTCCCCGGGCCGTCTGCAGAATCTGTGAGAAGTTGCGGTAGCCGAATGGGGCGAACTCGTCGAGCACGACGCTGAACATCGGCCGGTTGGTTCGGGAGCGCTGCTCTTCACTTTCGTACCTTTTTCCCACCGCCAATTGAAGATTCTGAAGCAGCATTTTGCCAAGCGCACGCACCGGCTCCGTGTTCTTGTTGATGTTCAACGCCACGAACAGGATCAGCTCCTTCTCGATGACTTCATCGATGGACAGCAATTCTTCGTACGGTCCCGTGATGACGCTCAGCTCGTCGTCGAGGAAGGTCATACACTCGTTGAGCAGTCCCTGGATCTTGGGCACCCGTTCCCGGTCCTGGAAGGACTGGTAGAGGTTCTTAACCGACATCTCGAAGTTCAGCCTTTTCTGGGTGGTGATACCGGCGTCGCGCTCGATGCGGCGTGTCGCCTTCCCGACCTGTTCGCGCAGCACTAGCTCGTCAATGGCCATGACCAGGACGTCGTAGAAGTTGAATTTGAGGCCGGTATAGACCAGCACGCGCACGATGTCGGCGAGATAGTTCAACTGGTGCTTCCCAAAGAACTCGTCGTGCAGGTTGAACGAGCCGAAGACCATATTCACCACCGGCATGTAGTCTTCCTCGCTCGAATGGAACGGGTTATAGCGGACGGAGATGTCGGGGCGGGCGGGATTCAGCACCCGGAGGTCGGCCAGCCGGCCGGCGCGATGGATATGGGGAAGCAGGTCATAGAAAAACTCCATATCCCCTTTGCCATCGAAGATGACCATGGGGATGCGGTGTGGATTCTCGGGAGGGCCAACAACCCGGGCTAAATCCTGGGAAATGATGTTCCGCAGCAATGTCGTCTTCCCGGCTCCGGTCATTCCGAGCACGATCCCCTGCATCACGCGAACGCGGTCCGGCCAGAGCCACGGCTTTCCATGCACGTCGTAGCCAAGGACAACGGCGTTCTGACGCCAGGCCTTTTCGGTGTGCCTCTCATCCTTCTTCGACGCGATCACCAGCGGCGGATGAGGCCACTGTACTTCTCGGCGTGAGCGCGCGGTCACCAGCCAATAAGCTGTGGAAAGCGTGGCAAGAGCGACGAGAGCGAGATAGCCTCCAAACTCCAAAACTTGCGGGCCGGTGAAGTGGTATCGCTCGCGCACGAGATACCAGGCGAACCAACCTCCGGCGATGAGCAATACGACAACGATCGTCTCACCGCTCCCGAGAAGCGGAGGATGCTCGCGCGGTTCTTGATTCACGGGTCTCATTCGAGCCTGCTCCGAAATGGTCTCTCCCTCTCAAGCCAGGAAGTTGAAGAAAGCAACCCAAGCCAGAGCAGCAGCGAGGAGGATCGCCGCGACCACGAATCCAACTCTGGGCTTGCACCGCGCTCCGGGCGCGAACGGGTTCCGGGGCTCATGCGCCAAGCTTGTCCACACATTCGACAGGCCCAGGTCCGGCCGCTCTTTGAAGCAGTCATCGAGCCAGCTTTGGGCCTCCTGCGGAGTCACCCCCTCCCTCATTTCAAAGCACCAGAGTGGCCGTGACTGGGCCAGTCGGTCCGGCCGGGAAAATTAGACAAAGCACCACAGGCCCGCTGTGACCTTGGGGCAGCCTTACCGAAACAACTCCTGTGGTCTCTTGACCCGGATCAAGTCGCGGGGAACGGATCTCGCCGGCTGCTACCTTGACCGGTGTTGCCCCGCTGTTCTTCACGTGTGCTGCCTCTTTGGGGCTTAGCTGGAAATTCGACATGAGGTAGAGCGATACCGCATACCGTGGGGCACTCAGCGCGACCACCTGTGGGGATCCAGGAGTGTAGGACCGCTTGGTGTCGTTCTCGATGCTGTAACGGATAAAGAGCTGCCCGTCATGTTCGAACGAGTCCCTCAAGTGAACGGAGACCCGCCCCTTGTTCGGCATCGTTCCGAACAGCCGCACTGGCCTGCTTCCTATTAGGACCTCGGCTGGTGGAATTCCCCCAGGCGGATCCGTGGCGTTTGCGGAAACCTTGACCGCAGGCGGATCTGGAGGGGGCTGGTCAATCGCGAAATCCATCTGGGGAATGGATCCCGCTGGGTCCAGCTCGTAATTGAACCGGGCGGAAGCCGTCCATACGAAAAGATTCGTGGCCACATTCTCTTCCGTGGGTTGGATGAAAACCTTGTTCTCGCGCCACTCGACTTTGAATGTCAAACTGCCGACCGCGACTGTGCTGACCGGCTCATTCAGTTCGAGGACCGTCAGGTGATTCAGGGCGGTTTGAATGTGGACGATCTGCCCGCGGTCCGGCTTCTGAACTTCTACTTTCTGTCCCCAGGCAGGCCATGAAAGGACTGCTACTGCCACACAAGAAACCCAGATCCTCTTCATTCCTCCTCCTCTTCTTTTTGCTCAATGCGGATGCCCAGGAGACCCGATCTTCGGGCCTCCTGGACATCACTGACTTCCTGGCGGTGAACAGCTAGTTCACCGTTGGGCGTTTCACGGTGGGGCGCTGGCGGATGTCGTTGAACACCAGCTTGCCATCGCGAATCGTTCCTGACCCATAGCGCATCGGGAATGATTGCACGCGATCGACAGCCCTGCCGTCGACGAGCACTTCTCCCTTCCTAGTTATCTGAAGGAGAAAGATCTTGCGCTCGTGAGCGGTGCCATCGCCATTGGGAAACTGCTCGACGAGAAACACGCGGCCGTCCTCGTCGAACTCGATTTCCCCATCGACAAGGTCGGGAACCGAGACCTGCACGGGATTGCTGCCGGTCTCCGCCGCGATCTTGTCGATTATTTCCTGGGGGAAAGCATGAAACAGCAGCGAGCCGTTTCCTTTCCCCGCACAGATGATCGTGTGCAGGGACTGGCACCAGCCTCGCCGGTTGTCCTTCTTGCCGTCTCCCCAGGCTCGAACGATGGACCGCAAGGCCTGAAACTCCTCGCGGGACCGTTCTTTATAGGCGTGGACCGCACTGCGGGCGGCATTGCGCCGAGTGCGCGCTTCATTCCTGGTGGCTCGGTCGATCCGTTTGGCCTGGTACTCCGCCTCAGCTTTCGCGAAGGTTTCATCCAGGATTTGTTTTTCCTTGATAAGTTTGCCGACTTCCTCTGCGTAGATGCGGTTGACCAGGCGGCACTCCTGAGACATTTCCCGGGTGAAGTGCTCGCCTGCAATCAGCCCGTGGAAGTCGGCGATGGGCAGCTTCGCGGAAAAGAAGTCTTCGACTTCCTTTCTCGCAAGGTTGTAGAGGTACCCGATCTTGTCGGTGGGCAAGACTTCCAGATGCACCGGCATATCGCTCACCCGGTCCTTGTCCTTCAACTGCAGCCAAGGCGCGAGCGGTACCTTCTTGCGGATCTCGGCGATGAGTTCCTGGTTCACCTCGGTACCCCACTTGAGGCTGTCCAGGGCGTGCTGCAACTCATCGACGAGTTGATAGGCCTCTCCATGAAAACCAGATGCGTAGCAGGAGGTCTTCAGATCGGTAATCGAGCCAATCTGATTTCCCTTCGCCTGATTCGCAACCAGCGCGAGGTTCCACCAAGGACTCTGCTTCTTGGTGCGTTTGGTTTTCCCTTTTTCATGCCGGTCCTGGTGCGCGAAGCGGCTGTCCACGAACCGGGGGAAACGGTCTCCTTCGACCACGGCTACCAGGTCGAAGTCAAAGTCTCCGCCGTTTTTGGCTGCCGTTTCGCTATGCAGGGTGAATGTGCCCTCGAGTCGGATCTGCTTCTCGACCAAATCGACCGCCGCCCCGGTTTCCATCGAGCAGCCGTTTTGCTCCTCGATGGCTTGGGTCACCAAGGCCACTGCTTCTTCAGTCGAAACCCGCGTGTAAGGAAGCAAGTCCTCGAACATGCGGATGGGGTAGCGCACGACCAGTCCTTTCGGCGACGGGACCGAAGTGATGGCCCGGTCCTGAGGGAGCCAATCGGATGCGGCGACCACCTGCCCTTGGTAGAGGGCAAGGAATCCGTCGTCGGCGAG
>Ga0187819_10000100_pt1 | contig 37804 bp, 35 predicted proteins | sample NC_wetland_sal_i_15_FD_132411 | JGI IMG/M metagenome (GOLD analysis project Ga0187819, IMG submission 132411) | Wetland sediment microbial communities from Neuse River Estuary, North Carolina, USA - SO4_4 | ecosystem: Environmental > Aquatic > Freshwater > Wetlands > Sediment | place: USA... | reverse complement strand
GCCGTGGTGATGTCGCGCTCGTCCGTGGGCGATTCGGGAAACAGGCGCGTGGCCGGAACGGTTTGCGAAAGCGCGGCCACGAGCGAGAGGCCGAAGGGTTGGTAAATGTTGGTGACGTACTGGTAGCGAGGCATGTCATCGCCCACGTCGTCCGACTGCGTCCACGAAGTGTCGAACGGCGTGTGGAAGGCCTGGTCGCGCTCGCTCCACCAGATGTACTGCTTCCCTTTCCAGAACAGGCGCGCCTGGCGGACTTTGCGGATCTCCTGCCGGCGGGCGTAAATGTTTTCCCGCGCCAGCTCGTCCACCAGTCCCTTCAGCGCGATTTGCAGGTTGTCGGGCAGCGTCTCGTTGTTCGGGCCGTAGGGGCGCTGCGGCGCCGGTGGCGCAGCCACTTCCGCCGCGGCGGACTGCGCTCCTGCTTCATCCGACGGTCCCGCGCTCCGGGGCGTTGGGTCGGCAGACGGCTTCTGCGCGAATTTGTCCGGCATCTGCGTGTTCCCTTTTCTGGTTTCGGACCCCACACGGATCTCCTGAGCAATGCCTACTTCTGTGCCTGCGAGGATGTAGCGCGGTCGAAAGAGCGCAGCCAGGAGTGGCTGCGCCACCCGTGTCAGTCTTCGGAATCGTCGCGGGCTTCGGAGCGTCGGGCGCGGCGCCCTTCGTGGCCGCGGAGATGGCGCTGCACTTCGTCGGCGGCTTCCTTGCTGGCCGAGTGCTTCGACTCGACGGTGTGGTGGCCGCCGCGCACATGCTGATAGTGCGCGTGGACAGTAAAGCCGCCGTCGCGCTGGATGTGGACTTCGACGTGTTTCAGGTTGCCGTGCTTGGCGCACTCCTGGGAGTCGTCATCCGCGTCGGGCGGCAGCGTGAGGGCGCGGCCGTAGGATGGGTTCATGTAATGTCGGCCTCCGAATTCGGGCATGTTGGTCTCCTGTAGAACAGACAATCCTGTCTGTTCGGCACAAAAATGTCGGCGCGATGGAATGAACAGAGCTGCCGGGCCAAACGAAATGTTCCGCTCGGGGCGCCGCGGTTCTCCAAGGAACAATCCTTGGCCAGGCGATTTGCTTCAACGGATCCCTCGAGTAGGGGCTCGGGGGCACAGACAGGATTGTCTGTGCTACTTGGCCTAGCCGCGATTCGCGGCCTCGGTCTCCAACTTCTGCTTTACCTGCGCCCAACTGATGGGGCGGCGTATGGGCTGCGGCAGCCTTCTCTCCGCGGATCCGTTTGGCGGCGGCGCGGGGCCCAGCGGCACCGGGCCCACTCCCGCGCGCGCGTAAATGGCGTTGCGCAGGTGTGTGTTTTCGGCTTCCAGTCGCGCCACGCGCTCTTCGAGCAGGCGCGTGTAGCGCGTAGTCGTCAGCCAGTGCCAAAACTGCGAGAGTGAAGTCAGTTCGGACATTCAGTTTTGCGGTGCGGCGTCCTGGCTCGCCACTCGCCACTCGTCATCGGAGGCCCGCTGCGGGCTGGAGATCCCGACCCGGTCGGGACTCGCCACTAGGCTTATCTGTGCCCCCGGGGCAACAACCCTAATTTCGACGATCGGGTGCGCCCTGCCCTTCCGCCCCTCCCGGCCTTTCCGGGCCTCGCCTGGAGCCTCCTAATAGGTCGCCCGCACAGGCGGCAATGCTTCGTTGCCCGCCAGTCTCGCCGTGCCTTCCGGTAGACCTCTCGGCAGCCCGGCGAGCAGTACGGCGACTTCCGCCGAACGCGCGTCTCAGGCAGCACCCGGCGGCAGACCGTGCAGTAGAACCTCATGGGCCAACCGGTTGGCGATGATAGGGGCACGGTCCGCCCCGCCACGGCGCTGCGTTCATGCGATTGTCAGCGGCGGCGGCGCCAGAAGTTGTGGAAGAAGACAGGCTTCTGGCGTTGGCGCTCCTCGGACTCGAATTTGCGGGCATAGAGGGCGCGGACCGTCGGATCCATCGTGCGGCCCTGCTCTTCCGCTTTCTTTTGCACCTCGGCCATGCGCTCGAGCAGGCGCGTTTCAACCGGCGCGGTGCGCGGGCGGAGGCGCGACTTCAGGCCGTAGCGCGCGGCGTCGGCCGGATCGTCGCCGTCCACTTTGGCGATGTCTTCGACGTTGCGTTCGTCGCGCACCAGCGTCGGCAGCACCTCGATCAGCCTGCGGCAACCATCGGAAATCACCCATTGGCCGGCCTCGAGGAGCTGGTAGAGCAGCATCCAGCCGCCCACGCGGTCGTTGTCCGCGGGCGCGGGGCGCGGAATGCCCTGCTGGGCGAAGACGGTGCCCAACTGGTCGGCGATGGTGGCTTCGTCGGTGCGCTGAGCAAAGGCGTCCGGGCCCAGGTACACGGCGTCAATTTTTTCGCCGCGGCTGCGTTCGGCAATTTCGTGCGCCAGCGTGCGCGGAGAGAGCCGCTGGGCCACGTACTCGCGGTACGTGTACGTGTTCGCGCCGTTCTGGACGTGCCAGTAGACCGCGGCGGGATGCTCGAAGCCCCAGTCAATGGAGATCCAGCGGGGCAGCCAGGGCGTGGCGCACACGGGCGCCAACTCCTCGGCGCGCGCCGTGTTCAGCCGCAGCTCGAAGATGTCGAAATACTGGCCGGCAAAAATGTTCCAGTCACCCTGGAGGAAAGCGCGCCGCAAATGATTGGGCAGCGCCTCCAGCGTGCGGCGGTAGTTCTGGTCGTGGCGATAGACCGGGTTGTCTTCGATGAGCGCCGGAATGTAATCGTAATCGAGAGGATTGTACTCGTCGGCGCGCTCCATGCCGGGCGCGGCGCGGCGGTCGATCCACAGGGCTTTCACCCAGACGTGGCCCACGCCGCCGGGGTTGGTGGCCCCGGCCATGCAGGGAATCGCGCCGGGAATGGAGCAGCGATTGCGGCTGGTGAGAAACGTCCACTGGTCCATGGTGAACTGCGTGAGTTCATCCACGCCAATGAACAGGAACTCGCCGCCCTGGTACTGGTAAATGTCGTGCTCGCTGCGCGAGAAGCCAAACTGCGTGACCGAGCCGTTCCACCAGGTCACCTGGCGCTTCGCCTCGTTGTAGGCGCGATAGAGCTCCGCAGGCACGTGCCGGCGGAAATAGAGCAGCAGGGATTTCTCCAGCTCTGGAAACGTGCGGCGGAGCAGCAGCGTATTGGAGCGGGCATGCTGGTTGGCCTGGAAAATTCCCTCCATCAAGAGCGCCATGCTCTTGCCCGGGCCGGCGGCGCCGCCGAACAGACGGTATTTGGCCGCCGATTCGTGGAAGAGCGCCTGCTTGTCGAACGGTTTGTAGGGCAGCACGCCCCGATCAAACTGCTCGCGCATCCAGCGCTCGACGCCGGAGAGTGTGCGGACAGCGGCCATTATCCAGAGTGTGCGCGGCCTGATTCAGGGAAAACGGAAAAACGCAATCGTTGGGCGTTGGTCGCGCCGCCGCGACTGCGGCAGACACGCTGGGCATGCCTCAGGCGCACAGACAGGATTGTCTGTGCTACTTGGTGATGCGGGGGAAGAAGCGGCCGACGGCGAAGGCGCCGACGCCGGAAAGCACGGCGATGCGTTCGGGCAGCGGAGAGAAGAAGGCTGCTCCGATGACCGCGGCGGCGCCGATCATCTCGAGCACAAAGCCGATTTGAATCCCCGAGGCGCTCGAACTGCTGCTGCCGGTCGAGCTGCTGGTGCTGGCAGGGTTGCTCGTGCTAGTCATTTTCATCCTCCTGAGTGACGTCTCCAAAATTCGTCGGGGCGGCTCTGGCCGGGCTGGTGAGCGATTGGCGGCAGGCTTCCTTATTGATTTGGTCTTGCGAGTTCGGATCCACCGGGTGATTCGGCCGGGGAGCGTAGGTGACGAACTGAAAGGGCCTTTCGCCCTCCGGGCCGCTGGCTTCGAACTGCTGGGCGGGTTTTCCGTAGAGATACTCCATCAAGGTAAAGTAGGTCTTCGCCTTCGTGGCGTCGCCTTTTTCGGTTAACAGCTTGCCGGCTAGATCTACGGGATCGTGCTCCGCAAAAATCGCCCTCACGAGGTTTCTTCTGCTGCGCACAGTCCACAGCGGGCGCGGTCTGGCCCCGGATTGGGGTTTGGGCGCCTCCGGTGGCGGGAGTTCCGCCGGGGCAGGTTTGCGCTTCGACCGCTTCTTGCGTGCCATGTGGCGTGGCCCGGCTGCAGGGATTCGCTTCACCCGCACCTTCCCACCCCCAGGAGCGCCATTGTCGGTGTGCACGCGGCGGCCCCGCCGCTCGGTTCGATTGCCAGGTTGCCCACCAGGAAGTAATCGTTCTTGTTCGAGGTGATCGTCGGGTTGACGGCGCCGGCCGACGCCTGAGACTGCCCCTGAATTGCCATGCTGTCGCCCTGATACAAAATGCTTCCAGAACCCGCCGTGTACACATCCCCGGTGGTGCTGTAGCCCACCACCCCTCGAAGAATCAGATCGCCGGAAACCGTGGTCGTGATAGAGGTGCCTGAGATGCTCGACCCGGAGCTGACGCTTCCCTTGTTCAGCAGGCTGTGCTTGTCCACGGTATTGTTGGTGCCCGCCAGCTCCACGGCGATCACCCCAATGAGCGAGCTTGACGCTCCCGCAGTCATCAAAATCGTGCAAGCCTCCGTGGACGGCACCGACGCCACAGCTTGAGCCGCCGCCGAACCGATGCCTGTCACCGTTCCATCGGTGGAGCTGAAGGTCATCCCGCTGCATCCGCTCGATGCGCTGAAGACAATGGTGCCCGTGGTCGAAGCCTGCCAGCCGTAAAGGTAGACTTCACTGCCAGAAGTGAGGTTTGAGGCGAACGTGCAGGTCGTGGTCGAAGCTGAGAATGCTTGGTTTACGCATGCCTGTTTGCACGTATAGGCTCCCACCGTGCCGGTAGCGCAGGCGGTCGCCCACGCCGAGTCCGCGCACAGCAGGAGGGCCATGAGAATCAGCACACGCTTCATCCCGTTCCAAACGGCTCCCCGCGAATGCCGGCGCGCCTTTTCGTACCCCTGTAACCACGCCAATTTGTTTGGAACGGGAATCATTGCTGCACGTACCTCACTTCCCCCGAAGTTTGCCCCGTGCCGGAAAGCAGCAGGCATACGTTGTCGCCCGTCGTCGCCGTTTTATAGACCCAGGCCGCGCCCGTGCCTTTCACCAGGCCGCCATTCGCCGCGAAGTTCCAGCCGGTGGCCGCGGTCGTGCCGCCGGCCATGCCCGCGGTGCTCGTGCCGCAGGTTGTTCCCGTGCCTTCCACCAAGGCGATGTTCTGCGCGGCGGCTGTGACGATGTCGAAAGCGCAGATGTAGGTCTGCTTCCCCGACGTGCCGGTGATGATTTGCCCGCTGGCCGTCAGATTGATGTTCGCGGAAGTGCCCGCGGCCTGCTGGCACGGATCGGCCACCACCGCCGTTCCGCCAATCTGCTTCACGTTTTCCTGGACCACGTTCGAGGAAATCGCGGCGTCCAGCGTCGCTTCGCTCACGGGTTGCGTGGCCTGCCAGAACGTGCCGGTCACCGGAATCGAGGAGTTGTCAGCGGTTACGTGAATCGTCCGCGCGGAGGCATCGCCGGTCGGCATGGTATGCGTGCCGTCCGTAATCTCAACGGGCCAGAATCCTGATAGCGCCGCCGCTGTTCCCTGGTTCGCCGTGACCGTGCCGCTGACCGGCTGCGTGGCGGGAAAGTTTGACACGCTGACAGAGCCGAGAGCCCCGGAATAGGGCCAGGAGCCGGTGAGCGAAACAGATTGCCCGGACCAGGAGACGGGCTGCGTGGTTTGCCAGAACGTTCCGGTCACCGGCGTCGTGGGCATGGTGGCGATGCTCACGGGCTGCGTGGTTTGCCAGAACGTCCCGGTCACGCTCACGTTGCCGGAAACCGAAACCGTCGGGGAATTCGTCACGGCCACAGAGACGTTGCCGCTGGAATCCACCTTCGCTTCACGCACGCACGGATTGCCGCCGCATCCCGTGCCGTAATCGACGCCCGCCAAGCCGGCCACGGGATTCTTCGATTGCGCGGTGCCCGTGGCGTCCGGCCCGCTCACCACCGGGTCTTCCGCGCCCAGGTTGCCGCCATTGTTGTAGAGGAGCTGCCCGCTCGAGCCGGGCAGCCCCGAGGTATTCGTTCCCGAGAGCTTCAATGACGACGCCGCGCTGAAATCTACGGTCAAACCAGAGGCACCCGTGAGCGTGCTGCCCGACCAGGTGAGCTTGCTCACGTCCGAGCACGTGCCGCTGCCCGCGTCAAAGAGCAGAGCATTCGCGGTGGAGCCCGGCGGGATGCAGCCGCTACCGCTGCCCCCGCCGCTGGCGGTAATGGTAATCGTCGGAGGATTCGCGGTGTAGCTGCAGGTCAAGTTCGTTGAGCAATTCACGTAGCCCACGCCACCGGCAAACGTGTGCAGCGTGCTCCCGTCGTTTTGCCAGTACCAGATCACCCCTCCGGGCTGGCCGCCGATTTGGTCGGCCCGGTAAGGGCCGCGTGCCAGTCCAAAAGTGCCCCACGGACGAGGCCCTCCGAGGACGTAGTCCCGACCCGGTCGGGACGCGGCCTCGAATTCCTGCGCGCGGGCGCGCGGCACACACAGCAGCAGCGCCAGAAGCGCGGCCAGCAGGAGCACAACAATCAGGAACAGGCGCTCGCGGCGCGTCCATTGACGGCGTTTACCAACCACGAGGGCGCGCGAGCGGCCTTCTTCTTTTCCTAGCAGGCGCAGGGCGGCGCGGGCCTCGGCCTCGTCGGCCGAAAACTGCGGGTACTGCTCGCGGACCCCGGCCACTTCGCGCTCGAATTCCGCGCGGTCAAAGAGGAATCGCGGGCGGTCCCACAGGCGGCCCAGGTGGCCGCTTTCGAGCAGCCAGCGCTGGAGCGTTTCGGAGTTGCGAATTTCAATCATGCTTGAAGCCAAAAAACGAAAATAGAAAAACGAAGAACGAAAATCGGCCGGCGGGGGGCCTGGGTGCGCATGGTCACTTGCTGCGCTGCGGTTTTCTATTTTCGCTTTTCGTTTTTCGATCACTCACAGATGAAGCTGAACGTGGCGCTGGCCACGTCGAGCACGGTGAAATAGGCCGGCACGTCGCCGATCTGGAAGAGCTGGCCCGGCGGGTAGGCCGTCAGCATGGTGCTTTCGCCCTGGAGTTTGGTGAATCCTGTGTCCGTGGCCGAGGGCGCGAAAACCTGGTAGCGCGTGGTGCCCGCGGCGCCCTGCTCGCGGATGGTGATCGTTCGGCAGGCCACCGGCACAACAAACGGGTCGTGGGACGATACGTTGTCGAAGGTGATTGTGCCGGTTTTGGCCATGGCAAATGGATGAAAGTCCAAGCTCTGGAAGACAGCCGCGCACGTGCTTCCAGCACGGTTTTTCGCCGGTCGCGCGGAGGTGCGGGCTGCTTGGGCACAGGCTAATAGCCTGTGCTACCTACGCCCCGATCGTCACGGTGATGGCGCCGCCACTGGATTGACTGACCAGGCGCGCGCGGACGAAGCGCGCGCGCACGAGGATCTGGCGGCGCTCGCCGTTGACGTTCGTGCTGGTGTCCACGGTGGCGTAACTCGCGTCCGCGTCCTGGTCGGCGGCCTGGAGCACCGCGTTGACCGCGGTGGGCGCGGAGGCAAAGCTCGTTTGCCAGGCGATGGTCCTGGCGTTTTCGCCCTGCGCGCCGGTGAACGACGGCAGCGCGAACTGGATGCTGGACTGCGGCGGCGTGGGCGACTCGGCGTTAAAGGCGAAGGCGACGTCGCCCGGGTAAATCGTGAACGGAGCGGCAGTGGTCGAATAGTTTGGCATTTGCGGTCCTTTGATTCAGAGCTTCCTGTGACTGATTCCGCCCGGTTCGCTTCCCTGCCCATTCTTTGGCATTGTTACGCCACCAACAGAGGCGAGCAGGGCCGGAGCCCGGCGCGCACCACCCCATGTCGCGCGCGCCGCGATCCGGCCCCGGCTGGCGGTCGGTTGTGCCTCGGTGGCGGCGAGGCGGGCGGGAACTACCCGGCGGTTGTGCTGCGAAACATTTCGGCGAGCATGGTGCGCGCCCAGGCGCGCCCGGCATAGACCTGCAGGGCCAGGTACTCGCCCGTTTTCGCGGAGAGGCCGCGGAGCGGCATGGTGCGCTTCAGGCGCAGCACCAGCGGATAGACCACGTAGTCCGCCAGGCCCGCGGCCATCAGCTCGCGGCGTTCCGCATGCGTGATGTGCACGTGGCTGCCATCGTGGCAGCGGTGCGACTGGACCTCGCGCGCCGTCCAGTGTGCCGGGACCAGGCAGACCATCTTTTTTGACATGCAGGAGTCCCTCCGCATCCACGTGCCGCGAGCGCGGCGCCGATGATCAGACACACCCCGGCACCCTCGATGCGCCGCTGCGTTTTACGCCGCCGGCGATCCCGCGATGCGGGTTGCGGCGTCCGGGGAGCCCGTTAAACTGTCCCCAGACTCGTCTTCCGTTTCCTCCGAAAGCTCCCTCCACCAGGCCCAGAACGGCGAAGCATCTTCCTCCGCCAGGGCGGGAGCGCTCCCCGGTGGGTCCTCAGGGTCTCCACTACAGGCACTACACATAGGCGCTATTGACAAAACCAGTATTTAGAGTAGGGTGAGACACGCCCCTACCTCCCAGCCGGCTCGGGATTTCCACAGCGGAAAAAAGGCTTGTGGAAATGTGAGAATCTGTTACTCTCCAGCGACGTGCAGCGGCAGGTACTGCCGTCTCTGCACCAGGGGAAACTGCATGACTCGGGGCGGCGGACCTCCGGTGGACTATCTTCGGGAATGTTCCAACACGTCCTTGCGATATTTCGAAATGTCCAAACTGGAACACGTGGCAAACCTTCGCCGGGAGCTTTCCGTGCTCCTGGACGAGATGCTGGAGGAGTCGGCGCTGGCGCTCTTTGCCCGCTGGATGCTCGAAAAGCGGGCCGGGTCGTCCCTCCAGGGCGGCCCGGGTGCCAATGGGACCGAAGCGAGCGCCGGCGCCTCCCGGCGGGCCCGGAAGCTGCTTGCGGATTTCGTCTCCGCTTCGGCTCGGGCGCACGCCTCCGGCCTCCATGCGGAAGGCCCGGACGGGAAGAGCCGTCCGGCGGAGAGCGAGGCTGCGGAGCGCCCCGGCGGTGCGGTGGACTGGCAGGAGATTTTCCCCTCGCCTAAGGAACACGTTCCACCTCCTCGAGGAAGCGGTCGACCCGAAAAGCGACTCGATCGAAAATCCGCGCGCCCCGCGCGGCTCTGCGCACGGTCGTCCGGTGAATCCCAATAAACTGCCCTCGATTTGCCCCCGGCTGTGCACGGCGTGTCTCCCGAATTATGTCAACGCCACTTGTTAGGTCTTATATGTCACCGGGGATGCGCCCTTCTCTTTGTCTTCGCCGCGAGCTGCGGCGAAACCCCGCGCGCAAAGTGCAGGCTCACCATGATCTTCCCGGGCTGCCTTCACCGGCAGTCGCCCAGCAATGAGAATTGACCATCAGGAAGAGATACACCGGCCTTCTTCAAGGCAGGAAAATCTGATCTACAGGGTCACGCCCCCGGGCGTTTTTCGGGAGGCCAGGGCTCGAGCAACTGCTCTTTGCGGTAGACCAGGGAATTGATGTCGTAGGTGGCCAGTTCGAAGCCGTGCCCGTGGGTGATCGCGTCCGTGGGACACGCCTCGACGCAGTAGCCGCAGAAAATACAGCGCGAGTAATCGATGTTATAGACCTTGGCGTAGCGCTCGCCCGCGGAAATGCGCTGCGCGTCGGTGTTTTCCGCGGCTTCAATATATATGCAGTTCGAGGGGCAGGCGGCGGCGCACAGGAAACACCCCACGCATTTTTCCAGGCCCTCCTCGTCGCGCTGCAGGACGTGGATGCCGCGGTAACGCGGCATGAAGTGGACGGGCTCCTCGGGATAGCCTTCCGTGGTGGTTTTGCGGAACATGGTGCGGAAGGTCACGTTAAGTCCCTGGGCCAGGGCCGTGACCGTGCGCATCGCGTCGCCGAGGACGTTTCCCATAGCGCCCCTAGGCTAACAGAGAGCCAGCGGCACTCGCAATCTTCATCGCAGTGGAACGCCGCGCCCTACCTTAGAGAGGCCGGCTCATTCGTGCCGCAGCGCCTCCAGCCTTCTTACACCAGTGGGGATTGTCCGCTGAGAGAGCTGGCTGGCGAAACATGAGTGCGCGCCCGACCTGCGAGCCGGATCAAACCTTCTTCCTGCTCCGCTGTCCTCCGCCCGACCGACGCAATCCCATTCGAATTTCTAATTTTGTCTATCAAAATAAACGGTTGAAGCCCTTAGAACCGCTATGAACAACTGTAGGGAGATATGATTCCACAGAATAGTATCCGTTTGCGCACATCACATCAACTTTCTAACTCCCGTGAAATCAGCAGCTTGTCTAGAAGCGCCCATTGGAAGCTACCGTGCGTGCTGAGCTGGCTAGGCAGCTATTGGTCTACCCAGATTGGACGGCCTTCTAAAGGGGAGCAGGCCGCCCTTCATTCCCTGTTTTGAATGCGCATTTACCCAAGGTCGATGGTTGAGCTATTTCGGGCAGGATCAAAATTCGCCGATTGCTACTAGGAGGGAGTCAAATGCTCAGCAAGCGAGATCTTCTACTTGCGGTGGCTTTGTCGGTTCTCTTCTTGGCAGTTCCCGTGGCCGTAAACGCACAACAAGTTGCCTCAGGTTCAGTGACCGGTACGGTCACGGACGCATCGGGCGCGGTGGTTGTGAGCGCGGATGTGATCCTGACTGACATATCCACAAAAGGCGAGCGCAAGCTTTTGACCAACGCGGATGGCCACTACATCTTCGTCAACGTACCGCCTGGAACCTACGATCTCAGGGTGACCAAGACGGGCTTCCGCACCGGGAAGATTACCGGGCAGGCGGTGAACGTCGGGCTGACGCTCACGCTGAACCTGAGGCTCGAGGTCGGTGCGACTACGGAAGTGGTCGAGGTGAAAGCCGAAGCCGGCGCCGAACTGCAGACGCTGAACTCCACGGTGGGCCAGACGATCACAGGAGTCGCCTTGGAATCGCTGCCGAGCATAACCCGCGACCTGTCCACGTTCGCCGTGCTACAGCCGGGCGTGGCGCCTAACGGGGCCGTGGCCGGCGCGGTCTATGACCAGAACACCTTCCTCCTCGACGGCGGCCAGAATACCAGCGACATGGACGGGGGCATGACCACTTATACTCCCAGCTTTGGCGGCGACCCGTCGGGCCTGACGAATTTTGCGAGCGTTACGTCTAGCGGGGCTGGCGGCGTTCCGACCGGCGTGATTCCGACCCCAATCGACAGCATCGAGGAGTTCAAGGTCAGCACGACGCAGCAGACGGCCGACTTCAACAGTTCGGCGGGCTCGCAAGTGACCATGGTGACCAAGCGCGGCCACGACGCCTGGCACGGAACGGTTTACGAGTATTATCTGGACAACAACTGGGACGCCAACTCGTTTACCAATAATGCCAATACCCCGATTATAAAAATCCCGGACTACCATTACAACCGCTTCGGCGCGGCGGGCGGGGGGCCCATCATTCCGAAGAAGATTTTGGGCGGAAAGACCTACTTCTTCGCCAACTATGAAGGGTTCCGCTGGCCAAACTCGGTCACGCTGACGAGGTACACCCCGGGGCCGGGGCTGCGGGATGGGCTGATTGACGTGACCCCGCTCAAAACGGTTTACAACCTGAACCCGACGACAACCACGTACATGGGACCGTCCATTGGCGACCTCGTTCAGGGCACGCCTTACCCATCCGCAGGCACCCAAGCGGCGTGCATCACGGGGGGCGCGGCAGCCTCCTGCGATCCCCGCGGCTTGGGAGTGAGTCCCACGATGCAGGCGCTCTGGGCGCTTATGCCCCCGACCAATGACTTCAGTAAGCCGGGCGTCCCCGGGGCCATCGGCGGCATAGCCGACGGGGTCAACATCCAAGGATTCATCGGCAACGTTGCGCTCCCGCAGAGAGAGGACTTCGCAGTTGTCCGCATTGACCACGATTTTAGCGAAAAGGAGCATTTCTTCGCCAGCTATCGGTTCTACCGCGAGACGCGTTCCACGGACAATCAAACGGAACTGACCGCGGCGAACGGGGGCCAGATCCTAGCCCTCGAAAGCCGTCCCCAGGTCCCCTCGTTCTTCGTGGCCGGGCTGACCAGTAACATCACCAGCAACTTTACGAACGACTTTCATTACAACTACCTGCGGAACTGGTGGTTGTGGGGGGACCAGGGCGGTCTGCCCCAGGGCAATCCTGCGATTTGCGGAACCGGAGCCGCGTGCACCAACCTGACCGGGCTGTCGGCAGCCCTGGAAGGCGGCAGCGACTCAACGTCGCTCACCAACTTCTTGAACCCGGTTAACGTCAATAATCAGGCCACCCGGACGCGTTACTGGGACGGCCAGGACCATATGGTCCGCGACGACATGACGCGGCTGCTCGGCAACCACGTGCTGCAATGGGGCGGAATCTACGAGCACAACTACAACCAACACTCGCGCGACGACAACGGCGGCTCCGTCAACGAGTACCCTACTTACGTATTGGCGAACACCAGCGCCGCCAGCGACAACGCCATCCTCATGCAGGGAGGTAGCGGGGCTACTGCGTTCAACTACTATCCCACCGGCATTACGCAGGGCACTTCCACGGGCAACGACTGGGCACAGTGGTACGCGGAGACGCTGGGCATCCTTTCCATCGACCAATACGTGGCTTCCCGGGCGGGCTCCCAGTTGACGTTGCAGCCGCCGCTCACGCCGGTGGTGGACAGGGTCAACATTCCCTATTACAACGTATATTTCACGGATAGCTGGCACATCAAGCCCACCGTCACGCTGACCTACGGTTTGGCTTGGACGCTGGAAATGCCGCCGACCGAGCAGAATGGAGAGCAAGTCGTCCTGGTGAATGACGCCAATGAGCCGATTTACGCTCAGCAGTTTCTCAACTCCCGCAAAGACGCCGCGCTGCAAGGCAACGTATATAATCCGACAGTCGGCTTCTCGCTGGTGGGCAATGCTGCCGGGGGGCTGAAGTACCCCTACAACCCCTATTACGGGCAGTTCAGTCCGCGCCTCGCGGTGGCCTGGAGTCCGAACTTTGACCACGGGATTCTGGGAGACGTGGTAGGGCGGAACAAGACGGTGGTTCGTGGTGGCTTCTCCATCATCTATGGCCGCCTGAACGGCGTGGACTTGGTGTTGGTGCCTCTGCTGGGGTATGGCCTGCTCCAATCGGTGCAGTGCTTCAACCCGGCGTCGCCCACAGTCACCGGGCTCAGCGGCAACGCCCTGTGCGGCGGAGTGACGCCCACCTTCTCGCCCGCCCAAGCCTTCCGCGTGGGCCCAACGGGGGTCGCAGGCAATTGTGCGGCGGCACCGTGCTGGGACGGTTTGACGGCGCCGCTGGCGCAGCCTGCAACGCCGCCGTGTGCTCCCGCCACTCTTTGCACGAATCTTCCTCAACCCGCCTTTCCCGGAGTCAACTCCCTGGCGTCCGGCTCCGTCACGGTGACGGATCCGAACTTCCGGCCGAACAAGAGCTACGAGATGGACTTCACGATCCAGCGGCAGATAGGCAGCAGGTGGACGGTGGAAGCGGGGTACATCGGCCGCATCATTCGCAACGAATTCCAGCCCATCGAACTCAACAGTGTCCCTTACATGATGACTTTGACTTGCCCGGCGGGTGCCGCTACATGCACTCCTGGCGCCAAGCAGTCGTTCGCCAAAGCCTACGCCAATCTGGTGATGCAGTATTGCGGGGGCCAAGCGGGGCTGGCTGGCGGCTTTTGCGGGGGGCCGACCAAGAACGTGGTCACCGGCGCGGCTTTGACGCCACAGCCGTTCTTCGAAACGGCGCTGGCCGGCACAGGGTACTGCACCGGCTACGCAAGCTGCACGGCGGCCGTGGCGGCGAAGGAAGGCGTCACCGGCCGGGGCAACCTTGCCGATCAGTACCTGTGGAATCTGTGGAGCGACTTGGACAATGGCGGGTTCAACTTCCCCCACACGATGGAGAACACCGACGGACAGTTCACCGCAGGCGGCTTCGGTGACAACACTAGCTTGGGCTACGGGAACTACAACGCGTTGTTCATCTCGTCGCGGACAACGGATTGGCACGGCCTGACCGCCCAGTCCAACTTCACGTACGGGAAAGCGCTGGGGCTCGGAGATGTGGTTCAGGCCTCCAGCTCATACGCGGTGCCCGATTCTTTCGACCTGGGCCGGGGCTACGGCCCACAGGCTTGGGACCGCAAATTTATATTCAACAGCTTCCTGGTTTACCAGCCGCCGTACTACAAGGGCCAGCACGGCGTGGTCGGGCACCTGCTCGGTGGTTGGACGATTGCGCCGATCTTCTCCACGGGCAGCGGCTTGCCGGTGTTTATCAGCTCCCGTACCGGGGCAGACTTTGGATCGGACGATGAGGTGAGCTTCGGTTCTTTCGTCCAAGCCGTACCCATACCCGGGTGCTCGTTCGAGCACAGCCTCAGTACGCACTACCACGTTCCCGGCACAACCGTTGGCGGGGTTGGCTACGGCACGTCCGGAAAGTACGCCGTTAATCTCTTTACCAATCCCGAGCAGTCGGCCCTGTGCTTCCGCAACCCAGTCCTGGGATTTGACAACGGTTCGAACGGAGGGGAGGGCGACACGCTCCGCGGCCTGCCGTTCTGGAACGTGGACATGCAAATCAGGAAGACCACCAACATTACAGAGCGGGTGAGCGGAGAGTTCCAAGTGGTCTTCGCAAACATGTTCAACCATATGCAGTTGGGGGCCGGGGGCCTATCCGTCGGGTCTCAGTCAAGTTGGGGCATAATCACGTCACAGGCGAACGCACCGCGGGAATTCGAGTTCGGATTCCGCCTGCGGTTCTAACTTCTACCGGCGAGCCATAACAAACTCGCTTCGGCAAAGGGAAGGCCGGAAACGGCCTTCCCTTTGTTTTTGTATGGGGACGTGTTTCCGGGCAGATCCACGGCAATAGAGGGCTCACCGAAGGCGCGAGGCCGGTGTCCAGCGGGACTGCAACACCCTGCCTTCTCCCGGGCGAACCTGGGTTTCCTTTGGCGGATGGAGAAGCCTCACTACTGCCGGAACGACGCGACGATTTGTTTGCCGTGGAAGCGGCCGTTCTGATGAAGATTTCGCTGGTGTGCTGCCCCCGGCGATTACTCCTGCTTTGCGGGAACGATTTGCCGGTGCGCTTGAAAGCGCTTCTCGCCTAGAGCGAGCGCAGGAAATCGATCACTTCCTGCTGCTGCCGGGTGTTCAGCCGGTTGAACCGCTCGATGACCTTGTTTGCCTCGCTCCCCGGGCTCCGGTGTTCCCGGATGGCTTCCACCAGGTTGCTCGTGCGTCCATCATGGAGGAAGAACACGCGTTGGCCGACGCCCCAGAGAGGAGCGGTTCGGAACTCATCGGGGCCGGCGGCGCCTTGGGTGATCCCGTCGGCCAAGCCTTTGCCCATGTGATGGACCAGAAGGTCGGAGTAAAGATTCGCCGTTTGATTGGATAGTGCCACGCTCGGGCTGGTCGAGGAGCCGCTGGCAATCTTCGCTCCGGTGGTCAGCGAAGGCGTATGGCAATGGACGCAGCCCACCTTTGCAAAAGTCGCGCGTCCTTTCTCGGAGGAAGGCGTAGCGGGCGCGGGAGTAGGCGGGGCCAGCATGCGCATGAAGTTGGCAAAGGCTTCGATGTCGGAAATGACGGCCGTGTTGGAATTTCCGCTGGTCGTGGGAGCCGGCGTGAAGTTGAGGGTGTCCTCCGGAGTGGCGTTAAAGAGGCAGCCGGGCGTTTCGTCGCGCTCCTGCGGGAAAAGCTGATTGGTGACTCCCATCTCGACGTTGTAGGCCTCGCTGGAAAACATGAGCAGGGATTTGTTCTGCGCCTTCCACCCGAAGCGCGTAATGGTCCCGTCGTTGGCGCTGAGGTTCACATTCCCGCTCAGGTGGGAGTTCGCGTGTCCGGAAATGCCCATGGCCGACTTCTCGGTCGCGTTGGATTTCATGTTGGCGAGGATGGCCGAGTCTGGAATCGCTTCGATGAGCCCCGCTCCAAACACCGGAGTCGGGATGCGGAAACTAATGTTCGGATTTCCGCCTCGGCCCGTGAGCGGATTTCCCGCGGGCAGGAAGTCGGGCTGCGCGATGTTGCATCCGGGGGCGTCCGTTCGCCCGGTGATCACGAAGAGGTCGTGCACGGAGCCGTCGCTGACTCCGTTGCTCTTCTTGAACCGCGCTTCGCGCACCGGACCGTTGTGCGCGATAAACCATGGCACCGCGTTCTTCGCGCCATTCAAGGTGGCCACGGCGAACAAGGGATTTTGCGCCGGGCTGGTGCCGCCCGCGTCCGGCTGCGAATGGCAGGAGAGACACTGGTTGGAGTTGAAGCGCGGACCGAGGCCAGTGTTCACGCCCCCCGTCACGGTCTCGACATCGGCGAACCTCGCCTGCCCGTCCTGGAAGAACGCCGTCTCGTCCGCCGTAAGACCCTTCAGCGGACCGCCGGCGCCCGCCGGGCCGCCGCGCACGCCCGGGTCTACTGGGCCCGAAGTGGTTTGAGCAAGAGTGTAGACGCCTGTGGTCAAGGCCAGAAGCAGGATGCCTCCCAGCCCTTGAAACGCAGTTCCCCGCAGTTTCATCACGGTTATCCTCCGTGAGCTGGGGATAGCGATATTCTACACCCGGCTAAGGCAGGAAAGATTGCGAGGACACTACCTGCGGCTGGAAGCTGTGGCCGGCGCGCCGGCCGCCTGGCCCACAGGCAGCACGGCCCGGATTACCGTGCCTCGATCGCTCGATTGGACTTCGAGTTGTCCCCCGAGCTGTCTCATGCGCTCGCGCATTCCCACGGCGCCGGCGCCCAGCCCTAGAAGGCCCATCTCGATGTTCCCGCCGGGCGCGGCTGTCCTTCTTCCGCTTTCCTCGCCGATTTCCACAGTAAACACGCCGGCGGAATGGGACAGCCGGACATTCACTGCCGTACTCGCGGAGCTTAGGCGAAGGCGCGATATGCTCTCCTGCACCAAGCGATAGAGCGACCGCTCGGCGTTTTGAGATAGGCGCGGCAAATTCCGCGGCACTTCGATGTTCACCCGGAGTTTGCTCTGGGCGGCTATGCCGTCCGCGTACCAGCGGATGGCCGCGCCCAGCCCCTGCTCCTCGAGGATGGAGGGGTGCAAGCTGGAAGAAAAAATACGGATAAAATCGGCCAGTCCCTCCGACAATTTCAAAGCCGCAGCCAGCGCCTGCTTCGTGGGTTCGTCCAGCGACTGAGCGCTCTTTCTCACCAGATAGAGCCGGCTGAGGATGCCGGTGAGAATCTGGCTGGTGGTATCGTGCAACTCCCGGGAGATCCGCTGGCGCTCTTCATCCTGGGATTCCAGCAGGCGGCCGGTCAGCTCGCGCATGGCCTCCTCACTCGCGCGAAGCCTCCGTTCCGACTCCTTTTGATCGGTGATATTCCGGTTGATTTCAAGAACCGCGGAAGGCATCCCCGCGCTCGTTCGATCCAGAATCTGGCGGCTGGCGACGGTGATTTGGTTTCCCTTGCGATTCGTATGAACCAGTTCGCCTTCCCAAAAGCCGTCAGCGAGCAATTTCTGCTCCATCTTCTCGCGGGTCTCGCCAGGCACGGTCCGCAGCAGGGCGTGCGTGGTTTTTCCGATGGCTTCCTGTTTGGTCCAGCCGTACTTGCTGGCCGCGCCTTCGTTCCAATAAAGGATCCGGCCGTCAAATTCCCGCACGATAATCGCGTCGTGGGCCAAGTCGAGAAGCCTTGCCTGCCTCTCGAGTCCCTGGTCCATGGCGTGCGCCGATTCTTCCGCATGCTGGCGAGCGGATATATCGTGCGCCAGCGTCGCATAGCCCAGCACACGTCCCTTCTCATCCTTGTGAGCGCCAATCACCTGGAGCAGGGGAATCTCGTGCCCGTTGGTTGTGTGCAGGCAGGTCTCACCGCTCCAGGAGCCGTCGCGTTTGGCCTGGGGGAGAGCGATATCAGCGATGAGCGCCGCCGAAGTATCGGTGTACAACTGGGCCAGGGGCCTGCCTTGAATGTCTTCCTCCCGACTCAGCCCTGCCATCTTACGGCCCGCGAGATTCAAAAAAGTGAGACCCGCCTGGGGATCGGTCATGGCAATGAAATCTGCGGAGCCTGCAATCACTTCTGTCCACTGTGGCGCAGAAAGCGCAGGCGAGCCGGTGCGCGGGACGGACTGGTTCTGGCGCCGCTCGGTGTGGCGAGTTGACTTGCGGTCTGCGGGCATGGCTGGATTCCCCCACAGTCCAGGCAGCGTAGACACTACACCCTCGACCCGATTCTGGATATGGGGTATAGCCCCTAGGCGAAAGGACTACAACCTCCAGTCTTTCCAATTTGTTCGGCTGGACTATTTTCGGGTATTTCCTTTAAGTCGAATCCCTCATATCTTTGCCGAAAGTCCGCCCTCCCTAGGCGAACGATGCGACGATTTGCTTGCCGTGGAAGCGGCCGTTTTCGATGAAGATTTCGCTGGTGTGCTGCCCGCCGACGATCACTCCCGCCACATAGAGGCCCGGCACGTTGGTTTCGAGCGTGTCGGGATTGACCGCGGGCTTCTGCGTTTTGGGGTCCAGGTGAATGCCCTGGCGCTCCAAAAATGCGAAGTCGGGCTCATAGCCGGTGAGCGCAAAGACAGCGTCGGCCTGCAAAACGTGGCCCGCGCCCACCGCGCGAATCACCACACTTCCCGGCTTGAACCGCTCCACTACTGCGTTGAAGTGCGCCTGAATCTCCCCAGCCGCAATGCGGTTTTCGATGTCCGGCAGGACCCAATATTTGATTCGCCGGCTCACCTGCGCGCCGCGGTGCACCAGCGCGACGCGGGCACCCGCGCGGAACAAGTCCAGCGCCGCTTCGGCCGCCGAGTTCCCTGCCCCGACGACCACCACGTCGCGCCGCCAAAAGGAATGCGGCTCCCTGTAGTAGTGCGAGACGTGCGGCAGATCCTCGCCTGGCACGCCAAGCAGCTTGGGGATGTCGTAGTAGCCGGTGGCGATGACGACGCGTGTCGAGCGGTGCTCGTCGGCCACGCCGTTTTCCCGCCGCGTGCGCACGCGGAAGTGGCCGTTGTTGCGCCCCAGATCCTGGACGGCTTCGTACTGCCGCACTTCCAAGCCGTAATGCTCCGCGGCCTTGCGGTAATACTTGAGCGCTTCGGTGCGCGTGGGCTTGTCGCCGGAGATGGCCATGGGCAAGTCGCCGATTTCCATGCGCTCCGCGGTGGTGAAAAACAGCATGTTGGCGGGGTAATGAAGCAGCGAGTTGCACAGGCAGCCCTTGTCAAGCACCATCGGCTTCATCCCCGCCCGCTTCGCTTCGATGGCGCACGCCAATCCCGTGGGCCCTGCGCCGACGCAGATAAGGTCGTAGGTCATGTGGCCCCGCCGGGCGGGGCGGAACTAGGATGCCGGGGAATCAGAGGCGTTGCAACTGGCCAGGAAGCGCGGCGCTCACACTCGTGGACCACCCCGGATTCGTAGTGCTTTATTTATGAAGTAATATATGGTGCATGCCGAGCGAAGGTATGGTAAGCACAGCTTGTTGAAACGCAAGCGCGGGGTGGACTGAGATTTGAACCTCTGGAAGCAAATTGGAAGCTTCATTCGCTCCCTCCTGCCCAGAGAGGAGGGCCAGTCGCTCCTCCTTGTCGGCTCATTCCTGCTTTACGCCAGTTGGGGGCTGACTTGGTGGCCTGCGCACATTCGAGGCATAAGCTGGGCCTCGCTTGCTTCCGCTTCATCTCCCGGAATCATGGGATACACGGGAATCATGCGCTGGGCGCTGCTTTCACGAGCCCTCGCGCTTCCCTTACTGTGCGCGGGAGCGGTAGGCTACTACCTGTTTTTCTGGGGCGCTGCCAAGTCAGGCCGCCGGATCTCTTACTGGGTAAGCGTTCCTGCACTCGTCGGCGTCCTCGCGGAGTTTAGCGGAGCAGTCTGGTTACTGGGCCGTCGAGAATCGGTACTCGAATCCGGAGGAGAACAGTTCCGTCGAATCCTATCGCTCCTTCCGGCACTTGTCATGGACCTGGGACCTGGGCTTCACATGGCGCTGGCGGGGTTGATTCTCGTGAATGTCGCTGCCTGGCGCGTCCGGCGCGGCCTCACGTCGCTGCCCGCGTGCGCGGCATTCCCGCCGCCAGAACCAGCGACCACTGCGGGGTCCGATGACGGCCAGCGTGACCTGAAGCGCTTTACCTGGGCCGTCCTGGCACTCTTAACTCCAATTTCCATAGTGCTCTCCGGAGGGCTCGGCTTTCTGATCTGGAGCGGCGAGTGGATTTTGTGGGGCGCCCAATCTCTTCTCGCCGGCCTTCCACCAGCGTTGATTACCGTCTGGGTGCTGGGCAGCCGAAGAAGGACAGTGTTGTGGTCCATGCTGTCACCGAGGCGGATGGGCGTCGTGCTGCTCGCTGCTCTCATCCCTATTTTGATTCACTGGATTCCAAAGATCATTTTTCTGATTGCGATGCGCATCCATTGGGGAATGTTTGACCGGGACCTGGTGCCCCCTCCCAACCCCTGGGATTTTTTGAGCCCGGCCCCTTGGCAATGGCAAATCGTCCTGATTCTTCTGGGATCGCTCCTGAGCGAGATTGCGTGGAGGGGTTTTGCGCTGCCCCGATTTATCGGCCGATTCGGCCTGCACCGGGGAATCATTCTGGTCGGTGTATTGTGGGGAGTGATGCATTCTCGAATGGTTGAGGCGTGGGGCAGCCCCGACTTGGGAGTCATTTTGGGATTGGCGAGTGGCATGCTCCGGGGCGTCGCGCTCTCTTATCCGCTCGGCTGGCTCACGCTCCGCTCAAAGTCGATTCTGCCAGCGGCGCTCGCTATCGGGCTTGATTCCGCTTTTTGGGGGATGAACGCGAGAGAGCTGGTGCCCGTAACAGGCTTGCCCGCCTCGCATTTCGTTGACACTGTGCTGTGGCTCTTGCTGGGATTCATCTTTTTCCGCTATTTCGGTTTCCCTGCTGACGAGGGCGGCGACTTGGACCTGACTTAGCGCGCGGAGAAAGCAACAATCCGGGCAGCATTCTTCCCCAGTGACTAAAGCTCTGGCCACCCAAAAGACGGGACGCCGATTGAAGCTGCCCCTGTCGGACCCACCGATCATGGAAACGTGACCTGGCACTGCGCGGAATCCGTACTCTCCACTCCGGCCGAATTCACGGCCGTGACAACGTAGTAGTAGGTTGTCCCTGCCACCAGCGCGGAGTCGGAGTCCGCGTACGAGGGAGTTGCGACCGGCCCAGAAGTGTTCAACTTCGTTGTGAAGGGACCGCCGGAGGCTATTGCCCGGTAAACGTTGTAGCCGGCAATGGTTGGGTCGCTATCCGTCCAGGCCAGTCCAATCCAGTGGAGTCCCGTGCCGGAAAGGCTGATCGTCAGGGTCGAATCCGCAGCCGTGCTTACGACGGTCACGCTTCCGGAGAAACTTCCAGCACTGGGAGGCGTGAACGTCACGACGATGGTGCAGGTGGCCCCGCCGGCGAGCGTGGCCGGGCAGTTGCTCGCCTGGCCAAAATCGGCGCTCGCGGCGATGCTCGTAATGGCCACGCTGGAACTGGTGTTGTTCGTGAGCGTGACGGATTCCGGCGAACTGGTGAGCGTGTCCAGCGTGCCGGCGAAGTTGAGATTGGAGGGATTGAGCGAGAGCGCCAGCGTGACGGTGAGGGATGCCGTCGCGGAGGCCGTGCCGGTCGTTGCCGTCACCGTGACGGAGGTCGCGCTGCTCACCGCGCTGGCGGTCACCAGAAACATTTGCGTGCTCTGGCCCGCAGCGACGGTGACCGACGCGGGTACAGGCAGAGCAGCCGGATTGGCGCTGGTCAGGTTTACGGAGATTCCTCCCGCGGGCGCGATTCCGCTGAGCGTCACCGTTCCTGTGGCCGTTTGCCCGGAGACCATGGATGCGGGGTTGAAGGAGAGCGCCGTGACCACAGGCGCGGCCACTGGCGGAGAAACCGTCAACCCAGCAGACATGGTCGAGCCGCTGGGAAGTGTCGCAGTGATGCTAACGCTGGCGCCTGCGGTGACGGCGAGCGTGCTGATATTGAAGGTTCCGGAGGAGCTCCCGCCGGCGATGGTGAGAGAAGTGGGGACCGTTGCCGCGCTCGTGTTGCTGCTCGTCAGCGTGACGCTTTGACCCGTAGCTGGCGCCGCACCACTCAGAACCACGGTGCCCACGGAGTTGTTGCCGCCGGTGACTGAGCCGGGCGCCAACGTGAACGATGTGATCGTAATGGCCGGGGGGCCCGAGGCGGGATTCACCGTCAAGGATCCGGTAAGGCTACCCGTCCAGATGGTCGCGGTCACCTGAACGTTCTTTGCAGCGGCGACACTGATGGTCGTAACGGTAAAAGCCACTGTGGAGCTCCCCGCCGGGATGGTGACGCTGGCAGGCACGGAGACGGAGGGATCGGAACTGCTTAGGGAAGTCCAGGTTCCTCCTGTCGGGGCGGGCTGGGTGGTGGTGATCGTTCCCGTGGAAGTGCTCCCTCCGGTGACGGCCGTGGGAGAGAAGGTCACCCCCGTCAGCCGGTACCCTGGCAGGACCGTCACATTTCCGATGACGTTGGTCGAGCCGGTTGCGGCCGTGACCGCAACCGGGGTCGAGCTGCCCACATAGGCCGACGTGACGGTAAAGGTCTGCGAACTCGAGTTCGCAGGCACGAGCAGCGTTGCGGGAACCGGAAACAGAGTGGAATTATTGCTGGTGAGGGTTACGGTAATTCCGCTTGCAGGCGCAGGCCCACTCAGCGTCACCGTTCCCGTGGCCGATTGCTCGGAAACTATGGATGCGGGATTGAAGGAGAGCGTCGTGACCACCGGCGCGGCCACCGGTGGGGCTACCGTGAGCCCGGCGGACAAGGTCGAGCCGCTGGGAAGAGTCGCGGAGATGTTGACGCTGGCGCTCGCGGTGACGGCGAGCGTGGTGACATTAAAGGTCCCGCTGGTAGCCCCAGCCGCGATTGTGAGCGTCGCCGGGACCGTTGCGGCGGTGGTGTTGTTGCTCGCCAGCGTGACGCTTAAACCGGACGCGGGCGCAGGACCACTGAGGCTCACAGTGCCGACCGCATTGTTTCCGCCGGTGAGAGAGCTGGGATTCAAGGAGAAGGATGTGAGCGAGGGTGGATTGACCGTTAAGGATCCGCTGAGGTTGCCGGTGGAGATGGCAGCCGTCACCTGAACGTTTTTCACGGTGGCTACACCTACGGTCGCAGCCGTAAAGGTCTGTGATGAGTTTCCCGCCGGGATGGTGAAGCTTGCGGGCACAGAGACGGACGGATCGGCGCTGCTCAGGGATACCCCGATTCCCCCTGCCGGCGCAGGCTGACTGAGGGTTACGGTTCCCATGGACGTGGAACCGCCGGTGACGGCCGGGGGAGAGAAGGTCAATCCCGTCAATCCGAGCGAAGGCAGCACCGTGACATTGCCGGTGGCTGCGATCGATCCGGTGGCGGCCGTGACGGTGACGGGAGTAGAGCCGGCTACGGCGGCCGCGGTAACCGTAAAGGTCTGCGAACTCATGTTCGCGGGCACGATCAGGGTTGCCGGGACCGGAAACGCAGCGGGATTGCTGCTGGTGAGGCTGACGATGAATCCTCCGGAGGGCGCGTTGCCGTTGAGCCCCACCCAGCCGGTGGTCGTCAATCCGGAAACCACGCTCGCGGGGTTGAAAGACAGCATCGTGACCACGGGCGGAGCCACCGTGAGAACGGCAGACGAGGTGGTGCCGCTGGGCAGCTTTGCGGTGAAGCTCACGGATGTGCTCGCGGACACGGGGAACGAAGAGACATTGAACGTGCCGCTGGTGGCCGCACCTGCGATGGTGAAGCTCGCCGGAACGGTGGCGGCGCTCGGATTGCTGCTGGTCAGAGTGATGCTCAAACCGGCGGTCGGCGCGGGACCGTTGAGAATCACCGTTGCGACCGAACTGCTGCCGCCCGTGAGCGTCCCGGGAACGAACGTGAACGATGTGAATACGGCTGGATTGACCGTTAAGTTTGCGCTGAGGCTGTTCCCATCGAGCGTGGCCTTCACCTGGACGTTTTCTGCCGTGGCTACACCTACAGAGGTGGTGATGAAAGTGGTGGACGACTTCCCTGCCGAGATCGTGACGGTCGCCGGCACGGTGACCGATGGGTTGGAACTCGTGAGGGAAATCGAGAGTCCGCCCGAAGGCGCCGCCTCGCTGATAGCCACGGTGCCCGTGGACCTGGCGCCGCCGGTGATGGTCGCGGGAGTGAGGGTGAGGCCAGAAAGCCTGAGTCTCTGGCGGCTCACAGGTTGTGCCGGCGCTGGCGTTGCGGCGGAGAACGAGAGCAACGCGAACCAGAGCGTGCAGAGCACAGCGCGAAGCATCGCGCTTCGCTGCCGGCAAGACGTGTCACAAACGATTTTCTCGCGGACCATGTTTTGCCCCCGGCATTAGCCGGCGCAACCAGGCTGGAGGGGCATTCGACGTCTCGGGCACACCCGTACCCAGCTTCCGGAAGTCGCCGGAACTACACTGGGCTGGGCCTGATGATCGCTAGGGTCGGGTTCGGACGGCTGGGATGCTCGCGTCCCGAATCGAAGCGGTTTCCTGCGGTGCGCGACTTATTGCAGTCTGAGAAGCGGGAGTCAATGGAACGGGAGGACAGGGTGTGGGGGACTAGGCTGCGGGACAGGTGGCGGGGGTTGTGACTGGTGATTCGTGACTGGTGGGGAGGGGACTTCTGGCGGAGGATTGGGGCCGGGGGTGTCGCTCGAAAGCGCCGGATGGACGGTCGCGATATTAGGGTGGGAGAACACGTCCTTCGTTCGTCAGGGCAGGCAGGGTTGCCTGTTCTACTTCAGGCGCTAGGCCGGGGAGCGGCTAAGGGCAACGGCATCTGCCGGCCAGGGCGCGGGCCAGCCTCGCCGGTCGGGCGGACCCGGCGCACTTTGTCGGGAAACCCAGCCATCATTCCGAGTGGAGGGCAACGATGGGATCGACACGCGTGGCGCGCCGCGCGGGAAGGTAGCACGCGAGGAGCGCGGCGCTCCCCAAAGCGAGGGACACACTAACGAATGTGAGCGGGTCGTTGGGGCTCACTCCCATCAGGAAGTGCGAGACTGCGTGAGCGATCGCCAGGGCCAGGGCGATTCCAATGGCGGCTCCAACAGCCACGAGCGCCATACCCTGACGGAGAATCAAGGTCAGGACTTGGCGGCGTTGCGCTCCGATCGCCAGGCGCACGCCGATTTCGTGCGTACGCCGGTTGACTCCGTAGGACACGACGCCGTAGATGCCGACCACGGCCAGGAGCAGCGCGAGCATCCCAATGCCGGCGGCAGTTCGCGCGCCGAGGTTGAACAGGAAGAATCCGTTGGTGCCTTGGATTTGCCGCTCCATGGTCATGACGTCCGATACGGCCAGCGCCGGGTCCACCGCATGCACCTGTTCCTCCACCTGAAGGGCCAGCGATTCGGGGGGGAGCGGGGTGCGGATTTGCAAGGCCAGGTGCGAACTGTAATGCTGCGCCAGCGGGAGATAAAAGTAGGGGATGGTCCAGGGAGCGGGATTCACCACCTTGGTATCGCGGGCGACGCCGACGACTTGGAGCCAATCGTTGGTTGATTTTGAGGTGCGAAAGCGTTTTCCGATGGGATCCTGGCCCGGCCAGAATTGCTCGGCCATCTTCTGGCTGACAATGGCAACCGGCGGCGCGTCCGGGTTGTCGGCATCGGCAAAAGCGCGGCCGCGCAGGAGCAGGGTGCGCATGGTGTTGAAGTAGGCGGGACTCACGATGTTGTAGTAGACGGCGGGCGGCGACTGCCCCGGCTGCAAGATTGCGTTTTCAATGAATACGTCGGCAATGCGAGTGCCGCTGGTGCCGAAGGGCACGGAATACGCGTAGGTGGCGGATTCGACGCCGGGAAGCGCGGCAACATTCGAAAAAATCTGTTCGTACACTCTCTTCCCGGTGGCTTCATCGTAACCGAGCTGCTGAACGTCCACGAGCAGGTTCAAAACGTGGTGGGGATCGAATCCCAGATCCATGCGCTGGGCCTTGCCGGCCATGCGCACGAAAAGTCCGGCAACGATCAACAGCATCAGGGAGCCGGCCACTTGAACGACGACCAGGGCGCTCCTGGCGCGATTCTGCCGATGGCCGCCGGAAAGCGCCCGTCCACCTTCGTGCAGCATGGAATTCAAGTCCGCGCGCCACAACCTGCGCGCGGGGATGAGCCCGACGATGATGCCCGCGAGCACGGAAATCGCCAAGGAATACGCGAACACGCGCCAGTCAAAGACGAAGTTCATCTTAAACATGGGCAGGTCGACGGGGGTGGCCATCACCCGGAGCGCATTTGCCAACCACTTTCCCAGAAACAAGCCCACGGCGCCCCCCAGCACGGCCAGCAGCAGATTTTCCGTGAGCATTTGACGCATCAAGCGGACGCGGCCGGCCCCCAGCGCGGCACGGACGGCCATTTCTGCGGAACGGTCATTGGCGCGCACCAAAGCGAGATTGGCGACGTTGATGCATGCCACCAGAAGAACGACAAGGGCCAGCACGAGAAACAACGGCACCAGGACCGGCAGTTGGTCAGTCGCTCCGGCTTGCGGCCGCGCCAGCCGCTCCGGATACGCTTCGATGGAGACTCCTTTTTCCACGTCGGGATACTGCTGCGCCAGGTGCGCCGAGATCATACTGAGCGACGCACGTGCCTGCCTGAGGCTGACGCCCGGCTTGAGCCGCCCAAGCACAAACAAGCCGGCCTTCCCGCGATGGTCCCTGGCGGTCCAGAAACTGTCCGTCGCGGAAGCGGATTGGCTGATCGGAATATACGCGTCCATTTCCACGAAATAGTACGCACCGGAGAATTCCTTCTGTGCGACGCCGATAATCGTGACCGGATTGCCGTCGAGCAGGGCCTTTTTGCCGACTACGGCGGGGTCGCCGGCGAATCGCCGCTGCCAATAGGCATACCCGAGCACCACCACCGGATCCGCACCGGGCGTGCGTCCCTCCCCCGGTTCGATGAGCCGGCCGAGGGCGGGCTGGATGCCCAGCAGGGAGAAATAATTTCCGCTGACGTAGCTGGAAATAATGTGGTCGGCGCGGTTATCCGCGGCCAAGGCGTCGAAGCCCAGACGGTAAGCCAGCATGCCGGAGAACGCACTGGTTTCCTGGCGGTAGTCGAGAAAGTCCGCATAGGATACGTCGAGGATTTCGGAAGTCGCCTTCTCACGCATGGCCAGGACGACAAGCTGCCCGGGATCTCGAACCGGCAGCGGCCGAAGAACGATGAAATTTGCGACGCTGAAAAAGGCGGTGTTGACGCCGACGCCGAGGGCGAGGGTGAGGATTACAACAAGTGCGAACGCAGGGTTCCTGGCCAGCATCCGCAGGGCGTACCGCAAGTCCTGCAGCAAAATATCCATCAGCAACCCTTGTAGCTCCGCTCCTCAGTGGGTTCAGTGATTTGCGTCACGAGCAATTGTGACGAGCCGGCGGCGGGTGCCAAAGCGAGGACGAGCCGCCTTTCTGAGGATGGGAGGACCGTGGAGGTGTGGGAGGCGAAACAGTCCCTTCGTTTCTCAGGGCGGGCAGGCTTACCTGTTCTACTTCAGGCGGGCGGCCAGGGCGCGGCTTAGGGCTACCGCATCTTCCGGCCAAGCGCGGGAGGATTCGACAAGCGCTAGCGCGCGTGCGAGCCGCTCGCGCTCAATGGCCGAAAGATCGAGCACAAAGTTGGTGTTATCCGCGGCAGCGGAGAAAATGCCGTACAGGCGCAGCACCAGCAGCTCGTCTTCGTTCAGGTCCTTCTGGGCGAGGAGCGGCGCGACGTCTACGTCGAAACCATCGGCGGCAGGACGGAGCAATTCCGGCCGGGTGACCTGGATCATGCTGACCAGGGCCAGGAGCATTTCGTCGCCGTTCCATTCGAGTTGCATGGGTCAGAACGCGTCCCAGGGAGCAGCGAGTGCGGATTCCAGGATGCGCGCGAGATCGCTTTTGAATTCGCTCAGCGCCGCTTCAAGCTCCGGAGTGGCTTCCACGGATTGCTGCTTCCAGACAAACAGCTTTTTCCCCTCGCGAAGCACGGGAACCGCCAGGTTGTCATCCAGCAGATAGCAGGGCTCGCCCTGCAAGATCAGTCTGCCACCGGGCGCGGGAGACAGCAGGGCGGCGCACTCGCCCCGGCAGACGCCCACGGCGGAGCCGTACTTGGGGAAGGCCACGACGGCGAAGCCCTGGACGGCGAGACGTTCGAGAATGGCGAGCTGACGTGGGGTGAGGTCGAGCATTCGAGTGGGCTGGGTGACAACTCTATTGTAGGAACCTGAGCGGCTGAAGCCGAAAGATATTTGCGGCGCTTGCGGCACGGATGAAGCCGTGCCCTGACGGGCCATTTCCGTGTGGCTTCAGGCGGCGGACTCGGATTCGGCTTGCAGCGCCGCCTCGATTTCGCTGAGCGCGGCGCGGAGGGCCAGGACGAGCTCGGCGCGCGAGATCTGGCTCTTTTGAAAGTCGATCTGGAGGCGAAAGGCCTTGGTCTCCGGCTCGTAACGGAAGCGGAAAGGCTTGGGACGCGCGGGCGCGGAGGAATCGGCGCGGCGCTGGGCGCGGGCTTCGTCGCGGGTCATGCCGCCGCGGGCGATGCGCTCCACCATTTCCAGCATTTTCTTTTCGTTGGGCTGGCGGGCCACCTGGAGGAGCAGGGATTTGGAGATGAAGCCGCGCTCCAGGCACTTCTTGCGCACGGGCGGCGTGATGGCGCATAGGGTGAGCGTCTCGGTGACGGAGACGCGGGAGCGCCCGATCTTGCGGGCGATTTCCTCGTGGGTGTAGTCGAATTGTTGGGCCAGGCGCGCCAGGCCTTCCGCTTCCTCGAACGGCGTGAGGTCCTTGCGCTGCAGGTTTTCGATGAGCGCGATTTCGAGGGATTCGGCGTCGTCGGCCACTTTTTCGATGCAGGGGACTTCGCGCAGGCCGGCGGCGCGGGCGGCGTGGAAGCGGCGCTCGCCGGAGATGATGTAGTAGACGTTTTCCTTGGCGTTGAAGCGGACGAGCAGCGGCTCCAGCACGCCTTTTTCGCGGATGGATTCAGTGAGCTCGCGCAGATCGCCCAGCGTCTTGCGGGGCTGCTCGGGATTGGGCTGCACCTTGTCGAGCGGAAGCATCCGTCCGATGGAGGCGCTCGAATAGGCGGTGAGGGATTCTACGTAGTGGGCGTCATGCCGCATCTTCAGCGTGACGGGCAGTCCGATTCGCTTCGACACGTTCGATGACCTCCAGAGCGAGTTTGCGATACTCGACGGCGCCGGGCGATTTCGGCGCGTAGGTGAGAATGGTCTCCTTGTAAGCCGGGGATTCCTCGAGGCGCACGTTCTTGGTGATCTTGGTGCGGAACAGGGTGTTGCCGAAGACGGCGCGGATCTGCTCGTGGGTGTCGCGGCTGATGTTGGTGCGCTTGTCGTAGAGAGTGATGAGCACGCCGACGATTTTCAGGTCGGGATTGGGGCGCGAGCGGATGCGCGAATAGGTTTCCAGGAGATCGTCGGTGCCTTCAATCGCGAAATAGGCGGCTTGGATAGGCACGAGCAGATGGGTGGCCGCGACCATGGCGTTCACGGTCAGAATGCTGAGAGCAGGCGGCGTGTCCACCACGAGGTAGTCAAAGTCTTTCAGGATGGGGGAGAGCGCGTCTTTCAATTTGAACGGAGCGTCGAACTGGCCGGCGAGCTGCACTTCCAGGCGCGCGAGCGCGAGCTTGCCCGGCGCGATGCTGAGGCGCGGCTGCTTGGTCGGACGAATGATGTTGGCGAGATTCGCGCGCGCGGAGCCTTCCGGGCCGAGGACGTCGTAGAGCGTGGAGGCGCACTCGTCAGCCGAGAAGAAGGCCAGAGTGGAATTGGCCTGGGGGTCGAGATCCATCAGGAGGGTACGGCGGCCGCGGTCGGCGAGAGCGGCAGCAAGATTGATGGCTGTGGTGGTTTTACCGACGCCGCCCTTCTGATTGGCAATCGCGATGATCTGGCTCAACGCGCGCGCTGCTCCCCGCTGGGCAACCGGATGGCCATCTGTGGGGGTGTATCCCCCGACCCCACGATGGGTAGGAGCAATGTAGCGAAACTGGGGATTGGAGGCAAGAAGAATCTGGGGTTTGGAGGTTGGCCGGGGACAGAGGGAGACGGAGGGAGGGAGGGAGGGAGGGAGAGGGAGAAGGACAGGGGACTTCACCACGGAGACGCGGAGCGCACCGAGGCCGGAGAAGAACGGCAATGAAGAATCGGGCGAAATTAGGAGTAAGATGCGGCCCGCGGGCGGGGAGGCGGATGGCTGGCGGCCTCGCGTGGAGGGGAAAGATGGACGAGGAACTGGGAAAACTTCAGGGCGAGTGGAACGTGGTGTTCCTGGAAGTGGAAGGGTTGGTGCCCGCACCGCACACCTATGCGGGGGCAAAAATCGTGATTGACGGCGACCAGTTTACTTCGATCGCCATGGGGGCGACGTACGGGGGAAAGATCGCGGTGGACGCGGGCACGGACCCCAAAACATTTCGCATGACGTTTACCGATGGCCCGGAGAAGGGCAAGAGGAACTTCGGTATCTATGAACTCGATGGGAACCGCTGGAGGATTTGCCTGACGATTACCGGCGGCGCGGCGCCCACGGAGTTTGCCACTTCGCCGCGGAGCGGGCGGGCGCTGGAGACGCTGGATCGGGAGAAACACGCGGGAAGCTGAGGCTGCTGGCTTTCCGAGCAGGTTCGTCCGGAGACAGAATGCGTGGCGCCCGCCATCCGGGCTACCGGCCGAGAGACACGAGTCACGCCGCCGCCGCGCTCACATGCGCTGGAGGCACTGCTTGTGGCACTTGAGCGGGGTGAATTTGAACAGCGAGCACTGCTTTATGTCCACGGCACCCAGACCGGCATAGGAATTCACAAAGAGCGCTTCCCTGAGCTGCACGAGAACGGTGGCGCGCTTCTTGTAAACCGGGCACCAGACGGAACGCTCCCTCACGCCAGGGCCCCATTGCCATACAAGATACGCCGCGAGGGCCCAAACGGCCAGCACGACGATCAGGGCCAACAGAACAGAAGAGGTCATGGGTAGGCCTCCTTTCGCGAGCCCATAGGGAAACTCTGCCTTATTTGTGCGCGCGCCAGCGCCGGTGTGAAGTGCCCGGAGTCACAGAGAGACGTGACACAGGTCACCAAGGAGATGGAAAAACGAAATTCGAAAAACGGCACCCAGAGAAAGGGGCGTGAGAGCAGCGCAGGCACAAGTGGCGACGTAAAGTCGCCGCTACGCGGGGAGGAGCAAAGGCACCGGAGGCTGGTAAAATGCCGTCGAGAGGCCCGTGCCACTTTTTCGGGCGGACATTTTCTGTGGGTACCGGCCGGACGCTGGGTGGGGCTGGAACCGGCGGCCGGGGGCAAGCACCTGATGCACGGCGAGCCTGAGCGCAATGGGACACGAGAACGATCCCAGGCGAAGGGTGATCCGGATGTGGAATGACACGCGGCACCTGGGAGGATGAGGGCGCTTCCGGTGCAACCTTGGCGGGGATTGAAAACTCATAGTGGTTAGGCGCCGAAGGGGCTGAGCGGGAAGCAGAAGACGGAAACAAGGCCGGCGCTACATTTGGGAGGGGGAGTTGAGAAGAATGAGGGAAGGCAGAGCGGCGGGAGAGATGCGTCAGCCTGAAGTTTGCCACCACATGGTTGCGAGGATGGTGCTCTTGGCTGCCCTGATCGGCGTGAACGCGCGGGCGCAGGCTCCGGCGCAGCCGTATTCCGACGGGCAGGGCGAGCAGGGCCTTTCCACCGAGCCGCCTCCAATCCCAGTGGAGCAAATCGTTCAGAAGTTCGGAGAGCGCGAGCAGGAGATGAAAACGGAGCGCGATAAATTCACGTACCAGCAAACGTTTGTGGTGCAGACGGTTGATAACGACGGGGCGGTGGACGGGGAATACCGGATGTCGAGCGACATCGTGTTCAGCGCGGACGGCAAGCGCTACGAGAAGATCACGGACGCGCCGGCGCCGACGCTGCAGCGCATCAGCCTTTCGCAGCAGGACCTGGACGACTTGGAGCACGTGCAGCCGTTCGTGCTGACGACGGAGGAACTGCCGAAATACGACATCAAGTACGTGGGGCGGGAGCAAGTGGACGAGCTGGCGACGTATGTGTTCGACGTGGCCCCGAAAAAGATCGAGAAGAAACAGCGGTATTTCCAGGGACGGATCTGGGTGGACCAGCGGGACCTGGAAATCGTGAAGACCTACGGGAAGGCCGTGCCGGACATTCACACCAAGGACTACGAAAACGTGTTCCCGCGCTTCGAGACCATACGGGAAAACATCGAGGGCAACTACTGGTTCCCCACGTACACGCACGCGGACGACACGCTGCACTTCCTGCTGCAAAACGTGCGGATTCGCATGACCGTGCGGTACAAGAATTACAAGCGGTTCGGGGCCACCATTAAGTTTGGGACGCCGACGGAGGTGAAACCGCCCAAGCCGTAAAGGCGAAATTCGAAAATCGAAACTCGGCCAGAAAGAACGTGCCGCGAAGTTCGCTACTCGAAGGGCCTCCTCTTACCCCACCAGTCACGACTCACCAGGCACGAGTCACATTTTGTAGCGGCCGAGGTCTTCGTCGGAGAGGCCTTCGAGCCATTTGCGGAGCTCTTCGTGGGTGCTTTTTTCGCTGACGGCGTTGGCGACTTTTGAATTCTTCAGGACCTGCTCGCTGACGAAGATGGGGCAGTCGAGGCGGAGAGCCAGAGCGAGAGCGTCGGAGGGACGGGAGTCCATGGAAATGGTCTGGCCGTCGCGCTCCATCCAGATGATGGCGTAAAAAGTGTCGTCCTTCAGATCGGACACCACTACTTTTTGCACCTGAACTTCCAGGCCTAACAGCACGTTTTTGAGCAGGTCGTGAGTCATGGGACGGGGCGTCTGGACTTTTTCGATCTCGAGGGCGATGGCGTTGGCTTCGTAGACGCCGACCCAGATGGGCAGGATGGCGGTGCCCTGAACGTCCTTGAGGACGACGATGGGCATGTTGGTGACCGGGTCCATCATCAGGCCCCGGATTTTCATTTCGACGTCCATGGCTGCCTCCCCAGAGGAGCAGAGAAAAGACCAGATCGCCTTCCGCGGCCGGCTGGTCCCGACAGAATACGTCGGGATGCAAAATACGCAAAGCCGGCGCTACACCAGCTCGCCCAGCAAGCTGTTCGGGCCCGCCTGAGTCACCCGCACTTCCACGTATTGTCCCAAAAGGCTGGGGTGCGGCGAAGAGAAATTCACGACACGGTTGCTGGAGGTGCGACCCGACCACTGGCCCGGTTTGTGCCCGCGATTGTCCACCAGGACTTCAAAGGATTGGCCGGCGAGCGCGGCGTTGCGCCGGAGTTGAATCTCGCGCTGGCGCTCCTGGAGCGCGGCGAGACGCCTGCCCTGCTCTTCCTCCGGCAGCGCGTCGTCCAGGTGTTCCGCGGCGGTGTGGGGCCGCGGGGAGAATTTGAAGCTAAAAATCTGGTCAAACTGCACGAGATCCAGAAGAGAAAGAGTCTCGCTGAATTCCTGTTCATCCTCCCCGGGGAAGCCGACGATGATGTCCGTGGAGATGCTGATGGGACGGCGGGCGGAACGGATCATGGAAATTTTTTCGAGATACTGCTCGCGCGTGTACGTGCGGCACATGCGCTGGAGAACGCCGGTGGAGCCGGATTGCACGGGCAGATGGACGTGGTCGCAGAGGGCGGGATGAGAGTCAATGGCGGCGACGATGTCCGGGCCGAAGTCGCGAGGGTGCGAGGTGGTGAAACGCACGCGGCGGATGCCGGGCACATCGGCGACGGCGAGAAGCAATTCGGCAAAGGTCATGGCGCGGGCGCCAGGGTCGCGATAGGAATTTACGGTCTGGCCGAGGAGCTGAATTTCCGAATAGCCGAGCGCGGCGAGCTCGCGGACTTCGCGCAGGACGGAATCACTCGAGCGGCTGCGCTCCGGGCCGCGGGTGAAGGGGACGACGCAGTAGGAGCAGGCTTTGTCGCAGCCCTCGATGATGGTGAGGTAGGCGCGGAAGGGGTTGTCGCGCCGCGTGATTTCCGTCTCGAAGGTTTCGTCGGTGTCCGTGTCGAGACCCATGACGCGGCGATTGCCGGACTCGAGCTGGGCGAGCAGATCGGGGAGGCGGCGATAGCTGGCGGAGCCGCACACGAGCGAGACCCAGGGCGCGCGCTCGAAGATTTCTTCGCCTTCCTGCTGGGCCACGCAGCCGAGCACGCCGATGATTTTGTCGCGGCCGGCGGGGCCGCGGAACTGGCCGAGGCGGGAGAAGACTTTTTGGGCAGCCTTCTCGCGGATGGAGCAGGTGTTGTAGAAAACGACGTCGGCGGCGAGCGGGTCGGCCACCAGGGAGTAGCCGCGCTCGAGGAGAACCCCAGCGACTTTTTCCGAGTCGTGCACGTTCATCTGGCAGCCAAAGGTTTCGATGTGGAAAGAGCGCGCGCTGCCCGGTGTGCCGGAGGCCAAGGCCGGGGCGGAGCGGGAATGCGGCGCGGCCGGCTGGGCGGGGATTCGCCCGAGCAGAGATTCCAGTGGAACGTGCACGGAATTTCCCATGGGATTCTAGCCAGTGTATCACAGGGGCTGGCGGCGCCCGAAAGGAGGCAGGTGGAAATACGTTACAACACAGAGGCGCACAGAACACGCAGAGCAGTTATCGCTCCCTGTCCCCTGATGCGGGAAAATCGTAAAATACGCAAAGCAAAGGGCCGAATCAGCAATCCACTAGGATCAAGCCGTGTGATTCGGGCTCGGAGAGGAGGCCGAAGTGAAGTCTCATTCCGTTGTGCGAACTGCGTTCCTCACGGTGATATTGCTCACCGCTGGGTCTGCCGCCAATGGAGAGGCGGCCTCCGCGCCGGCCCCAGAAGCCCTGGCACGGCCGCTTCTCCAGCAGGCCGATTCCGCGAGGCACTTCGACCGCGGCAACACGCTCCACGCGAATGGGGACCTTGATGGTGCCATCGCGGAATTTCGCAGCGCAATCAGCCAGCGGCCGAACTACCCGGAAGCGCATGTCGGCCTGGGCATTGCGCTGGCGCAGAAAGGCGAACTGGACGAGGCCATCGCGGAATTTCGCACGGCAATCAGCCAGCGGCCGAGCTTCCCGCTAGCGCATTACAACCTCGGAGTCGCGCTCGACGAGAAAGGCAACCATGAAGGGGCCATCGCCGAATATCGAACGGCGATCAGCCAGCGGCGGAATTACCCAGACGCGCACGTAAGCCTCGGCCGCGCGCTCGACGACAAAGGGGATCATGACGGGGCCATCGCTGAATTTCGTACGGCGATCAGCCAGCGGCAGAACTATCCGCTAGCGCACTACAACCTCGGAGTTGCGCTCTACTACAAAGGCCACCTTGACGAGGCCATTGGCGAATATCGAACGGCAATCAGCCAGCAGCCGAACTACGCGGAAGCGCACGACAACCTCGGCAGCGCACTCAATGACAAAGGGGACCATGACGGGGCCATTAGCGAATATCGAACGGCTATCAGTCAGCGGCCGAATCACCCGCAAACGCACTACAACCTCGGAATTGCGCTCGACGCCAAAGGCGACCATGACGGAGCCATCGCCGAATTTCGTACGGCAATCAGCCAGCAGCAAGACTTTCCGGGAGCCCATGTGGACCTCGGCATTGCACTCCGCGCCAAAGGCGACCTGGACGGGGCCATCGCGGAATTTCGCACCGCCATCAAGCAGCGGCTGAACTTCCCGCAAGCACACTACGACCTCGGCGTAGTGCTCGCTGCCAAAGGCCAGCTGGACGAAGCCATCGCGGAATTTCGCACTGCTATCAGCCAGCGGCCCAACTATCCGGCTGCGCAGTCTGCCCTGGACAAAACCCTCGCAACAAAAAACAAATCGCGGCGCTGAATTTCCGGCTGAGTCAGGCGCTCCGAGCCGGTGCGAGCGCGGAACTGGCCGAGGCGGGAGAAGACTTTTGGGGCAGCTTTCTCGCGGATGGAGCAGGTGTTGTAGAAGACCACGTCGGCGGAGAGCGGGTCGGCCACCAGGGAGTAGCCGCGCTCGAGGAGAACTCCGGCGACTTTTTCAGAATCGTGGACGTTCATCTGGCAGCCGAAGGTTTCGATGTGAAAGGACTTGCCAAGGCTAGCTTTGCCAGCCTGCGCGGACCGGCTCGCGCCACCCTCATGCGGAGGCACGGGCTCCAAACCTGCGTCACTGGCCAGCGCACCAGTCTGCGCTACTCCCTGCAACGGGCGCAAATCCGGACGCACCATGCGGGTGAGCGCATCGAGAGGAACGTAGGCAGCATCTCCCATAGCTCTTACCGCAGTTTACCACAGGGCTCGAAATCCGTTCGGAGAGCGAAAGAGTGGAAGGCGCAGAATTGCACAAGATCACCTTCTGAACTTGGTCTAAACTTCCGGAGGGACGCAGTCTGGGGATGAACATGCCCGGGCAGCGGGTTCCATCGCCGATTGCATGCAGCACCGAGGAGGGTGGACATGTCGCATCGAAGATTCCTGCTTTATCTTTCCCTGGGAGCAGCGGTGCTCACTCTGGCTGCCACTGTGTGCGCCGCGCAGGAGAAACCGGCCCATCATTGGAGCTACAGCGGGAAGGAGGGCCCCGAGCACTGGGGTGACTTGGAGCGGGAATACGCGACTTGCAAGATTGGACAGCATCAGTCGCCGATTGACATTCGCAATGCGAAGAAGTCCGACCTGCCCGCCATCCAGTTCGATTATCATGCCGCGCCCCTGCGCATCATCAACAACGGGCATTCGGTGCAGGTGAACTACGCCCCCGGCAGCTTTATCACCGTGGGAGACAGGCGCTACGAGCTGAAACAATTTCACTTCCACCATCCCAGCGAAGAGACCATCGACGGAAAGCATTTTGAGATGGTGATTCATTTGGTTCATGCGGACGCCAGCGGGAACTATGCCGCCGTCGCCGTCCTTGTGAAGATTGGCGCCGAGAACCCAGCGATCGAAGCCCTCTGGAGTCGGCTTCCGAAGCAGGCCGGACCGGAGCAGAAGTTCGATGACGTGCAGTTCAATGCCTCGGGATTGCTCCCCATTGCTCACGGGTACTACACGTACCCGGGGTCTCTGACGACTCCACCGTGCAGTGAAAACGTGACCTGGCTCGTGATGAAGGAACCGGTGACAATCTCGAAGGAGCAAGCTGCCGCTTTCGCGCGCCTTTACGAGCACAACGCACGTCCTATCCAGCCGCTCAATGATCGAACGGTGCTGGAAAGCAAATAGCAGAGCGCGGAAACCAGCATGGCGCAGCGACGGGGCGCTGCCGTGTGCGCGTTGACTCCGTCCTAGGCCCAACCTAAGATGCCGGTGAGGCAGAGCTGCTGCCATGTCCGATACACAATCAGACGGACAGACTCAAAAGACAACGCCGCGGGAGGCTGAGCCGCCCGCCAGAGCTGGCGCGCCGGCGAGTACGCCTTCGCTCCATGGCCTGGAAGGCCGCTACGAAGACATCCAGGAAATTGGGCGCGGGGGGATGGGTGTGGTCTACCGGGCGCGAGATCGCGAGACCGGGGCGCTGGTAGCCTTGAAGGAGCTGGTTCCCGAAATTGCAAATGATCCGGAAAGGATGGAGCGCTTCAAGAGTGAGTTGCTGCTGGCCCGCAAAGTGACGCATCCGAACGTCTGCCGGGTCCACGAGTTTCTGCCGTTGGGCGAGACGGCGGTCATCTCGATGGAGTACGTCGAAGGGGAAACGCTGCGGCGCTTTCTCAAACGTT
>Ga0187819_10000099_pt1 | contig 38035 bp, 30 predicted proteins | sample NC_wetland_sal_i_15_FD_132411 | JGI IMG/M metagenome (GOLD analysis project Ga0187819, IMG submission 132411) | Wetland sediment microbial communities from Neuse River Estuary, North Carolina, USA - SO4_4 | ecosystem: Environmental > Aquatic > Freshwater > Wetlands > Sediment | place: USA... | reverse complement strand
GGAACTCCTTGAGTACACCAATTCACCTCGCACGGAGCGGGATAACGTCAAGGCCGAGATGTGGCTATTGCGCGGGGCGGCGCAAGGAAACGCGGACAGTCAGCTCTGGCTGGGCGTCGCATACGAGCAGGATTGGTTTGGAACCTGCGACCTTCAGGAGGCTGCGAAATGGTATCGAGAGGCTGCCGAACAGGGCCAACCGGACGCGCAAACGTCTCTCGGCAGCCTCTATAAGGACGGTGATGGCGTTGAGCAGAATTATGCTCTCGCAGCCGAGTGGTACCGGAAAGCGGCGGACCACGTCCCGGATTTGGGCGGGGCTGGACAAGGGCGGTGGCATTTGGCGGAGCTTTACGAGGAGGGGCTGGGAGTGCCCAAAGATCTTGTCCAGGCCTACATGTGGTACAGCATACAGTTCGGCGAGTCAAACCTTGGAGAACTACGTGCAAAGATGACTGCGGCGCAAATTCAGGAAGCGCAGCGAATGACGGAGCAATGGAAGAAAGTTCAACCGGAACCGCAGATCCCCCCTGATTATAAATAGTGACCCAGTTGCTGGAGACCATGGCGCAATGCTAAATAAGCGCGATGAGTTCCTAATCTTTGGCCAAGGCCGGCCAGCAGCTAATTGAAGTTGTAGCCAAGCTCGTAGAGGAACATATGATTGCCCGCCGTGACGCCAGCATTTCCGATTTGATAGGCAGCGTAGGCGGTCAGTTTTGAGGTGACCTTGAAAATAGCCCCGGGGTTGACGTACCCGGCCGCGTGATTGCCGGTGTACCATTCGGCTGCGAGCGTCAGGCGATTTGTGATTCTTTGCTCAAAGGTAAATTGTCCGCCGGCGCGGTTCGCGGCGGCGACAACGTTTCGCGTGAAATCGTATCCTCCTGCGCTAATTCGCGTCCCTTCCTTCCATTCCTTCACCAAGGCCGAGTAGAGATAATTCCCTGCGTTGTAGGTTCGATTCCGGATGGGGAAAAACAAATCGTCGCCAGCATAAATGGACCATCCGGACTCTTCCCTGCGCCATATTCGCCACTTAATCGTCGGTGAAAGCGCAAGGTGGTTTGATTTGAACGCATTCAGCCCGTCGAAATTCAGGCCGATTTCGATTTGATGGCCGATTCCAAGGACCACACGCGGAGTGAACGTGTACATGGAATCCATGGGGTGCACGGTGCCGTCGAGTTCTCCGTAAACCTTTCCTTTGTCGAGAACGTCGGGGCTGGGGACGTCGAAGACGGTTTCTTGTCCGTAGGCGCGGGCCGCCGCGAAGAACGCAAGAAGGAGAATGCCAAGCTTGAGCAGCTTAATGTCTCCTAGTGGGAACAAAATAGCTCCTTCTTTCTTACGCTTCTCTTACTAATTTGGTAACCTGGGCGCCAAATGCCACGTTTCATTGTCGACGGCCGCTGGCGCTTGGTTGTTTATCACGATTTTGGATTAGGGAGGTAAACGTGGGGAAAATTCTGCTCGGTGTGTTCCTCTTTGCGCTCTTCGCAGCCCCGGGTTTTGCGCAGGACGAGGCGGCTGCCGCTCGCGCCGCGGCCGGGTGCGGGCCGAGCGATGTGAATTTCAACGTCAAAGTGAATAAGAAGCAGCACCCGGCCCCCGCGCCGGAATCCGGGAAAGCGTTGGTATACGTTTTCGAGGCGGAGAAATCGAACCCAAATGAGTTCAAGATCGGAGCGGTGACGATCCGAGTGGGCTTGGACGGATCGTGGGTAGGCGCAAATCATGGCAGCTCGTATTTTTTCTTCCCTGTTGAATCGGGCGAGCATAGCGTGTGTGCCGCCTGGCAATCCAGGCTTAGTATTTTCTCGAAGCTAGGCGCGGCGGCCAGCCTTACCGCGGACCCGGGGCAGAGCTATTACTTCCGTGTACATGTGGAGGAACGCGAAGACAGGCAGAAATCTGTGCGCTTGGAGCCAATCGATCCCGCTGAGGGACAACTCCTCATCGGTTCGTGCGGGCTTAGCACCTCTCACCCAAAGAAGTGAGCGACGTTCGGAGCGGAGTAGAGCTTTCTCCGGCTGATTGATACGTCTCGGATAGACTCTAAGCTTTGGCCGGCTTGCTGCGCGCTGTTTTGGTTTCCCACGCCTTGCGCAGCTCCTCGCGGCGGGCCAGCACGTACGACTTGGCCTCGTCCATGTCGCGATAGACGCGCTTCCCTTTGATCATGTTGCATGGCCGGCAGCAGGCGACCAGGTTTTGCGGATCCTTTTTTCCTTTTTTGGCGCGCGGAACGACGAAATCAACGGACATGATCAGTGCGTTTTCGAAGCTGGCCTTTCCATCGAGACCGCAGTAGCGGCAGCGGTACTGATCCCTTTCGAGAATTTGCAGGCCCTCTTCGAGGGTTACCGGCCTATCCACGACTGTGAGCGTTGTAAGGTCTAACGGCATCGGACACCTCCCAATTGAATATCCGCAGTGAATCGCCCGGGGGCTACGATCTCGACCTTATCGTTGTCCTTGCGCAAGACCATATGGCAGGCGCAAGCCGGTGTCAAGCGCCGGACAGCGGCCCTGCGGGCACGCGCAGGAAGTATGGGTCAGGGATAGGCGCGTTGAATAAATCAGCAGACACGCAATAAATCAACAGGCGCCGTGAGCCATGCAGAATGATGCGAGGCGACGCATCCGAAGCAGTCACATGCACATGCGCGCTTCTCGCGGCGGTGATGGACAATGGCGCGCGACTTGCATATAAGGTGGTAGCTCCTATGGGGGCAAACACCAGCGAGGAGAAAACGCATGGCCAAGAAAAGCAAAGCGACGAAGCGATTGAAGAAAGGGAAGAAGCTCGAAACGACCAAGACGCTCCGTCAGAAGATTTGAACTGAATCGCAGCATGGAGAATGCCACTGCGGGGTTTCCGTTCAGTTTCCGCGCTTGCTGCGGCGAGTGGCGGAACACGCGGACACATTTTGGGGGGATTTAGCACCCAGACAGCAAGGGCTGCCGGCGACCAAGCGGCGGCCCTTCTCATTTCATGCATTTGGACAAAGATGGCAACCCGGCAAACGGATCTTCCCTCCATTGACCCTCATTGCGCAGAATTTCCCCTCCGCGTAGGCCGCTCTCGAATTCACCGCTTTGGAGTCTTCGCTGTGAAGACGATTCCGCGGGGACAAAAAGTGATCGAGTACACCGGAGAGCGGCTGACTCTCAAGCAGGCCCAGGCTCGGCAAACAAAGAACTGGAAGCGCGGCGGACCAAGGATGGATACACTGTTCCGGCTAAACAAGAAATGCGTCGTGGACGGAGCTGTGGGCGGAAGCGGCGCGGAGCTAATCAACCATTGCTGCGACCCCAATCTCAAGACCCGGAGGATTCGGGGGCATATTTTTTATTTCAGCCGGCGGCGGATTCGTCCGAGAGAAGAGTTGACCGTCGATTATCGTTTCCCATCGCAAGCCGAGCGCGCTCTCTGCCGTTGTGGCTCACCCAAGTGCCGGGGAACAATTAACCGGAAAAGGGCCCGGCGGTGAGAAAACCGCGACCCTTCCTAGGGTTTCAAGCAAACCAGACTGTTGCTAGTGGACTTCGTGCAGCATGCGATGCCAGCGCGTGCGGCTGGGGAGATGGAGGAGTGTCGAGAGAATGCCGCGCAGGGCGCCGGCGAATCCGCGATTGGTATAGTCTTCGGAGGTCGCTTGTACGGACCAGTAGATCAGCATGGGGCGGCCCATGATGGCGTCGCGGTCCACGAATCCCCAGTAGCGGCTATCCCAACTGCGGTCGCGATTGTCTCCCATCACGAAATAATGGTTTGCGGGGATGATCAGCTCGCTGTGCTGGACGTAGCCGAGGATGGTTTGCGCCCATTCCGGGCGCAACCCGACGGAACTAAAGTAGGGTTCACTCGGCGGAAAATTATCGCCGAAAGAATCTTCCCCGGCGGGATCGTGGACCACATAGGGCTCCTTGAGGCGGTCTCCGTTGATATAGACCTGCTGGTTGACGATGCGAAGACGGTCGCCAGGCAAACCGATCACGCGTTTCACGTAGTGGGGATGATCGTCGAAGGGAAACTTAAAGACGATGATATCTCCCTGCCGGACCGGCCGGTACGGAAGAATTTTTTCATACCAGGCGCCTCGGCCTTCGAAAATAAATTTATTCACCAGCAGATGATCGCCCACCAGCAGCGTGGGCTCCATGGATTGCGAAGGAATCTTGAAGGCCTGAACGATAAAAGTGGTGCCGAAGAGAGCCAGTAAAATGGTGACAAGAAGCGATTCGACGTATTCCGCGAACGTGCTCTTGCGAACTTCGTGGCGTTCGTGAACGGGCTCTGGCGCCGCTTCAGTGGTCGTGGTTTCCAAATCCATGAATTCCCTTCAGGAAACGGGGTGGCGGGCTTCGAGCGCGTCCATGGCCAGCCTCGCCGCTGCCTGCTCGGCCTCTTTCTTGCTGCGGCCTTCCGAAGCGGCCAGCTTTTCCCTGGCGAGCCACACTTCCACTTCGAATGTCTTTAGATGATCGGGCCCCGTCTCTTTGTGGAGGCGGTATTCGACCGGGCCCATCCCGCGCTGCTGGAGCCACTCCTGGAGAGCGGACTTGTGGTCCGCGCGCTCTAGGCCCTCGACGTGTCCGGCAAGCGCGGGCGCGAGCAGGGTTCGCTCGAGAAAGGCCGCCGCCGCGTCGAGACCACCATCGAGATAAATGGCTCCCAGGATGGCTTCGTAGGCATCCGCGAGAAGCCGCTTCTTTTCACGGCCGCCGGTCTTCTCTTCCCCGGGCCCCAGGCGCAAATGAGTTCCGATTTTCAGGCGCTTGGCGGCCGAGTGAATCGAAGAAGCGCTCACCAATCGCGCCAGGCCCTTGGAGAGCTTGCCGGAATCCCACTCCGGAAAGGTCTGGCAGAGGCGTTCGCTGGCAACCAGGCCTAGAACGCGATCGCCCAGAAATTCGAGCCGCTCGTTATCGGAGCCGTTGTCGTGCTGGCGGTGGGAGCGGTGCGTCAGCGCGCGTTCCAGCCTTTCGGGGCGCTCGAAGCGATGACCGAGAATCGCCTCCAGCTCGTTACGCTCCACTTCGGTCATGGCTCGATGGCCTCGGTCAGGGCTTCGCCGTCGGCTGGGATGCCGCGAGTTTCTTCACATCGTTCTCCAACAGCTTGCAACGATCCTGCACGCCGCCCGGGAGTTGCGCGCACTTGTGATAAGCAGCTTGGGCATCCGAATAACGCTTCAGCACTTGCAAGTCGCGTCCGAGCACGAAGAGGTCCACGCCATCAGGGATGCTGGCTAGACTGACGGCTTGTTGGAGCTCGTTCGCTGAGTTCTCGATTTCTTGCTTGCGAAAATAGACCAGGCCGAGGCCGCTATGAGCCATGGAGAGTTTGTCGTTCTTGGCCTTCGTGAACTGCTCGTCCGTCATGGTGTCAGGTTTGGGCAAATTGGGGATGAGGAGGAGGGCGTGCTTTTCGTACTCTTCAGCTTTGTCCAGGCGCCGATTGGCGTCCATGTCGTTCGGGTCGTAATTGTGAGGAATCACCCAGCCGATCAGGACCAGAACATCGGCTTCGTCGGGATTCAGGCCCAGGGCCTTGTCGGCAGCCGCATACATCCTGTCGTATTGCTCTTTGGAGTAGTAGGCGTGGGTGAGGCCTGCGTACACGCTGCCGGCGTACTTGCTGGTGGGATATTTCTGAAGGAAAGGTTCCCCGAGCTTAATGACTCCATCCGCGTCCGTAAGTTTCGTTTCGTAGAATTTCTTGTAAGCAGCCTCCTCCTCCGGGTCCACCTTGGGCGCCTCGGGTTGCTGCGGCGCGGCGGCGCCCGGAGCGGGCTGGCCCTGTTGAGCGGCCGGCGCAGGAGGTTTTTGCTGCTGCGTGTCACCGCCGCCGTACTGCGCAAGCAAGGAGGGGGCGGCGGAGAGGCTGGCAAGAATCAAAATGGCCAGGATTCTGAATCCACAGCGGAGTGACGGGAGTTTCATTTCGTTTACCTTCCTTATTTTGAATGTCCCCAAGCACGCGATGGGCGCGGTCTCAGGGATTTTGAGGTCCCTTGGTATTGCCATCTGCATTGCCTTGATTCCCACGCGCGCGCGGATTATACGCTTCCTCGACGCCGTGTTCCGCCGCCACCCGCGCTGCTTCGGGCGCGCCCTTGACGGCAATTGCGGCGCGATATTCAGCCAGGCCCGCCTCTCGCTCGTCTTCGAGGTCATAAATTCGCCCGAGATAAACGTGCGACCACGCGAGAATCCCGGGGTCCGCAGGCTCGGCCGGCTTCTGCGCATCCGGCGGTCCGGAGGCCGGCGCCGAAACGAGCATCAAAAATAAATCCTTGGCGCGAGCCGCATGCCCACCGAGCACGGAAGCAATGGCCAGGCCATAGATGGCCCGCGGTTCGGCCGGGTACTTTTCCAAAATTTTCTCAAACGTTCGCGTGGCCGCCGCCGCGTCCTGCAGTGCGATTTCATGATTGCCTTGAGCCAGCCAGGCATCCAATTCCGAAGCCTGAGTTGCGGCCGCTTCCGGCAGCTGCGGCTCCGGCGCAGGGATCGCGGGCGCAAAGCGGATGTTTTTCAGCCGCTCCTGCTCGGCCTCGAGGTCAATGTCCTTGAGCAGGTCCGAGAAATAATACGACATCGCAGGCCCAGCTTTTTCGAATTTCTGCAAGCCGGCCACAAATGGGCGGACGAGGACAAAGCCGGCTTGGTCGGCGTCATTCAAAGAGGCATCGAGCTGCGCAGGCCCCAGGCGGCGGAGACGCAATTCGACGGCCTTAATCAGGCACTCGTCGGCGAGAGCGAGAAAATCGTTTTGATATTCCACGGGCAGGCGCGGGGCGCGCGCGGCAATGTTCAAGAGCACCCTTCGAGTCATAATGTCATCGCGATACTTCAGCGGGAGAGGATCGAGCATGAAATGCAGGTAGGCGTGCTGGATTTCGTCCACCGGGATCTGCGAGGAGGTGCCGACAACGATGGCGTACCGGTCGCCATAGTTTCGGAAATTGGTGCGATTGCCGACGAGCGGCTCGACGTAAACCGTGAAGCTGCTCCCCGGGCGTGTCTTGATCACTTCCCGCAAATAGGCATTCGTGACCGTGACGATCTGCCGCACCGGCGATTGGTAACGCCTGGTGGCCCGGGCATACTCGGGTTCGATTTGCGACCAGCGGGCGTCCAGATGCGCTTCGCGAAAGAAATTTACGAGCACATCCTGAAAGCCCTCGATCGAAAGAACATCCGGCGGGAGCAGTTCGTGATCCACCAGAAAACGAAATTCCGGCGGGGGGCCGACGAGCAACGCGAAGGTGATGTACTGCGAGAGCGTTTCGCCCGGATCGGCCAGCGCGTGGTCGTTATAGAACTGGCGCAGGGCGTCCGTCGCGGGGCCATGCATCTTAAGCAGATCCTCGCGCAGTCCCAGGCGCGAAGGCATCTCAGCGAGCGTGCTTTCATCCGCGCCGAACCCGGCCGCATCGAGCGCGCACATGGTGGCAAACAATGCCGGGCTGGCCTCGACGCTGACTCCGGAGATATTTTGCGGCGCGGCCTGCTGGGCTCGGGCTTTCGCGGCATTCGCGCTGCCCAGCAGAATCAATCCAGCAAGCGGCGCCAGCGCGGAAAGCAAATAAATCAACTTTCGGATGAGCGAACTCCTCGGATCATCGGGCTTTGAATCGCAGGGAACCCTTTATGGTTGTCTTCATTCGTCGCGCGATGTGGACCCCGGCACGCGCTCCCCGTGCGCAATCCGCGCATGCAAACAAACTCTAACGGGCGGCTTGAGCGGAGTCAAGGAAGCGCGGGTGAAGCGAGGGACGGAACGGTTGAACGTCTAGCTAGCCGCGGACGCGCACTTCGCTGAAGCTCAGCATCACGCGGCCGCCGTCCGTTGGACGGCCGAAACTGAATTGCGGGCGGAATCGAGAGAACATTAGAACCTGGTCGAGCTGGCGATTGACGGCCATATCGCTCGGGCCGGAAAGAACCTTGTAAGTGACCACCTGCCCCTGCGCATTCAGCGTGGCCTCCACCAGCAGCACCCCGGAACCCGAATGCCCATTATTCGCAGCAGGCTCGGAGACCGGGAAAGGCGCCAGGCTTTCAAGTCGCGCGGGCTGAACGATATTCAGCGGCAAATCGTTTTCTACGACACCGCCCAGCGGCACGCCGACCAGAATATTTTGAACCAGGAGAACGAAGACCACGAGAGCCGTCAGAATTCCGCCCGTCGCGGGAACCGCCAGCGGCTCGAGGATATCCTCGAAGACCAGCACGGCGCGGGTCCACATGCGACGCACGCGGGCGGAGAGCGGGAGGGCCTGGGCAATTTGCATGCGAATGAGGACGGGCATTGCTGCCGGGGGCGCCACGGGTTCCAACTGGCCGAGATGAGCCGACAAGCTGTGATAGCTCTCGAGTTCCTCGCGGCACGCTTCGCAAGAGGCGAGATGCTCGCGCAGACGTGCATGGTCGCGCGAGTTGATCGCGCCGTCAAGGTATCCGGGTAGGTGGCGTTCTGCTTCGCGGCAATTCATCGCCCGCCTCCATGGGATCGCAATGAGCCATAGAGAATCGCGCGAGCAGCGATGGGAGCCGCGGGCGCCGGAGCCGCTGGTGTGAATGGAATAGGCGCCGGGCGGCGCGGCGGCAAATTTTGCGCCGTAAGCTGCAGGGCGGCAGCGACCGCGGGCTCTGCTCTTGGCGCGCGCAAAAGCGGGTCGAGTATTTCCTTCAGCATGCGGCGTCCGCGCAAGATGCGAGATTTCACGGTTCCAACGGAAACTTCGAGCACTTCAGCTACCTCTTCGTAAGATAGGCCTTCGAGATCTCTCAAAATGACTGCGCTGCGAAACACGGCCGGCACCTGCGCAAGTGCCCGGCGCACGGTGGCTTGCGTTTCGTCCGCGGCGTATTGCTCATAGGGCGTTGCTTCCCCGTCCTTCAATTCCAAGGCCGGGCGCTCGCCCCCTTCTTCCGCGTCAATCGAAACTTGCTGGCGCTGATGCCGCCAGAACCAGCGGCGATGATTCAGCGCCTGGCGCACCGAGATACGGTAGAGCCAGGTCTTCAGTGAACTGCCGCGGCGAAATCCGCGGATGCCGCGGAACGCGCACAGGAATACGTCCTGGGTCACGTCAGCGGCGTCGGCTGAATTCGCGAGGATGCCGTAGACCAGATTGAACACACCGGCGTGATAATACGTGACGAGCCAGTCAAAGGCTGCGTCGGATCCCGCTTGAAGCTCCGTTACCAGCTCCGCTTCATCGCGGCCCCACGATAGTGGTTGCGCCAGGTCGGACATGCCTTCTGCCGTTCTCCTCTCGGGCGTGTCCCTGATGATGATTAGACACCGCAACGCCCTAGTATGTTGCAAGCATAGCAGAAAATCCTGCGGTCGGTATGAATCGGAGGTACTAGTGGGCGCCGTCGGGGGGTCTGTTAAGGTATTTGTTTCTTGAATGTTACGAATAAATGGAAGAGGGGCAAGACGCATAGGAATGGTGGAGCCGGCGGGGTTCGAACCCGCGACCTCCTCGATGCCATCGAGGCGCGCTCCCAACTGCGCTACGGCCCCACGGACCCAAAAAACTATCTTTTACTTTTATAGCACCCGGGAGTTGCAGCGTCAAACGAATGAGACGAGAGAGGCGTTACTTCGCGGTCTTGTACCATGAATAGCCGATGGAGAAAAGGAAAGTGCCATTGTAACCAGGATTGTGATTCCCAAGGCTCGCGCTCGAGAGATGGCCGAAGGAGCCCTCGAGCTGAAGCGCGCGGCCCGGGCGCGTGAAGATATGCACGCCGAAAACGCCCTGCGGCGTGAAATTCACCCACGAGGTGTCGCCGGGCGGAATATTGCTGTGGCTGAAAACGACCCCGCCGGCCGCTGCGATATAGGGAGCGATCGTTTTGCCGCTCGTGAAATTCCATTGCCAGATCGCGGGCTTGAAGCTGCCGCCATAAACTGCGCTCCCCGGCGGAAACACGGCGTAAAGCGGCATCATATCGACGGCCCATTCGAAATTGCCGCGCGCCCATCCGGACAAATGATCATGCGTGAGGATGCGGCCCACGCGGCCTCCGGCGAAGAAAAACTGAGTGTTGTCGGACTTGCCCAGGCCCGTCCCGCCGCCCGCGAAAAGTCCGAAGTCCCATGTCCCGCGCGTGAGCGAGGATGACGGCAGATCCTGCGCACGCACCGCGGATGCGAGAAGCAGAGTCAAAACCAATCCAGCGATAATTTTCACTTGCCCCGCCTGAGCCCGCCGCGCGGGATACGCGCGAATCGAATCCGAGAGGGTAGGACAAGCGGGCGAGCGGGTCAAGAGATGTAAGTTGCGCAGAACAAATACTAAGAAACGGAGGAGGAATATCCGCGAGTTCGATTTAGAATACGCGCTCTATGCCAAAAATTACCTTTCTGGGCGCGGCGGGGACTGTCACCGGTTCGAAATATCTTGTGGAAGCGGGTGGGAAGCGCTTGCTGGTCGATTGCGGCCTCTTTGAGGGCCCGAACGAGCTCGAGCAGCGCAACTGGCAAAACCTGCCTGTCGATCCGGCGACGATCGATTGGCTGCTGCTGACGCACGCGCACATCGATCACACCGGTTACATCCCACGCATCGTGCGCATGGGATTTCGCGGCCCCATCTATGCAAATGCAGCAACGCGCGAGCTGTGCGGGCTCCTGCTGCCGGATTCCGCGCACCTCCAAGAGGAAGACGCGCGCTACATCGCCAAGAAAGGCTACAGCATGCACAAGCCGCCGCTGCCTCTCTACACCGTTGAAGAATCGCAAGCCGCGCTCAGACAATTCACAGAGATTCCGCGCGCTGCCCCATTCACGATCGGCCCGCAATTTTCCGTGCGCCCGCACGATGCGGGGCACATCCTCGGCTCGACATGGCTCGAGCTGACCATCACGGAAAACGGGAAGCAGACGCTGGTGGTTTTTTCCGGTGACCTAGGCCGCTACAACCAGCCGATCCTGAAAGATCCCGAGCCGCCCGCGCGCGCGGATTATCTCCTGTGCGAATCCACCTACGGCGACCGCGACCATCCGCCCGGCTCCGCCGCCGACGAACTGGCTGCCATCATCGGCCGCACCGCGAAACGCGGCGGCGCGGTGGTGATTCCGGCGTTCGCCGTGGACCGCACGCAGCAGATCATGTATTACCTGCGCGAACTCGAGGATCAGCAACGGATTCCCCACCTGCCCGTGTACATGGACAGTCCAATGGCCATCAACGTGACGGATTTTTACGTGCGGCACCGCGAAGATCACAAATTGGAATTCACGCGCGAAGAGCAAACAGGCGATCGCGACCCCTTGAACATGCGCGAAGTCCACATGGCACGCAGCGTCGAGGATTCAAAGAAGATCAATGATGTAGTGTCGCCCTGTGTGATTGTGTCCGCGAGCGGCATGGCCACGGGCGGGCGCGTGCTCCATCATCTGGCGCAGCGTCTGCCGGATTCGCGCAACACAATATTACTCGTGGGTTATCAAGCGGAAGGCACGCGAGGACGCGCGCTCCAGGACGGCGCAAGATTCGTGCGCCTCTTCGGCCAGCAGGTGCCTGTGCGCGCGGAGATCGCGACCATCGGCCAGCTTTCGGCTCACGCGGGCAAAAGCGAGCTGCTACGCTGGCTCTCAGGATTTCAGGCGGCGCCGAAGCAAACATTTCTGGTGCACGGCGAGCCGGTGGCGCTCAATTCCCTGCGCGATGCGGTGACAAGTCAATTCCGCTGGCCGGTGACGATCCCTGCGCACCAGCAATCATTTGATTTGAACCTGTGAAGATTAGGATTTTCGCCTTACTTCGCGACGGCGGTGTGCGCGAACGCCGGAACTTCGCTGAGATGGAAGCCGAGGACGAACATCGCGTGCGGCGCGACGCGGCCCCAGCGGGCCAGCTCCCATTTCGCGCGGAGGAAGCGAATCTCCGGGCGTTGCGACAAATCGAGAACCTGGCGCGTCTCGCCGCGATAGAAGCGCTGCGGCATCTTCAAGAGCGGCATCTTCCCAAAATCCTGGCCGTCGGCCGAGCCCCAGATGGAGAGGTCCACCGATTCCTGCTCGATTTGATCGGCGATATTCATGGAGCAAAGAAAAGTCCGCGTCTGGCTCGCGCCGATATCGTGCGGCTTTCCGTCGCCATTCTCCGTCAAGCGCGTGCCCGCGGGTATCAAATCGAGTTCCATTGCCATGCCGTCTATCTCCCGAATGAAAATCTGGCGGATTCTAGCACAGGTGCCGCAATTTTATTTCGAGCCGGAGGCTCAACTCGCATGGAGCTTCGCCAGGCGCTCGGCGGCGGCTTGAAAAGTTTTCTCCATCTTGCAAAACGTGAAGCGGAGGTGCGTGCATCCGGAAGCGGGGGCCTGATAGAAGCTCGAACCTGGAACGGCGGCGACGCCGATTTCCTTGACGAGATATTTCGCGAACGCCAGGTCGTCGGGAAAGCCGAAGGCGGAGATGTCCGTCATGATGTAGTAAGCGCCGCGCGGCTTGAAGCAGCGGAAGCCCGCGCCCGAGAGGATTCCGAGCATGCGGTCGCGGCGCGCGAGATATTCGCGCGCCAGCGTTTCATAGTAACTGGCCGGAAATCGCAGTGCGAGCGCACCGGCTTCCTGGAGCGGCGCGGCGGCGCCGACGGTGAGAAAATCGTGGACCTTACGGATGGCAGAACTCACCTCCGGCGGCGCGATGGCCCAGCCGACCCGCCAGCCGGTGACGCTGTAAGTCTTCGAGAGCGCATTGATGGTGATGGTGCGCTCGCGCATGCCGTCGAGCGTGGCCAGGGAGATATGCTCGGCGCCATCGTAGAGCATGTGCTCGTAAATTTCATCGGTGATGGCGCAGGCGTTCGAGCGGATGCAAAGGTCGCGGATGCATTCAAGCTCGGCGCGGTCAAAAACTTTTCCGGTCGGATTGTTCGGCGTGTTGAGAATGATGGCTTTCGTCGCCGGTGTGAACGCAGCGGCCAATTCCGCGGGATCGAACGTCCAATCCGGCGCGCGAAGCTTCACGAAATGAGGCGAGGCGCCGGAGAGGATGGCATCGGGGCCGTAGTTTTCGTAGAACGGTTCGAAGACGACCACTTCGTCGCCAGGATTGATGATGGCCATCATTGAGGACATCATGGCCTCCGTCGAGCCGCAGCAAACCGTGATCTCGCGCTCGGGATCGATGCTGATGCCCTGCCAGCGCTGGAATTTTTCGGCGATCGCGTCGCGGAGAGATTTCGCCCCCCATGTGATGGCGTACTGATTGATTTCCGCGGCGATGGCATCCTGCGCGGCGCGCTTGATTTCGGCAGGCGCAGGAAAATCGGGAAATCCTTGAGAGAGATTCACGGCCCCATACTGGAGCGCGAGACGCGTCATCTCGCGGATGACAGACTCGGTGAATTGCCCTGCCTTTGCGGAGACCCTCGAACTAATGTTTTCGACGCTTGGCAGGCTTGCGGGCTTCGGTGTGGGATTCATTTTGTTGCACCCCGTAGAGCTGGCGATAAATGTCCGCGTTGCGCGTGACGATTTCGACGTACTCGCGCGTTTCGGTGAACGGGATCGAGTCCACAAACTCGGCTATTTCGCGGTACGACTGTCCCGCGGTCCAAGATGTCACGCGATCTTCCCCGGCATTGTACGCGGCCAGCGCCGATTCCACATTGCCGAAGCTTTTTCGCAAGCCCGAGAAATAAATCGTGCCGAGATGCACATTATAATCGGGGTCGAATAGCTGAGCACGCGAATAGCGCACTTTCGCGCCGCTGGCCACAAGGCGCGCCGTCTTTGGAAGAAGCTGCATCAATCCCATGGCATTGGCGCCGGAGCGCGCCTCAGGCTCGAAGGCGGACTCCTGCCGGATCAAGCCCGCGGTGAGCATGGGATCGATGCCCGCGTGTGAAGACCACTGACGAATGGATTGCTCGAATGGAAGCGGGTAGGCGGCTCGCCAAACCTCCTGCGGGACGTTCGCGAAAGGCCGCGATTCCAGTTGGGGATAGAGCTGGCGGATGATCACGAAGGCGCCGCCATAATGCCCTGTGTTGGCGGCTGCCTGCGCGGCTTCAAGCAACAGGCGTGGCTCGCCGGTCGCAGCGTACGCGGCACGCAACTCGAGCTCGACCGAACCGTCGAAGGCAATGGAACGCAATGCATCTGCGCGCGCCTGGCGTTCAGCGGCGGCTTGCGGAATCGTTTCGCCAAGGACAGCCCCCGGCGGGACCGGCGGAATCGCCGCGAGCACATCGGCATCCACAATGGGCCCCGAGCCGAGCGCTGACAGCCGCACGGTAGCCAGGCTCTCAAAATAATTCTGCGGATAGCGCTGAAGCAGTTTTCCATAGTAGCTGCGCGCCAGGGCGGTGTTTCCTGCTTCCTCAGCTAAGCGCCCGAGCCAGTACACCGCATCGGGCGTAAATTGGGAGCCGGGGTAACGCAGCAGATGATCGGCGAGCAATTCGGATGCTTCCGGCTGGCGCTTGAGGACGGCGACCCAAGCGATGCGCCAGTGCGCGGCGGTTGCGTCGGGAGCCGTGGGAAAGTTTTCGGCGACGCGTTTGTAATAGCTGACGGCTCGTTCGCGGTCGAGCAGCGTCCAAAAATAATTCCCGGCGAGAAAAAGCGCGGATTCCGCCCAGTGGCTCGAAGGCGCGCGCGCCGCGGCTGCTCCCACCGCGGCAATCATCGGCGTTTCCTGGGGCGGCAGGCGATAGTATTCCGCGATGTTGAAAAGGCGCTCCGCGTCCACGTCGGGGTCGTCCGCCTTCAGCGCATTCAATTCCGCGGGCCCGGCGCCGAGCGCCACGCCGCATTCGAGGACGCGGACTTCCGCGCGCTCGCGATCGGCTCCGGTCAGTTGACCCAATAGCCGGGCGTATTCTCCGCGCGCCTCGCTCCATTCCTTGGCGTTGAAGAGCAGGGCGGCATGCGCCACCTGCTGGTCGAGCGGAATCGGCGGGAGCTTCTCGCCAAGGCTGCTGTGGAGAAATTCGAGTTTCATGCCGGATTCGCCGGCCTGGTCGCTCGTGGCGAAGCGCATGTAAACGGCCTGATAGTCGGCGGCGGCTTCGAGCTTCTGGCCGGCTTGTTCGCGAGCTTCCGCGCGGAGGAAGAGCAGGGCGGGTTTCTCTGCTGTGGAGGAATTGGCGTCAAGCGCGGCAAGCGCCTCGTCTGGCCGGTTCAACCCCAGGGCCGCGTGAGCAAGTGATTCAAGCGCCTGGTCGGTGACCACGGAATCGGGAAAATTCTTGCGCAGTTGCTTCAGCTGCGCGAGCGCGTCGGCGTTATGTCCGAGAGCGATATTCGTTTCCGCGCTCCAGTAGAGCGAGTAATCGCGGAGCAGCGGATCAGCTAGGGCGCGGTCGAGCCATTTCGCAGCCTCGGCGTAATGGCCCTTGTTGTAATCATAGGCGCCGAGCGCGAGAGCCGCGCGCATTCCCAGGACACCCGATGATTTTTGCGTCGCCAGGGCGCTGAGTTTGGCATAAGCCAGAGCGGAGTTTCTTTGCTTGAGGCCGCGAGCGTACTCTTCGAGCTGCTTTTCCGAGGGCACAGCTTTGGAGCCCGCGGCGGCCGCTGCCGTCCTCGGACGCGCCGGCGCGCCGGCGCAAATCATCAGCAACACCCCGGCGGAGCAAACAAGGCGCCCGGCGAATTGAGTCACGAACTTCTTAGTGCCGCAGCACAGGTGAGGGATAGGGATATTCTCCGAGGGCATCAGCGTCGCCCTCGGCGAGAATTTCCACCATCCAGTGGCGGAAATAATCCACGGGATGATCCGAAATCGGGCGGAAGCGGCGGTCATATTCCTTGCGGGCTTTATCAAGATCACTGCGCAACCGTTGACAGATGTCTTTTTGTTCGCGGGCCAATTTCACGTCCTTGGGCCGCAAAAGTTTGATGTCCTGCATGGCCACTTTGGCTACTCGATTGGCGCGTCGGTGCAGATCCTGAATTTCGGGCGGGAGGCTGGCCAGGTCGAATGCCTGCGCTTCTCCGGCTGCGGCTTCTTGGGCCACGACCTCGGCGACTTCCTCCTGAGCTTGCTCCTCAACGGGCGCTTGGACCGAGACTGCGGGCAACTCTTCCGCCCACTCGGACTCGGGATCCGCTTCGGCCTCTTCGACGACGGCAGCCGATCCAGCCTGCTCGCCGGAGCCGTGATGATCCCGCGGATTCAGCGCCACGGCGACGAAATTCGAGAGCACGGAAAGCCCGGCGGCGAGAGCGGAAGCAGCCGTCTGCGCTCGCAGCATGGCCGGGAGAGCGTTGCTCGGGCGGCTCGAGGAACAGGCGGCGACGAGATCGGCGTAGGCCTGATGCAACTCGTCCGCGGTGCGTTGCAGGGGCGCGAGATTATCGCGCAGGGCGCGCGAAACCGCCTCTTCCAACGCCCGTTCCAGTGATTGCGGCTTCTGTCGCTCTTTCAAATGTTTCTCTGCCACTTTGCGATTATGGAAACCGAGGCGAGGGGTGTCAACTGGCATTCCGCGCAAGCGTTCCTGACCATGCAGCGAGCTGCCGCTAGGCAGAATAGTAGTTGCGCGCGAACCCGGCGGCTATTTTTGGCTCAGAAGGTACAGGTTAAATTGCCCAACGGGTTGAGCGTAAACGAGGGTGGAAAGGTCCCGTGAGAATTCGTAAGTATTCGGCGAATAGATCAGGCTGAAAGCGATGGGAACCTTCAGGCCGACCTGAGCGGTGCCGTAATTCTTGCCGTCGCGCCAGCTCTGGCGGTAAATGGTCACCTCTCCCTGAGCAGGCGTGGCGTACAAAAATGATTTCCCATCCCGCGCGAACACCGCATTGAACGTCACCGACCCGAGCATCACCGGGGTGCATTTCTTGTCGGCCAGCGAGATCTCGTAGACACCCGCTCTATCACCGCGGGAGAGCACTCCCAGTAGGTACTTCCCGTCCGGCGACGCATCGGTGACAACCGCGCATGCCGTCGGAAACGGCTCGATTTCTGTACCCTCGAGCGGCGTCTTCCAGATGGTCAATTTCGAGGGAGCCATGCTAAAGCCCGTCGCGATAATTGATTTCGCGTCCGCGCTCCAAACAGCGCTGAGAAGGAAGCTCGCGGGCAACGGAACCTGGCGAAGTCCGGCGCCGTCCGATTTAGCAATGTAAATTTTCGCCTCTGTCTGAGAGTTCTCGATGAACGAGAGCTGCGTGCCGTCTTGCGACCATGTGCCCGATGTCAAACTGCCCGACGAAGCCAATTTCACTTTGTTGCTCCCGTCAATCCCCGAAACCCAAAGTTCGTTGTGGCCTTTCTCGGGCACGGTGATGTACATGACGCGCGACGCGTCCGGCGAAATCACTGGGTGAGTCACATCCTCGGACACGATGTCCGAGGACTCGCTCGAATGAACGCGGTAAACAGTCAGGAGGCCCGAAGCCTTCCCATTGATGTAATAAATGCCTTTGCCTCCGGGATCGGGCATGGGAAAAGCGTCGGGGCCTGCGCCGGTGGAAACTTGCGTCATGGCGTGATCTTCCAGGCCGTATTCCCAAAGGTTCGTGAGACCGTTAACGGTTCGGCTGAAGATCAATTTTTTCCCGGGCTCCGCCCAGACGACATCCGAATTGGAGGACAGCTCGCCCAGCTCGGCCGCCGAGTGCGAAGCCAAATTCACTTTGTACATCAAGGCTTTTTCCAGCGAAAAGCTCGGCGTTGAAGTGAGCACCAGCAGGTCGGTGCCGCCGGGATAGGGCAGGATCGAAGACGGCGTCACGCCCGCGCTCTCGAAATTGTAGATTTGTTCTTCGCCCAGTCCCGATTTATCCGCGCGGAATATGGCCCGGCTTCCCCCTTTCGAGTAGTAGAGGTAGTTGCCGTCAGACGAGGGAACCAGGACGAGTCCCGTGACGAGGCGCGCCGGCGTTCCCCCAAGTGTCGCCGCGCTCCATACTTCGAAATGGCCGAGGGACCGCCGGAAGTAGATATGGCTTCCATCCGCCGAAAAACTTTCCACGCGCTTATCGCCTTCGTCGTTCGTGAGCTGCACCGGATCGCCGCCCGAGGAAAGCATCAGGAATACCTGGTAAGCGCCGTTCGCCGGTGAGGTGAATGCAAAGGTGTGGCCGTCGGGCGATACCGCGGCTCCGTTCATCGGTTTGTTCCAGTGGCTGATTTGCGCCACCTTTGCCGGGCCGGCGGGCTTGGGTACGGGCCTGGGCCAAAAGTGGTAAGCAGCAAAAGCAACCAAGGCGACCAGCGCGCCGATGAGACCTATCACAAGAAATTTGTTTGTTGCATGTGCGGGCGGGGGCTGCTCAATCACCGTCCCGGGTGCAGGAGCTACCGGATATTGGCCCGAAGCTACCGGATATTGAGACGAAACGGGCGTCTGGAATGCTGGATTAGATTGCACGGGATATTGAGCACTCGACCCGGCCTGACCCGACTGCTGGTAAACAGGCATGCCCGGAGCCGACGGCTGCATCGGCGGAGCGCCCGGAGCCGCGGACGGATATCCCGGCGCGGATGGAGATGAGTATTGATAAGGGGGGACGGCCTGGCCGGGGGCCAGCGGAACCGGCGTGCTTTGGTCCCGGGCCGGAACCGAGCCGGAAAGTCGTGTGGTGTCCGCATCGCGTCGCAGCCGCTTCAGGTCCGCGCGCATTTCCGACGCGGATTGGTAGCGCAGGTCGCGATCTTTCTCGAGCGCTTTGTGGATCACCTCCTCGAGCTTCGCCGGAAGATCCGGATTCAGCCGCACCGGTGGCACCGGCGCGCGATTCAGGATCGCATCCGTGATGATCCCCGAAGTGTCGCCGCGAAATGGCTGAGCGCCGGTGGCCATCTCATACAGCACGACGCCAAACGAAAAAAGATCCGTGCGCGGGTCGAGTTCCTTTCCGCGCACCTGCTCCGGCGACATGTAAGTCACCGTCCCCACGGCTGTCCCGGGCAGTGTGAGGTTATGCGCCTGCATGGCTGGAGAATCAGCTGAGAGCGTCGCGTCGGCGGTCGTGTCCATCCCCCCTTTCGCGTTGATTTGCTTGGCGAGCCCGAAATCGAGAATTTTGGCGTGGCCGCGCTGCGTAACGAAAATATTAGCCGGCTTGATATCGCGGTGGATGATTCCTTTCGAGTGCGCGGCATCGAGCGCATCCGCAATTTCGATGCTGAGGTCCAGGAGCGACTCGATGTCCATCGGGCGCCCGCCAATCCGATGCTTCAGCGTCTGGCCTTCGAGCTGTTCCATCACGATGAAGGCCTGCCCCTTGTCTTCCCCAATGTCATAGATGGTGCAGATATTCGGGTGGTTCAGAGCCGAGGCGGACTGCGCCTCGCGCTGAAATCGTTCGAGCGACATGTGGTCCGCGGCCAGCTCTTCGGGAAGAAACTTCAGCGCCACGAAGCGGTGGAGATTGGTGTCCTCCGCCTTATAGACGACGCCCATCCCCCCGCCCCCGAGTTTCTCGACCACTCGATAGCGGGACACCATGCGGCCGATAATAGGCTGGGTTTCAGGCATGCGGCGCGATGTTAATTGGCAGTACCCGCCAAGTCAATGAGGGAGAAAGGGCCCGTTTAGCCGCGGCAACCCGTCGCTTTTGCGGCCCTTCCCGCATGGTGGTATTCTAATGTTACCAACGGGGGCGAAACGGTTTCGACGGAAGCTGTCGCGGCCCGAAGGCATGCCGGGCGCCACCTGCCCGTTATCGGGTGGAACAGTACAACTGGCAACTCACAGTTGGCACTCGCTGCCTAAACAAACTTAGGTAGCGCGTCTCCTCAAGCGTCGCCTGCGCGGTTGAGATGAGGCGTCACACAGTAGGCTGGCCGTTGCGTTTCGGTCCGTAACGTAGCGGCGAGATTATCGGACTAGCCGGGGGCGCGTCTTGCCCGCTCTGAGCTCCTCCGGTGAAACAATCGGAACGGGACAAGCATGTAGTCTTCGGGTGGCAAGGCTTTTCGGACGGGGGTTCAACTCCCCCCGCCTCCATTCGTCTTCGCCGGAATTCGGCTACGGCGAACTTGTTCTGCTGCGAGAACAAGCATGGAGAAGGATCTACGCGCCGCGGCACTGAGGCGAAGGCGAATGTCCGCCGTAGCTTTGTTATTACAGGCAACCGGCGTCAGTCGTCTGCGCCGTTCAGAGGATTTGACAGCTGCTAATAAACCTCGCGAAGGCGGGCCGCTGTCTACTGCCCCAACTGTCGGAAGGAGAGAAAGCAGATGTACTACGTCTATATCCTCCGAAGCGTGGGCGACCCCAACCAAACCTACGTTGGTTCGACGCACGACCTCCGCGCGCGCCTCGCTCACCAGAATTCAGGAAAATCCATCCATACAAACAAATTCAAGCCGTGGAAAATCTCAGTTTATGTGGCGTTTCAAGAGAAGAAACTCTCGCAAAGGTTTGAGAATTATCTCAAGAGCGGTTCTGGCAGAGTCTTTTCCGCGCGCCATCCATTAGGCACAGCTCCCACACGCTAGCTCCGAGATCAACAGCCTGGTTCTCTTCGAAGCCCGCTCTGCGGTCGCTTTGCCGCCAGCGGAACCTTCTCAACCGACAACCGGGAACGAGACACCTCCGCTAATTCTCGAAAAGAACGAAGGTGAGCGGAGAGTTGTCATGCCGTGGCCCGGACACCCTGCCCCGCGTGTGACTTCCGCCTAGAACCCGGCCTGACTTTTTCGCTTTCAATTCTCCAGGCTGGCGACTCGAAGCCGGCAATCGATTCCGGGCAGACCCCCTCACCCCTGCGCATTTGCCGCAACTTGTTTAAGCGCATGTATTTACTTGACATTCAGCCCCGGCACGAGTATCTAGGCAGCAATTCTGCTTGCTTTGCGGGGGGTTCTTTGTGATTTCAAAAGCGAGCACGGGTCCCGCGCTTGACAAATCCTTTCTCGGAGGTTCGGTCAATGAAGAAAGTGAGCTACTTATTTCTGGCGACGGCCATTGCTGTGTGCTTGGCGATTCCTGCCTTTGCTCAACAGCAGGCTGATCACCAGGCAACACCACCGCTCATTCAACTGCTTCAATCCAAGGGTATCCTGACCGCGGATGAAGCTAGGCAGCTCAGCGAAGCATCCTCGGCTGACGAAGCGAATGAGCGGCTGGCCCGTTTACTCGTACAAAAGGGGTTGATTAGTCCGGAAGACTATAGCCACACGGTTGCGACGGAGGAGCCCGCAAGCGATACAAGCGCCAGCGGCGGCCACTTCCTCAACGCAATCATTCACATTCCAACGAAAACCTCTGACCCGGTGCCAGCTAGCTCGGATCCCTTTACATACGGTCCGACGTCGGAGGGCGGAGTGATTCCGGCGATCTCTCCTGTTCGGGCCTTGCCAATTGACGTCCCGAAACAGGGCGGCTTGATTCCGGATCTTAAGCTCGGTAGCGGAGCCAGTATGAAGCTCTACGGCTTCTTCAAGGCCTCCGCGGTTGAGCAAACAGCATCGAGCGGCGGCGCCCAGAACGGTGGTGGTCAGGACTTCCCGTTGCCGCAACTGCTGGGCGACACCGGCCCCAACAGCAATCCTTATTTCCTGATCAAGGACCGCAGCTTCCGGATCGGGAGCCAGTTCGAATGGGTTCCGAAGAATTCCGATCTCGTGGTTACTGGGAGGCTCGAGGTAGACTTCGAAGGCGATTACACGACGGTGAACAATCGGAGCATTAGCTCGGCGCGTTCCAGCCAGATTTCACTCCGGCTCGCCTACGTGCGGCTCGATACACACTGGGGCGAAATGCCAGTCTTCGCGGAATTTGGCCAGGATTGGACCTTGTTGGGTTCGTCAACCCTGCCGAATATTTACGAGACCACTGGGCTCATGGCGGGATACGGCGCGCTCTATGAGCGTGCCCCACAGTTCAAAATCGGCGCGCAAATCATCCACTCGGGCGACTTCAAGGTTCAGCCCGAATTTGCCATTGTGATGCCGATATCCAGCGACGCAAACCTGACCGAGCTTCAGAGGACAGGCTTGGGTGATGAGGCCGGACCGGACAGCAACGAGCCCGCCGTCGAAGGCCGCGTTGTATTCCAGTTCCCGCTCTCTCATAGCTGGAAGGCCGTGCCGCCCGCGCAAATCATCTTCAGCGGGCACCACGCTACCATCAATGAAATCGTCACGCACGGAGCTTCAGCCGCCACGCCGGCTTTGAACCTCACGACTCTGGGAGGGAGCGGTGGTCTTTCGACCGCGGTGATCTCAGGTGCCGCTTGCGCCAATGAAGGCGACTCGCTCGCAACTTGCTTCCCGCACGGTGTCCAGGTGAGCTATCCCCAAAACATCTGGTCGGCTGAAATTCAACTCCCCACGCCATGGGTAACCATTGACGGGCAATATCACAACGGCAATGACATGCGATTCTTCTTCGCGGGCCTGCTCAATACCGCCTTCGCAACGCCGGGAGCAGGACTTGTTGAGGCCGGATCAGCCACCAGCTTCAGCGGTCAGTCAATCCTCTTCGGCTGCCCGAGTGGCGCGGCTATGGATGAAACATGCGCCGGCCCAATTACTGTGGGCGCGCTCCATCCCATCCGAGGACAAGGCGGATTTGCCGAGGCTAGCTTTCCGCTCTCGCGAATCTTCCACGCCGATCCGGAAGGCAAGAACGCCGGATGGGCATTCCACGTGCTCTACGGCACGGATCGCGCCAAAGCCGAGGACGCACGCCACGGAAACGGCTTGACCCGGACCGACTACGAGACAGGAAACCTCTCCTACAAGATCAACAAGTGGGTGTCGTTCATCAACGAAGTCACTTATATGGATACGCAAGCGGCGACGGATGCTCAGGACACCTCTGAGCCTAAGCTCTTTCGCGGGCAACCCGCCACGAAAGCGCATGCCATACGCGAGGAGTTCGGAACCGTCGTCACGTTCTAGGAAAACCGGACTATAACCGCGGCTCCTGCGGGGCCGCCCAATTGGGCGGCTCCGCAGAAGACTGCAAAAACGAAATTCAGAGCACCCTACCAGGAAGGCGCCGAAGAAGCCGGCACGCGAACGGCGAACCATAAAACTAGGAGGGTAAGATCATGGCGGCTGACGCACAAGCGGGAACGGACGAAGTATCGATCAGTCGGTGGTGGCGCGTTGTGGGTGGAATGAGTACGAATCTTGCGCTCGGCTCTCTCTACGCCTGGAGCGTCTTCGTGGCTCCGCTCGAGAAAGAGTTCGGGTGGAAACGCGCGGATACTTCTCAGGTGTTCACCTGGGCAGTGGTTGTGTTTGCCATTTCGTTCATCTTTGCCGGGCGGCTACAGGACAAGCTCGGGCCTTTCTGGATCTCTATCACCGGAGGGTTGCTGGTCAGTCTGGGGTTCTTCCTGTGCGCCTCCACATCCAGCCTGACCTACCTCATTGTTTGTTTCGGCCTGCTCGGCGGGATCGGTAACGGCTTTGGTTACGCCACGCCGATTCCAGTGATGGCTAAATGGTTCCCCGATAAGCGGGGATTGGCGGTCGGCCTCGCCGTGGCGGGTTACGGTGGGGGTTCCGCCATCTTCGGACCCTTGGCCAACCTCAAACTGATCCCCGCCTACGGCTGGCGGACCACCTTCGAGATCCTCGGGGCCATTTTCTTCATCATGACGATGTTCGGCGCTTTCCTGCTGAAGAATCCACCTGTAGGCTACAAGCCTGCCGGATGGTCCCCGGCGCCGGCCTCCAAGGTCGCGGCAACCACATATGAATTCAAACCGGGCGAGGTTGTGGCCACGCCGACTTTTTACTTCATGTGGATCGCCTACGCCCTGGGCACCTCAGCGGGCCTGATGGTGATCAGCCAACTCGTTCCTTTTGCGAAGAGTCAGGGGGTCTCGAGTGCCGCTCTGGCCACCATGGGTCTCGTTGTCGGGGCCTTAGCCAACGCCAGCGGCCGCATCCTTTCGGGCTGGCTATCGGACGCGCTCGGTCGCCTCAATGTTTTACGATTGATGATCGCTATCTCGGCCGTAGCGATGCCGATCCTCTTTCACGTGGGTGCTAACGTCGCGCTCCTGTATTTCATGGTGTTCGTGGTCTACTGGTGCTATGGGACCCAACTCTCTGTGAATGCTTCTACGACCTCCGATTTCTGGGGGACGAAGAACGCAGGTATCAACTACGGTTTGCTCTTCACGGCCTGGGGCGTGGCCGGGATCGTTGGACCAAGGATTGGCGGCGTCCTATTTGACAAGTACAAAAACTACCAGTATGCCTTCTACACTGCGGCCGTCCTGGCGGTGATCGCGCTGCTTTGCGAGTTGACAGCGAAGCGGCCGCGCGTTCCGGGTCAGGCGAGTGCGTGAACGTTCCGGTCCGGAACTCTGTCCGGCGGAACGAACAAAGCGAATACCAACGACCTCGGCACGGGCTGAGACTCGTTGCGAGTCTCTCCGCAGAGACGTAGAATAGCGCCGAATTAACAAATCAAAGGAGATCATCACAATGGCTACCCCTCAAGAGCCGGGACGCGGAACTGAAGCGAGCGAAGCGCACATTGCGGTTCACTGGAAGGAAGAGGAACTTTACCAACCGTCGAACAAGTTCATAGAACAAGCCAACCTGAAAGACCCAAGAGTAATGGAACGCTTCAGCGAGAAGAATTTTCCGAAGTGCTTCGAAGAGTACGCCGACATGCTGACCTGGGATCAGAAATGGCATACGGTTCTCGATACCAACGACCCTCCTTTTTGGAAATGGTTCGTAGGCGGGAAACTGAACGTATCCTACAACTGCGTGGACCGCAATCTCGCGAAGTACAAGAACAAGGCGGCAATCATTTTTGTGCCCGAATTGGAAAACGAAGAGCCGGTCGTCCTCACCTACCAGGAACTCTACAAGCGCGTGAACGAGACGGCAGCGATGCTGCGCGATTTCGCCGGACTGAAGGCCGGCGATCGCGTCACGGTTCATATGCCCATGATTGCTGAATTGCCGATCACCATGCTGGCCTGCGCGCGGCTGGGTGTGATCCATTCAGTCGTTTTCGGCGGATTCAGCGGAGAGGCGTGCGGGCAGCGCGCGGCAGACTCGAAAAGCCATGTCTTGATCTATGCGGACAGTTATTACCGCAGCGGGAAACTGATGGACCATAAATCCGCAGCGGACATCGCGGTTGAAGCTGCAAAGCGAGAAGGCCAAGAAATCGAGAAAGTGCTCGTGTGGCGGCGCCACCCAGGCAAGTATGGTTCCGCATATTCAATGATTAAGGGGCGGGACTACTTCATAGATGAAGCCCTAAAGGATTTTCGCGGCAAGACGGTTGAGCCTATTTCGATGGATGCGGAAGCTCCGCTTTTCCTGATGTACACCAGCGGGTCCACGGGAAAGCCGAAGGGCTGCCAGCACCGCACCGGCGGTTACTTGGCCTATGTCACCGGCACTTCTAAATACATCCAGGATATCCATCCGGAAGATGTGTATTGGTGCATGGCGGACATTGGATGGATCACCGGACACTCCTATATCGTCTATGGGCCGCTCGCGCTGGCAGCTACGAGCGTCATTTACGAGGGCGTTCCCGTTTACCCGGACGCCGGGCGTGTCTGGAGGATCGCCGAGCGCCTGGGCGTTAATATTTTTCATACTTCGCCGACCGCGATTCGAATGTTGAGAAAAGCCGGACCCGAAGAGCCGAAAAAGTACAACTACCATTTCAAGCACATGACCACGGTAGGCGAGCCGATCGAGCCGGATGTCTGGCGTTGGTATTACAACACCGTTGGAAAACGCGAAGCGGTGATTGTAGACACTTGGTGGCAGACGGAGAACGGCGGTTTCCTGTGCAGCACAAAGCCCGCGCTCGATCCGATGAAGCCGGGGAGCGCCGGGCCGGGCGTACCGGGAATTTACCCGGTTATCTACGATGAAAACGCAAAGGAATTGCCGGCCGGCTCCGTAAAAGCCGGGAACATCTGCATCCGGAATCCGTGGCCGGGAATCATGCAAACGATTTGGGGGGATCGCGAGCGCTTCGTCAAGCAGTACTTCAGAAAGTACAACAAGAATTCGAACAGCAAGGACTGGCACGACTGGCCGTATTTTGCAGGCGACGGCGCGCTGCTCGCCGAGGACGGATACTTCCGGATTCTCGGGCGCGTGGACGACGTCATCAACGTGGCGGGGCATCGCCTAGGCACGAAGGAACTTGAATCCGCCTGCCTGACGATTGATGAGGTTGTGGAAGCCGCGGTCGTGCCCGTCGTAGACGAAATCAAGGGGCGCATGCCGGAAATTTACATCGCCCTCAAGCCGGGCGTCACCACCTCTCACGAGGAGATGACGCAAAAGGTGACGCTCACGATCGAAACGATGATCGGCAAAATCGCCCGGCCTAAGGCGGTCCACATTGTTCCCGACATGCCCAAGACGCGCTCCGGAAAAATCATGCGCCGAGTGCTGGCGGCGATTTCCAACACTCTCGATGTGGGCGACATCACCACGCTTGCAAATTCAGACGTCGTCGAGCAAATCCGCGTGCAGGTGCAGGGTAAGGAAAAGCTGACGAAGAAGGAAGGGCCCGAGGACATCAAGCGCTTTGGGTCCGTCGAGTAAGGCGAACCGAAAAAATCTGCGCATTGAGTTCGAAGGAGGAAAACCGCCATGGCAAAGAAGCGGAGCATGGGAATTTCTCGCCGAGAATTTGTCAAGTTCGCAGGCACCACGGCGCTGGCCGCAGGATTGGGCCCGGCGTTCCTCTTCCCCGAAAGGGCCCTGGCTCAGCAGAAAACGCTCAAAATCCTTCAGTGGAGCCACTTTGTTCCGGCGTTCGACACCTGGTTCAATGGATCCTTCACAAAAGAATGGGGACAGAAAAACAACACCAACGTTGTCGTTGACAATATCAACCTTGTGGACCTCGCCACCCGCGCTGCCTCGGAAGTCTCGGCCAAGAAGGGCCATGACCTTTTCATGTTCCTCTCGCCGCCTGCCGCCTACGAGAATGTCACCATCGACATGTCTCCCGTCTACCAGGAAGTCGAAAAAAAACACGGCAAGAAAATCGAACTGGCCCACAAGTCCACCTACAACCCGAAAACAAAAAGGTATTTCGCTTTTTCCGACGCCTACACTCCCGATCCCGGCAATTGGCACAAGGATTGGTGGGCCGAGGCCGGCTATCCCAACGGGCCGGATACCTACGACGATCTCCGCGCCGGCGCAAAAAAAATCCGCGATTCGAGCGGCCATCCCTGCGGCATTGGCCTCGGCCAGGAGCTCGACACCAGCATGGCCATGCGCGCCATTCTCTGGTCCTTTGGCGGCGCCGAGCAGGATGAGGCCGGCAACGTCACCATCAATTCCAAGAACACACTCGAAGCCCTCAAATACATGCGCGCTCTTTTCCAGGAGTCCGAGACTCCCGAAGTTTTCACCTGGACTCCGCCCTCGAACAATCAGGCCATGCTCGCCGGCCGCGTTTCCTTCGTCATGAACGCCATCTCCATCACCCGGCAATCCGAGCGCGAGCACCTGCCCATCGACAGCAAAATCATGATCAGCCCGGCGCTCAAGGGTCCGGTGCGCCGCATCGCCGCCGAGCACGTTATGAATTGCTACGTCATCTGGGATTTCGCCGAAAACAAGGAAGGCGCGCAGCAATTCCTGGTCGACTACATGGACCATTTCCATGAAGGCTTCGAGGCCGGCCAATTTTACAACTTCCCTTGCTTCCCCAGCCTCGTGCCCGACCTGAAAAAGGAAATCTCAAACGACTCCCGGGCGAACCCCACGGACAAGTACAAGGTTCTCGGCAACGTCCTCGACTGGGCCACCAACGTCGGCTACCCGGGCTATGCCACCGCCGCCATTGACGAGGCCTTCAAGACCTGGGTGATTCCCACCATGTTCGCAAAAGTCGCGCGCGGCGACGAATCGCCCGAAGACGCCCTCAAGGCCGCCGAAGCCGAGTACAAGCGCATCTTCGCGCGCTGGAAATAGCGGGGCAGCCGAAAATTCCATGGGGGCTCGATGGCCGTCGTTGAAATCAGGAATCTGACCAAGGTTTTTAAGGCAGGCACTCCGGGCGCAGTCAACAACATTAATCTCGAAACGAAGGAGGGCGAGTTCCTCGTCCTCCTCGGCCCCTCCGGTTCCGGAAAAACCACGCTGCTGCGAATGATCGCCGGCCTCGAAACGCCCACCTCCGGCGAAATCCGCATCGGCGGCGGCGTTGTCAATAATCTCACGCCACGCGAGCGCGGCATTGCCATGGTCTTCCAGAGCTACGCTCTCTATCCGCATCTGAGCGTTCGTGAAAACATCGTCTTTCCTCTGAAAGCCCAGAAAGTCCCCAAAGCACAGCACCAGCAGAAAGTGGACTGGGCCGCCGGCTTGCTCGGAATCGAAAAATTGCTCGACCGCAAGCCACGGCAGCTTTCCGGCGGTGAACGCCAGCGCGTGGCGCTCGCGCGCGCCATCGTCCGCGAACCTCGCGTCTTCCTGCTCGACGAGCCCCTCTCGAACCTCGACGCCAAGCTTCGCGCTTCCGCGCGCGAGGAGCTCGAGCAGTTTCACAGTCGCATCCGGACAACCACCATTTACGTGACGCACGACCAGGTGGAAGCCATGGCCATGGGCGATCGCATCGTCGTTCTCCATCAGGGCGAAGTTCGCCAGATCGGCTCACCTAAAGAAGTGTATGACGACCCCGCCGACACTTTTGTCGCTACCTTCCTCGGCGCGCCGCCCATGAATTTGCTCGAATTTTCCGACGTCATCGTTGGCTTCCGTCCGGAGAGCTTCTTGCCAATCGATTTGCTCGGCGCTTCCGGAACGGCGAAGTTTCGTTACAAAGTGAATTACGTCGAATACCTCGGCGCGGAGCGCTTGCTCTATGGCGCGATCGAGGGCGGCCGATTCGAGTCCAAGGAAATTGTTTCGCGTCTGTCCTGGACGATGACCGCCACCTACGACCCCGGCTCCGTGCACGAGTTCGCCGTCACCGAATCCGACCTGAGGTTTTTCGACCGCCACTCTCAAAAGCGCACCCACCCGAGGCCCTTTCCGTGGCAGTAGACGACCGCAAAGTCGGCGTCTTCATGTTTCTCCCCGCGGTCGCTTACATCGTGCTCTTAATCGGCGCGCCGCTGGTTCTCGCCGTCCTCTACGCCTTCAGCGACGCGCGCATTGGAAGCGTGGGCTTCCATTTTGTGGGCCTGGAGAATTTCCGCAGCATCCTCCAAAGCCCCAGCTTTCGGGCCGCCCTGCGCAACTCCGTGGTCTTCACGGTTTCGTCGCAGATTATCGTCATCGTGGCCTCGAGCATTCTTTCGATTGTCCTCGAGGCGCCCTTTCGCGGCCGCAAATTCGTGCGCTTTCTGATCCTGCTTCCGTGGGTCGCGCCGATTTCTCTCGGGGCCATCGGATGGAAATGGATTCTGGACTCCATCTATAGCGTCATCACCTGGGTGCTGGTCTGGGCCCATATCTTCAAGCCTTATAGCGCGCCCATGTGGCTCGGCGAGCCGGGTTTGGCGATGGCTTCCGTGGTGCTCGTCCATTCCTGGCGGCTGATTCCATTCTCAACGGTGATCCTTTTGGCCGGGCGCACTTCCATCCCCAAGGAAGTCCCCGAAGCTGCTTCCATTGACGGCGCCGGCTTCTGGCGCACCGAGTTTCTGATCAACGTTCCCATGATGGCCCCCATCATCAGCGTGGCCGTGCTCTTCGGAACGATCTTCACGTTCACGGATATGATCGTCGTATACATTCTCACGGCCGGTGGGCCCTTCGACTCCACGCAAGTCCTTCCCTCGCTCGCTTTCGCCACAGGAATCCAGGGCAGCGACTTGGCTGCCGGCGCCGCCATCTCTCTCTTTCTCGTTCCCGTGCTGATTGTGATCGCCTATTTCATGCTCCGCGTGGCGTATCGGGCGGAGGTGGCGTGATGCCGGGCGGAAATCTGCCGAAATTCGGTGTCAGCGCGCTGAAATACGCAGTGCTCGCGATCTTTGCCGTGTTGCTCGCGTTTCCCTTCTACTGGATGCTGATTGCCACCTTCAAGCAGAATATCGACCTGTACAACACCGATAACAATCCCTTCATTTTCAATCTCCCCCCCACTCTCGACCACCTGAAGCTCCTCTTCCTCGAAACCCGCTACGTCCGCTGGCTCGGCAATACCGCCCTTGTCGGAGTGATCGTCGTGTTCATCACGCTGGCGCTTTCCCTTCCCGCGGCGTACGCGCTCGCGCGGCTCACCGGACAGTGGGGGCAGCGCATGGGCATCGGCATTTTTCTCACGTACCTCATTCCCCCGACCCTCTTGTTCATTCCTCTCTCCCGCATCGTAGCCGTCCTGGGGTTGCAGGATACGATCTGGTCGCTCGTGCTGGTCTATCCCAGTTTCACCATCCCATTTTCCGTCTGGCTGCTGATGGGATTTTTCAAATCCATCCCCAGAGAGCTCGAAGATGCGGCGATGGTGGACGGCCTGACGCGCTTCGGCGCCTTTTTCCGCCTCGTCGTGCCCATCTCCACTTCCGGCATCCTCACCGTGGTCATCTTCACGTTCACGCTCGTCACGCAGGAATTCGTCTACGCTCTCACCTTCATTTCACCCGAATCACAGCAAATGGTCGGCGTCGGCATCCCCATTTTTTTGGTTCGCGGCGACGTCTACTTCTGGGGCTCGCTCATGGCCGCCTGTCTGATCACCAGCCTGCCGATCGCCCTCCTCTACAATATTTTCCTCGATCGCTTCATCGCCGGCTTCACCGTCGGCGCCATCAAGTAGTCGCGTTGACCCACATTTGCGGGTGCAGGGCCGGGCTTTGCCCCCCGTGATTCGCGCTCTAACGCTAACTCTCCCTGCAATTGCCCGCTTTTGAAAAGCGCTCTTGCGTGCCCCGAACCGCTGGGCTTATTATCAGCCCGCACCGGGTACTGCGCGGCCCTGCATCTCTCGAAGAGAACGCGTCCCCCTTCCAGATTGCTAGCCCGACCGGGGAGCGGACATGTCCGAGGCAGCCAGCGCTCTTTCTTCTGGAGAGCGCGTCGCCAACTATCAAATTCTGGGAATGCTGGGCGCTGGCGGCATGGGTGTGGTTTATAAGGCCCTCGATTTAAAGCTCCAGCGCACCGTCGCGCTCAAATTTCTTCCTCCCGATCTCAACGCCAGCGAAAAAGACAAGGAACGCTTCCTAAAGGAAGCGCGCACCGCCTCCTCGCTCGATCACGCCCACATCGGCGTAATCCACGGAATCGAGGAAACGCCCGACGGCCGCTCCTTCATCGTGATGGCCTACTACGAGGGCGAAACGCTCGCGCAGAAAATCCGCCGCGGCCCTCTCCCCTTCCGCGATGCCGTGGATACGGCCATCCAAATCGCGCAGGGCCTAGCCGAGGCCCACGCGCATAACATCGTCCACCGCGACATCAAGCCCTCCAACATCATGATCACCGGCCAGGGCGTCGCGAAAATTGTCGACTTCGGCCTGGCTCGCGCCTTCACCACTCCCAGCATGACGCAGACCGGCGGCACCACCGGCACCGTCGGCTATATGTCGCCAGAGCAAACGCTCGGCTCGGCCGTCGATCAGCGCACGGACATCTGGGCGCTCGGCGTGATTCTTGCCGAAATGCTCACCGGCCAAAATCCATTCCGCCGCGACGCCGTGCCCTCGATCATCGTCGCCATCCTCAACGAACCTCCCCGCCCAATGGACGGCGTCCCGCTCGATTTGCAACAAATCGTCTATCGCGCTCTCTCAAAGGATCTCGCCAACCGCTACCAGTCGTGCGCCGAAGTCCTCGCGGACTTGCGGCGCGTCCGCGCACAACTCCCGGAGCCCTCGGCAGCAGCCGACCCCTCCGCCCCCACGCGCTCCCTGCGCCCCGCCGACTTCCAAAAATACGTCGAGCACGCCTCCAACTCGGCGTGGATGCAGGCTCCCAAACCTCGCCGCACTCTCCATTGGCTGATCCTTGGCATTGCAGCCGCCTTGATCGTCATCGCAGGCCTTTCGTTTGTCCCCTCGGTGCGCGAACGATTCGCCGGCAGCATCGCCGCCAGCAGCCAGAAGCACATCGCCGTCCTTCCCTTCGACAACATCGGTGACAATCCGGCCAACGAGCCCCTCGCCGAGGGCCTCATGGACAGCCTCGCCGGCAAATTATCCAACCTCGACGTCGGACAGCAATCCCTTTGGGTCGTCCCTGCGAGCGAAGTCCGCCGCCGAAAAATTTTCGACCCCGAAGGCGCCCTGCGCGATCTCGGCGCCACGCTCGCCGTCAAAGGAAGCATCCAGCGCGAAGGCCAGCAAGTCCATCTCACCGTCAATCTGATCGACACAAAAAACATGCGCCAGATCGGCTCCGTCTCAGTCGAAGATCAGGCCGGCGACCTGGCCACGCTCCAGGACGAGGCCGTCTCGAAGCTTGCCCGCCTCATGCACATCGCCGTCACCGCCGACATGCTCCGCAACACCGGCGGCGCCGTCACCCCCGCCGCCTACGAGGACTACCTGAAAGCCCTCGGCTATATGCAGCGTTACGACAAGCCCGGCAATCTCGACTCCGCCATCGATGCCCTGCAATCCGCCGTGAAAACCGACCCCCGCTTCGCCGTCGCCTACGCCCAGCTCGGCGAAGCCTTCCGCCTCAAATATCAGCTCGACCGGAATCCGAAGTGGGTGGACGAAGCCCTCGCCAACGCACAGAAGGCAGCTCAACTCAACGATGCCCTCCCCGTCGTTTATTTCACCCTGGCACGCATCCATGACAACACCGGCAAATACGATCTCGCTCTCCAGGAATTCCAACACGCTCTCCAACTCAACCCGCGCGACCCGGATGCTCTTTCCGGAATCGCCCGCGCCTATGAGCGTGCTGGACGGCTGCAAGATGCCGAAGCCAATTACAAAAGTGCCGCAGCCCTCCGCCCTGATTACTGGTCTGGATACAACAACCTCGGCTTCTTCTACTACCGCCAACGTCGTTACGCCGACGCGCTCGCGCAATTCCAGCGCGTCATCGCACTCACCCCCGACAACGCCACGGCGTACAGCAATCTTGCGACCGTGGAATCTGACCTCGGAAGGAATTCGGAGAGCGAAGCGGCATTGAAAAAGTCCATCGAGATTGCTCCCAGTTACGCTGCCTATTCGAATCTGGGCGCCGTCTATTATTCCGAGAAGCGCTACGCCGATGCGGCCGCCGCTACAGAGAAGGCCCTCGCTCTAAATAGCGATGACTACCGCGTTTGGCTCAATTTGGAAAATTCGTACGCATGGTTAGGCGACAGCGCCAAAGCAAATACGTCTGCTGACCGTGCGCTCGAATTGCTCGAGGGGCAACTCAAGGTTCGCCCGCGGGACGCCCGAGTGAATTCGGCTTTGGCGGTTCTCTACGCTCGCAAGAAAATGCGGGACAAGTCCTTGACGCGCATTCAGACTGCTCTGGCGCTCTCAGCAGATGAACCATGGGTTCTGATGGACGCCGCCGAGGCCTACGAAGAGTTGGGTGACAGACACCAGGCGATTCACTATGCCGAGGAAGGGTTGAAGCGCGGATACGACCCGGATGACTTGAAAAATATCCCTGGCCTTCAGCCGGTCCTGAAAGATCCGAATTTCCATTTACCCCCGGGGAAGTAAAAACTAGAAAGGAGAATTGCAATGGCACAAGCAGGTCAAGCAAAAGGAAAGGCTAAAGTGGCATCCCTTGCTCCGAACGCGACCGTCAAGATTGATGACCAGGGCGGGGTTGATAATCAAACGGTGGAAATCCCGGATGGCGGCATCGTGAAATTCGAGTCCGAGACGGGTCACTCCTGGGAGATTGCCTTTGACGAACCCGATGGCGGTTATTACCCCATGACGCTCGTCGTGCCCGCGTTCGGCGCCGCCTATCTGATCGGACAATCCCCCGCCGGCTCCACCGAATGCGATTACGACGTCCTCGCCCTCGGTTCGATGCCCAACAGAAAAGGCCGCCGCCTGATGGGCAACAACAAGATTATTATCGGCGACGATATGCCCGGGAATCGACAGCGTAGCAAGTAGCCGTAATTTGCCGTGCGCCAATAGGCGTCCGTGCGTGCCTTTCCTAGCCGCTGCATCTACGCCGACGCGGGCTAGAAGCTCGAAGACTATTCCGCGCCGGGAATTTGCAGGTTTCGGCACCGAAACTTCAGTCCTCACCGTCCAATAGTTTGACGTGACGACCATATGCGGCGGTCACGGGGTTCGCAGCTCAAGGCACTCAGTTCTCCGTGTGCCTCGGAGCCGGCGCCGCTGGAGTTCCCTGCTCTACCTCGCCGCGAGCTTCCTTCTTCTCGCGGCGAGCGCTCGCGCACAGGCACCGCCGCAATTCCCCGCGCACGTCCAGCTCGTATGGGACGGCAATCCACCCAGCCCCGGCCACACCCTCTGGGTCGGCGCGCTATTCCAATTGGACCCCGGCTGGCACATCTACTGGCAAAATCCCGGCGATTCCGGCGAGCCCCCGAAAATTCAATGGAAGCTCCCGCCAAATTTCCGCCCTGGAGCGATTCTATGGCCCCGCCCCATCCTGCTCGGCTCAGGCACCGTGCGCGACTACGGCTACGAGGGCCAGGTGCTCCTCATGACTCCGCTCCAAACGCCTCCCGAATTGCCCGCGACCGCCCCTGTCGAAATCGCCGCCACCATAAAGTTCGTCGTCTGCCGCGAAATCTGCATCCCCGGCAAAGCCGACCTCACGCTCACCGTTCCCCTCCACGCCCAGCCGCCCTCAAACGACTCTCCCTCCCGCAAAATTTTCGACGACACGCGCGCCCAACTGCCGAAACCCCTGCCGCCCGATCTGAAAGTGAGCGCTGGCTCAACCGACGGAAATCTTGAGCTCTGGCTCGTCGGTGCGCCGCAGACGCACGAGATCAGGTTTTTTCCGCTCGACCCCGGCGTGATCGAAAACTCGGCGCCCCAAAACCTGGACTCGGGTCACGGTTCGCTTCGGCTCACGCTCAAGAAATCCGACCAACTGCTCAAGCCGCCGTCCAGGCTCCGCGGCGTAATTGTGTTGGATGAGATCAAAGCGTATAAAATTGACGTTCCGGTGAAGCCGTCTTGACGGCCGATTAAATTTTCTGGCAAGAATTACCAGGAGGTCAAAATGAAGAAAATGACGTTCGCTCGAATCATCATCGTGCTGGCAGCCCTTCTCGCGCTCTCAACCGCCTGGGCCGCCCGCGTCGGCGAGCCCGCCCCCGATTTCACCGCCACCGACACCAACGGCCAAGTCCACAAGCTGTCCCAGTACGCCGGTAAATACGTCGTCCTCGAGTGGCACAATCGCGGCTGCCCCTACACCCAAAAACACTACGAAACCGGCAACATGCAGCGCCTCCAGCGCGAATGGACCGCCCGCGGCGTCATCTGGCTCACCGTAATCTCCTCCGCGCCCGGTAAGCAGGGCTATGTCACCGCCGCCGACGAAAACGCCTTCCTCAAGCAAGTAAACGCCGCGCCCACAGCCGTCCTGCTTGATCCCACCGGCGACCTCGGCCACCTCTACGACTCCAAGACCACGCCGCACATGTTCATCATCAACCCGCAGGGCACGCTCATCTACAATGGCGCCATCGACGACCGCCCCACCACCGATCACGCCGATATCAACGGCGCGAAAAATTACGTCTCGCTCGCCCTCACCGAGGCCCTCGCCGGAAAGCCGGTAAGCGACCCGACCACGCGCCCCTACGGCTGCTCCGTCAAGTATCCCAACTAGGCTAGTCCGAGCTTTTTGAGGCAACCGGGCTACGCCCCAGCGCAGGGCGTCGCCCGGCTTATGTATCGCAGAATGTTCCGTGTCTGAATCCGCCATCTTATTGGAGGATCCGCCGGCCGTTTGGTGGGCCGGCGGCGAGCTTGCCCTGAGCGGAGCCGAATGGCCCGCTCTTGATCAGGCGGTGCTGCCCCGAATAACCAAAATGTGGGATGATTACCCCGGCTCACGCCTGCCCGGAGGAAAAACACAGATGAAGCTAACTCTGGCCCCGCTCCTTCCGCTCGCTCTACTCTTCGCGCTTGCCTTGCAGGCGCCCGCAAGCGCCCAGCAAAGCACCCCGCCCCCGCCTCCCAAAGCAGCGCCAGCTTCCACCGAACCTGTCGCCAAGCCGCAGGGCAATGCCGACGCGCCCGAAAGCGACCCCGCGCTCTATCTCACCACTGACCAGAAGGCCCGCATCAAGGCCATCCGCGAGGGCGCCGAGCTCCAAGTCCAGGCCGCCGAGAAGGACGCCTCGCTCACTCCCGAGCAAAAGGAGCGCCGCATAAAAGGCATCCGCAAGGCCACGCGCGCTCAGGTTTTTGCCGTTCTCACCCCCGACCAGCAGAAGACCTGGTCCGCCGAGCAGCGCGAAAAGCGCGAAGCCAAGGCAGCCCCACCCCCGCCGAAATCGCAGTAGTGCATCGAAAGCCCCGCCCAACGGCTCTCTGTCTTCACACAACCACTCCCACTCGGAACAGTCAGCCCCGCCCCGATTCCTCCGTGCCCTCCCGCTTTTCTCCCAGCCCTCTGTATTAAATCTTTTTCCGGTCTTTGTCTCCCTCTTCGATTTTGGGCTCACTCGCGCGCGCCCCCCGCCACGCCTTAAATCCATGCCCGACCAGCTGTCATCCTGAGCGGAGACCCGCGTCTCTCTCTTCCCCGCCGCTCTCTGGCGGACGCGCGTCGGAGCGAAGGATCTCTCTTCGAGCTTGGGTCCACTCGCACGCACCCTACCGCCGCGCCTTAAATCAAAGGCCTACCGGCTGTCATCCTGAGTGGAAACCCGCGCTTTTCTCTTTCCCGCCGTGTTCTGGCGGGCGCGAGTCGGAGCGAAGGATCTCTCTTCGAGCTTCGGCCCATTCGCACACGCGCGCCCCGCCGAAAAAAATCTTTGCCTCCCACGCACATTTCTCTTGCATCGCAAAAATTTTTCCGTATTCTGCATTTTGCGAAATCGCTCCAATTGCGCGGCTGAGAGAGAGCGAGGAACGCTGATGGAGGACGCGACAAGCAATTGAGCACTTTATCCCTCCCAGCCCAATTTCCCTCCCGTGCGCTTCCCTCCACGAAACGGGTTGCCAAGCTAACTCTCTGGCCCCTCGTCGCCGCCACCTTCTTCATGGTCTCCGGCGGCACCTACGGCACCGAAGACATCATCCACGGCGCCGGCTACGGCATGGGAATTTTGCTCCTCCTGCTCACTCCGCTGATTTGGAGCCTCCCCACCACCTACATGATCGGCGAGCTTTCAAGCGCCCTCCCGGTCGAAGGCGGCTATTACGCGTGGGTCCGCCGCGCCCTGGGCAATTTCTGGGGCTTTCAAGAGGCGTGGCTCTCGCTCGTCGCCAGTGTCTTCGACATGGCGATTTACCCAACTCTTTTCGTCCTCTACCTCGATCGCCTCTTCCCTTGGTTCGCCGTGGAGCACCGAGGCGCGTACGTCGGGCTGGCGGTTGTCGTCGTCTGCGCGGTGATGAATATTGCCGGCATCCGCGTGGTAGCGATCTCCTCTTTGTGGCTCTTCTTCCTGCTCTCGGCGCCCTTTGCTCTGATTGTCTTGATTGCGCCGGCGAAAATTGGCGCTCTTTCGGACGTAGCCGTAGCACCCAGCGCCTCGAGCGTGGGCTTGATTGGCGGCCTGCTCATCTGCATGTGGAATTACATGGGCTGGGACAACGCCTCAACCATCGCCGCCGAGGTCCGCCGCCCGCAGAAAACCTATCCCAAGGCCATGCTCCTGGCCGTCATCGTCGTCGCGCTCAGCTACGTTCTTCCCTTCGCGGCCATGTGGCTCACCGGCATCCCCTCCTCCGCCTTCGAGACCGGCTCCTGGGCCGACCTCGCCGGCATGATGGGTGGCCTGGTAGGCGGTCCGCTGGTGGCGCGCGCCTTCCGCGTCGCGCTGGTGATGGGCGGGATGATGAGCGCGTTTGGGATGTTCAACGCGCTGGTGATGAGCTACTCGCGCCTGCCTCTGGCAATGGCCCAGGACGGAATGCTGCCCTCCGTATTCGGCAAGCTCCAGTCAAAAACGCGCGCTCCCTGGGTTTCTATCGTTGTCTTGGCTACTGGCTGGGCCCTGTGCCTGGGAATCGGGTTCGAACGCCTGGT
>Ga0187819_10000098_pt1 | contig 38153 bp, 32 predicted proteins | sample NC_wetland_sal_i_15_FD_132411 | JGI IMG/M metagenome (GOLD analysis project Ga0187819, IMG submission 132411) | Wetland sediment microbial communities from Neuse River Estuary, North Carolina, USA - SO4_4 | ecosystem: Environmental > Aquatic > Freshwater > Wetlands > Sediment | place: USA... | reverse complement strand
TGCGCACGGGCTGCACCAGTTGCGCTCCACAGATATCAATGCGCCGCTACCCGGAACATATCCCGCCAACCCCGTATATCCATACGGAAACCCCGACCCCATTTTCCTGATGGAGTCTTCGGGCCTGTATAACCAGAACCAGTTGATCACGAACATCAATTCGCGGCTGAATGCGAATATCTCATTGTTTGGGTTTTACACGTTCAGCCACGCGATGAGCAATACCGATGGCCTGGGTACCTTTCCGGCAAATCCGTACAACTACTCGGGCGAGTACGGCCCGGCAGCCACCGACGTTCACCATCGTGTGTTCATGGGCGGGTCGGTTAATACTAAGTGGAATGTACGCCTGAGTCCGTTTGTGGTGGTGCAGTCCGGCCCGCCGTTCAACATCACCACGGGCCGCGATGTCTACGGGACCACGATTTTTAATGGCCGGCCTGGTATCTCGAATGTTGTTACGCCCTTCAAATACGATGGGATCTATCTTGATCCCGATCCGACACCGGACGAAACCCTCGTAGGACGAAATTTTGGCCGCGGCCCGGGCGCAGTCACAGTGAACATGCGGCTGAGCAAGACATTCGGTTTCGGGCCGATGCGCGAAGGGAGTTCCGGCGGCGGCCCGGGTGGCGGGGGACGTCGCGGCGGGCCCGGCAGCCCTTACGGAATGGGAGGAATGGGGGGCATCTTCGCGCCGCCGTCTACGAACCACCGGTACAACCTGATTGTCTCGTTGTCCGCTCGAAACCTGCTGAACCACGACAACCCCGGACCGATCATCGGCAACATCACATCGCCTTTGTTCGGCCTGGCCAACTCGATGCAGGCGGGTTATGGTGGCGGATTCAACGAGAGCGCCAATAACCGCCGCCTGGAGTTGCAGGTCCGGTTTATGTTCTGATTCCTCTAACCCTCATAACGCCTGCAGGCACTCGGCGATCTCTTTTTCTGCAATCGCGCCTTGCTTGATCAGCTTCCACACCGGTTCGGTGACGTCGACAGTGGTGGCGCCTTCGCCGCTGCACGCCCCGCCATCGAGCACCAGGTCCACGCGCCCGTCCATCATGCCGAAGACCTCGATGCCCTTGCGGCAGGTTGGATGGCCGGAGATGTTCGCGCTGGTGGAGATGAGCGGTTGATTTAGCGCGCTGATCAGTTGATTCGCCACATTCGACCTCGACTGCCGCAAGGCCAACCGGCCCGTGTTTCCAGTCACCTTGAGCGGGACCTTTTCCGAAGAGGGCACAATGAGCGTCAGTGGTCCCGGCCAGAAGCGGCGCGCCAGCAAGAAGAAGCGGTTGGAAAGTTCCTTGGCCAGTTCCTCGGCCATCGTGATATCGGCCACCAGCATGGGAAGAGAGCGGTGGATCTCCCGGCCTTTGGCGAAGAAAACGCGGTTGACCGCGCCCAGGCTGAATGGATCGGCGACGAGCGTGTAGAGCGCGTCGCTGGGGATGGCAACAACCCTTCCTCGCCGCACAGTCGCGGCGGCGCGTTCGATAGCTTCGGGTTTAGGCTGGTCCGGGTCGATTTCGATCAGATCGGTGGCCACGGTAAGTGTCAGCGTAACATAGCGGTGTCCGACCGACTACGTGGAACTCTCCGAACGTAAGCGGTTTCTAAAGCGTCATGCGCGATCTGGTCTTCGACTTGCGACATGCCACACGGGCGCTCGGTCAAAACCCGGGATTTGCGATGATCGCGATCGCGACGCTGGCGCTCGGAATCGGCGGGACGACGGCCATTTTCAGCGTGCTCGACCCGGTGCTGATCCGCCCGCTGGCGTACCGGGACCCGCAGCGGCTGGTTTCGGTGGCTACTTATTTTCCGAGCGTCAAGCTCGAGACTCTGGCCAGCGCGGATTATGCCCAATTCGATCGCGAGAACCATGTTTTCGAGAGCATAGCGGCGTATCCGCACGGGTTGGATACGGTCAACCTGGTGGCTAGTGGGCCCCCATTGCGCGCCACCGTGGTTAAGGTTACGCCCAGCTTTTTCTCGACCCTCGGAGTCACGCCAATACTAGGGCGGGGATTCGTCCTCGCGGAATCACGGCCGGTCCCTGCGAACGTCGCTGTCCTGACTTACGGTTTGTGGATGCGGGCTTTTGGCGGCGATGCCGGCGTCGTGGGACGATCCATCACCCTGGATCAGGAGCCGTACACCGTGATCGGGGTGATGCCGGCGCGGTTCCGCTTCCCGGAAGAAGAGAAGGTCGACTTACTCAGGCCGCTGCCTCTCGATGATGCCCGGTTGCAACATGGTGCGGAAATGAAGACCTGGAGAGCCATCGCCAGGTTGAAGCCGGGCGTCTCTCTGGAGACGGCGCGCGCGGAGCTGGAGACGATTTTCGCTCGCATTCGCGCCCAGTACAGATGGTTCTATCGCAATGATGTTCAGCTTCGCGTGCTGCCGCTGCGCGATCACCAGGTGCGAGAAGTTCGCTTGAGCCTGCTGGTGCTGGCATCCGCCGTCGCCTTCGTCCTGCTCATTGCGTGTGTGAACGTGGCGCACCTTTTGATGGCCAGGGCGGCCAGCCGGGCGCGCGAGATGGCGGTTCGCGCGGCCCTGGGCGCCGGCCGGGCGCGGCTGGTGCGGCAGTTGTTGACCGAGAGCGCGCTTCTGGGACTCTTGGGCGGCGCAGCCGGATGGCTGGTCGCATACGCGGGGCTGAGGGCGGCGATACATATTTTGCCGGCCGACATTCCACACATCGACCAGGTTGCCGTTGACTTGCGCGCACTCGGATTCACCGCGCTGGTGGCCCTTGGAACCGGGCTGCTGTTCGGCCTCGCGCCCGCCTGGACGGCTCTGCGCACGAACCTGATCGAGACGTTGAAGCTGGGCGCGGGAGCGCCTCACGGCAGCCCGCGGCGGCCGCTTCGTGGCGGATTGCTCGCAGCGGAAATCGCATTCTCCATGGTGCTGCTGGCGGCCTCGGCGTTGCTGGTCCAGAGTCTTTGGAATCTGGAGAACACGCCGCTGGGATTTCATCCCGAACGCGTGGTGACCGCGACCATGCCTATCGAAGGCACGGCGCATGCCGGAGGGCAGCGAGAAAGGGAGTTCTTAACCGACGCGATGGCGAGAGCCTCGCGGGCGCCAGGTGTTACCGCGGTTGGTCTCGCGGATGCCTTGCCACCCGCAGCGAATGATGGGTTGTCCACTTTCAGCCGGGAAGACCGACCTATGCCGGAGCCGGGACATCGCGGCGACAATGTGGTGATCCGCTGCATCGGTGCCGACTACTTCCGGGCTTTGGGCATTCCGCTGGTGCGAGGCCGCGTGTTCACGGAGCGCGATGAATCCGGGCCGAAGTTGGTCATCGTCAACCAGGCGCTGGTACGCCGCTACTTTCCCGATGAGGAGCCGTTGGGGAGACGGATACTCGCGGTGCGGCCGAATCTGGACTGGAAAACCATTGTCGGCGTGGTGGGCGACGAGAGGAACGACGGGCTGCGCGCCGAGCCGCAACCGGAAGCCTATTGTCCGATTCCCATGCAGATGCCGTTTGAGGCGATTCTGCTGGTGCGCACCGGCGCGGACCCTCTGAGTACCGCCGCCGCGCTTCAGAGCGAATTGCGCTCCATGGATAAGACGCTGCCGGTCACCGTCCGAACCATGCCGGAGCAGATCGCCGATTTGCTGGCGCGGCCGCGGTTCCAGACGATGGTGATGTCGATCTTTTCCGCGCTGGCCCTCATCATGGCGGCGGTGGGCGTTTACGGCGTAGCCTCCTGGGCGGTGGCACAGAGGACGCGCGAGATCGGCGTGCGCATGGCGCTGGGCGCGGCCCCGGCCGACGTGCTCCGGATGGTGTTGCGCGGCGCGCTGGGTCCGCTCAGCATGGGCGTGATGGCGGGAACCGCCGCAGCGCTGGCACTCAGCCGGTATCTCCAGAGCCTGCTGTTCGGCGTCCAGGCGACAGATGCAAAGACATTTGCCGTTGCGGCGTGTGTGCTCGCGGCAACTACGTTGGCAGCGACCTATATTCCCGCCCGCCGGGCTGCGCGGGCGAATCCGGCGGCGACATTGCGGGCGGAATAGGCACGGCCCTGCGGAACGGCGAAAATGCCTTTCTCACTGTAAATCCCGGAGATACCCGGCTCACCGAGGCCACCATATTGTTCTACGCGTGCGCTCGCCCGAACCTACGCCTGTACTGGCCGATGCCGCCGATGTGTTGAGCGATCAGCTCCGGGCCCAGCTCGAACGCCTGGCGGCGGTGCTCAAGCCACATCTGGCTGAACTGGACACGTGCTTTCGAGCGCGTTTGCGCAAGTTCCACCACAACCCCAAACAGATTAAAGCACTGTGCGCCATCACGCCGGGAGCCGCGGTGCGGATTTTGTCCGCGCAACAGCCGGCCGCCGACTTTTTCGAGCTGGTGGAATACAGCGGCCGGCGGCTGGCCAAGCTGAACGTGCCTCCAGCGGGGATCGTTCGCGCGTTGCGGGAATATGACCGTGTGCTCGATCCCGTCCTCATTCTGTCCCATCCCGAGGACTACAAGAATTTCCGCTGGGTCCGCGAGCAACTGCAATTCTGTATCATTCTGACGCTGAATAACGCCTATTATCAGGTGCGGGAGACGGAAACCGAGGCTTTCTACGGGCTGTTTCATGCTGAACTGCAGGCAGAGAGCCTGGAAGACCTGCTGGAGCGCTTCCTGCGCACCCTGGTGCGGTTTTGCCACGCCGAGGACGGCAGGCTGCTGCTTTTTGACCCTCACGGCCGGCCGGCCCTGGGCGCGCGCGTTCTCACGCGCCTGGCCAAACCGCTCGTGATCGCGCGCGGCAAACCGGCCGACGGTCTCATTCTCGATCCCCGGTTTCGAGCGCGCTTTCCCTGCTTCTGGTCCGTTCCTTTTCTGGCGCAAGGCCGTATGGCGGGAGTGCTCCAACTCGCGTTTTCCACCGAATACCATTGGCTGCCGCGTGAGTTGGAATTGCTGGAGGCCGCGGGCGAGCGGTGTATTCGTGCCGCCGAGAAGGCCCGCTTGGTCGAGGACCTGGAGCGTCGCGAGGAGCAGGTCCGCCAGTTGAGCGAGCACATGATGCAGATCGAGGAAGAAGAACGCCGCCGGATCAGCCGCGAGCTGCACGACGACGCGGGGCAGTCGCTGCTGTGCATTCGTCTCAAGCTGGAAATGCTGGGCAAGACAGTCCCGGAGAGCCTGCGCGGCGCGATCGATGAGACGCGGGAACTGGCGGAACACACGATTTCTGAGATCCGCCGGGCTATCGCCGACCTCAGCCCTGCCGTGCTGGAACAACTGGGGTTAGCGGCGGCACTCCGGCAGATGGCCAACCGCTTTCGCGGGGTTTACCAGGGCCGGGTGCGGTTGCGCTTGCCGGCGCAACGCGAGGCGCTGCCCAGGGAGTGCGAGATCGCGGTATTCCGCCTGGCCCAGGAATGTTTTCAGAATATTGCCAAACACGCTCGGGCTTCTACCGTAAACCTTTCACTGCGCTCAACCGATGGAATACTGAGGCTGAACGTCGAGGATGACGGTGTTGGCTTTGATGTGAAGGCAGCGCTGGACAAACGCAGCTCCTACGGCCTGGCCGGCATGCGGGAGCGGGCCGCGCTGCTGGGTGGGAGGCTGGAGATCCGGAGCGAGCCGCGCGGCGGCACCCGGATTTCAGTAGAGCTTCCCATCCGCATGCGACACCGGAAAGGACCCATCGTGGGCGCCACAGAGAGCGCGGACTGAGTATGGCTAAGATTCGAGTTTTGGTAACGGATGATCACACGCTGTTTCGGCAGGGCATGAAGACCTTGGTTGGCTCCGAGCCGGACATGGAAATTGTGGGCGAGGCCGCCAATGCGGCCGATGCGATCGCACAGGCGGCCGAATCCAAGCCGGACGTCGTCCTGATGGATATTGGAATGCAAGGACTGAGCAGCTTTGAAGCCACCCGCCAGATTCGCAAAGAGCGCCCCGAGACGCGGATCCTGTTTCTCACCATGTATGACGACGAGGATTATCTGGTGGAATGCATGGAATCCGGCGCCGCCGGTTACGTCCTCAAAGACAGCCCGGCGCCTGAGTTGTTGGGCGCCATCCGCGAAATCCATCGCGGCGGCAGCTATCTGAGTCCGCGCATGCTCTCGCAATTGGTGGATGATTTCCGCTCGCGCGTGAAGTCGACGGACCGCCTGCCGCGCTTTGCCACTCTCACCCCGCGGGAAAAGGAAGTTCTTAAGCTCCTGGCAGAAGGAAACTCGGTCAAAGAGATTGCCTGCTCGCTCAACCTGAGCGTGAAGACCATCGAAGCCCACAAGTTCAACCTGATGCGCAAGCTGGACATCCATAACAAGGCGCAACTGGTGCAGTACGCCGTTCGCAAGAAAGTTATCAAGATCCCGGTGGGCGTTAACTAGACCACCGTCCCGGTCATTTCGTGAGCAGCGGGCCGGACGTGTGTCCGGCCCCTACGCACACTTCTCACCGCGTTAGAATCTATCCATGACTCGTCGTGCCTTTGTCGGCGCAGCCGCTGCCACGCTGGCGGCTTCTTCCGGCAAGGCGATCCGTCTCGGTGGTCCAATCTTTCTCAAGAGCGACGATCCGCGGGAATTGGCGCGGGAGCACCGCCGGTTGGGCTATAGCGCGGCTTATTGCCCCGAGGCCAAGGTCCAGGACACGGCGCGGGTGCGTGAGATCGAAAAGGCGTTCGCCGCTGAAAACGTGGTGATCGCGGAAGTGGGCGCGTGGGTCAACATGCTCGATCCCGACGCCGGCAAGCGCGCCAAAAATATGCATTACGTGATGGAGCGGCTGGCGCTGGCTGAGGCCGTCGGAGCGCGCTGCTGCCCCGATATTGCCGGTTCCTACAACCCGACGGTTTGGTACGGCCCTCACCCCAAGAATCTCTCGCAGGAATTCTTCGATGCGACGGTCGAGAACTGCCGTCATGTAATCGATGAGGTCAAGCCGACACGAACCAAATTCACCATCGAGATGATGGGCTGGAGCTTGCCGGATGGCCCGGACGCGTATCTGAAGCTGATCCAGGCGGTGGATCGCAAAGGATTCGCCGTACACATGGACGTGTGCAACGGCATCAACAGCCCCGTCAAGTTCTACCGCAGTGGGGAATTCATTTCCGAGTGTTTTCGCAAGCTGGGACCCTGGATCGTGTCCTGCCACGCCAAGGACCTGCAATGGATCACCGAGCTGAACGTGCACTTTCTCGAGGTTGTGCCGGGGCGGGGCGAAGTGGACTACCACACATATCTCACCGAGTTGTCCAAACTGCCGGTGGATGCTCCGCTGATGCTGGAGCATCTGAAGACGGCTGAAGAGTACGATGAGGGCAAGCGCTACATTATGAAGGTAGCGGGCGAGCTCGGGCTTGCTTTCGCTTGAGGGTTACATCATGAACAGACGAACATTCTTGGCTGCCGGCGCAGCCGCGACCTTACTCCGGCCTGGATCAAGCACAGCTTCTACACGGTTGCCGATCAAAAAGGCCGTGGAATTCGAGATGCTTCCCAATAGCATGAGCATCGCCGATCGTTTCCAGCTCGCGCGCGATGTTGGTTTTGAGCAGATCGAATGCCCGACCATGCCGGACGAACGCGAAGCGGAGGAAGCCAAGAAGGCTGCCGAGAAATCCGGGCTGCGCATTCATTCCGTCATGAATATGGCGCACTGGGATTATCCGCTCTCATCGGCTGATCCCGCGGTAGTGGCCCAGAGCGTGAAGGGCATGGAAACCAGCCTGCGCAATGCCCATTTTTGGGGCGCGGACACGGTGTTGCTGGTTCCGGCCGTAGTCAACGCCCAGACGTCGTACCACGAGGCCTGGGTCCGGTCGCAGGAACAGATCCGCAAATTGATTCCCATGGCGCAGGATCTGAAGGTGATCATCGGAATCGAAGAGGTGTGGAACAAGTTTCTGTTGAGCCCGCTGGAATTCGCCCGTTACATCGACGAATTCTCCAGCCCCTGGATTCGCGCGTATTTCGATGTGGGCAACGTGGTGATCTTTGGCTATCCGCAGGATTGGATTCGCACGCTGGGCAAACGCATCGTCAAGCTGCACATCAAGGACTTCAAGTTCCAGCACGAGGTGGCAAAGTGGGTGCCTCTGCGCGAAGGGGAGATCAACTGGCCGGAAGTCTACAAGGCGCTGGCCGAGATTGGTTACGTGGGGTCGGCCACGGTCGAGCTCGAGGGCGGAAATAAGGACTATCTGGCTGAGGTCAACCGTCGGTTTGACCTGATTCTTTCGGGAGCATAGGAGCATTTCGTAATGGCCAAGTTTCTCATCGGCGTCGTCACCGGCATCATCCTGGTTTGCCTGTTTCTGCTGATCGGCATTTTCGCGTTGGCGCGTATGCGGCCGAAGGCCCCGTCCGTCGCCGATGGCTCCACGCTCATCCTGGATCCGGAAGGAGACATCCCAGAGCGCGCGCCGGTTGAGTTTCCCATACCCTTCCTGCAGCAGAGGACGCCACCCACGGTTGCGGACATCTGGATGACCTTGCGCAAGGCAGCCGCGGACGGTCGCATCCGGGCAATTATTTTTGAGCCGCATGATCTGCAGATTGGCTGGGGCAAGCTGGAGGAGATCCGGGCTGATCTGGAGGCATTCAAGAAATCCGGCAAGCCGATTTACGCTTATCTGAAGACGCCGGGGGCGCGGGAGTACTATCTGGCTACCGCAGCCAACCGCGTCTACATGGACCCTGAGGACGAGTTGAACCTCAAAGGGATGCGATTCGAGCTGCTGTACTTTCGCAAGACGCTCGACAAGCTGGGCGTGGAGGTAGAGATTGAGCACGCCGGAAAATACAAAGATTTCGGCGACATGTTCACGCGCAGCTCCATGAGTCCGGAGACCAAGGAGGTGCTGACCAGCATTCTCGACGACCTGTACGGCAATCTGGTGGAGAGCATAGCTGCGGCCCGCAAGAAGACCCCGGACCAGATCCGGGCGATCATCGACCAGGGACCGTTCCTGTCTCCGCAGGCGCGAGACCAGGGCTTGATCGACGGCCTGCTCTACGAAGATCAGATGTATGAGGAGGTGAAGAGCAAGCTGGGTGGTGATGAGCTCAAGAAGGTTTCGCTCTATGATTATGTGAGGATCCCGGCCTCCTCGGTCGGCCTTGGCGGGAAACAGCGGATCGCGCTGGTTACAGGGCAGGGTGGCATTTCGCGCGGTGAAGACGGGCAGGACCTTTCGGGCGATTCCGGCATTGAATCGGAAGGCTTCGACAAGCTGCTGCGCCGCGTGGGCAACGATTCCGATATCAAGGGCGTGGTGGTGCGCATTGATTCTCCGGGCGGCGAAGTCTTCGCGTCCGACGCCATCTGGCGCGAGATGAATCTGCTGAGCAAGAAGAAGCCGCTGGTGATTTCCATGTCGGACACTGCGGCTTCCGGGGGTTATTACATCGCCATGACCGGCGACCCGATCGTCGCCTACCCGGGCACTTTTACGGGTTCGATTGGCGTGGTCTTCGGGAAAGCAAACCTGCACGGGCTGTATGACAAGCTGGGCGTCACCAAGGACCTGCTGAGCCGCGGCCGCTTTGCGGATGTCGATTCGGACTACGCGCCCATCTCGCCCGCCGCGCGGGAAAAGCTGCGCAGCGCCATCGATGACAACTACCGCAGCTTCGTCACCAAAGTAGCCGCGGCACGGCGGCGCAAATTCGACCAAATCGAGCCGTTGTCCCAAGGCCGGGTCTGGCTGGGGTCCCAGGCCAAGGCCAACGGACTGGTCGACGAATTGGGCGGACTCGACCGCGCCATCGACCTGGTGAAGGAAAAGGCCAAGATCCCCAGAAGCGAGCGCGTGGAGCTAGTGACTTACCCTCCGAAGCGAAGCATTTTCGACATTCTGTTCAGCCAGTCGGTGGAGAGCGTCATGGAATCCCGGTTGGGCGGAGTTCTCAAAGGCTGGGAACTGCGGCTATGGGCGAGGGGCGGCATGATGCGGCTGATGCCGTATGCCATCGAGGTGCACTAAGGGCGCCACCGGTCACGCCTATTCACAATTTTTTTCAAAATTTTCTTGCCACTATCTGCTCGCCTGAGTCATATTGAAAACAGGCGCAATAGCCGCATGTAGAGCGCACCACAACTGGCCGGTAGACTCAACGCCCGTGTCGCGCTCGGGCAAGATTATGCGCCCGGACGTTGATGATGGCCGAATCGGTCCTGTTCTTCACCGAACTGCTGGGGCTCCCGGTTCTCGATATCCGAGGCCGGCGAATCGGCCGTGTCCGTGATGCCGCTATCGTGCCTTTGGTGCATCCCGCCCGGGTCGACCGCTTCCTGGTCGGCGGGGGGTGGGCTTGGCTGACCGTCCGGTACGATCAGGTGGCTTCCATCTCGCTCGAGGGCATCCGCCTGAGCGACGAACTGCTCACTCCCTATCATTCCGACGAATATATGCTGCGTATCGGTCGCGACCTGCTCGACCAGCAAATCATCGACGTCAACGGTCGCAAAGTGGTCCGGGTTAACGACGTTACCTTTGAGATCCGTAGTGCGACGGGGAACGGCAACGGACACCATGGGCCAAACGGGAACGGCCGGAATTGCCTCTATGTCCTCGAAGTGGACGTGGGGATCCGCAGCATCGTTCGCCGCCTCCTCCAGGGCGCGCTACCCTTGCTCGTGATCCGAAAACTGCAGCGGGCCATTCCCCCCAACTCCATCCGGTGGGAGTTCTGTAACATCGTCGAGCCGGATCCGCAGCGGCGCCTGAGGCTGAACATTTCGCACGAGAAGCTGGAAAAAATCCATCCCGCCGATCTCGCTGACATCGTCGAAGAACTCGGTCCGGCCGAGCGGGAAGCGATTTTCGAAACCATCGACAGCGAAGTCGCCGCCGAAGCGCTCACCGAGGTCGATCCCAAGATGCAGGCCAGCATTTTGGAGTCCCTCGAGCCCGAGAAGGCGGCTGACATCGTGGAAGAGATGGCGCCGGATGAGGCTGCGGATGTGTTGAAAGGCCTGGAGGAATCTACCTCGGAGGAGATCCTGGAGGAGATGGAGGTGGCGCCGGAGTCGGAAGTGCGCGAGTTGCTGGAGTTCAAGGAAGACACGGCCGGCGGCATGATGAACACCGAGTTCATCTCCTTGCATGAAAGCGCCACCGTGGCCGACGCCATGGCGGCGCTCAAGGGCAACGAGGACCAGCTCGAGAGCCTGAATGCCGTATTCCTCGTGGACGGCGACGGACGATTGACTGTGACCGTGCCTTTGGCGCGGCTTTTCATCGCTGCGGGCGCGACGCCGCTTCGGCAGCTCGCCACCGAGACCCTCATTTCCGCTACCGTGACTGAAAAACAGGAGGAAGTAACGGAACTGTTTGACAAGTACAACCTGCTGGCCTTGCCTGTGGTGGATGAAGACGGCCGGCTGGCGGGCGCGATCACCGCGGACGACATTATCTCCGTGCTGAGGAATAAGTGATGGAACCTGCACATGCTGAAATCGCTGCGCTCGCGGATCTTGATCTTTCTCGCCGTCCTCGGTCCGGGGTTCATCACCGCCAACGTCGATAACGACGCCGGCGGCATCTATACGTATTCCCAGGCGGGCGCCAAGTGGGGCTACCTCCCGCTCTGGACTCTGATTCCCATTACGATTGCGTTGATCCTGGTGCAGGAGATGTGCTCGCGCATGGGCGCGGTCACCGGCAAGGGCTTGTCCGACCTCATCCGGGAGGAGTTCGGGCTGCGCGTGACCTTCGTCGTCATGACACTGCTTGTGCTGGTGAACCTGACCAACGTCATGGCGAATTTCGCGGGGATCGCCAGCTCGCTGGAGCTGTTTCACATTTCGCGTTATATTTCGGTTCCGCTGGGAGCCGTCGGCATTTGGCTTCTCATCGTCAAGGGGAATTACAAGAGCGCGGAGAAGATTTTTCTGTTTGCGTGCGTCATTTATGTCGCGTACATCATCTCAGGAATCCTGGTAAAACCCAACTGGACCGAAGCGGCGATCTACAGTTTCAAGCCGGTGCTCATGCTGGATCGCGATTACATCGAAATGCTGATCGGGCTGGTGGGCACGACCATTGCGCCCTGGATGCAGTTTTATTTGCAGGCCGCCGTGGTGGAGAAGGGCATTACGGCCAAGGAATACGCGCAATCGCGGGTGGAAGTGATCTTTGGCTGCATCGTGACGGATGTCGTGGCGTTTTTCATTATTGTGGCCTGTGCCGGAGCCATCTGGTCCAATGGTCCGAAGGATATCGAAAGCGCCGCCCAGGCCGCGGTGGGCCTGAAGCCGTTCGGCCAATACGCGTACTTGCTGTTCAGCGCCGGATTGTTGAATGCCTCGGTGTTCGCGGCCTGCATTTTGCCGCTCTCTACGGCTTATTCGGTTTGCGAAGGGCTGGGCTTTGAATCCGGCGTGGACAAGCGTTTCGGGGAGGCCCCCATCTTCTACTGGCTCTACACGCTGCTCATTGTGATTGGCGCCGTGGTGGTGTTAATGCCCAGCTTTCCTTTGGTCAAGATGATTCTGTTCTCGCAGGTGATTAATGGCGTATTATTACCTATCGTCCTGATTTTCATGATTATGCTGGCGAACAATCAACGTCTCATGCAGGAGTGGACAAATTCGCGTTTCTACAATTTTGCGGCTTGGGTTACGGTGGTAGTAATGATTGGTTTATCGCTGGCGTTGGCCGGCATCAGTGTCCGCAGCTTTTAAGAGCGAAAAATGATGGACGAACAGGACTTCAAAAAGCGCGCCGACGAAGCACTGTCTTCTTTGCATCGCGCGCTCATCGGAGCGGCGGATGATTACGGCTTTGACGTGGACTTCAATGCCGGCGCCTTGGGCATCGAATTCGAAGACCCGCCATCGAAGTTCGTGATCAGCCCGAACACGCCCGTGCGCCAGATCTGGGTTTCGGCACTGGCCAAAAGCTACAAGCTCGATTGGGATGTCGTGGAAAACTCGTTTGTCCACAGTGAATCCGGCGACACGCTGAAAGAGTTGATCGAGAGGGTCATCAGCAAACACCTGAAAGAAGAAGTGAGCTTGTAGGTGTCCCAGGTCCGCTCCGACCAGGAAGATCTCCGCCGTTTCGGTTACGCCCAGGAGTTGTTCCGCAGCATGGGTGGTTTTTCCAACTTTGCCATTTCCTTCTCCATCATCTCGATTCTTACCGGCGCAGTAACGCTGTACGGCTACGGGCTGGAGATGGGCGGCCCGCTGGAGATGACCATGGGCTGGCCCTTGGCCACGCTGTTCACGCTCACGGTGGCGGCCAGTATGGCCGAATTGTGTTCGGCTTATCCGACCGCCGGCGCCATGTATCACTGGGCAGCCGACCTCGGGGGACCAGGAGCCGGTTGGCTGGTGGCGTGGCTCAATATCTTCGGCCTGACCGCGGCGCAGGCCGGCATCAACTACAGTTGCGCCCAGTTCATTCTTCCGTTCCTGGGCCTTGCTTCCACTCCGCGGAATCTGCTGCTGATGTTCATCTTCATTCTCATCACGCAGGGCGCGCTGAATCACTGGGGAGTCAAGCTGGTGGCCATCCTCAACGACTTGAGTGTCACGGTGCACATCGCAGGCGTGGTGATCCTGGTGGCCGGGCTGCTGTTTATCGCACCGAAACAACCGGTGACCTTCCTGTTTCAGGCGGTCAACAGCAACGGCCGCGCCTTTTACGCCTGGGCCTTCGTGCTGGGTCTGTTGCAGGCGCAGTGGACCTACACGGGCTTCGATGCTTCAGCGCACATGGCCGAAGAGACGGAAGCCCCCCGCCGCCACGCGCCTTGGGGAATCGTGTTGTCTGTCGCCGTCTCGGGTGTAGTCGGATACCTGCTGCTGATCTCCCTGACCCTCGCGATCCGCAGTCTTCCGGCCGTGTTTGCCGCAAAAGATGCTGAAGGCAACGCGATGCCAGCGGTGATCGCGATCCTGGGAACCGCATTAGGCGCCAAAGCGGGCAATGCCATGGCAGCGCTGGCATCTATGGCCATGTGGTTCTGCGGGCTTTCCTGCATCACCTCGGCTTCGCGGGCCCTGTTTTCTCTGGCGCGGGACGAGGGCACACCATGGGCGCACCTGTTGCGAGCCGTCAATCCAAGACACGGGACGCCGGCGCCGGCCATCTGGTCGATCGTGCTCGCCTCTATCGCCGCCATGGTTTGGACCAAGGCGGTTCCCATTGTGACGTCGCTCAGCACCGTGGCCTTGTATCTGGCTTACATCATTCCGGTGTGGCTGGGACTGCGCGCCCGCAGGGCGGGTTCCGACTGGCCGGCGTCCGCGGTCTGGAACCTGGGCCGGTTCGGGCCGGCGATCAACGCCGTCGCCATCGCTTTCGCGGTCTTCATCTGTTTTGTGCTCATCATGCCACCCAATCAGCTTGCTGGCGAAACGCTCGCCGGGTTGCTGATCGCGCTGGGAATCCTGTACGCCGTCGCCGCCCGCCATCGTTACAAAGGTCCAAAGTGGAGTCACCACGAAGTTGCCGTGCGAGAATCTAACGTATGAGTGTTGGAGAGCCCGTTGCTCTGGCCGAATCCGTCAAGAAGGCGCTGAAGCCAGGCAAGCTGTTCATCAACGGGCGCGCGGAGGGTGCCGCCAGCGGGAAGACCATCGACGTCATGAATCCCGCGACTGGCGAAGTGCTGACCACCGTCGCGGATGCCGAAGGGCCGGATGTCGATCGGGCCGTGGCTGCGGCGCGCCGCAGTTTTGAGAAGAAGAGCTGGCGCGGCATGGATCCCTCGCGCAAAGAGAAAATCCTCTGGGATCTTTCCGAGATTCTGGTCAAGAACAAGGAAGAGCTTGCCGTGCTCGAATCGATGGAAAACGGCAAGACGGTGCGTGAAGCGGCCGGTGCGGACGTGTCGCCGGCCATTGACGCTTTCCGTTACTACGCCGGATGGGTCCGGAAGATTTATGGAGAGACCATTCCGGTCGATGGTCCTTACCTGAATTACACGCTGCGCGAGCCGGTGGGCGTGGTCGGCGGAATCGTACCGTGGAACTATCCGCTGCAGATCGCGTCGTGGAAAGTTGCGCCGGCCTTGGCGTGCGGTTGCTCGGTGGTGATTAAGCCCTCGGAGATGACGCCGCTCACGGCGCTGAAACTTGCGGAATACTGCATGGAAGCCGGAATTCCGGAAGGGGTGGTGAACGTGGTCACCGGCTACGGCCACACGGCCGGCGAGGCTCTGGGCCGCCACATGGATGTCGACAAGATCAGCTTCACGGGAAGCATCCGCACGGCCCGCGCGCTGCTCAAAGCTTCAGCCGAATCCAATTTGAAACGGCTCAGCCTCGAACTGGGCGGCAAATCACCGAACATCGTTTTTCCCGATTGTGACATGGAAGCCGCGCTCAAGTCGGCGTTCTGGGGCATTTTCGCCAACAAGGGAGAAATCTGCAGCGCCGCATCGCGCCTACTGCTTCACGAAGATATCCATGACAAGTTTCTCGACGAACTAGTCTCGCGCGCGGAGAAGCTGAAGCTCGGCGATCCGCTCGACAAGTCCACCACCATGGGATCGCAGATTTCCGCGGCGCAGCTCGATCGCATCCTGGGTTATATTCGCGCGGGCAAGGAGGAAGGCGCCAGGCTGTTGTGCGGCGGTGAGCGGGATACTGAGGGCGCGAAAGCCAAAGGTTTCTACGTGAGGCCGACCATATTCTCCGAAGTGAAACCGCAGATGAAGATCGCGCAGGAAGAAATCTTCGGCCCGGTGCTCGCCGCGATGCGGTTCCGCGATGTGGAGGAGGCGGTAGAGATCGCCAATGCGACTATCTATGGTTTGGTCTCGGCAGTCTGGACGCGCGACATTCAGCTTGCGCACCGCATAGCGAACGACATCAAAGCGGGCGTAGTCTGGATCAACACCTATAACGGGTTCGATAGCGCCACGCCGTTTGGAGGCTACAAACAGTCGGGCTTCGGCCGCGATCTGGGTGCGTATGCGCTCGAGCAATACACCAACGTGAAGTCGGTCTGGGTGGCTCTCTGATGCAGGCGGGCGAAATTCGCGATCTTCTCGAAAAACACAACATTCAGCGCGTGAAATTGGGCGCTTTCGACATCGATAGCACGCTGCGCGGCAAGTACGTCAGCACGGAAAAGTTCCTGTCGGCGGCGCAATCCGGGCTGGGCTTCTGCGACGTGATCTTTGGCTGGGATATCGGCGACGTGCTCTACGACAATGCCAAGTTCACGGGCTGGCATACCGGATATCCGGACGCCAACTGCCGCATCGCGCTCGACACCTTTCGCATGATTCCCTGGGAGCCTGGCACCGCGTTCTTCCTGCTGGATTTCGTCGCCAAGGACGGGAAGCCGCTGTCCATTGCGCCACGCCAAGTGCTCCAGCGAGTGGTGAAGCGGGCCGAAGAGCTGGGTTACACGCCGTACTTTTCCGCTGAATACGAGTTCTTCTTTTTCCGTGAAACGCCCGACAGCCTGCGGGCGAAGAATTTTCGCAATCTGAGTCCATTGACGCCCGGCATGTTCGGCTACAGTGTCCTGCGCGCTTCCGGCAATTCAGACCTGGTGATTGAGCTCCTCGATCATCTCAGCGCGTTCCACTGCGCGCTGGAGGGCTTTCACACGGAAACCGGGCCGGGGGTGTATGAAGCTGCCATTGCCGTCGATGAGGCCGTCGGCGCTGCGGACAAAGCAGCTCTGTTCAAGACCGCGGTCAAGGAGATTGCGGCGCGCCACAACTTGATTCCGACTTTCATGGCCAAGTGGAATCCGGATCTGCCGGGATCGAGCGGCCATTTGCATCAGAGCCTGTCGGACGGCGGCAAACACAAGAATCTCTTCTACTCTGAAGACGGCGGAATGCCGGCTATCATGAGGCACTACATTGCGGGCCTGGTGGCCAACCTGCCCGAGCTTGCTGCCGTGATTTGCCCGACCATCAACTCGTACAAACGGACCGTGCCGGGCGCGTGGGCGCCCGTAAATGCCACATGGGGTGTCGACAACCGCACGACGGCCATTCGAGCCATTCCAGGCAGCAGCAAATCCACACGCGTGGAGCTGCGACTTTCCGGCGCCGACATTAATCCATACCTGGCCATGGCCGCGTCGCTGGCCGCGGGCCTGGATGGTATCGAGCGCAGGCTGGAGTTGCCGCCGCCCACCATCAACGCTTATGCCGGCGATGCTGCACCGTTGCCGCGCACCCTCGCCGCGGCCACAAGGCTGTTCCGCGAAAGCAAAATGGCTCGCTGCTGGCTGGGTGACGAGTTCGTGGACCACTACGCCGGTACCCGCGAGTGGGAGGTGCGGCAGTTCGAGAAGGCGGTCACCGATTGGGAACTGGCGCGGTATTTCGAATCGGTGTGATCAGCGCAGGATGGTCAGGCCGAGCGCGGCGAAGTCGGCATCAAACGAGAGGCAAGGCGCCCAGGCAAGACGTGTGGAAACGATGGCGTAAGACACGGCATCACAGAGCGACAGTTCCCGTTCGCGGCCACGTTGTAGAAAGATATTCACCGCCAGATCGCGCTCGGCTTCGAAGGGGAAGAGAATCGTGACATTTCCCGGAGCCTTGGTGATGAAGAGCTTCGCGAGTTCAAAACCGGCACGATATCGCAGCGCGGTCACGGTCTCAACGACTACATCCCAGCTCGTGTAGACCGTCGCTCCCCGGGCTTCTACGTGCTTGGAGATTGCTATGGCTCTTGGATGATGCTCGTCTCGCGGATTCAAGAGGGCGTAGAAGTACGACGTGTCAGCGAAAACCTCACGTGCGTTTCTTAGCGAGGAGAGGGCTTCGCTTGCCATAAAGGAATTCCTTCAGATTCCTGGATGTCACGCCATCCTTCTTACCGCCATTGCCCGGCCATAACTTCTCAGCGTCTCGCGCTAGCTGAAGCATACCTTCACCGTCGTTCTTGTACCCCCGTTTGGATGGCGGGCTGCGCAGTTCGGCCACCACTTTGTCGCGAACCTTGATCTGGTAACCCACATCCGGCTCGGCCTCGATCTCACGAAGGATGGAAGACAAACGGCGTCGCGCCTCAGTCAGATTGATTTCGCGCAGATAAGGACGCATCTGTACAGATTAGCACAATCTGTACAGATTAGTCGCCTATGCTATTTTGGCCTTTCGCATGACACTTTCGACTTTTTCGTTTCCCACGACCATCGTCTTCGGCGCCGGCGCGGTCGATCGCCTTCCTGACGAGTTGAATAAACGCGGCGTGCGGAGCCCCCTGCTCGTCACTGACGCCGGAATTCAGCGCACCGCAGTGTTCGAACGCGTCCACAATCTCGTGCCTGAAGCCGCGGTATTCTCCAAAGTGGATCCGAACCCGATCGAACAGAATGTGCTGGACGGCGCCGCAGCCTATCGGGAAGCCGGCTGTGACGGCGTCATCGCGCTCGGCGGAGGCTCGCCGCTCGATGCTGCCAAAGCCATTCGCTTGATGGCCACGCACTCGGGCCGGCTGGCTGATTACGATGACCTGCTCGATGGCTCTGACCGCATCTCCTCCAATCTGCCGCCTTACATCGCCATCGCCACAACCTCAGGGACAGGCAGCGAAGTCGGCCGGTCCGCGGTCATCACCATCCAGGCCACGAACCGCAAGACCGTCATCTTCAGCCCGCATTTGATACCCTCTGTTGCGCTAGCCGATCCTGAGCTGACGCTCGATTTGCCTCCGCACATTACAGCCGGTACCGGGATGGATGCCTTCACCCACAACGTGGAAGCGTATCTGGCCAAAGGCTATCACCCGATGTGCGATGCGATTGCGCTTGCAGGCGCAAAGCTCGTTTGGGACAACCTGCAGCGCGTGATGGAAAATCCGCACGATCTGGAAGCGCGGTCGAATATGATGATGGCCGCCATGATGGGTGCGGTGGCTTTTCAGAAAGGCCTGGGGGCCGTCCATTCGCTGGCACATCCGCTTTCCACCGAGTGCGGTATGCATCACGGCACCACGAACGCCATCCTGTTGCCCGCAGTGCTGGAGTACAATAAGCCCGCCGTTCCGGATCGCATCCAGCATCTGGCGACGCTGTTCGGCGGTGGCGATGTCGCCGAGCGTGTCCGCGAGTTAAACCAAACAGTCGCCATCAAACCGCGCCTGCGCGATTGGGGCGTCGCCGAATCCATGCTTCCGGCCCTGGCAGATAAGGCGGTTCAGGACGGTTGCCACCAGCTCAACCCGCGTCCGTGCACTCGGGAGGATCTGCTCAACCTCTACCGCCAGTCGTATTGAGAATGACGCGGCGCGCCTGCCCGTGTGCCACAATGTTTATTCCATGCAGGTCTTGCAGGCCGGACAGCACAAGTTCATTTTCCTCGAACTGGACCCCGAAACCATCACCAGCGTGGCCAAGCAGGCCGGCTTCGAAATCAAGATCCAGGACGGCGCACGCAGCGTGACCGCAGAGTTGACCGCTCCCGGCCGCCAATCGCCGCTGCTGCTGTTCGACGCGGCTGACCCCTCCAACCTGGGCTGGTTCTCCCGTTGCCAATTCTACGTGGACGGACGAACCGGAGCTGTAATGCAGACCCCACTGTTGCTCGCCAACCACCTTGATCGCGCAGGACGACCACAGGCGCACTCCGTTCGTCTCACCATCACCAAGGAATTGCCCGCTAGCTACCGTCTGCCTGGAAAGCAGGCTCTTACCGAACAGGTGTTATACCAGCTTCTTTACAATTTCTTGAATGCGCTCACCAAGACGGGAGTAGCGGTTTGCGGCGCGTCTATCGTTAAGCCACTGGCGGGCCGCACCGAATCGTAAAAGTGCGCTGCCGGGATTAAGTCTGGCGCGCTGCCTGGGCCACGGCCGATTCCACTTCGCTTTGATATTGCGCCAGCAACTCCGGAGTGGAAGCCTCGAAACGCAGCACCAGCACGGGTTGTGTGTTGGACGCCCGTACTAGCCCCCAGCCGTGCGGAAACAGCATGCGGACTCCGTCCACGTCCACGATCTGGTGCGTTTTGCGGTACTGTTCGGTGACGCGCTTCACGACTTCGAATTTGCGCTCATCGTCGCAGTCCACGCGAATCTCCGGCGTCGCCACGGTCTTGGGCAGATCCGCCAGTTGCGCCGACAGCGGCCGGCCGGACCAGGCCACAATCTCCATCAACCGGCACGCTGCGTAGAGTGCATCGTCAAAACCGTAGTAACGATCGGCGAAAAACATGTGGCCGCTCATTTCGCCGGCCAGCTCCGCGCGCGTCTCTTTCATCTTGGCCTTGATCAGCGAATGTCCCGTTCGCCACATGATGGCGTTGCCGCCATGCCGGCGAATGTCGTCGTAGAGCGCTTGCGAGCACTTCACTTCGCCGATAAACGTGGCGCCCGGTTTGCGCTCCAGGATCTCGCGCGAGTAGATGATCATCAATTGGTCGCCATAGATCACCGTGCCCTGGTCATCTACCGCGCCAATGCGGTCTCCGTCACCGTCGAATGCGATCCCGAGATCGGCGCCCTTCGATTTCACCGTCGCGATCAGTTGAGCCAGGTTCTTCGGCACGGTCGGGTCGGGATGATGATTCGGGAAATGACCATCCATGTCGAAGAATAGCTCCGTGGCTTCGCAATTCAGCTTCTGGAAAATGCGGTGCATCACCGGCCCTGCGGTGCCATTGCCGGCGTCTGCGACGACTTTGACGCGCCGCCCGAACTGGAACTGTGCGCTGATCTCATCCACGTAGGGCGTGACAACGTCCACGGATTTTTCCGAGCCCGCGCCAGCGAGGAAATCGCGCTTCTCGATCATCCGGCGCAGCTCTTGGATTTCTTCGCCGTGGATGGTGGATCCACCGGACACCACTTTGAATCCGTTGTATTCCGACGGATTGTGGCTGCCGGTAATCATCACCGCGCCCCCGGCTTTCAAATGAAACACTGAGTAATAGAGCAGCGGTGTTGGCGCCACGCCAATGTCCGTTACGTTGCAGCCGCTGGCCACCAGCCCTTCGATGAGCGCATTGCGCAACCTCGTCGAGCTCAGCCGGCAGTCACGCCCCAGGTTGATATTCTTCCCGTTCTTCCTTTGCAGGTAAGTGCCGATCGCCTGGCCTAGCTCTACAATTCCCGGATCCAGCAGTTCCTCGTCGGCGATGCCGCGGATGTCGTACTCTCTAAAAATCGTTGATTTGAGCATTAAGCCGCAGTATAGCGCGGCGCGCGCGCCAGCCGAATTGAAGCGGTGCGGCTATGCCACACTCGTACTGTGAACGGCGACAGCCATTCTCGGCTCCACGAAACCGTGTGCTCACACCGGATGGCGATGCTTGAGCTAACTCACGATTTGATTGCCATTCCGACCGAAAATCCACCCGGGAACGGTTATGCCCAGGCCGTCGACTTGCTATGCCGGACGCTGCGCCAACTCGGTTTCGAAGACACGCGCGTGGAAGGCGATTGCGTCCTCAGCTTCGCAGGTGACGGCGAGCGCACACTCTACTTCAGCGGCCATTACGACGTGGTGCCTGCACACACTCCGTCGCAGTTCATGCCCGTTGTCCGCGGCGCCAATCTGTTCGGCCGAGGTTCTTCGGACATGAAGAGCGGTCTCGCCGCGATGATCTATGCCGCCAAAGCGCTGCGCGATCACGGCATGTTGCGCAACGGCCGTGTCGGCCTGGTCTTCGTGCCTGACGAAGAGACTGTCGGCCCGCGAGGATCACGCTACCTAGCCGATCGAGGCGTGCTGGGCAAAAATGCCATCGGGATGCTGACGCCCGAACCCGCCGGAGAAGTGATCTGGAACGCAAATCGCGGCGCGATCACGCTCAATATTACGGTGAAGGGCAGGTCAGCGCATGTTGGCCGGCAGCATGAGGGCGTGAACGCCTTCGAAGGGATGCTTCGCGTCGCCCAGGCCCTCATGGGGCTCAAGGCGGAGGTCGAGCAGCGTACCACGGGGTTCCACATCTCTCCGGAAGCCGCACGCCGCTCCATCCTGATGCTGGGCGGGCGCTCCGGCGGTGGAGCGAATTTTAATACCGTGCCGGACACCTGCTCATTTACCGTGGACCGAAGGATCAATCCGGAGGAGGATTTCGCACTGGAGAAGCGGCGTCTGCTTGCCATGCTGGATCAACCCGGTATCGATCTCGACGTCGAGGTGCTGCAGGAAGGGCGGTCCTCTGGCGTTCCGGAAAGCGACCCTGTTGGGCAGGCACTGGCGCGAAGCGTCGAACGGGTCACCGGTCACGCCGCCCGGTTCGAAATGTGTCCCGGTCTGCTGGAGAACCGTTTTTATGCCGAACGCGGGATTCCGGCTTTCGCGTACGGGCCGGGTTTGCTCACGGTGTCGCACGGCCCGAATGAGTTTGTGCCCATCCAACGGATCGCTGAATGTGCCGAAATCTTCGCCCTCACGGGGGCGGAGTTATTGGGCTAGGGGTCCGTTGGATGGTGACGCCGCGCGCTACACTGGTTGTCGGATGAAGGCTCCAGCCTCGACAGTCCCGCCGCGCGCTAAACGCCCCTTGACCACCATCAGCGGCGTGCCCGTCGAGCCCCTTTACACGTCTGAGCACCTCGCCGATTTCGATCCAGCGCGTGATTTGGGCGAGCCCGGCGGTTTTCCTTACACACGCGGGATTCACGAAACCATGTACCGCGGCAAGCTCTGGACCATGCGCCAGTTCTCGGGCTTCGCCACGCCTGAGGAAACCAACCGCCGTTATCACTACCTGCTCGAGCAGGGACAGACCGGCTTGTCGGTGGCGTTCGACCTTCCGACGCTGATGGGTTATGATGCCGATCACGCGTTATCGGAAGGCGAGGTCGGCAAATGCGGCGTGTCCATCAGCTCGCTCGAGGACATGGAGACGCTCTTCCGCGGCATTCCGCTGGGCGACGTGACGGTTTCGATGACCATCAACTCGCCGGCGGCCGTGCTCTGGGCCATGTACCTGGCGGTGGCCGAGAAGCAGGGCGCTGACTGGGCCCGGTTATCCGGCACCATCCAAAACGACATTCTGAAGGAATACATTGCGCAAAAGGAGTACATTTTCCCGCCGCGGCCCTCCATGCGGCTGGTGACCGATACCATCGAGTTCTCCGCCTGCCGCACGCCTCGCTTTAACCCCATCTCGATCAGCGGGTATCACATCCGCGAGGCCGGTTCGACCGCTGTCCAGGAGCTGGCGTTTACGCTGCGCGATGGCATTGAATATGTCGATTGGGCGCTCGAACGCGGCCTCACCGTCGATGAGTTCGCCCCGCGGCTCAGCTTTTTCTTCAACGCGCACAACGACTTCTTCGAGGAGATCGCCAAGTACCGCGCCGCGCGAAAGATCTGGGCCTATGTGATGCGCGAGCGCTTCGGCGCCAAAGACGAACGCAGCATGAAGCTGCGCTTCCACGCCCAGACCGCCGGCTGCTCGCTTACGTGGCAGCAGCCGTACAACAACATCGTGCGCACCACCATTCAGGCGCTGGCCGCCGTACTTGGCGGTTGTCAATCGCTGCACACGAACTCGCTCGACGAGGCCTACGCGTTGCCCAGCGAGCACGCCGTCACCATCGCGCTGCGCACACAGCAGGTGATTGCCTATGAGTCAGGCGTCACAGCCGCTGCCGACCCGCTCGGCGGCAGCTACTTCCTGGAACGGCTGACGCTGGACACGGAAAGGGCGGCGGGCGACTACATTCGCTGCATCGACGAAATGGGCGGCATGATTGCGGCCATCGAACAGAACTTTCCGCAAAGAGAAATTGCCAACGCCAGCTACGAGTATCAGAAGGCCGTGGAAGCCGGCGGCAAGATCATCGTCGGCGTCAACGCATTTCAGTCGGATCACGAAGACGCCATCGAAATTCTCCAGATTGACCAGCTTGCCCAGGAGCACCAGGCGGGGAAACTGGCGGCTTTGCGCGCCACGCGCGATAATGGTCGTGTGAGGGCTTCGCTGGACGCCCTCCGGCGGGCTGCCGAAGGAACGGAAAATACCATGCCGTTTATCCTGGATGCGGTCCGCGCTTATGCTACGCTGGGCGAGATTTGCGATGCCCTGCGGGAGGTCTTTGGCTCGTACCAGGAAACGAGCCTCGTCTGATTCATGTCGCCGCCTATCCGAGTGCTGGTGGCCAAACCGGGTCTTGACGGCCACGATCGTGGCGCCAAGATCATCGCGCGTGCCTTGCGCGATGCCGGCATGGAGGTCATCTACACGGGGTTGCGGCAGACGCCGGAGATGATCGTGAACGCGGCGCTCCAGGAGGATGTGCAGGTGATCGGCCTGTCCATTCTTTCGGGAGCGCACAACGCCATCGTGCCGCGCGTGATGGATCTGCTGCGGGAAAAGGAATTGACCAACGTGAAAGTGATCGTCGGCGGCATCATTCCGGACGAGGACGCTGCCGACCTCAAGCGCCAGGGTGTGGCTGCGGTATTCCAGCCCGGAGCCTCGCTTGAAGAGATCGTAGACTTCGTCCGCTCAAGCGTGCCGGCATAAGGCCTTACGGTTGAAAAAATGAGAAGACAGGAAATGGAAGAAAAGTACAAGATCGCCGTATTCATCGACTTCGATAACATCGAGATCGGCGTCAAATCCACTTTACAGCGGGAATTCGATGTTGCCGCTGTGCTCGACGCGCTGAAAGAGCGCGGAGAAATCGTTACCAAGATTGCGTACGCGAATTGGGGCCGCCAGGACACCTTTACGCGCCAGCTCTCCGAGCATGCCGTGCAGATGGTGCAGCGTGACCCCTCGCCGCGCGGTGACAAAAACGGAGCCGATATCAATCTGGCGCTGGACGCGCTCGAGATGGCCTTCACCCACGACCATATCAATGCATTCGCCATCGTGAGCGGCGACAGCGACTTCATTGCGCTGGTGAACAAGCTCAAACAATACGACAAGCGCGTATTCGTGGTCGGCGGGCGTGCGTTCACGTCCACCATCTTGCAGAAGAATTGCCACGAGTTCATCAGCTACGAATCGCTGCTCATGGATACGCCCAAGCAGCGAAGCGGGGGACCGCCCAGCCAGGGTCAGACCCAGACGCAGAACGCGCCTCCGCAACGGGGAGGGCAGAGGAGGCCGCCGCCGCTCGATCTCTCGCTAGCCATGCCGCTGGTGGACCGAGCGCTGCAAGTGCTGGAGCGCCGTGAAGTGCGGCCGCAGCTTGGGCTCCTCAAATCCACCATGCTGCAGCTCGATTCCACCTTCAGCGAGAAAGCCTACGGCGCCGGCTCGTTCACCGACTTCGTCGAAAAGCTGCAAAAGGCCGACTTGGTGAACGTGACCGGCGGCGAGGGCCGTTACATGATCATGCGCAAGGGTGAAATGGGGGCGGAGCAGGCCAGCGCCGCAAAACCCGAAGAGGCGCTGCCGGTGTTGCGCGACGTGCTCGAAACGCATCGCCTGGAGGTGGACAACGGAGCCCCCGCCGAAGAACTGGCCAACTGGGTCAAGGAGGAACAGCCGGAGTTCGATTGGAAGAAATTTGGATTCCAGGAATTCGGCGAGTTGCTCAATTTTGCCCAGGATAAAGGCGTGGTGCGCGTGGAACCGGTGGAGGAGAAGGGGCTGATGGTGTATCTCGGCGCTGAGTTTCATCCTCCCGCGGTTCCCGAGCCGCCACCCGCGGTGATCAGCGATGAGCAACCGACGGAAGAGCCGCAGCCGCTCATCATGGGCCAGCCTGCCTCGGAGCTGGCCAAAGCCTCCCGGCGGCCTCGCCGGAAAACGGCGGCAGCCGGCGCTGGGGGGGCCTCCCGCCGCCAGAGCCGCCCCCGAAAGCCGGGTGGAGGGCGCCGACCGAGGCTGCCGCAGCCGGACGTGCAACCGGCCGAGTAGCGTTCTTTTACATGACCCGCGGTAACGGTGGCTCCGTTACCTCTCGTCCAGCGCGTCGGAACTTCTTTGCCGCTCGTACGGCTTCTTGAGGTGTTTGGCTGCTTCGTCTTGCGCGTTCTGAGTGTTGTCCCGCGTGCGCTGTGCGAGCTGATATTCGTTGACCGCGCGGTCGCGCTGCCCGGTGATGTCGAAGATCTTACCCAAGTTGATGTGCGACCAGACCTCCGTCCATTTGGGCTCCAGATCTCCGTTGAGCGCTTCGCGGAACTCGTTGGCCGCCGATTGATAGTTGTTCTGCAGGAAAAACACCTCCGCAATGCGGTAGTGCGCCAGCGAGCTGTTCCTTTGCGTTTCGAGGGCCTTCTGATATTCCTTCAGGGCTTCCCCGAATTCGCTGATCTCGGCGAATTGCTCGCCTCGCCGGATGGATACGGCCACGCGCATGGCATTGGAGTAGCGCATCAGACGGTTGTTCGGGTCGATGAGCACGGTCTTCGGCTTTCCGAAGGTATCCACTGAAAACTCAGACGACGTGCCCACCACCTCTACGCGCTTCTCTTCCGGGTTGCCCTCGGTCTCGATCTTCAGCTCAACGGGCATGCGGAAGGTGTCGAGGTCCTGCGCTACCTTCCCCATCACGCGGAAGCCCTTCTGCGTGCGGAAAATCGTGTAATCCATTTTGAACTCAGGCGCGCCGCTGGATTCGATCCATTCGATAAAGAAATAGCCCAGGTTCTGCTGAGACACGGATTCAGCCGCTTTGCGAAAATCCTCGGTGGTCACGGATTTCCACGCGTGGTTCTTGACGTACTCCTTGATGCTTTCGAAGAATTTCGCGTCGCCCAGAACAAATCGCAGCATGTTCAGCACCGCGGCGCCTTTGGATCCCGTGAGCGCCCACAGTTCCGGCGAGTAATCCTCCAGCCGTGAGGCCTGGATGATGGGAACATTGTCGACGGTCAGTGCTTCCACGGCCACGTCGCGGAACTGGGTTTCGAGTGCGCCCGGGCCATTGGTGTGTTCGCTGTAGAGCAATTCCGAGTACGCGGCAAACCCGTTGCTGAGCCACAGATGATTGCGCGTTGCCGGCGAGAGCAGGACCTGCCACCATTGCCGCGAGATCTGGTTGGACATCAGCTTGGTTCCTACGTCGTGTCCGATGGCTCGCGAACTCAGAAAAATCACGCCCGGAGCGGAATAGCCGTTGGGCGCCCCATTTTCCGTTTCGACCAGTGTCAGATTGGCGTAAGGAGGCAAGCCGAACATGCCGGTGAAGTAGGTCATGATCCTGCCGGTTTCCTGGCCGTACACGTTGGCCATGGCTTGCTCACCGCCTCGGAAAAAAACAGTGGTCATTACGCCGGACTCGCTGACCTTCACGGGCTCACCACGCACCACCGCCAGGCTGCCGGGGAATGACGGTTCGTCAAAACGAAAACTGTAGACGATCTTGTCTCCGCTGGGGCGTGACGTTTCCAGCCCGCTGGCCACGACTTTATTGCCGGCCGCAACCGTGATGTTCATCTCCGCCGAATAGCGGTCTGTGGTGTAACCGCTGATCGGGAACCAGCGTGCCGGGTACATCAGGTAGGCGTAATCGTTGTGAATGGCGGCGAACTTAATCCCGTAAACCGGCGAATCCTCATTGCCCGCCAGGCGGCCGTCATAATCGAACGTCGCCGTCACCGGCTTGCCTTTCACCAGCGGCTGGTCGAAATTCAGCCGGACGGTAAAATCCTGCTGCGACCGGGAGGCTGGAATCTGCCGCCCCCCGTCGTCCACCACGCGCGAGACGTTGAGCGCGTTATTCAGCTCGAAGGTCGCCGCGGTTACGTTGTCATCGAGGGGGATGAAACGCACGGCGACCTTAGCGGCCAGCGTCTGCGTGTTCAGGTTAATTTCGGCGTTGATCACGTAGTGATCCACGTCGATGCGCGAGCGCCGCTCCTGCGCGGGCGCATTTGCCGCGCCGGCCACGAGCGCCAGCGCGATCCACAGGTTACGATACATGTGCTGCATGTCCTTCCATTAATTCCTCGACCAGAACGGCGGCCTTGGCCATGGCATCTCCCTGTGCCGAGAGCCGTCCAGCTACCTCCTCCAAATCCTCGCGCATGCGTTGGCGTGCGCCCGCGTTTCCGAGTAGGCGCAGAGCCTCCGCGGCCAGGCGTTCTCCCGTCATTTCCGACTGCATCAACTCCGGCACTACGGCCCGTCCCGCCACCAGGTTCACCATGGAATAAAAGGGCACGCGAACCAGCAACCGCCCCGCCAGCCAGCTCAGCGCGGTCACTTTGTAAAAAGTGATCATGGGCGCTCCCGCCAGCGCGGCTTCCACGGTGACAGTGCCGCTGGCAGCCAGGCACAGATCGGCGTGGGCGATCGCTTCCCAGGTTTCGCCCTCTATCGCCTGGATGGGCGCGCCCGCGATGCGATCCCGGAAAAAAGCAGCGCCTGTTGTTTCCGAAGCCGGTAACAAGAAATGAGTGACCTGTTGCCTGTAAATTCGCTCCACCGCATCCAGCAAAGCCGGCAAATGCCGCGCCGCTTCGCCTTTCCGGCTCCCAGGCAATACCGTAACTAATTGACGGCTCGGATCTAATCTGTGTTTCTTAAAAAACTCGGATTTTTCGAGTATCGGCCGCACTTGCCCGGCCAGCGGGTGGCCTATGTACGACGCCGGGATGCCGTGCTGGCGGAAGAACGCTTCCTCAAACGGGAAGATACAGAGCAATCGGTCCACCGCGTGGCGAATCACCGGGATGCGCCCCTTGCGCCATGCCCAGACCTGCGGGGCCACCAGATACAGGACCGGAACCCCCAGCCGTTTCAGGCGTCGTGCGACCCTCAAATGAAAATCCGGAGAGTCCGTCAGGATGGCAAGGTCCGGAAGCCTGTGCTGAGCGGCTTCCAGGAGCCTGCGATATTGCCCGTAGATGCGCGGCAGGTGAGCCACCACCTCGGCCAGACCGACCACCGCCAGACTTTCAGCGTCGATCACCGGCTCAACACCCTCCCGCCGCATCCGCGGCCCCGCGCAACCGAAGAATTCCGCATCCGGCCAGACGTGCCGCAATTCCTCCACGAGCATTGCCGCGTAGCGGTCGCCCGAAGCTTCTCCAGCGGAGACCAGGATTCGGCGGGGCACTTTACTTAAAGTCTAGCAGGGCAGCGCGAGCGACATGGTGGGTGGAACTCCGACACCGGTCCGGTACCGGGTTCCGGCTCGCCCGCTGACAACGAAATTGTAACCAAAGAGAACGCAGGCAATAGCCTGTTGATAGCTGTGGGATAGGCGCTCATTGCCATGCGCTCGAAATTACACAACTCTTACAAATCGCCGCTCCAATCACTGCTAGCTTGAGGATTGAACTGCCGAGGCACGCATGGCCTTTGAGCAGCAGCCAAATTCTAATGTTCAACCAACAAAAAACAAACTGGCCCGTAACAATTATCATGGCGTTCCTCCATGTAGGGGCCATCGCCGCGCTATTCTTTTTCAACTGGCAGATCCTCGCAGCCACCATTTTCCTGTACTGGATGACCACCGGGCTGGGCATCAGTATGGGGTACCATCGCCTGCACACGCACCGGTCATATAAGGTACCCGTAGGCCTCGAGTATTTCTTTGCGGTCTGCGGCGCTCTCACGCTCGAAGGCGGACCGATTTCCTGGGTGGCCACGCATCGAATTCACCATCAGAACTCCGACCTGCCCGGTGATCCGCACTCGCCCAATGAGGGCGCGTGGTGGGCTCATGCGGGCTGGCTGCTGACCGGGGAAAGCATGCACAACAACACCAGGGCTATGTCAAAGTACGCCCCCGATCTGGCGAAGGACCGTTTTTACGTCTGGCTGAATAATTATCACTGGATGCCCACCTTCGTGCTTGCGGCCCTGCTGTTCGCCATCGGCGGACTTCCTCTGGTGCTATGGGGGATTTTCGTCCGCGTGGTCTTCGGCCTTCACGCCACGTGGCTGGTGAACTCCGCTACCCATATGTGGGGCGGACGCCGTTTCGCTACTCGTGATAATTCCCGCAACAACTGGTGGGTTGCGCTCATGACCTTCGGCGAAGGCTGGCACAACAACCACCACGCGCACCCTACCTCGGCGCGCCACGGTTTAGCCTGGTATGAGTTTGATCCCTCCTGGATACAGATCAAGCTTCTGAAGGTCCTCGGTATCGCAAAGTCCGTCCGCGTGGCCAAGGTCACCACCGCTCTGGTCGAAAGGGAAGCCGCGTAGGGCCGAGTCGGAAGTTCATCCAACGTCTGGATCTTTGGGGCAGCCATTCTAGGCTGCGAGCCAGCCTTCGGGCTGGCTGGACCCGCCCCTTCAGCCCGCGTTCTAAAGGCTGTTGAGGGCTTTCCCCGTTGGTCATAAGCTAGAGTCATGGTAGTCGCCGGCCGGCGGAAGTCGATCGCGTTCTTCATCGCGCTCGGCGCCGGCCTGATCTCAGTCATTCTCCTTCTCTACATCGGTTGGGTGCTCCTCAACTGGCGTAGCGGCATTCTGCTCTTTTTGGGTATCCTGCTGCTGGCGATGATTATCGCCGGCGTTGTGTTGAACACGACCTTCCTGGTGCGGGAGATCCGGCGTAACGAGCAGCACGACGCCTTCATCAACGCCGTGACTCACGAGCTGAAGACTCCCGTTGCCGCCATCCGGCTTTATCTCGAAACTCTGCAAACGCGTGCGGTCGACGAGCCCAAACGCAAAGAGTTCTATCGCATCATGCTGGACGAGAGCGACCGGCTCTTGACCACCATCGAGCAAGTCTTGCGCACCGGTCGCCTGGGTGCGGCCAGCCGCCGGCCGAATCTTGCGCCGATCGACCTGGGCGGCGTAGTGACGGAATGTATGGCTCGTGCGCGGACGCTATATAACATCCGCCCGGAATCGCTCGAGTATCGCCCCGGCCCACCAGTCGCCATTCTGGGTGACATGGATGAAGTGCGGGCCGCGATTTCCAACCTCATCGAAAATGCCGTCAAGTACTCGGGAAGCGACATCAAGGTCACCGTGGATACCGCCCTGGTCGACGGGAAGTACGTATCGCTGCGGGTCTCCGATCAGGGAGCGGGCATACCGAGCAACGAGCTGAAACGGATTTTCAAACGTTTCTACCGCGCTCCAGGATCGCTGGCCACGCGCGTGAAGGGAATCGGCCTCGGCCTGTACATCGTTCGCTCCGTCGCCAAGCGCCACGGTGGCCGCGCATGGGCGGAGAGCGAAGGTCCGGGGCGGGGAAGCACCTTCGTCCTGCAACTGCCCATCGCGAAATGAGCCGGGTTCTGGTGGTGGAAGACGAACAACACCTTGCTGAAGGGTTGCGTTTCAACCTGGAAGCCGAGGGTTATCAGGTTCACCTGGTCGAAACCGGCGAAGCCGCGCTCGAATTGTTAATGTCGGACGCGCAGGCTTTCGACGTTGTGATTCTGGATGTCATGCTGCCGGGCAAGGACGGTTTTGCCGTAATCTCCGAGTTGCGCCAAGCCGGAAAGTTTATCCCCACGCTGATGCTCACTGCGCGCGGGCATCCCGAAGATGTGCTCAAGGGCTTTGCCGCGGGCGCCGACGACTATCTCACCAAGCCCTTTGACCTGTCCATTCTGATTGCGCGCCTGGGCGGTCTGTTGCGTCGCCACGAATGGCTGCGCGCATCCTTGAATCACGAAAACACCGTGGCCGCGCCGCCCAAGCCCAAGGAGACGTTCACGTTCGGTGACAAGTCCGTGCACTTCGATCTTCTGGAGCTCCGCGTTCGTGAGCAGACTTTTCCATTGACGTTGATGGAAGCCAACGTACTCCGATACTTGATTGAGCACGAAGGCAAGCCGGTATCCCGCAAGATGATGCTCGAACAAGTTTGGGGTCTCCACGAGGACACGGATACCCGGGCGATCGACAATTTCATTGTTCGCCTCCGTCGTTACATTGAGGATGATCCCACGCGGCCCCGCCACCTGCTCACGGTTCGCGGCTTGGGATATCGGTTCGTGGCTTCCCCAGCCAAAGCCGGGTAATGCCCGGGCGTCAAACGGACGGAGCGGGTCGCGCGCGATTGGGGTGACGGCCCGGCCGCGCGGCGGGATGCGGCAGCCTGGCTCGAATCTGATTCCAGCATGCGCTGGTGGCTCGCTCGGCTCCGCGTCTGACTGGCGGACAGGCGAACAACAGCCATAGCGAGATTCCGAGGACCGCGATCCAGATCATGGACTTGTCGTTCATTCCGCTAATCGCCGATCTAGCTCTTGGCCCCAGAGTAGTCCGCGCGAGGCACAGGGTCAATGCTAACGGAAGATATCCCGGCCTCGGACGGCGAGCCCGCCGCTGATGGATCATGAAAGAGATGGCAGAACCTGAAGCGGCGGTTGCAATTCTGCATGCGCGCGAGCCGGAGGAGTCCGTTCTGCTCATCCGCCGCGCCGAGCGGGAGAACGACCCCTGGTCGGGACACTGGTCGTTTCCCGGTGGCCGGCGTGAACCTGAAGACCCCGGCCTGTTGCATACAGCCCTGCGCGAACTCGAGGAAGAGTGCGGAATCCATCTCGGGCCAGAGCATCTCGAAGCGGCATTGCAGCCCATGTTGGCGGGGCGGAAGACCGGACGATTCCTGCTGGTGGCGCCGTTTCTGTTCCGCGTGGAGGGACAACTGCCAACCACGCTCGATCCGCGAGAGGCCGTTGAAGCCCTGTGGGCTCCGCTGACCGTGCTGCGCGATCCCGCCCGGCACTGTCTCCAGTCGGTGCCGGGTCAGCCAAAGGAAGTCATGTTTCCTGCCGTCGAGTTGAACGGTGTGCCCCTGTGGGGGTTCACGTATCGCCTGATTACCGACTGGCTCGGCCTTAGCCTCTAGCCGACTCCCGCGCCTCGATTCCTAGATCCCCGCAAGGTTGGCCGCCGGCGCACCGCCTCTTTCCACCTGCTCCAGCGCCAGGTCATGCACCTTGATCAGCAGGTCGACCTCATTCCGCGGAACTGCCAATGCCGCCGCGATCGTCTCCGTTTGTTCCCCTCGGCGCCGCATTCGCAAAATCTGCCCACGCCTGGTGAGATTCAGCGGCTGCGCCGGGATGCTCGAAGGCCGCTCCATCTCAGCCACCTGCAGGCGCAGCTTCTCGGCCGCTTCGGCGACCTGAGCTATCCGGCCTTCCAGGCTCTCACGCTGCTCCCGGCTGTTCCGCGCAAGAGTCCGCATCTTTACGTGCAACACAAGAACATAGAGCAAACAGCTCCCCGCCACCGCCAGGATTCCACACAGTTCCAGTGGATGAATTGTCATCATTTGCCAGTCTCCAAACATTCTTCGCTCCTTGAGTCCACTATCTCTTGCTCGACCAGTGCCGCTCCATATACGTGCGCAGCCGCAGAATGCCCTGCGATTTCAACTGCGCGATGCGCGACAAATGCATCTGCATGATTTCCGCAATCTCTCGTAGCGTCGCCTCTTCGTGGTAGTAGAGGCTCAGCACCGTCCGCTCCATCTTGGGCATCTGTTCAATCGCCTGCGCCAGCAGCCGTTCCAGCTCTGCCCGTTCCAGCGTCTTCGAAGGCAGGTTGTCGTCCGTATCCGGAATATAATCCAGCAGGTCGCCTTCCTGGTCTTCGGAAGCGAACTCAAAACTGCCGATGGTCAGCGCGCGCACTTCGTAAAGCCATTGCCGGTACTCTTCAAGACTCAGCTTGAGTTCGCCGGCAATTTCCTCTTCCGCCGGCGCGCGGCCCAGGCGCTGCTCCAGCGCGGAAATGGCCGCTTCAATCTGCTTGGCTTGCCGGCGCTTGTTCTTGGGAGCCCAGTCCATGTCCCGCAAACCATCAAGAATCGCGCCGCGAATCTTGTGTTCTGCATAGGTCTTGAGCTGGACGTTTTGAGAGGGATCGAACTTGTCCACCGCTGCAATCAGGCCCACCACGCCGTTTGATATCAGATCATCCAGGCTCACACTCTCCGGCAAGCGCTCATGAATCCGGCGGGCAATCAGGCGCACTTGCGGCAGGTGCTCTAGAATGAGCCGCTCCCGGTCTGCGCTGGTGCCCTCTTCAGCCTGATACGTGTACATACGCGCGTGGGTCCACTCTAGGCAGCCGAAACGGCGCGCACTGCGGTGCGTTCAAACACCAGCTCAAGCAGGCGGGCGGCGTTTGCCGGCTCGAGGTCTTCGGGGATTTGCTGGCCGCCAGTCAAGAACGAAACCGGTTTTCCCGTCCTCACGGATTCACTGATCATGGCGCCCGCCGACGAAGTCTCATCCAGGCGCGTAAAGATCAGCTTCGCCGGTGAGAAGATTTCGAACCGGTCAAGCACGCGCCCCAGGTCCGCGCTTCGCATGGAAGCCGGTGCAACCAGGTGCACTTCGATGCCCGGCTGGTTGGAGAAAAACCGCGCCCACTCCGCGGCTTCGTCCATGTCCAGCGCGCCATATCCCGGCGTGTCCACCAGGATCAGCCCTTTCTCACGGTGCCCCTCAATACTCTGTTGGAGTCCGCGCGGGGTGTCCACCGCATCGAAGGTGGCGCCGATAATCGTCGCATAGGTTCGCAGTTGTTCGGCGCCGGAGACGCGGCGCGTATCCGTCGAAATCAGATGCACCCGGCGCGAGGAGGCGAGGCCATGGCTCACCGCCAGCTTCACCAGCGTGGTCGTCTTCCCGCATCCCGCTGGCCCCACTAGCGCCACAACGCGCGCCGTTTCCGCCGTCGTTTCCAGAGTTGCATTCACGGAGATCACGCCTTCCAGCTCCGTGCGAACGGCGCGCTCAATGGCACTCGCTTCGAACGGCACTCGCCGCCGCGGCCAGCAAGCCGCATCCGGATCCAGGCGGGCATGCGCCTGTTTCACAATCTCCTGCGCCAGTTCGCTCGAGAAGTCGTACTCGATCAGCCGTGAATAGATCTCCGCGAATTCCGGCGCGGGCGCCGCCCATGTGGACGTATGGGCCTTCAGACTGGTGAACGCTCTGCCCATGTCTTCCACTTGTTTTCGCAGGAGGGCTAGCTCAAGCGTTACCGCAGCCGACGAGGGCGATTCGGCTTTCGGCTCGGCCGCCCGCTCAGGTTCCTTTTCGCCGGCCTCCTCCGGAAGCAAGGCAAACACCACCTCGTATTCACCCAGTGCGCGCGCTTCCGGCGGCGCCTTGCGGCTGTTGACCAGCAGCGCGTCAGGGCCCATCTCCTGGCGCGCCAGCTCCATAGCTTCCTCCACTGTCGGCGCAAAAAACGACTTCATCTTCATGCCCGGCTCCTGTTGTTCTTTTCTTCCTTTGCCATTCATTGAATGAGACCTTGTGAAACCACTTTGACTTCTGCCGGCACCTCGTTGTGCGACAGGAATACGACATTTGCCTGCGACGTCTCCACCATCTGCCGCAGGAAGTACCGCGCCCCGCTGGAGGTGACCGCCACCACCGGTGTCTCCGGCGATCCCACCTTTTGCTCGATCCGGCTCAGAATGTCGCGAATCGCCTGCGGCGCCAGCGCCAAATGGCTGTTCTGTTCTCCATGCTGGACGGCCGACTCGATCGACTGCTCCAGCGACGGGTCGACAAAGTAAGCCGGCAAGTCGCCGGACGCGTTCAGATACGGCTTCACTACCGTTCGCCGGATCGCCTGCCGGACATATTCGGTCAGCACTATCGGATTGCGCGTCGAAGCCCCCGCATCGCTCAACGCTTCCAGAATCGAAACCGCGTCGCGGATGGAAACCCGCTCCCTCAGCAGGTTCTGCAACACTCGCTGCACGGTGGCCAGCGGCAGTAGCTTGGGCGTGAGTTCCTCCACCACCTTGGGATTATCGGCGGCCACGCGGTCCATGAGCTTCTTCGTTTCCTGGCGCGAGAACAGTTCGTGCGAGTGCCTGCGGATCAACTCCGCCAGGTGTGTGCCCAGCACGCTCACCGCATCCACCACCGTGTAGTTCGCCCTGCGCGCGCGCTCTGCCTGATCCGATGGAATCCACCACGCCGGCATTCCGAACGCCGGTTCGCGCGTGGCTTGCCCGGAAAGCGGCGCGGCAGTCTTGCCCGCTGGAATCGCCAGATCGCACCCTTGCGGGATCTCGTAGCGCGCGATTTCCACGCCTTTCAGAGAAATCGCGTATTCGCGGGGGCGCAGCGAAAGATTGTCGGTGACGCGCACCGGCGGAAAGATGTAGCCGAGCTCGCCGGCCAACTGTCGCCGGATGCCCGAGATTCTTCGCAGCAGTTGTGAACTGGCGCCGCCGTCCACCAGCTTGACCAGACCCAGCCCCACTTCCACCGCCAGCGGTTCCACCCGGAGCGTCGCTTCCAGATTTTCGCGCGTCGGTGCTGCCTTGGTTTCGGCCCCCTTCTGGGCCGCGATATCGCGCCTCCGCAACTGCCACGCCGACGTGCCGATGCCGGCGCCCATCAGCAGGAACGGAACGGTGGGCAGCCCCGGAAAAGCCGCCATCGCCAGCAGCACCCCGCTCGCCAGCATCAACGGTTGCGGATTGCTGAACATCTGCTTGCGGAAATCCGTGCCCAGCCGCGCGTCCGAGCTGGCGCGTGTCACAATCAAGCCGCCGGAAATCGAAATCATCAGCGCCGGAATCACCGTCACCAGGCCGTCGCCGATCGTCAGCACGGTGTAGGTCTCAATGGCGTGGCGGAGATCCATGCCGTGTTGTAGAACGCCGATCAGGAAGCCCGCGATGATGTTGATGCTCGTGATCAGAATGCTCGCAATCGCGTCGCGCTGCGTGAATCGAGACGCGCCGTCCATCGCGCCGTAGAATTCTGCTTCGTGAGCCAGTTGTTTGCGCCGCTGCCGCGCTTCCGCCTCATCAATCAGACCTGCATTCAAGTCGGAGTCAATGGACATCTGCTTGCCCGGCAGGGCGTCTAAGGTGAATCGCGCGGTCACTTCGGAAATGCGCACTGCGCCGTGATTAATCACGACGTACTGAATCGCGATCAACACCAAAAAAATCACCGCGCCAATGATGTAGTTTCCGCCCACGACGAAATTCCCGAATGCCTGAATCACTTCTCCCGCCGCCGATGTCCCCGTGTTGCCGTTCAGCAAAATCAGGCGCGCCGACGAGATGTTCAGGGCCAGGCGGAACAACGTCAGCAGCAGCAGCGTCGTGGGAAACACGCTGAATTCCACCGGCCGCGTGATGTACATCGCCACCATCATCACGATCACCGAGAGCATGATATCGGTGACAATCAGCACGTCCAGCACAAATCCCGGAATCGGTGTGACCAGCGCCAGAACGATCGCCAGCACCGCAATCGGCACACCGAGGTCGGACACGCTCGTAAGATCGAACCCGCCGAACCCCTTCCACGCTGCCGGTGCCGCGATTGCTTTTGTCTGCGCCAATTTGCCTCCCGGTTATGCCGGTAAACGCCCGTTCATCAGGCGGTAAATGTACGCCAGAATTTCCGCCACCGCGCGATACAGGTGCGCGGGAATTTCCTGGCCCACCTCGGCGGATTTGTACAACGCTTGCGCCAGAGGCGGATTCTCGATCAGCGGCACCTGATGCTCCACCGCCCGCTGCCGGATGCGCAACGCCAGGTAGTTCTTCCCCTTCGCCACCACTTGCGGCGCCGACGTCCAGCCCATCTCGTAGCGGATGGCTACGGCATAATGCGTCGGGTTTACGATGACCGCCGTGGCCTTGGGAACCTGCTTCATCATGTTGCGCCGGATGCGATCGCGCATTAGACGCCGCACCCGCATCTTCATCTGCGGATTGCCCTCGGTTTCCTTGAATTCCTCTTTAATGTCCTGGCGGCTCATGCGCAGATCCTTCGCGTACCGGCGGCGTTGCCGGACCAGATCGATCGAGCCGAAGAGCATGAACAGTCCCGCTCCCCGCCACAGCAGCGTGGTCAGCGATGCGCCGATCTGCTTCGCGCCCATTTCCACACCTTCGAGCGGCAGCACGAAATTCTCTGCGAAGTGATCACGCGATATGGCGTACACCGCGAAGCCGAAAACCGGCAACATCACCAGCGCCTGAATCAATGCGGGAACATTCTGCCGCGGCAGCTCGCGAAGACGGGTGAGCGGATTCAGCCGCTGAAAATCGGGCGCGAGCTTTTTTACCGTGAGCCCGAACCGGGTCACCGCCAGTTGCGCCGCGAGCGTAATTACCACCAGCGCGCCCGCCGCAGTCGCCAGCGGAAGCCCCACGCGGAACAACAGATCTCCGGATATGTGCAGCAGGTCGGTAATTTCGAGATCTCCTCCGAACGCGCGCCTGATCAGAAACTGCATCGTCAGGCGTATCTGCTCCAGCCATGTCCCTCCCCACGCCGTCACCATCGCCGTGAATGCCAGAAACTGAATGGCGGCGATGAACTGCTTGGCCGTCGGAAACTGCCCTTCGCGCCGCGCTCGC
>Ga0187819_10000097_pt1 | contig 38463 bp, 39 predicted proteins | sample NC_wetland_sal_i_15_FD_132411 | JGI IMG/M metagenome (GOLD analysis project Ga0187819, IMG submission 132411) | Wetland sediment microbial communities from Neuse River Estuary, North Carolina, USA - SO4_4 | ecosystem: Environmental > Aquatic > Freshwater > Wetlands > Sediment | place: USA... | reverse complement strand
TGAGGAGGGTTGCTTAGGCGCGGCATCACGCGCTAGCTGACCGGCGCACCGCGCTGCATAGCAGTTCAGCCTTGGAATTTCCGCTGCACCGGATCGAAGCCAAGAGTTGCCACACAGACTCTTTAGCTCCGAATACGGCTACCGTGATCAGCACTGGCGGGGTGATCACTCAATATCTGTTCCAACTGGCTTTGGATGGTGCGGGAAACATGTATACGGGGAATTACGTCCAAACCAGCTCCAACCCCAGGGACCACCGTCCAGGTAACGGTTGGGCTGATTGCGCCGACCGTTGCGCTGGCCTCCTCAGTGAATCCGGTGCTGATGAAAGCCGCCGTCACCTTCACGGCGACCGTCTCTTCTTCCTCGGGCACGCCGACTGGTTCGGTCAGCTTCTACGATGGAACTACACTGCTGGGTTCGGCGACGCTTGCGCAGGGCGTGGCGACCTACACTACGTCGACCCTCGCGGCCGGCGCCCACTCGATCACGGCGGTCTACGCCGGAGACAGCAACTTCTCCTCGCTGACCAGCTCAGCCCACACGGAAACGCTGAATGACTTCAGCTTGAGCGTCTGCAACCAGCAGCACTACGTCGGCGACCGTCTCGCCGGGGGGAACGGCTAGCTATATTCTGAAGGTTGGTCCTTCCAGCGGCCCGACTTTCCCCGGCGCGGTAGCGCTGATGGTAACCGGCTTTCCGACGGGCGCGACCGCAACCCTGACACCATCGACACTGCCCGCCGGCGCCGGTCCTACCAATGTCACGCTGGCGGTCCAGGTGCCAACCCAGACTGCGTCTCTCCACAACAGCGATCTCCTCGCACTCAGGCTGTCGCCCACCATGCTGGGAATCCTGCTCCTGCCCTTCGGCGGCAGGATTCGGAGAGCGGCCGGCAAGCACGGACGCACGGCGTGTCTGCTGCTTCTCGCACTCGCGGGAATTTCGTCGACAGGACTTATCGGCTGCGCCTCGCAAAGCAGCGGCTACTTCGGCAGCCCGCAGACGAGCTACACACTGACAGTCACGGCAACCTCGGGCGCGCTGTCGCACTCGACGACCGTAAACCTGACAGTCAAGTAGAACGGAGCATCGATCATGAGCAGAACATTCTGGAGCGGCGCTCTCCTAGCGGGAGCACTGGCACTCAGCCCGATGGCGCAGGCGCAACAAGAATCACGGCCGCTCTCGGTCGATCTGGCGGTGACCTATACAGCCGAGAGGGCAAAGGTTGCGTCGACCGACTGTGGGTGTTTTTGGCTGCGAGGTGGGAGTGCCGACGCGGCAGTCACCTTCTTCCATGGTCTAGGCGCGGCTGTAAATCTGACCGGCGGATACAGCTCGGGGATCAGCACGGGCGTGGGCCTGACCAAGATAAACGTCCTGGCTGGCCCGCGCTATACGCTGAAGACGACGCGGTGGACGCGCCGTTTTGCCGGCGCGAAGCGCGAAACCAGAATCTTTGGCGAGGGGCTGTTCGGCGGAGCACACGCGTTGGACAGCGTTTTTCCGTCCTCCGCCGGAATCACGAGCAGCGCGACTTCCTTCGCCATGTCATTCGGTGGAGGCGTGGACGTGGCGATTGCGAAAAAGTTCAGCGTGCGCGCGCTGGAATTGGACTACGTGCGCACCACGTTCCCCAACAACGGCACCAACACGCAGGATGATCTGCGCCTCGCGTTTGGGATTTCCTACTACCTCAGGCGGCGCTCCTTGAACCAAACCCGCGGCGGGGGAAACGCCTTGGTTGGTTGCCGCCGCGGCTGCCGGGTTGAAGTCCGAGAAAACGTGATCCGCTTTCAGACGTCAGCCGTGTATCCAGATGGGATAGCCGTTGGGGACGGGGGGCTTGGCGGGGGCTTGAGTTTCCGCGGGGGCGATGGTCTTGAATCCTGCGCGGGCCATTCCGTTTTTGGCGATGTCGTCCTTCATAAAGTGCTCCCAGACGAACCCGGTTCGCGCGTTCTCCGCCATCACCATCAGGATGCCTATGTCGATTCCGAGGACGTCCGGGCTGTACCAGTTGGTCAGCGGATTGAAAGCATCGACCAGGCCATATCTTTGCCAGGCGCGATTTCCGTATTTGTCATGAATCGTGCGAAGGACACGCAGGGTTTCCTCGGGCAAAAAGGGAAGCGATCCTCCGGCCGCGCAGGGCACGATGCTCCCGTCAATGGGGCCCATGGCTGGGGGGCCACCCCACACCACGTAACCGCGGGCCGAATCGGAAGCGGTGATTCCCCACAAGTCTTCGGTGTAGTCCGGGAACTCGCGGGCCAGTTCGAGGCACCAGAGCTTGTGCACCTTGGTGGCGATCACGGAATTCGTGAAGTAGTCGGCGTATTTGTCGCGCTTGCCGCGGAAGTCAAACCACGCGTGGGAATACTGATGCACGAAAAGCGGGGCGTGCGAGCCAATGAAGCGGATACCGTTGAATTCGAAGTAGGTTCGCGTCCAAGCATCCCAGCTCGCGCTGGGCACCACGCCCGTCGGAGATCCCAAACCCAGCAGATAGATCATCATCATCTCGCTGTAACTGTCCCAGCGGGTCTTAATGAATCCGTGCTCGGGCGTCCACCCCATCGCTAAAGTTTTTTCGCCGTGCAGCAGCCAGCCCCAGTCCACGCGCTCGTAGAGCTTGGTGGCAAGGTCATGAATCTCGGCGTCATCGAAATACGCGCGGCACGTCAAGACTCCACAGACGAAGATCGACGTATCGATCGACGAGACTTCGGACTGGAAGACCCGCTCGCCATTCTTAAAGTTGAGGAAGTGACAAAAGAAACCATGGGCCTGGGGCACGCGAGATTCGACGAAACGCAGCGTATTGCGGACACGATCGCGGATCTTTCTCTTGTCTTCCCAGCCGCGGTGATCGGCAAGGCACATACCGGTGAGACCGAATCCGGTTGCGGCAATGCTGGCCACGTTGCGGAAGTCAGGCCCGTTCGCCTGGCTGCGATCCTTGACGAGTCCAGTGTAGGGATTGGACTCATCCCAAAAAAACTGGAAGCAGGCTCGCTCAAGCGCTTCGAGGAACTCGTCTTCTTCCCGAGTGAAGCGATATTTGGTGGGATCGCTGGTAAAGAGAGAGGCGGCGGAGTTGGAGGACGGGACGACTTCTTGCGGTGGAGCGCCGGAGCGGGAGTCGGGCCAAAGAGTTGCCGCAGACAAATGTGAAAAGGGGAGAAGGCTTACGGGCAATCCAACTGCAAGACGCGAGGTCTGTCGAAGCCACTCACGGCGTGAACGTTTTCCACGGTTCACCACGTACCCCGCCGGGACCAACTGGAGCGCTCCGTGAAGGGGCGGGACAGGGTGTTCCATAGACGCATACGGCGCCATTTTACCGAAGTCCGGAAGCCGCCGGATATGCGATTTCCGGGTGAACTCTGAAGTGGTAAATGTATTTACTCTTACTATAACTACGTCGCGGGACAACTAAGAAACTGCGAATGGCGGCCGCGGAAACGGTTTCGAGAGGAGTTTGGAGGAATGCGGGAAAGAATCAGGAATGGTGCCGGCGGGGGGAATCGAACCCACGGCCTAGGGATTATGAGACCCTCGCTCTACCACTGAGCTACGCCGGCACGAAGCAATCTTTCATGCTACGGAGTCCACGGCGAAGGTGTCAAGAGAGTCCAGGGAGAAGGGCTCTGGAGCAGCGAGTGGATTGCAGGGGAGGCGCAAGTGGCTCACCTGCGCTTCTGTTGTGCAGGAAGGTGAGTCAGAAGTGATTTGCATTGGATCCTCCAACCTGTGGATAAAACAGATAAAGTTTCGAAGATCTAGTACTACTGTACCCTTGTCCAACTAAGCGCTGCGGCCTATCCTTGCGGCGGTCGCAGATGTTCTACCCGTCGACGCTAGGCGAAAGTTTAGCGAAAGAAAGGGACGGGTAGGTGTGTACCGATTCGAAACAGGCTCGAGGTCTGAGCGGCTTGACATTCGTGCAATAGAAGATAGAGTGCATCCGGGGTTTCCCTATGCCTCGGAGGCATTCAATGTCACGCATCCTCGCGTCTGTTTCCCTAGCCATGTTGGTATTGACGGTGGCTATGGGCCTGAAGACTGTCGTCACGAAGCACGGCGACGGTTCCTTTGTCATGGCAAACGGTACGGCGCCTGCGCCCACGCTGTCGCAGAAAAATGGGCCGGACCCGCTGCCCGCACCGTGGAAGAACGGACCGGACCCACTACCTGCACCCTGGTAAGATTGGCTCGGCTGAGGCGCCTGCGAAATAGGCCTTAGCCGCCAAAATCAACCGCCGCTAGCGGCAACCAGGGTTCACTGGAAAGGTGAAATGTCTGGTTCCGTCAGCTACGTGATATTGTTCCTAGGGACATTCTTGGAAGCGCTAGTGGTGGTGTGCGCGGTCCGGCGGAAAATCCTTAAACGGTATTTCTTCCTGAATTTGTACATGCTGCTTTGCGTCTGCGTAACCCTGGGACGCTATCGCATCCTGAGCCAAGAAGGCCTGACGTCGCTTACCTACCGGTACTTCTATTTCTATTCCGACGCTGTACTGACGATCGTGCTCTTCTTCGGCTTGGCAAGTCTCTATGCTTACGTCCTGGAAGAGTTGAAGGTGGAACGCTACGTGCGCTTGGGAGCGATCGTACTGCTGGTGGGAACCGCGTGGTTTTCGTATTCGGTGGTAAGTCAATCTTCCCATCGCATACTGACCTACTTCGCGTTTGAGCTGTCGCAGAATTTGTATTTTGTCGGCCTGGTTCTGACCTACGCCCTTTGGGCAACGATCCTGAAGATGCGGGAATCGAGGACCCTGCTGGTACAGCTGGTGCTCTCACTGGGCGTGTATTTCAGCGCGGGAGCTGCAGGTTACGCGCTGACCAACCTATACCCCAACCTATACACCGCGTCCGTGGTACGTATCGAGCCGATTATGGGCTGCTTGCTGCCGCTATCGTGGGCCTATGCTTTCTGGCGGGTGCCGGACGATGCGCGACTTTCGCCGGCGCGCCTTGCGGCGGTGCCAAGATGATCGCCGCCCTGATTCTGGCTTGCTCAGTGGTGTTCTTGCTGCAGTTCTTCGTGTCGTACTGCCGCTCGCTGATCGCGGCATCGGTGAGGCAGGTGCTGTCACCGGAGGTGCAGGACGTCACGGGGATATCGACAAATGCCTGCGGGGAAGACTTTGCACGCGTGATCCAGTTGCTGCTGTTGTGCCCGGACAGGCCGGAAGACCGCGGTGAGATTCGAGCGATCGGAACTTATTTCCGCTTGCTCAGCTTCCTGCGAGGAACGGTGGCGCGCGTGGCGCCTTCGATACGGGCATGGACGGAGAAGGAACGCGACCAATGCACGTACTTCGCGGCGGTGGCCCTGGACCGGCGCATCGCGTTTAGCCGCGACTTGCTGGCGCAACAGATCGAGGCCTAAGAAGTCTGTGTGGCAACTCGCAAGAACGGCCCTCAGCGGCTAAAGCCGGATTGAAGCGCAAGCACTTACGGCACGACTGAAAGTCGTGCCCTCCCGTTGCCACACAGACTCTTAAGGCCTGTTTTTCCTTCCTGGAAGCGACCCCCTGAACAGTCCCACTAGCTGATTGGCGACATCTCCGGCTCAATCTCTACTTGACTTTGGCCAGTGGTGGTATCGTGGTGGCGTTCCCTCCTCACCGGAGTGGAAGCGTCCGCAGCGCAAAACGCACCGGTGACAAAACTATGCTCGCAGTGTGGCGCGGTACTGCCATCCAGCGTACGCGCCTGCAATTTCTGTGATTCGACTCTTCCCGTGGGTTTCTCTTCGTTTGAAGGAGAGGGCGCGTCGCGCCTGCGGGAAAGCATTGCCCTGAAGGCCGATTCCGGCCGAGGCGGGGCCACCCTAAACAACGATCAGGATCCAGCCTGGCGAGGCGAACTTGAGCAGCGCCTGGATGCGTATCGAGCGCGGCGGAGCAAGTTCGCACCCGAGACGGCGCAATCGCAGCTTCCTTTCGGCGAACCCGGGGAAGAACCGCGCTCGAGGCACGCTGTCGGAGTTGCCGAGCCCGCGGACGACGACTTTTCCTTTACGATCGCCATCGGGCGTTACTCGCCGCCGAGCGAGAAGCGCGATGCGCGGATGATGATCGACGTCTCGGTGCCGCCAGCGCCGGAAGCTGCCGAGGCAGAGGCCGAGGAAGAACAATGCAAACGGTACGGATTGTATCCGGTGGCCTCACTCGAGGAGCGCCGGGTGGCTGCGCTGATCGATGTTGCTTGTCTACTTTTTGCTTACGGCGGGTTCCTCGCGTTGTTTGGTTCGCTAGGCGGGCAATTTACGCTGAGCAAGCTGAGCGCGGAGGTCTACGCGGCGACGCTGGCCATCGTCTATCTACAATACTTCGCGTTGTTCACTGTGTTTGGAGGCACGACGCCCGGGATGATGTTCCGGGGATTGCAGGTGGCGAGTTTCTCGGGAGCAGCGCCGACACCGCGGCAAATGCTGCTGCGCAGTTTGGGTTACGTGATCTCGGCGGGCACGTTCTTCTTGGGATTTCTATGGGCGTGGTGGGATGAGGACGCGCTCACTTGGCACGATCGGATTTCGCATACGTATCTCAGTTCGCCAGAAACTCGGGCGCACGTGAACCCGGCAAGCGTGGCACAAAGCCGCTGAAGCCTGGCGATCAGTGCGAATTGCACTCGCGCGCGATACGCACGATGGCCTTGAGGCTACGCTCGATGTCGGCTTCGGTCGTCGCCCATGAGGAAACGCTGATTCGCATCGCTGTTTTTCCCTGCCAGATGGTGGCGCCGCACCAGCACGTTCCGTCATCTTGAATACGGCGGATTACCTCGCTGGTGGTTTCGGCGCTTCCGAACGAAACAAGAACCTGATTGATCACCACGTCGTTCAGCACGTCGAATCCTGCGGCGCGCAGCCCGTCGGCAAATCTCTGAGCGTGCGCGCAGGTCCGTTCAATCAGTGCGCACAGCCCGGACCTTCCCAAGGATTTCAACGCGGCCCATAACTCGACGCCGCGGGCACGGCGTGACGCATCCGGGGTGTACTGCATGGGTTCGCGCCGCGAGCACGGCTGGAGGTAGGCCGCGGTCGCGGTCATCGCGGCGCGCAGTGCGGCCTCGTCGCGTACGATTACGACTCCGCTGTCGTAGTTCACGTTAGGCCACTTGTGCGCGTCGGTGGCCCAGGAGTCCGCTTGGTCGAAGCTTGCGGTCAGATGACGATACTTGGGAGAAGCATGCGCCCACAGACCGAATGCGCCGTCCACGTGAACCCACGCGCCTCGTTCCTTTGCGCGCACGCAGATTTCTGCGGCCGGATCGAATGCGCCGGTGTTCACGTTGCCGGCTTGAATGCAGATGATGGTGCGTTCGCTGAGTTTTGGCAGTTTGTCCGCGCGCATCCGGCCTTGATTGTCCGCTTCGACGGTAAGGACGCGCTTTGTCCCTAGCCCGGCAAGGCTCAGCGCTTTCTGGACCGAGGCATGAACTTCGGCCCCGACGACAATGTCGATCGGAGGCGCGCCGAACATGCCCTGGTCCACTACGTTCCATCCCGCTTTGGCCAGTAGCGAGTAGCGGGCGGCTACCAGCGCGGAGAAGTTGGCCATCGTCGCGCAGGTGACAAGTCCACCCGCGCAATGCGCGGGTAAGCCCAGCGCATCGCAGACCCATCGGAGCACGACCTCCTCGAGTTCCGCCGCTACCGGCGACATCACGCGCAATGCGAGATTTTGATCCCAGGCGTTCGCCAGCCAACTGGCCGCCATCGACGCGGGCAGTGCGCCTCCGATCACGAAACCGAAATAGCGGCCACCGGTGGTGGCCACGGTCGCGGGCGAGCCGAAATCGTCCAACATGGCGATCACGTCACATGGATCGCTGGACGCCTCGGGAAAGGGTTCGTGAAATCTCGCCAGCGCTGCCAGCTCGCTGTCCGCAGGCGCGACTCTGCGTTCGCCGATGCTACGGACGTACCGGCGCGCCCTGTCTGCGGCCATGTTTAGAACATCGTGGGTGACGAGCTGTGATTCTTGACCGGCCTTCGTCGCCATGCGGCCCTGCCTTTCGGTTACTCCCGCTAAGCATTCACACAAGGCGAATCCATACGCGGAGACCGGGTTTTGCGCCGGCCCGGAAAGGCTACTTGATCGGTGAGGGAAGGAAAGAGCCGAATTGTCTGCTACTTGTTGAGGACTGCCTGATCGGATGCGACCTTGCCGTCGCGGATGTGGATGATGCGATGGGCGTGCTGTGCGATATCGTTTTCGTGGGTGACCAGAATGATGGTGTTGCCCTGCAGGTGGAGAGTTTCAAAGAGCGCCATGATTTCATCGCCGGTCTTGGAGTCGAGGTTGCCGGTCGGCTCGTCGGCCAGGACGATCGAAGGGGAATTCACCAGCGCCCTGGCGACGGCTACACGCTGTCTTTGGCCACCGGAAAGTTCGTTGGGCTTGTGGTTCATACGGTCGGCCAAATCAACGCGTTCGAGGACTCTCCTGGCCCGCTCGAGGCGTTCGTCCGCGGGTGTTCCGTTGTAAATGAGCGGCAGCTCGACGTTGTGCAGAGCGGTGGCGCGGGGCAGCAGGTTGAAGGTTTGGAAGACGAAGCCGATCTCTTTGTTGCGAATGTAGGCGAGCTCGTCGTCGTCGAGATCGCTCACCAAGCGGCCAGCCAACCAGTATCTGCCGGAGGTCGGTGAATCCAGGCAGCCGATCAGGTTCATCAGGGTTGATTTGCCCGATCCGGAAGGACCCATGATCGCTACGTATTCGCCCTTGCGAATTTCGACGTTGACGCCGCGCAAGGCATGTACTTGCTCGGCGCCCATTTCGTAAACCTTGGCGAGATCCTCGGTCTTGATAACGATGCCGGAACTGACCAGGTCTTCGCGATACGATTCCGTTGACGTTGTCTCCAGGGGCATACGCCTCTCCCTAGCGCTTGGCTCCTTGCGCTAGTTCTGTTGATCTTCGGTCTTCTTCGGGGCGGAGTTGTCTACTTTTACGCCGGATTCGGGCTTGAGAGTACGAAGAGCCTTGTAGCTGCCGACGACGATTTCGTCCCCTTGCTGGAGGCCCTTGGTGATTTCGATGTCGGTAACGCCGGTGATGCCGGTCTCGACGGGACGGAACACGGCCTTCTTGCCATTGACCACGAACACGCCCTGAATTTCATCCTTCTTAGGATCGCCGGGAGCGGCCGGGAGCGGGGCGGCCAGCGTGACGTTGGATCCAGTTCCGTTTTTCGCGTTCTTGGCGGCTTCTTCGAGATCCTTGCGGGTGCGCACCGCGAGCGCCTGGATGGGAATCGCGAGCACGTTTTTCTTTTCCGCGGTCTTGATCTTAGCGGTGGTGGAGAGTCCTGGACGCAGATTCTCTGGAGGACTCGCGAGCGTGACCACAACCTTGAAATCCTTCGCTTCCTGGTTGCTGGTCGTCGATTGCGTGGTCGCCAGCCCAGAAGTGCGCAATACCGCCTGCGAGCCGATCTCCGTGACTTTTCCCTTGAAGATCTTCCCGGGAACCGCGTCGATGGTGACGTCCGCATCCTGGCCAATCTTGACGCTCACGATGTCGGTCTCGTCGACTTTTACTTCAGAAGTGACGATGGACATGTCCGAGAGAGTCATCAGGAAGCTGCCGTTGGAATTCTGAATGCCGGGGACGACGTAGTCGCCCACGCGTTCCGGCAAGTAGCTGACGATTCCGTTGATCGGCGAGGTGTAGATGGTCTTGTGCAAAATATCCTGAGTGTGGACGAGCACGGCGCGGCCCTGGCTGACCTGAGCGCGCATCTGGTCCAGCGTGGCTCTCAGCGATAGTACGCGAGCCTTGGCCGAATCCACCGCCGCAACCTGAGCATCGTAGGTCGTTTTGCGCTGGTCGAAGTCCTGTTTGGGAATCAAGCCGTCTTTGAAGAGGCCCTGGCCGCGCTCCCAATCGAGCTTGGCTTTTTCGAGGTTGGCCTGCTGCTGCACGAGATCGGCTTGAGCTGACCTGTAACTTGCCTCGGAAGCCTGAACCCCCATCTCGGCGGAGTTGATCGCGGCGGACTGGGCTTGCACGTCGGCATTGGCCTGGATGTTCTCTTGGGTAAGAAGAACGTCACCCTTCTTGATGTGGTCGCCTTCCTTGACGACGATAGAGGTGATTCTGCCGAATCCCTGGGCGGTCACGTTGGTGTAGGTCGTGGGCTTGATCTCTCCGGAGGCGGTGACCTGCGAGACTAAACTCTCCTGTGGCGCCACTTTGGCGGTCTGAACGGTTACAACGCCTTTGTTGGCCTGATTTACGCTGAACAGGACGATCCCGCCCAGCACAACAACGGCACCGACGCCAATCGCAACCTTATGCCACGTCTTCATGGATTCCTCTTCGGTTAGCGGCGGCGGACCACCCGCGCGGGGCTCTCAAGCCTGCCTCTCTCGTCCGATACCTTACATACGGCCTGACAAGGCGAAATGTTTCGGCCGAAAGGCCTTCAGCCTTCGCGATCGGGCCGTTGCACTGTCTGAGGGTCCGCTTGGACTACTCCCGGTTGGCAAGCCCGAATTGCTTGCCGGCCTAAGTCAGGGTCTCCGTCGGTTATATTTTAGATATAACGAAGGTTAAAAGAAAGCGTTCCTGCTTCATCAGGATGGATGCCTGGACAGTGAACAAGGCTGCCGTCCGTTTGGTGAAGATGTAGTCAGATCGTTGTCACATTGTGTTTGACAAGGGCGAGCCTGTGGTTCTACAGCGGTCTGGACCGATCCGAGCTTAAGTAGTCTGTCTAGTGTGGCTTGCGAGAATTTGGCGGGTGGCCTTCTGGTCAGATCAGGCGTTGCTCTAACTGGAAGCGAGTGATGAGATATGCTTGGTCATGGCGGAACGCACCATTCTCGTCAGGGGTAGCGGGATTGCAGCCTACTGCTGCCTGCAACTGCTTCAACGCCAAGGAACTACCGTTGCGGCGGGTGAGACAAAGCTGCCGAAGCTACCCGCCATTCTGATCAGTCCGAGCACGCAGAAGCTTCTCGCCGACATCTTTCAAAGTAAAGATATGTTCGAGGGATTGCCGAGCATCCAAAAACGCATCGTTGCTTGGGGCGCCGGGGCCGGGGGTTCCTGCGAGCCGGTCGTGCTTCCCCATTCCGCAATCGTCGCGTCGGAGCAGGTTCTCCTCGAGCGTCTGAAGGAGCGGACCACGGGGGTGACCCAGGCGGCGCCGATCGATCCGGCCTGGACGATCTTCGCGGGAAGGCCTGCGGTCAGTTTGCCGGACGAAAGGCACTTCGGCACGCGGATGGCATTTGTCGGCGAGGTTGAACTCACGGATGAAGCCGAGCGGGACGCGTGCTGGGTCGAGTCGGTCGATTGCGGATGGCTTTTTCTGCTCGCAACGGGGAATGGCAGGGGATCGCTGATTTCCGTTGGAGGTTCAACCGAGCAGCTACTCGAGAAAAGCCGTTTGGCCGCACGGCAAGTTCGCAAAATGGACGGCGCCGTGGCCGAATTCGCGGCGTATCCGCGGATCACTTCGAGTTTGTGCGGCGATGGCTGGCTGGCTTGCGGCACAGCGGCGATGTCTTTCGATCCTTTGTGCGGCGAAGGTGCGGGAAACGCGGCGCGAGAAGCGATCCTGGCGTGCGCGGCTGTGCAAGCGATTCTTGCGGGGGAATCTGCCGAGGAGGTCCTGGCAGAATATTCGTTGCGGCTGATGCTGGGATTCTTGCGGCACCTGGAGAACTGCCGTGAGTTCTACGTTAGGGATACTTCGAACGCGTTTTGGTCTTCAGAGTTGGGCCTGATCGAGGAAGGCATTGCATGGACCAAGAGCCAGCTCAATGCAGGATCGCGTCCCCGGTTTCGGTTAGTAGGTTTTGGTTTGGAGCGAATCGCCGCTGAGGAAGGGAGCTAGGGCAATTTCTGCGGCTTGTTGCGAAGCGATGGAGGAAGGATTCCAAAAGCAGGCGAGCGCCGCCGTGACGTGTGCGACGGCAAAACTCACACCATGAAGATTTCGCTCGCGCGGCACGCCGGGGATTTCGCGGGGAAAGGGACATGCCGTGAAAAACTTCTTTCCGTCACGCACTTCAACGCCGTATTCACCCGGGGCTTTCGAGGAATCGGCGAGGACTCCCACTACGTCCGGCAAGCTTCCGGGAAGAGCCGGGGTTCCGTTCATCTCGAAGGCGGAGACGATTGCTTTCCCCGTCGCGCGCACGCGTGCGATGGCGGCTTCGAACGCGGGCTGATGTTCGCGGTTGGTGGTGCCGAGGCTCAGATTGATCAAATCCATTTCGTTGTCCAGGCACCAGTCGATGGCGAAAAGGACGGTCGCAAGATTTGTGGCCAGCGCGTTCTGAAAGATCTTGACGGCGAACAGTTCGGCTTGCGGCGCTCGCGCGTGAATTAGAGCGGCGATCGCCGTGCCATGACCAAGATGATCGACGTAGGAAGGGTCGTGAGCGCCGGGGCTTATGTTCACGCCTCCCCCGATGTTGCCGATATGCGGGTGCGCGACGTTTACGCCGCTGTCGATGATGCCGATGCGGACGCGCCGGCTCATACGGCCTCGACCAGGGGGATGTTGACGTCGACGAGGCGAAACTGGCGGGAGAGAAAGCTGTTGCCGGAGATCAGATCGCGCGGGACTCCGGTCTCGACGATTCGCCCGCCATCGAGGACCACAGCAAGGTCGGCGATTTCTACGAGAGACATGCGATGAGTAATCAGGATGACGGTGCGGCCACGGAGCGTTCTTGCCAGAGCGCGTGCGACGGCCGCTTCGGAGCCCGGATCGAGGGCGGCGGTAGGCTCGTCCATGATGAGCATGGACGGATTTCGCAGCAGGGCACGCGCGAGCGCGATGCGTTGGCGCTCGCCGGCGGAAATGGTGCAACCTCGCTCGCCGATGATTGTGTCGTAGCCCTGAGGCAGCGATTGAATGAAATCATCGATCGCCGCGTCGCGAGCACAGGCGCGAATTTCCTCGAGGGTCGCCGCAGGTTTTCCGTACGAGATGTTTTCCTTGATGGTGGCGCGAAAGAGAAAAGGAGTTTGTTCGACGAGGGCGATTTCTCTGCGCAGATCCTGCAAGCGGAGGCCGCGAAGATCGATGCCGTCGATCGTGACTGCGCCGGAAACAGGATCGTAGAAGCGCACGAGCAGGTCGGAGATGGTGGATTTGCCGCTGCCGCTGGCGCCGACGATGGCGCAGATCCGGCCGGCGGGGATTCGAAACGACACGTCTTCCAGGACGGGAACGTCATCGGAGAAGCGAAAGCGAACGTGGTCGAAAACTATATCTCCGCGGAGTCCAGAAGCGGCGACCGCACCAGGAGATTCACGAACCTCGACGGGAACATCCAGAAGTTCAAAAACGCGCCCTAGAGCAACTCCTCCCGTCAGGAGATTCGTATAGGTGCCGAGCAAGACCTGCACCGGGCCGAGGAGCCTCATATGGTAGGCCATGAACGCAACAAGCCAGCCGATGGTCAAGTGGTTATCGATGACCAGCTTTCCGCCATAGAGAAAAACAATCGCGATCGACACCGTCAGAACGGTGCCGGGCAGAGCGCTTGCCAGAAACGCCGTCATCTGCATGGATAGAAGAGACTGCAGGAAGCGGGAGTTGCGGCGGCGGAATTCCTCCGCCTCATGACGTTCATTCCCGGTGGCAACGATGAGGCGCATCGCCAGGAGGCTTTCGATCAGGAAGCTGCCCAAGTCCGAACTGCGCTCGCGTAGAGTCTTTGTCTGCGTCGTGAGGCGCGATTGATAGTGGCGAAGCGCGAATACGCTGATCGGAAGGAAGACGATACCAGCGAGGAACAGCCGCAAATTGATGGAAGCCATCATGGCGAGGCTGCCGAAGAGAAACAAGATATTGGAGAGAACGGAAAGCAGCGTGTCCGAACAGATTCGCTGCACCTCGCCGATGTCGTTGTTGATGCGGGAAACGACGTCGCCCAGTTTGCTTTTCGCCAAGAATCGGGGCGACAGGCTTTGGAGATGGCGATAGACCGCCAAGCGCATGTCGAACAGGCATTCGGCGGAAATCCGTATGTATCGATAACTGGAAATGATGTTGAGGATGAAGCCGACGACAGTAACCGCAACCATCAGTGCCGCGATCCTGGCGAGCGCCTGTAGATTGCGAGGTATCAGGGCGTCGTCGAGCAGGAGCCGTGTGATGTACGGCTGAACGAGGCCGACGGCGGTGGAGAAAAGGCCCAAGACCAGAACAAAAGCCAGACCACCCCAATACGGCGCAACAAACTCGAGCGCGCGGCGATACTGGGCGAATGGGATCGTGGCTTGATTCGTGGTCACAGTTCACTCGGCATCGGACACTGAGTCAATTGGTCTGCGCGCGTGTCAGAGCCAAAACAGAATAAGCTGTTGCTGCGTCGCTCATAAAGAGCCAGGCATCGGCAGTTGGATCCCGCTGCTTGTTCAAAGAATAGGCCGGCCAGAAGCCTTCTTTCTTGTCCTGATTATTCGCCAGCCACGACAGGCTCCTCTTCAGTTGAGCGTTGTCGCGCGCGAGACCCGCCTGTTGAAGGATAAATGCGATCACCCCGGTAGCGTATCCGTCGCTTATCGTTTCCAGAGGCGTACCGTCGTGGCGCTTCCAAGTTCCCACGATCGAAGACAGGCTCCATCCTCCGTCTTGCTGCTGGAGCGCGAGAGTGCTGCTGATGATGGACTGTTGCTGCTCGGGCTGCAAGAGTCCCGGCAGCTTTGTGGAAGCCCACAGCAGAAAAATTTGATGGTTGCGGGATTGCGCGGCATAGCCCTGCTGCAGGTATTCACGAAGCGACTGGAGATTGCTCTGAATTTCCGGGGTCGCGCGATAGTTTTTCGGCGCGGTCCCTACGGCGATGGCAGCGAGAGTCGCGCCGTAATAGGGCGAATCCTCGGCCTCCCAGGGCTGGTTGTGGAAGTTTAACCAGGACCAGGAACCTTTGTTCTCGCCTGTTTTCTGTTGCTCGGCCCACATATTCTGGAAGGCTTTGGTCAGCGCTTGGCTGGGTTCCGCGTTTTGGGTTTCGTAAGACGAGAGGATCAGCGCGTTGAGAATCGACTCGGTGCCGCGAGATTGCGGGGTTTTGAGCAAGCCGACTTTTTCGTCGCTGTAAAATGGCTGCATGTCGTTCCAAAGCATCACGCGCTTGGTGACATTGGCCAGGAGCTTGCGCTCATTGAGGGATGGCGCGCTCTCCGCAAGGGCGGAGCGCAGCGCGGGGCGACCGAGCGCGTAGGGCAGCACGGTGTGACACGAGACGCAGAACGTTTCGTGATCGCGTGCTGCCGCCGGCCAACTGATCCACCAGCTCTGGCGTTCATCGAGGTAGGCAGCGGCGGCCTTCGCGTTCCAGGTGATGGGCGGATTGGTTTCCGCGCGAAACGTGAGCGCGCAAAAGCTTGCGGCGACGAAAACAGCCGGGGCGCATCTCCTAAGAATGCTTGTCATAAGGACTCCATACCTTCATCGGCCCGGGGACGAAGCGCTTGGGCCAGCGGCTGAGGCTGCCGCCGCCGCCAGCGGCAAGACGACCATGTTCGTGGTTATGTCGCCGGGAACTTCAACGTCTCTTCGCAGCTCGAAGGTTTGCGCGTCGTAGACTTCGATTTGATAGCCGGCGCCATAGATAAAAAGCTTGGTACCATCCGCGGACGCGCCGAAATAGAAGCGCGTGCGGCCGCCGAATTCGCGCTTGCGAATCAGTTTTCTCGTTTGCATGTCGAAAGCCCAGAATTCGCAGCGGCGATTGCCCGGGTCGCCTTCGATGGCGACAGTGTAGCCGACTTTGCGATCGGGAGTGAGAAAGAGCTGAAGCATGCTGCCTGCCCCCTGAGGAGCCACGGGAGAAAAATCGAAGGATAGATTGGATAGATCGATGACGCCGATACCGTAGACCGCGCGGTGGACGTACGGATCGGACGAGGTGAAAACGCTGGTGACTTTTCCGGGAACCTGGTTGGGGTCGTCGAGAAGACCGAACGAAACGTTTTCGATCCCCGGAGCCTGGGGCTTGGCCAGATCAACCTTTTTGACGAGATGAAAGGAAGACGTATCGAAGACGGAGATATTTTCACGAAAAAGATAGAGAAGCTTTCCATCGGGGGACACTCGGATGGTGTTGCGGAAACCAAAGGAATCTTCGTCCTTGGGACAAGGGGCGGTTCGCGCGATTTTTTGCGCTGCCAGATCAATCACGATGAACTCTGGAGCGCCGATGTCGTAGTGGTCGAGTTGCTTGGAGATGACGGTAGCGAGGCCGTAGAGGTAGTTGCCGGTAGGATCGGTAGCGAGTCCCATCAAGCGAACGCTCTGATTGCCGCTGTTCAAGCTGAAGGAGGACACAACGGAACGAGTGGCGAGGTCGATGGTGACGATCGAGTTGTCGTTCACGGTGGAGACGTACAACTTTTTCTTATCGGAGGAAAGCAGCAGATTGCGGGGAACGTCATTCTTGAGATCGATGGTGGCGACGATTTTTTCCTGGGCGGCGTCGAACACCCCGATCTGGTGGGGCCACATGCCGAAATACGCTAACTGCGCGGCAGCGCCTGCGGCCCGGCCCGGACTGGCAGCAGCAGCGAGGCAAAGAAAAACAAGCCACACGCGCTGTCGTAAAGTTGGCATCAGAGATTTCCAGATGCAAGGGTCTCAGCAAGGACCGTGGTCAGAATAAACCGCTCCATCATGCTCATCGCGCCGGAGAAGAAACCCCGGAGGCCGATGGAGACGCAGCCGACGCCGCATGCAAAGGCATCACGATAATATTGCTGGTCATGTCGCCTGGGAGAACCACATTGCTCCGGAACTCGAAGCTTTTCGCATCGTAAACATCGATTTCGTAGCCGGCGCCGTAAATGAGAATCTTGGTTCCATCCGCAGACAAGCCGAACGAAAAGCGGTTTCGGCCCTGAAACTCCTTCTTGTTGATGAGCTTTCGCGTCTTCATGTCAAAAGCCCAGAATTCACAGTACCGGTTGCCGGGCGAACCGTTGATGGCGACGGTGTAACCGACTTTGTGATCGGGCGTGAGAAGCAGCGGCGTCATGGACAGAGTCGTGGCGGGAGCTACAGGAGTGAAGTCGAACGAGAGTGTCGCGAGATCGATTTTCGCGATGCCGAAGACCGTGCGGTGCACATAGGGATCCGATGACATGAACACGTTCGTGAGCTTGCCGGGCTCTTCGTTGGGATCTTCCGCGGGCTCTTCTTCCACCGGATTGAAGATAACGTTAGCGACGCCCGGCACATGAGGGTCGGCCAGATCGATCTTTTTCACGAGCTGCAGGGTGCCGCTGTCAAAAACCAGAATGTTGCCGAGGAACAAGTAGAGGTACTTCCCGTCAGGGGAAAACTTCATCTGAATCCGCCAGAATCCGACGAGGCTTTCGTCTTTGGGGAAATCGACGGAGCGGCTGATCTTATGATTCTCGAGGTCAATCATAACGAGTTTGGTGGGCTCGACGTCATAGTGGTCGATCTGCTTGATCACGGTCGAGCCAAGAGAATATAGATACTTTCCGGAAGGATCGGCAACGAGACCCAACAAGCGAATGTTTCGGTTGGCAGTGTCCAATGGAAACGAAGAAAGAACTTTGCGAGTGGCGAGATCGACGGTGACGATCGAATTGTCTTTGACCGTCGAGGCGTAGAGCTTCTTTCTGTCCGCAGAGAGCACCAGCAACTGCGCGACGTCGGTGTCGAGATTGATGCGGTCGATGATTTTTTCCTGGACGGCGTCGAAAACCAGGATCTGATGCGGCCACGAAGCAAGATAGACCAACTGCTGGCCCGCGCTGGGGGCATCCGCGGCTGCCGCCGAGCCCGCAAGCAACCCCAAAACCAGAACATAAAGCACAGATCGCAACGTGAGCCTCCGCTATGAACTACGGGAAGACGATGTCGATGTTGCGCCAATCCTTCGTACCCGTGGCGCACTTGCTGGTCCAGTCCGGTGCGTTGTTCAAATGATCGGGCACGTGAGCGGGCCAGAAACAGGTGACATAGCAATCAAAGAGGTCGCGCTCGACCGGCTGGCAGAGACCCGCCGTGCCTCCCGCGGAATCCACTTCCCAGCCAGGATAGAAAACCAGCGAACATCCCATGGGGATGTGCGGCTTCGGACCGGGACCTTGCTGCAGGGCGACGATGTCGCCTTCGGCTTGAGCGACGTGCTCTTCGATGCGCAGAGCTTTGCGATTGACGGCCCGAATGTGGTTCATTGGGCTTTCCTTTCCGCGAAATGTTCCAAGAAAGAGGGGTTCTTCTCGGCCAATGCTCCGTAGATTTCAAGGCAAGTGTGCGTCCATCCGCGAATCCAGTCGCAATAGTGGAGATTCGGATGACCGGTGTCGCCGTAGCGCACGAACGCTTCGTGATGGCATCCGCCCGCGCAAAGCGGGCGAGCCCAGCAGGAGTGACAGTCGGGCTTCGCTTGAATGTTGCCGCGATTCAAAAACGCCGACTGTTTCTGCTTGTCGATTCCGGTGGCGACGTTTCCCAGAACGTGCTCGTCGGAATCCACGAAGCGATGGCAGGGCGCGATGTCGCCCGAAGGCCCGACACCGACTAGGCCGAGAGCCGCTCCACACGGATGAGATTTGTTCACGCCCTGATGCAGTTCCGCGAGCGTATCGCTGACGTTGGAAAAGCCGTGAAGCTCGCCGCGCAATGCGAATTGCAAGTATTCCTGGGCCAGCTCGCCGAATTGCGCGAAAACCTGATGCATGCCTGGTTCGTTGATGGAGTACAGGCGATTCGGGGAAGTGGTGACCGGGGCGAAACCCACTTCGTGAAAACCAAGGTCGTGTTTCAAATGACGGTAAATCTTGAATACGTCCATCGCATGTGAAGTCATGGTGACGCGCGCGGCGATCGGCCTGGTGTGATGCCGCGCAAGCAGCTCCCGCACCTTGGGTTCCATGATCTCGTAGCTGCCGCGCCCGTTTGAGAAGACGCGGAACTCATCATTCATTTCCTTGGGGCCATCGATGCTGACGGTCACGCCCACGCGGTTTTCCGCGAGAAAGTCGATGATGTGAGGAGTGAGCAGCGTGGCGTTGGTCGTCAGGCTGAAATCGATGTTCACGCCTTTGCGTCCCGCCTGCTCCCGCGAATAGTCGACCACATGCCGGAGCAGCGGGAAATTCATGAGCGTCTCACCGCCGAAGAAAGTAATGTGAATCGACCGGCGGCCTTCGGATTCGGCAAGGAGATAGTCCACCGAAGACTTGGCGGTTTCCAGGTCCATGAATTTCTTTTTGCCTTCGGGGGTGGCGATTTTATCTTCGCCAAACTCGTAGCAATACTGGCAGGACAGATTGCACTGATTCGTCACGTTCAGGACGAGCGTCTGCAACGGAAAATGATCGGGGAGGAGTTGCGGCGAATCGACGACGGTAGTCGCGGCATCGTGAATCGCGCGCACCTGACAGAGTTCGTGGACGCAGCCGGCCACTTCCGCCGGCGCGCAACCCGCTCTCTGCGAGACGCGCCCAATCAATTGCTCGCGGCTGAGCGGCCCGGTTGCGAGCGTATCCAGAATCGATGAGGAAAGTTGATCGAGGGAGAAAATGCCTCCGCTGGGAACGAGGTACAAGAAGTCGCTCGCATCCCCGCGAAATCGGTGAGATTCCGCCAACGAATAGAGGGTCACTGAGCCACCTCCGGCTGGTCCCAGCGCATGTATTGAGGAACCGCGACGACAAGATAGCTGCGGGCGGTGAACGGCTGATCGGACCCGGCGGGTTTGAATGTCGCCACCACCCACACGTCGCCATAGTTGTTGCGCGAGAATTTTCGTTTTGGATTCGGTCCATCAAGGGCGGGAGTGAAAAGGCCGCTGGTCGGGTCGAGGTTCCCGACGAAATCGACGTCGTCATCGCCGATGGTGGCCACAAATTCTTCCAGCTTCCAGGTCGCTTTCACCGGACCTAGCTCGATATCGTCCGCCGTGCCTGGCTTTCCGTCCGGTCCATTGGCGTAAGCAATCGCATCGAATTGGCAGTAGCCCTTGGCATGAGGCTCGCCGCCGAGGTGAGAGAGCGGCGTCTGAGGCGATACTTTCAGATAGTCGATGCGGTCGTACACAGCGAAAGCCGAGGGCGCAACCGCATTCTTCACCGCGACGTCTCGTTTGCCCGGAGTCGCGCCGCTCCCGACATCGACGGCAACCTTAATTATTTCCGGAGTCTGGCTGACCACCTTCTTCACCGTTACGCCGGCGCCCAGATCCAGGTCGGCCGCCGAAATACCCGGCGGAAAATGGTCGCCGTAGATTCGCACTTCATTACCGGTGCTGCCCGATTTCAGTGAATACACATCGACACCCAGGACGGTCGGTCCGGCCGTGGCCCTCCGCATTGCCGCGTCCATTCCGAATTCCTGATACGCACCCCAGAACCAGCGCCCTTCCAGCTGCGACTGATCCCTCGAGAGCATCATCACTTCACGCACAACTGTCGGATCATTCGGGCTCGCGTTCGCCTTCTCGCTGGTTGAGCGCCCCCGCCAGGCATACCCCGTATACACAATGGACTTGCCTGTTTCCGTAATCACGGCACCATCTCCGGGAAACGTCAATTTCGTTTTCGTGGAAAATCCCTCGATCGATGGAGCTGTCTCGATATCCATCACGCCAAAGAATTTTCCCTTGCCGGGCTGGCTTCCAGACACCAGCCAGTGTCCGCCGAGTCTCGGCGAGCGCATGCTGGCATGCCATTCCGCCCATTGCGGCGAGTGCAGCGAACCGCTCTGCGCCAAGAACGCAAGTGCCTGCTCGACCGGAGGTCGCATGTCCGTTCCCGGAGGAGGTGGCGGCTCACCAGGGCGGTGTGGAGGACGCTGGAAATTGAGGCTGTCTACCCACGGAAAAAGCGCGATGTGCGTATTGACGAGCGCTTTCCACTCCTCGGAGCTTCGCCTCCACGACATTGGCTTTGCCAGCGCGTGACACGCAACGCAAGAGCGTGTGACTTCCTCATTCGGAACTTTTTCGTCCACCATGCGGTGCTCCGGAAAATACTCGACGGGCCTTGCTTCCTCCGGAGCGAGGCCATGTGCGTCGCTCAAGTAGCGCAGAATCTTTCGAGCATCGTCCGGCTCCAGCGCAACACCTTGCAGCCGAACCATTCTCTTGATGGCTTCTTCCCAACCCTCCGGCGTCGTCCGAATCCAGGAAATCCGCGTCATGTTTCCCTTAGCGTCCGGAGCATGACACGCGCCACAGCGGCTGATCACAAGCTGATCCGTGACGGGGAAACCCTCTTCGCTCAAAGCTGGTGATGATTTGGCGTCAGCCGCCGCTTGTGACACCGATGCTTCCTGAGACGGGCTCGAGGGGACGCCCAACACGCACGACAGCAAAAGAAAAAGAGGAAGGCCAGCGCTAAACCAGCGTTGCGATGCGAACAGATCGGGCCGCGCCATCAATCGTCCTTTCTAATCTTTTGACTTCATTTCAGGTAGCTCGACCAGGAGCCGGGAAGGCGCTGCTGAACACAACGAGGTGTCCAAGAGGGGCCGCATCCAAGGAACGGTAGACGCCCCAAATAATGTAGCCATGCATCCTGCGGATTTTGGCCAGGAATACAAGTTCAAAAAATGAATTAGCGCGATTGCGATTATTTCTGATTCTTCCCGACGTGCTCTCACGAACGCCACCACCCGCATGTGAACCGCAGCTAGAATGCCTATATCACATCCGATTGCCAACGGTCCAGGCAGGCAATTGCCGCCACCTGCCGCTGCATATCGGCGTCATTTAAGAATCACGATCAACGCAATTCAAATTTTGCGTTTGCATTTCTCCGCGAAACGCACAAGATACTCGCCAAATTTATTCGCAAGGCGGTCAACAGTTCCCGTTTTGCCCTCGGGACGGTGGCGTAGTTTCAAGCAGCACGCGGCCATCTCGGGTTTTCACCAACACTCCGTCGTGTTTTTCGAATCGCAGTCACGCTCCAAGAAGAGCTAAAGGTCGGGCCATCAAGAACGGTCGCAGGTGCATTCCCATTGGGAAACGCATTTTTTGCCGTTGGTTGATGTCGATCGCTTGCTATCGCGTCCAGGTGTCGGTAGCGGGCGTGAGCTCTTCCAAAAGGAAAGATGGAGGTGACGTGATGAGTACTTCTTTCGCGCTTCGCAGCCAGTGCCACGAACGAGTGCCACGGGCGCGTTTCGTGATCCTGCTGGCAGCTGCGGTGCTTATTTCGCTCTTCTACAACGCGCCGGCTTTGAGTCAATCGACGTTCGGAACCATCGTCGGCACGGTTAAAGATGCCTCCGGCGATATCGTGAACGGCGCAAGCGTCGTGCTCACAAACTCAGGAACGGCGGCCAAGCGCACGATGGTGACCGACCAGAACGGTTTTTTTTCTTTCGTCAACTTAGAGCCAAGCATGTATCAGTTGGTCGTGGAACAGTCGGGCTTTCAGAAAGTCGAGTTTTTGAAGCTCGACTTACAGGCTCGCGAAACCAAGCGTGTCGACGCTGCTCTTAAGATCGCCACGCAATCTCAGACCGTCGTCGTCGAAGATACTGCCGGCGCCGTCGTGACCACGGACGTATCAAACCTGTCCGAAACAAAAACGGGCAGGGAGTTGGTCGATCTCCCCGTTGCCATTTACTCTCGCTCCGCTGGCTCCACCAGCCCGATCTCCACGCTCACGACGCAGCCGGGTGTGCAGACCGACGACGGCGGCAATCTGACTATCGCGGGCGCGACACCTGCCCTATTGTCCTACACCATCGACGGCATCAGTAGCGTAAACGTCGAACTCAGCGGCCCTCTCAACGAATTGTTCCCGTCCTTCAATTCCATTGCGGAAATCAAGGTCAGCGAGACCAACAATAATGCGGAATTCAGCGGGGTCAGTGATGTAACAACCATCTCCAGGAGCGGAACCAACTCCTATCACGGGGGCATTTTCGAGAATCACGCAAACGCTGCGTTCGATGCGGGGAATCCATTTGCGAGTGCAAAACCCAAGTTGATCATGAATGATTTTGGAGGCTTCTTCGGCGGTCCGATCAGTGTCCCGAAGCTCTATAACGGTCGTGACAAAACGTTTGTCTTCTTGAGTTACGAGGGCCTGCGTCTGCCAAGGCAGACACCTCTCCTGGAGAGTTTCCCTTCGGTAGACATGCGCAATGGCAATCTCTGCGCTTACCTCAATGGCACGCAGATCTTTCAACCAAACGGCACGCCCATCCCGTGCAATGCGGTGCCCGTTTCTCCCCTCGCCGCAAACGTCATGAAGCATTTAATGCCTCTGCCAAACACCGGGGCACCCGGCGCATTCTCCAACAACTACCAGGTGAACTTTCCAGCGCCCATTTCCAGCAACCAGGCCGACCTGCGCATCGACCAGAGGATAACTTCGCAGCAGTCGGTGTACGTCCGTGTCACCTACAAAAACCGCCAGGTGACTTCTGCTCCTTACCCGAACTGTCAGGGGTTCTGCAATACCGCGGGCTCACCCTCGCTGGGACCTTTTTCTCAACCAGAGCAGGATTCCGGCATGACTGTGGCGTATAACTACGTGATCAAACCGAATCTGATTAACGAGTTGCGTGCCGGCTTCAACGGATATCACGCCGAGACCACCTTCAACATGAGTACCAGCGGGATCCTGAGTCAACTCGGCTTGGTTATTCCCGCGGGCGTTACTCTTGATTCCATCCCAACCGTCCCGAATTTTCAGATCACTGGATTCCAAGCGACAGGCGGAGCCAACCCGTCAGTGCAACGCAGCAACATCTTTCAAATTCTGGACAACGTCACCTGGACAAAGGGGAACCACACCTTCAAATTCGGCGGAGACTTCCGCCGCATGACCGACCACGACGACAACGTTTTCGGGAATCAACGCTCAGGACAATACGTCTTCAACGGAGCCACTACGAATCTCGACGTCAATGGCAACAATCCCAGCATCAGCGGCCTGCCCCCGGCCGTGGGAGATCCCTTTACCGCCTTCCTTCTCGGCTATCCGGACTACACGGTGTTGTCGCAGGTGAACAATCCGGCGATGAATGGCTTGGGATACTCATATGCTGTCTTTGTCCAGGACGACTGGAAAATCACGCCCAGCCTGACGCTCAATTTCGGTCTGCGGTATGAGTTGCATCCACCGTTGAAGGACACGGAATATAACACGGCGGACTTCTTGCCCACTTGGACGGGAACCGTGAACGGTCAGACCGTCAATGGCGCGGTCGTCGTTCCCAACGCAAAGGGACTCAGTTGGACGCTTCCGGCATTCGCCGAGTCCATCGCTCCAACGCCTATTTTGACCGCTGCCCAAGCCGGCATTCCGGATAAACTCCGCTACACGGACAAAACGGATTTTGGTCCACGCATTGGGTTTGCCTGGCGCCCCTTCCACAACGACAAGACTGTGATCCGAGGTGGTTATGGGAGATTCATCGAAGCTCCGCTGGGCTTCTCGCTGGTCTCCGGTTGGGCGGTCCACTCCAGCAGCGTGCCCTACTACTATCAGAGCTTCGACAGCAGCGGGAATGCGGCTCTGACCTATCCGTCTCCCTTCCCGTCCGACCTTAACGTTTCCGGCTCGCAGGCTTTTTACTACGCGTTTCCGCTTCACTACCACGATCCCTCGGTCCATCAATGGAACTTGACTTTTGAGCGAGATCTGGGTTTCAGTACCGGCCTTCGCCTCTCCTACACCGGGAGCCATGGATCCAACCTGGAAACCTTTGTGGATCTCAACCAAGTTCCGGCTAACACCGAGGGATATGCCATTGCTGGTAATGGCCGGCCCTTTTCCAACTGGAGCGTGCTCCAAAGCGTCTACAACGAAGCCGAGAGCAATTACAACAATTTCACGGTAGACGTGAAAAAACGCTATTCCGGTGGCTTCCAGTTTGAAAGCAGCTATTCCTTCACGCGAGATCTCTCGGACGAAGGCGGTGGAAACCCAACCGCATTCGTGGCTGCCGGCGGCAACTGGCTCTCCGATCGGTTTCATCCGGGTCTCGACTACGGAAACGTGATCTACGACCGTCGTCATCGTTTTCTGACCACGTATTTGTATGAGTTGCCGGTGGGTAAAGGAAAGAAATTCCTCAGCAGCAGCAATGGCTTCGTTGACCGCGTCCTCGGTGGTTGGGAAGCGGCTGGCGTAGTGGTAATTCAAAGCGGTCCGTTTCTGACGCCCTACGACACGAGCGCCGATCCCGCTGGGACGAACCAGGTAAACACCACCGGCTTCTCCCGGCCTGACGTAGTCTCTGGCGTATCCCCTTACGCGCACGGCCTGACAAGTCCGAATGGCCCGCTTTTCCTCAATGTCGCCGCCTACACGATTCCGGCCAACAACATCGGCCGGTTTGGCAACGCTGCGATTGGGAGCGTCGTGGGGCCAGGAACGCAGGCGGTTTCCCTGTCCCTGATCAAGACCATCAAGTTCACCGAAGGTTTCCGGCTGCAATTCGGCGCCGAAGTCGCGAACCTGCTCAATCACCGCAACTACGAACCGCCGAACATGACTGTCGATACGAGTGGGTTTGGAACGCTCACGGGCCTCCAAACCGCAGAGGGCGCAGGCCCGCGCGCCATGCAACTCACGGCGCGCCTGAGCTTCTAGACCTCACAAGCGGAGAGCCGATCGCACCCCCGCGTCGGCTCTCCGCACCTCCCGTTTCTGAACGGCAGACACCTAAGCCATCGAGGACTTGCCAGCTTCCGGTAGGAGGAGTTCCGGCCAAAGGAGCTTCAGCAGGACTCCGTGTCCTTCGTCGTACTCCAAAGCGAAGACATGCGAGCAACGCTCGCAGAGCCAATAATGCCGCACGCCATGGAGATTATTCGGTGAGTCCTTCGTTGAATCAGATGTACTGATGGAAGCTTGTCCGGGCCGAAAACGGAAGAACTTTCCTCCTCCTGTCCAATGAAACGCAATCGTACAACCCGGGTTTGCACACTTGGGATGAAGGCTCTGATAGAGGGGAGTTCCCTTGATCATAGGTTCGCAGGGTATCCGCTGTTTGCCTTGAGCGCAGTGCTGAACTCTACGTTCTTCTTCCAGTTGCTCTATGGCGAGCCGTAGCCAGTGCCCCACTGTTTCATCAACCTCGCGTTGGTCGGTGCTCCGATAAAGGGAATCTAAAGTCTCCTCCGATACGTTGAGAGGAATGTAGCGACATGGGATTTTCTCGGAGCGGTGCTCAGGAGGCACCAACTGCATCAGAACGCAATCGCTGCACGGACTGGGTTCTCCTTTGTGACCGTAGTTCACGCAGGTGGGGGAGTCCTCAAAAACAAAATGGGGTCTCCAGGCGGCTTTCGGCAAACGCTCATACCCTCCTGCTTCAAGGAACTGGAGCTCAAGTCTTAGGACGTCCAGGAGATCGCGCTCGTCGTTCGGCATACAGCACCGACGTGGTCATAAATGCATATAGTCTCGTGCGCGAGGGGGCCGCAGTAATCCTGATCACATCGAAACGTGACCGCCATCACAGCCAGCAAACCGTGACTCCAGTAAACAGAGTGGTTGTCGATTGGATCGTAATCTACCGGATGGCTGCCTATGCCAAGCGGGTTTCGTTTTGTGTCGCGCAGGAAGGGACGTACGTTCCGGGATAGCGAATCCGTACTCGCCCCCTACGGTTTAAGAATTATTGAGAGTTGCCTGTCCTGCCCTCAACGCGAGGACCGGCTGTTCTGCAATCTTCCTCCGGCTGCGGCACAAGCACTGTCGGCCATCACCTCAGCGGCAGCGTATCCCAAAGGAGCAATCCTTTTTGTGGAGGGGCAGTCCCCTCGGGGGGTCTTCATCGTGTGCAACGGGAAGGCTAAGCTCTCGACTTCATCTGCCGATGGAAAGACTCTCATTCTGAGGATTTCGGAGCCAGGAGAAATTCTGGGCTTGCCCGCCACCGTCACCGGGAAACCTTACGAGCTCACGGCAGAGGTAATCGAACCCACACAAGCGAATTTCATCCCCCGGGAGGATTTCTTGTTCTTCCTTCGCGAGCACGGCGAGGCAGCGTTGCGTGTGGCGCAGCAGCTCGGTGAAACCTATCATTCGGCGATCGCGGAAATGCGAACTATTGGACTCTCTCACTCCGCTGGCGAAAAGTTAGCCCGCTTCCTGCTGGACCTCGCTGCAAATCATGACGAAGGAAAGGGCGAGGTCAAGCTCACACTTACCCTCACGCACGAAGAAATCGCGCAGATGATCGGGGCCTCCCGAGAGACCGTGACGCGGTTGTTCGCCGATTTCAAGAAAAGACAGTTCTTGCAGGTAAGAGGATCGACGCTCACCATCATCAATAAGGCAGGCCTCGAAAGCGTCGTGGGTTCGTAGCTGCCGGTTCCCTTCCCTGAAGTTTCTTCCCCTCTAAAGGTCGGTGCGTGTAGATAGACCGAGGGACCCAGGCCGACCGCCTGAACGTGATATCCCTCACCGCCCTCAGTGACGTGTGTCACCGCACAGCAATCCCGCTCGGAACCAAACTAGTTTACAAAACCGAGGTCACGGAAATGGTTACCGACCTGATCGTCACAACACAACCAGAGAAGAAACGAGGGCCCCAGCAGGTCGTCCCCAGAACCCAAGCTGCTCGGGACGCGCGAATTGCCGCAGCCACCAGCCGGGCAATTCCGATCGCAACGGCGCGCCGAAACAACCTGTTTTCCGAAGCCTTGCTGGAGATGAGTTCGACCCACCAGCCGCGCCAGATAACTGACCTATTCGTGTCGATACTGCTTCACACCCTCATTTTGCTTGCGCTAGTTCTACCGTCGCTCTATTTCACGGAAACCATCGATCTGAAGGGGTTCGCGCAAACCTTCCTCGTCGCGCCGGCTCCGCCACCACCGCCTCCCCCGATGGCGCAAACCACTGCGAAAGCTGCGGTAGTACCTCGGCGGCTGTTCACCTCCGGAGGCAAGCTGGCGGCTCCGTCCTTCATTCCTCAAAAGATTGCCATCCTCAAAGAAGAACCGCTCCCGCCTGACATCAGTGGCGGGGTCGCGGGAGGGGTTGCCGGAGGAGTTCCCGGAGGTCAGCTTGGCGGTGTAATCGGAGGCATCATTTCCGGGGCGTCCCGCACGAATATTCCATTGCCCGCTCCCAGCACGTCTGAGCTAAGAGCTCCCATCCGCGTGGGCGGACGCGTAAGACCCCCGCGCCCAGTTGTGCAAACCGCCCCCGTCTATCCAACGTTGGCCAGGCAGGCAAAACTCGAAGGGATCGTATCGATTGACGCTGTGATTGATACCGAGGGCAACGTGGTGGAGATGCGAGTGGTTTCAGGCAACCCATTGTTTATTTCGGCCGCTTTCGAGGCGGTACGGCAATGGAAGTATGAGCCGACGTATTTGAACGACCAGCCGGTCGCAGTGCGACTGGTCGTGACCGTGATGTTTCATCTCGAGCGCTGAGCAGTCTTGCACTGCGGGAGGTACCTATGACCCTTTCAATTTATCTTCTGATAGCGGTAGGATTCTTAGCTGCAATTTACGGGATTTTTCGACTTACTCGAGCGGTTCGCGTTTACCTGACTTTTCGGGGAAAGAGGCTCGTCTCCTGCCCGGAGAATCACCGGCCTGCCGCCGTTCGCGTTGCCGCGGGGAAGGCGGCCATGGAAGCAATCGCGGGAAACCCGCGGATTCAGTTGAGTGAGTGCTCGCGTTGGCCGGAACGGCAAGACTGTCCTCAAGGGTGTTTGGCGCAAATCGAAGAGGCGCCAAAAGCCTGCCTCGTGTGGACGATCATCAACCGGTGGTATCAAGGACAAGAATGCGTGTATTGCCACAAACCGTTCGAGGAAATCCACTGGCATGATCACCCGCCCGCCTTGCTGAATAGTGATCAAAAGACCGTCCAATGGAACGAGATCCCTGCCGAAAATCTGCAAGACACATTGGAGACACACCAGCCCGTGTGCTGGAGTTGCCATATAGCCGAGACGTTTCGACGCGAGCATCCAGAATCGGTTGTGGACCGGACCTCCACTCCACTGCGCATGACCCTTTACCACTGACATGAGGACAAGCCGATGGCGAACGATGATCGCGACCTCTTGACGGTGTTGAAGGCAGAGCTGGAGTTCTTGGAGAAAGGTGGATACCGGCATTCTCCCAGTGCGCCGTGGCGGCCCCAGTTCATCTTCGAGGACTCACCGACCTGTCTGAACCACGGCCGGAGAGAGAATCCACTGCCCTGCAGCGAGTGCATTTTGATGCATTTCGTTCCTGCGGACTGCCGCGACGAGAAGATTCCTTGCCGGCACATTCCCCTAAATTCGCAAGGGTACACGATTGACACGTACTATCGCTTGGGTACTCATGAAGAAATCGAGGTGGCGCTGGCGGAATGGCTTCGCAAGACTATCGAGCGCCTGCAGCAGGAGCGGGTCAAGAGTCTCCGATTCCGGGTAGCGCCATAGCACGGTCATGCGCGGGCCCGTAGCACTTGCAAGGGACAAGTTAGGTTTCTCAGCACCAAGTGAAGACTACTCGGGCGTGCCACTGTCAGTACCCTTGTGAATGCTTGGAGGCGATCATGGTTATGGGCCGCACGGTTCTGTTTGGTGTTCTGACTCTATTGGTCTATGCCGCTGGCGCTGAACAGAAGGCAGCTGTGGACAAAATGCCGGCGCGACCGACCATTGCGATGTCCGGCAAGCAGACTTACATGCAATATTGCGCCTCGTGTCATGGTGTTGACGCTCGCGGTGAGGGGCCGGCTGCGTTCGTGCTCAAGACACCGCCGCCCGATCTAACCACGCTCGCCAAACGCCACGGCGGGAAATTCCCGTACGAGTATGTCTTCGACGTATTGCGTTTTGGGTTGCGCATCGTGGCACACGGCTCGTCCGATATGCCCATATGGGGGCCGATCTTCGGCTCGATGGATAACTATGACGAAGTTGCCGTGCGAAAACGCATCAAGGACCTCAGCGACTACCTGGCGTCTCTGCAACAAAAGGAATCGTAACGCAAGCTACCAAGTGCACCGATCGCGTGAATGCGGGCCGCACACTCACTAACGCACATCGCAGCCTGCTGGATGCAGCCGTAGAGAAGAACCAAACGGGAATGCTATTCGGACCTCAGCGCCTCGATCGGGTCGAGATACGCGGCTCTCCTCGCGGGATAATATCCAAAACAGATGCCCACGAGGGCTGAGAAAAAAACTGCCAGGGTCACTGCGCCCAAACCGATCACCGTATTCCAGTTCGCCATGCGCGAAATGATCGCCGATGCACCCAACCCCACAATGATGCCGATGATTCCGCCGGCGACGGACAACGCTACAGCCTCGACCAGGAATTGCATAAGAATGTCGCGCGTCTTTGCACCAACGGCTTGTCGGAGCCCGATCTCCCGGGTCCGTTCGCGAACCGAGACCAACATGATGTTCATGATGCCGATGCCGCCCACAATCAGAGAAACCGAAGCTACGGCCGCCAGCATGATGGACATGATGTGCGAGGATGCTTCTTGAGCGGAGAAGATCTCTTCCATGTTGCGGATGGAGAAGTCGTCATCCTCGGATGGCGCCAGATGATGCCGCTGCCGGAGAAGTGCTTTAGCCTCATCCTGCGCTGGCTGTATCCGGTCGCCGCTTTTTGCCTCCATCGTGATGGAATCGACGGCATCGGCATTGGCCGACTTGATCCCGATCACCTTGCGTTTCGCGGTGGAAATGGGAAGCAGGATGACATCATCTTGATCTTGTCCTGTGGGCGACTGGCCTTTCGGGTCGAGGACGCCCACCACAGCGAAGGGCACATTCTTGATCCGAATCGACTGGCCGACTGGATCGATGTCGCCGAACAGATTGGCCACCACGGTCTTTCCCAGCAATGCGACTTTGTTGGCTGAATCCACATCTTGTTGAGAAAATGCGGCGCCCTCGGCGAGCGTGAGTTCGCGCACTGCAAGAAAACCAGGAGTAGTGCCGTAGATGATGGTGGCCCAGTTGTTGTTTTCATAAACGATTTGGGCGCCGCCTCGGACCACGGGTACGGCAAGCGCGATGTCGGGACACTGCGCGGGAAGTTCGTGTGCATCGGACTCCGACAGTGTTACCGCATTGCCGGTTCCCATTCGCAACCCGGAACTGGTCAGACTCCCTGGTAGAACAATGATCGTGTTGCTCCCGATGCTGGCGATCTGCTGCTGAATGCGCTGTTTTGCGCCGGAGCCGATAGCCGCTGTTGCGATCACGGCAGCAACCCCAATAACGATTCCCAGCATTGTGAGTGCGGATCGGAGCTTATTCACCTGCAATGCCCGGAACGCAATGCGCATCGATGACAGCAGGTGTTTCATTGGGAGACCTCAGCGCGCGCATAAGATCTCGCCGCGTCCACGGCAGTCGCATGAGAAATCGATCCTCTGCTATCGCCGACGATCCGTCCGTCCCGGAAGGTAATGATTCTGCTCGCGAATCTGGCGACTTCGTCTGAATGCGTTACTACGACGATGGTGATGCCATGCGTTCGATTCAATTGCAGAAAAATTCCCATGATTTCGGCGCTGGTATGCGAATCGAGTTGCCCAGTGGGTTCGTCGGCGAGCAGAATCTCGGGTTCGTTGATGAGCGCCCGTGCGATCGCTATGCGTTGTTGCTGCCCCCCGGAGAGCTGGGTAGGCAAGCTGTGCTCCCTGCCCGCTAGACCGACCAAAGCCAGCACACGCCTGGCCCGCTCGTCCGCATCCCCTGTATCGCCACTCCGGTACAACAATGGCAGCTGCACGTTCTCCATGGCACTCATGCGCGGGAGGAGGTTGAAATTTTGGAACACGAATCCAATCTTCTGGTTCCGTATTTCGGCGAGTTGGTCGCGGTCGAGCCCTTCCACGGGAACTCCGTCGAGCCAATACCGGCCCGAGGTGGGCCGATCCAAACAACCGAGGAGATTCATCAATGTTGATTTGCCTGAACCGGACTCTCCCATGATGGCGACAAAAGAGCCGCGCTCAATCGTAAGGGTGGCCCCTTGTAACGCATTAACAGTCACTTCACCAAGCGTGTAGGTCTTTGTCAGGCCATTCGTTTCAATGAGCTCGGGCATAACGCTCCTCACATCCTGGGAGCCATGGGCACCGAAGTGGTCGATGCACCGCTCGACGCACCTATCGTCGCCCTCACCACAACCTGTGCGCCGGGTTGGAGTTGGTTCGAACTAACAGCCGTAGACTTACCGTCTGAAAGCCCATACTTGACGGGCACAGCCCTGAGCTTTCCTCCTGCAAGCATGTACACCTGCTGCTTGTCTGCTTGTGCCGCCGGCAGGCCGGTCTTCTTCAACACAGCCGCAGAAGGCCGGAAGCGCAGGACCGAGTTCGGCACCTTCAGCGTGTCATCCAGCTTTGCAGCCAGGATCGTAACGTTGGCAGTCATGCCGGGAAACAATTTCAGGTCGGAATTATTCACCGTAATCACCACATCGTACGTGACGACGTTCTGCGTGATGATAGGAGCCTTCCGTATATCGGCGACCACACCCTGAAATGTCGTGTCGGGATAGGAATCCACGATAAAGGTGGCCCTTTGACTTCTGACAACATTGCCTACGTCCGACTCGTCCACATTTGTGTCCACCTGCATTTTGGTTAGGTCTTGTGCGACTTCAAAAATCGTCGGCGGATTAAGCGTTGAAGCTACGGTTTGCCCCACATCCATGCGCCGTGCAACAACCGTGCCGTCGACCGGCGCGATAATTCGCGTATGGTCGAGATTAATCTGTGCTTGCTGCAGAGCTGCTTGCGCCTGGTGCTCCTGCGCTTGCGCAGTCGCCAATTGGCTCTGCCCTACTTCAACGGAGGCTTCTGCCGACTTAATGTTTTGCTTAGCGGCGTCGATCTGAGCCTGGTCGGCCGTCACTTGTGCCTGGGAAGCGTCGTAGTTGGCCTTAGCCGTATCGTAATCCTGCTGCGCTATGACTTGCTCGCGGAACAGCGTGTCCGCCCTTTGCCACTGCGCTTTGGCATTCGTTTCATTCGCAAGGTCTTTCGCGGCAATCGCTTGGGCATTTTTTTCGCTCGCGATCGCCGCGCTCAGGTCTGACTTGATTTTCTCGAGTTGTGCTTGCGCTGTGATCGTAGCCGCGTGTGCGGAACGAAACGTGGCGCTGGCCTGATCCACCTGTGCTTGAAAGATCTCTGGGTCGATCAACGCGACCAGTTGGCCCTTCTTGACCTTACTGTTCCAATCCGCATAAAGAGCCTTGATATTCCCGGATACCTGGCTGCTCACCAGCACATCGACAACGGCGTTGAGAGTACCGGTCGCGGTGACTTTTGCCTGTACGGAGCCTCGTTCAACCGGAACCGTTTCGTAAGTAATTGCGTTCTTCAGATGTGCCCGCCAAAACAAAGCGCCGGCCGCCACTAAAACCGCGAGCCCGGCCGTAGCGGTCCACTTGATCCATTTCACTCGAGGGCTCTTGGCAGCGCGCGGCAGAGGAATCAAGCCCGGCCTTCCAGGAACTGGCTCCGCCTGAATTTCGTGTGTCATCGTTAACATGGGGTCCCTGCTCTTTCCCGCTGTGCGATGCGAACCACATAGTCGGCGTCTACGCGGCAACCGCTTGTGTTTCCTGCCGCGGCTTCCCTGGTGCCCTTCTCAAGAGAATTTCCAGGGACGACCCGTTAAACTTGGCCGTCACATGAGAAGGATCGACCTCGACTGAGAGGTCGAGAACATGAAAGATGATTTCTGGACCTGGCCCGACGTTCTTTCGATGGGCATCTACCCCGTCCAGACGCGGCTTGCCACAAATTGTGATCTTCCGGGGCGCAACCCAGATCTCAACCGTGCCTTCTGAGAAGGCAGCTACGTCAGCGCCCACCCAGAGGCTATCGCCTACCGCCATTCGTCCATAGCAGAGCGGGCTTGCCAGTTCGCGCTCTGCTTGACGCCAGTCCTCCAGTTCGTGCCAGGGCGTGGAACCCCCTCTTTCAAAGATTTCAAAGGCGCGACGGGCTACGGCCTCCTGGACCCTTCTTGTTTGCTCGTCGGCGGCCATGATCGTCAATTTCACTTTTTCGCCTGCGCTTGAGTGCTTTCCGTCTCTTTTTGCCCTCATGGCGTACCTCCTATCTATTCCCATTCTTGCTGGCCAATAACAAGATGCGTCCTCGGGGCCGCCCGCGGATATGAGATTAGTCACAGCCAGATGTGACGCAGCGCACACTAATCAGACGTTCGAATGTGGGGAAGGTGACCGGGCGGGCGCGGTTTGTTCAACATGTAGTTGTGGATTCTAGAGAAGTGGCGCCTGACCAGTCATCGCACACCAGGGAAGGATGTTTCGTGGGCCAGTTTCCTCTCCTACCCAATGGCCTGCCGACTCACCCTACCGAGCCAATACGTGGTCCGCACACGCTGATCGTCGTAGTGAGTAAGCAAAGACAACGAAGCTTAGTACTGCTTTCCGGATGAGACCGATCTTCCTAACGCAGCCGCGGACGTCATTCAGTCCCCGCCGTATTCATCCGTTCGGGATCATTTCCCAGAAAAACCGCAGCAGGGTTCCATAGTAGACAGCGACGATTCCCAAACTCACGAGAAACGTGCTGCGGGCTTTCCCTAGTCCTGAATATTCCTTCATCCAATGTCTGCCACAGAATGCGATCATCAGTATGGCAAGCAGAGCCGTCGTCAAGGCAATCCCACCCACCAAGTTGGCACTCAAATTGGCGGTCCTTAGTTGGGAGAGCTGCCGCACAGCGCTGCCCAATATTCCGGACTCGTATGCGAGCCCTAGCCACACCACCGATGCCAGCATTCCGATCATGTACGCCCACCGATCCTCCATGTAGAACAACATCACCAAAATCGCGATGTAAAGGACCGATTGATACAAATGAATCAAGAAAAAATTGGGTTCCAGATGGGTCAGCAGGAGAAAACACACGATCTGCGCACCTGCCAGCGTTGCCACGTCTCGATACGGTCTCATACAACCTCCTTCCACGTGCTTCGCTTCAGTCAACCATCACTCTAGTTTCCCGTAGCCGCCTGGTATGTGATGGGGGTCACTTTCGTGGGTGTCTTCGGGCACAACTCGGATGCGATCTTGGCAGGTTCTGTAAGCGCGGTGCATCAATAGTGCACCAAATAAAGTAGGGCAGTGTGGTAAGCTGTTGAAAGTAAACGCCGGAGAGGTGGCCGAGAGGCTGAAGGCGGCGGTTTGCTAAACCGTTGTAGGGGCCAAAACTCCTACCGGGGGTTCGAATCCCCCCCTCTCCGCCAGATACTGAAAACCCTGGACATCTGGCATATGTGACACTCTGTGTGACACTTCACACGGGGAGTTAGCCGTTTTTCCTCCTGCTTTCGAGCGAGGCAGGGGATGGGATGGTTAACAAAGTAGCTTTAAAGATTCGGGTAAAGTTGGCTGACGGGAAGTGGCACTTCTTGGAACCAGTCTTTACACCCACTGGTCGTTTGAGACCTTTGGTTGCCCTTGTGAATGGCCAACTCAGCAACATCCTGAAGGCAGTTACTACCTCCGATTCCGTCCTGTGGGAGCCAGAAGTCAGCGATGGGCCTGTGTAGGCAAGGACGCCGGGACGACTCTTCGTGAGCGAAAGAGTAAGGCAGCAGCCTTGGAATTGAAACGGGGCGGAGTTGAGGTTGCCGAACCCGCCAGCCAGAATCGCAGGTCGCTGATCTCTGCGATAACGGAGTACTCCGCCGAGGTTGCTGCTCAGAAATCTCATCGGACCGCAAAGGTCTATAGCTACGCCTTGACTCGGTTCCAGAGGTCTTGCAAGAAGAAAAATCTGAGCGACGTGGTTCGCTCTGACTTGATGGAGTTTATTTCTTTTTTGAGAAACGAGGGGCTTTCCGACCGTACCGTTCACAACGGCGTTGAACGAATCCTAACCTTTCTCCGGTGGTGTGGAATCACAGGACTCCTATCGAGGAACGACAAGCCTAAGTTCACTGCCAAGAAGGTTGACGCTTATGATGACACTCAATTAGCTGCTCTCTACGCAGCATCGACCGACGAGGAGAGGCTTCTGTGGCAGTTCTTCGTTTACACCGGGATGCGGGAGGGAGAAGTAGCGCACGTCTATTACACCGACGTGAACCACAATTCTAAGGTCAAGACCGTAAGCGTGACGGAAAACCTGAGTGGGGTTGGAAGCCGAAGGATAAGGAAGAGCGTGAAGCCCCGATTCCGGATTGGCTGGCCGAAGCTATTGCCGAGCGTAGGAGGCGGCACCCAAGCGACAGACTGATTTTCCCGAACGCTTACGGACGGCCCGGAGGCCATCTGCTCAAGAAGTTGAAGAGGGCAGCAGGGCAGCCAAGAGAGCGGGGCTGGAATGCACGGTCGAACTCCACAAATTCCGAAAAACTGCGGCCACAAAGTGGATGCGAAAAGGCATTGATGTCCGAACGATTCAACGTTGGTTAGGCCACGGTGACCTCGAAACTACCGAGGCGTATCTGAAACCCGCAGGTATTCAAGAAGAACGAACATGGAAAATCATAAATCGAGCGTCGGAGCAGTCAAGGTACGGAATCAGATGATCCGGCCTGGAAGGTTGGGCACTCTGACCACGAAAAAGGATCCATCTCGGCTCGACGAGGGATGGGTCCAGGGCGAGAAAGCGGATGATCTTGAGAAAAACGTCTGCTGGAGCCGCCATGTGGCCGAAACCTTTCGACAGGAACATCTCGATCGATTCGTGGACGGAACAGCCCGGAATGCTTCTGTCCGGATCATTCTTGCTGCGCGCTGACTTACGCGGCGATTTGCATCGGGGCCGCGGTCTTGACTTCGATCTTGCGCGGCAACGCAGCCGCAGCAACCGGCGCTGTGATTTCCAGCACGCCGTTCACATACTCGGCGGTCAGCTTCTCGACATTCACGCCTTCAGGCAGCGTGAGTAGGTTTCCTTGTGCTCGGATTTGCACATCCTTCGGCTCAATCCCCGGCAGCGTTACGCGGCAAACATAGGCTTCCTTGTCCGCGTGCGCTTCCACAGCTGCAGTAAACTCCTTCTTGACCGCGGGGCGATCCGCCGCCACAATCCGGTTAAACAGCTCCTCATACGGATTTTCCATAGTCCCTCGCCTCTCCAGAGGCAGCCAACTCATGTTCGGAGGCAGCGGCAAAAGCAAAGCATTTTCCGGCGCGATGCCGGTGCGTCCAAATCTTGGCGCTTTCACCTGGACTTCAGGCTTCGCCGCTGCCTCGGAAAGACCGTACCCCAGGGTCCAACCTCGGTTTCAGGGCTTTGAGGTAGAGCGGCAGGCCCGGGCATTCTTTTTCCCGGCAGCCTCGGCAGCTCCTTCCCTTGGCAACCTCTGTCTCGTCTTGTGCGGCACAGGCGCCGCAAAGTCAGTGACTGTGGTCACGTCTCAGTGTGACCGCCGTCATGTATGAGACACTTTAGGACTTCGCCTCGACGCGCCTCCTGGAGTGTTTCGCGTCAACACACGCCTTGGCCCGCTGCGCCCACGTCATGTTTGGTCCCTGCGGTCCGTACACCTTGATGAACGGAACCTGGTCGCTGCGGGTATTGCGGGTATCCTCCAGCCCAAACTCTTAAATAATGTGGAAAAAATAATAGGTTTTGGCCGTTTGCAATCCCGCATACCCGCAGAAGCTGATTTCTGGCATGGTGGGGGGGCAGGCTCTTCGGAACGGCCTCCTCCGGTAGAGCGCGGACCCTCCCTGGCCGACTGACTTCGGGTAGGCCGTCAGCGGAGAGTTTAAGGTTCGTGCTTTGGCTTCAACCGTTTGGTAACCAACCCTACGGCTCTGGCACTTCTTTGAAATTTAAAATCGCTGACTAAGGCCAGCATTCTCAGCACAGCTCTCCGCCCGCTCGGCTAGCCCCTTCGTTGACTTGCCTCTGACCGCAACCTAAGATGTGCGTCAAATGGCGGACTCCTCGTCGCTCATCGGCCAGACCATCTCACACTACCGAATCGTGGAAAAGCTCGGCGGCGGCGGCATGGGTGTAGTGTATAAGGCGGAGGACGCTGAACTTGGCCGCTGCGTCGCCCTGAAGTTCTTGCCCGAAGACCTAGCGAATGACCCACAATCACTCGAACGCTTTCGCCGTGAGGCTCGCGCCGCATCTGCGCTGAGCCATCCGAACATCTGCACCATCTACGAAATTGGCGAACAGGATGGAAGGCGCTTCATCGCCATGGAGTATCTGGAGGGCAAAACCCTCAAGCACACTATTGCTGGTCGGCCCATGGAATTGGAGCACGTTCTCAGTGTTGGCATCGAAGTGGCAGATGCTCTGGACGCGGCACACTCAAAGGGAATTGTCCACCGAGATATCAAGCCTGCGAACATCTTCATCACGGAAAGAGGTCACGCCAAGATTCTCGACTTTGGTCTTGCCAAGGTCAGTTCCGCGATGGGTGCGTCTGGCAGTGCGGAAACGTTGGCGACGCAAGAAGTGGACGCAGACCATCTCACCAGTCCCGGCACCACGCTTGGCACGGTCGCTTATATGT
>Ga0187819_10000096_pt1 | contig 38555 bp, 29 predicted proteins | sample NC_wetland_sal_i_15_FD_132411 | JGI IMG/M metagenome (GOLD analysis project Ga0187819, IMG submission 132411) | Wetland sediment microbial communities from Neuse River Estuary, North Carolina, USA - SO4_4 | ecosystem: Environmental > Aquatic > Freshwater > Wetlands > Sediment | place: USA... | reverse complement strand
CGTCCGTGGCCTACATCCTCAGCCTCGAGATCGGAGGGAGAGACCTCCGGACTCTGGTCGCGAACATGACCGAACCCGTCAGGCTCCTGGGAGAGGGGCGCGCCGCGTTCAGTCTGCCCCAGGGAGTCCAGTATGTCGCGCGTGAGGCGGACGCGGAGCGCGCGCAGGAGATTGCCGGCGAGTTCTATCCGAACGGGAAAAGTGCTGCGGAGGAGTCTGTGCGGTCTGGCCCCGGAGAAAGTGAGAAAGATGAACAACTCGCAAGGATCTCCGAACTGGCGCGACGGCTCGGTTTCAACGAGGCCAAGACGAAGATGCTGTTGGGACAGTCACTCGGGGACCTAGCTGGACTTGAGCGAAAGCTCTTGAACGAATTGGACGACCAGCCGCGACGGACGTCGGCGGGAGTTGACAACAATGGCCACCAGCGCCAGCCGAAGCAAACGACAGATGGGACTGGGCGAGCCCTGAGTTCAGATCCTCCCCATGCTGTCCAAGTGGATGGGCGATCTGCGCGTGAGGACGGGTTCCTGTTCTGAACTGTCTGATTCGCCATCGCGGCGCCGCTTCGTCAATGGTATATTGACGATTTGCTTAGAATAATCAGTGGAGTTGAAGCTCTCATCGCAAGGTAAAGTCTTGGAAATCAACGCCCAAAGACGGGAGATTGTCGAGAAAGCACGCCAGGCCTGGATCAAGAAACTGATTGACCTTTCACGCCGCAACAATCTGCTGTATTACCGGCCACTGAAGCGCGGAACGTTAAATCTGTCACTTGATAATCGTGAAAGGTGGGCTGCGTTGCTACGCGATGAGACGGTGCCACTCAAGAGCCTGACCACGGACATTCCGGACGAAGAACTGAGGTCAAAGGCACTGACCATCTGGCGAAGCGCTCAAGCGAACCAGGAAGAAAAAGGTCTGGCGACAATGTTCGTGGCCCTCGGCATGGCCGGTTGGAAAGCCTCTGATGGAGGGCGAGATTCAGAGGCCCCGGTTGTTCTTCTGCCGATTGGGCTTGAAATGAGAGGGCACGCAGGAACGGCACTTTCTGTCCATTGTACCGGCTCGGCCCGGGTGAATCTGGTGCTCCTGCACGTTTTGGAGACCGAATTTGGGGTGTCAATTTCAACGGAGAAGGTGGTTTCTCTTTTGCAGAAGCAGGAGGATGCGGAGGCGTTCGACCTAGCCCCTCTCTACCGGTTATTTGAGGAAGCATGTGCGTCGATCCCGGAGTTTGCGATACGGCGTGACGCTGTTCTTGGGAATTTTGCCTTCCAAAAAATGGCCATGGTTCGCGACCTGCAGGAGGGTGCGGACCGACTTGTGTCGAGCGAACTTATCGCCGCCCTTGCGGGCGACACCTCTGCGAAGCAATCGATTGGCGCCAAGACGCAGAATCCGGATCCGAGAGAATTTGACAAGATTCCGCCGCAATCGGAATTTCTGATTCTGGATGCAGATTCCAGCCAGCAGACCGCGATAGCCGCAGTTCTTCGCGAGCAAAGTGCCGTGATCCACGGACCACCCGGAACGGGAAAAAGCCAGACGATTGCAAATCTGATTGCTGCCCTAGCTGCTGCTGGCAAGCGGATTTTATTTGTCGCAGAGAAGCGGGCGGCGCTTCAAGTGGTGCTCAAGCGGCTGCAACAAGTGGGGCTCGAAAACATCGCCATCGACCTGCACGGAGCGGACGTATCTTCCAAGAGGGTCATGGAACAGGTTGCAGCCGCCTTGAACTCCGTTCGTGAGGCCGTTCCGGTTGATTGCGACCGAATGCACCAGCGCTACGTCGAGCGCCGTGATCGCCTTAACTGCCACGTCGAGAGCATGCATCGGAAGCGAACGCCGGGCGGGATGTCGGTGTATGAACTGCAAGCCGAGCTACTTCGACAAGAACCAAGGGTTCGGACCGAGACACGCTGGAGGGGTCCGGAGCTCAGCAAGATTGAAAGAGCCGACCCCGGGAAGATGCGCGACCTCTTGAGAGAGGCGGGTGGTCTGTCATCCCTTTTCCTCCGGTGTGACCCTTCTCCGTGGAATGGTGTAAAGCTCCAAGACGGTTCTGCCGCCCAACAAGCTCTAGATTTGGTCGTACGATTATCGTCACACACTTGGCCCGATTTTCTGGCCGCGCTTGCAGATCTCGTTGAAGCCGCACATTTTCGGAGCCCGAAGACTTTGAAGGAGGCTCAGGAAGCATTTTCACTTGTTGGAGCGGTGCGAACGACCCTCGAGTCTTACTCTCCCGAGCTCTTTAGCCAGAACGTTCAGGGAATGATTCGCGTGCTCGCGCCAGGCAGGGCGGGCGGGCTCAAAGCTCTCTGGTACTGGTGCACCAGCAGCGAATATCGGCGCGAGCGCAAGCGGGCGCTGGGCTATCGGATTGCGGGAAAAGCACCGACCGCCAGGTTGTTCGCGGAGTTGAGCGCAGCGGAAGGCCAGAGACTCCGCTGGGCCGAGTTGAGTGAGCGCAAGACTTCGCCCCAACTCGTGCGCGGCTTTTTCGAAGCTCGCGGGAGATTGGAATCCGCTCTCGGCGAGCTTGCCAAGCTCAGCTCGATAGTCTCGAAGAGACAGTTCGAATTGCAGCAGATCCCCGATCTAACCCGATACATCGACGAGCTAAGCAAAGATCGGGTCACTCCGATGAAGCTCCCCAAATTGTGGCAATTGGAGGAGAGTCTCGAAGCATCCGGCGTGGAGAGACTGGTGGAGGAGTTTCGCAGGCGAAAGATCAACCCGGAAGACTGGCTCGTCGCATTCGACCAAAGCTGGTATTCCTCATGTCTGGAAGGTGCCGAGGCTGAGGACCCGGAAATCGCGGGCTTTAACGGCAGGACACATGATGGATTTGTTCGCGAGTTCAAGGAACTCGACACAGAACGAATTCGAATCGCTGCTGCGCGGGTCCGGCGAGCTTATGCGGAGCGAGCTATCTCTGTTATGAACGAGCATAAAAACGAGGAGTACATCATCCGGTCCGAAGCAGAGAAAAAACGCAGGCACCGACCACTTCGGCAGCTTTTCGCTGAGGCCGGGGAAGTACTCACCGCCATTTGCCCTTGTTGGATGGCCAGTCCGCTCTCGGTGAGTCAACTTCTGGATGGGTCTCGATGCTTCGACTTTGTGATATTCGATGAGGCGAGTCAGGTCTTGCCAGAAGACGCAATTCCCGCAATCACGCGCGGGTTACATCTCGTTGTTGCCGGTGACAGTTGGCAGTTGCCGCCGACTACCTTTTTTGCTTCAGCGGATGATGATGACTTCGGGGAGGACGAGTCGGCTTTGGCCACCGAGGGGTATGAAAGCCTCCTCGACGCAACGAAGACCTTCATGCCGAGTGAGTATCTGAATTGGCACTATCGAAGCCGGGATGAAGCCCTCATCAGTTTTTCGAATCACCATATCTACAAGGGTCGGCTGGTGACTTTTCCTGGCCCCGGAGGTGCGCCTGTCATTGAGCACGTCCTGGTCCAACAGCCGCTAGGAATCGACGGACAGGAAGAAAGCTCGTCAGCAGAAGTCACTAAGGTTGTTGATCTCGTGATGGAGCACGCCGAGAGCAGGCCGAAAGAGTCATTGGGGGTCATTGCCATGGGGATGCGACATGCGGAGCGCGTCCAACGGGCTTTGGACCAAGTATTGTCTCAGAGGCATGACCTCGGCCAGTTCTTCGACCCCAATGCTGAGGAACGCTTCTTTGTGAAGAATTTGGAGCGCGTTCAGGGAGACGAGCGAGACGCCATCATTCTAACGGTTGGTTATGGGAAAGACCGAGGTGGGAATCTTCCCTTCCGGTTTGGCCCCCTCCTATCGATTGGAGGCCAGCGACGGCTCAACGTAGCGGTGACGCGCGCCCGTCAGCGCATGACGCTCGTTTCGTCTTTCAGCCACCTGGATATGGATGCTGCGAAGGTCAGGCCGGGGACAGGCGTGGAATTGCTCCGCGACTATCTGGAGTATGCGGCCAGTGGGGGCAGGCGCCTGGGAGAAACCGGAGCGACAGACTTCCCCTTGAATTCGTTCGAGGCGGAGGTGTTCGATGTCCTGTCATCCCAGGGCATTCAACTTGTACCGCAGGTAGGTGCCTCCCGCTACCGAATTGACTTGGTTGCTCAACATCCGAGGCAGCGCGGCAGGTACGTCCTGGCAATCGAGTGCGACGGCGCCTCTTATCACTCCGGCCCCACAGCACGCGACCGTGATCGCTTGCGCCAGCAGCAGCTTGAAAACCTCGGCTGGAAATTCCATCGGATATGGTCCACCGATTGGTTCATTCGCAAGGACGAGGAAGTGAAGCGCGCCCTGGTTGCTTACGAGAGCGCTGTCGCGGCTGTCGACCGCTCCCAGCAGGCTGTTGAAGACTCGACTGGCTCACGATCAGTTTCGGAATCGAGTCCATTAAACGTCAGAACGAGCAACCGCGGGCCGCGCCCAAAGGTTGGCTTCCGGGAATCAATCACCGCCTATTCCGAATGGGAACTCATGGCATTGGTCGAGTGGATAAGGTCGGACGGCCGCTTGCGAACTGACGAGGAGATAATCGAGGAACTTTTGCCGGAGCTTGGATTCCATCGCCGTGGCGCCCGTATTGAAGGAACGCTCAAATCTTTACTCGAGAAGCATAAACATAGTCCCGGGACGGTCCAATAGCGCCGTCCGCCCACTGACTTGAGGTCATAGATTGTGATCTCAAGATGTGTCAGTTACTGGCCAAGTCTGGGCAATTGATCTCCACTTCACTTCTTCTTGCTTGCCGTCGTCCTCTTGATGAGTGGCGCGGCTGTCTTCGCGGCGGCTTCCGTGTCGAACCCGAGTACGGCCGAGAATTTTCGTCCGATCGCTTGAGCCACAAAGAAAGTCATGTTGATGCCCGCCCCGGCGATGGCCTGCGCGATGGCGAACCCGAGACCGGGCTTGTCGTCCCCTTCCACAAGCAGGGCCGGAATCGAAGACGCCGACAGTCCCGCTTCCGACGCCGCGGCCGTCACCTTTTTGCCTGCGATGGGATAAAGCTCAACTGCGGCCTTCGCTCCACCGCCCTCATGGCGATATCCCATTAGCACCTGCAAGCTTGTGCCGGCCTTGGAAACCGGCTCGAGCGTCTGCGCGAGCGCCCCAACTTGGTTCTCAATCTCTTTCCGCCAAAGCGTAATGTTTTTCACCGTGACCGGCATGGCAGCGCCTCCCGTGAAGTCTCATCGAGACCGGATGAAGTGAATACTACGCCCACCTGTGCTTTTCCCCAATCCCTACGTCCCGGCGATTCAGTCGGCGGACCAGCTCTTCGGCACGTCGGGCGAGGATAAGGAGTTGACGGCGGATCTATCACAATTCAGTCACAAAGCAAAAAGAGGAGGCCGAAGGGATGAAGGTGTCACCAATGCGTGAGGTTGAACACGGGGGAAAATCGATCCCTCCCTTGAGCCAGTCGCGGCACGGCGATATGGCCTGCGAATCTCTCTACGTTTGCAAGCATGTCCGGGGCGCAAGGTTGGGAGAATCTGAGCCTGCGGCACGAGGAATTGAGATCCACCAGGCGCTGGCAACCTACATCAATCATCTGGCCAAAACCAAACGCGCCACGGACCTTGACGTTTTTGACCGTTTGACGAGAAGCGCCGGCGCCGATGCGCAAGAAGTCTTGGAGAAGTTTCGGGATAACCACGCATTTGACCCGGAGAAGATCCTTGCGACTGAACTCCATATCGGGCTCGACGAAAACTTCCTTCCCGCTGAGCATCCGTGCGATCAAGCCACGGTAGCCACCTACGAGGGGACCCTTGACCTGGTGATGCTGCATTCGCTCACCGAGGCTGAGATCGACGATTGGAAGAGCTACTACCAAGTCATCGACGCGGACACATTCCAGTCGAAGTTCTATCCGCTCCTCTTGATGTGCCTCAACCCTTCGCTGGAACGGGTCAAGTTCGTTCTAGAGTTCGTCCGATATGGCGTTTCGCGCTGTGTCGAATACGCGCAGCGAGACCTGCCCTGGCTCAAGGAACTGGCCCAAAGGGAACGGACACGCCAAAGAAAGCTCCATGAGCTGGTTACTGTCGGCGACCGGGAGTTGAAGGCGTCGCCAGGCCGGCACTGCACTTGGTGCCCGCTGCTGCTGAACGGCTGTCCGGTGGCAGAAACAAATCCGTACGGGCAAATGACCGCAGAAGAACGGCTGCGATTTGCCCTCTGGCTGCAGGAGGCAGAGAAGCAAAACACAAGGGTAATCAAGGACTTCATGGTGGAGTGCGGGCCGATTCGGTATCGGGACGAGAACCAAAGCGAATATGCAGCTGACTTCGTGCCTACGGAGAAGAGGTTCTATCCGTATCGCGATGCCGTTTCGATCCTTGATGAATGGTTCAGAACGCATCCCCATGAGCGGGGTCTACGGGACAAGCTGACCATTTCGGGGCTTTCTACCGCACTCAAGGCAGAGAAACGGAGCGATCTTGCGCAGAAACTTGGAACGGTTGTGGATGTTCGTGTGGAGACGGAATTGAGAATCGGGCGGGGAGAAAAGAATCGGAGTAAGGAGCGAGGCTCATGAAGATTCAGACCCTGACTTTGAAGAACTTTCGGTCACACCAGGAAACAATATTAGAGCTTGACCGGTTCACCTTCGTTCGAGGGCCAAATGGCTGCGGAAAGAGTTCCATTCAGATGGCTTTGGAATATCTGGTCACAGGTCACTGCGAACTGACGGACGCGGCTGGCCGGGGAGCCGAGGCTCTCATCCGGGCAGGTGAGAAGGAGCTTGAGGTCTCCGCGGTTCTGGAAAGCGGTGAAAGGATCTGCCGCCGGCGGACCGCGAGAGCACACATCGTTGAGATCAATGGGAAGCGGGTGCCGGTGGACGCTGCGGAGGCCTTCCTGACCAAACAATTTGGCGCGGCGGACGTCTTGTCCGCTGCCCTGAATTCTGGCCGCTTTCTCGAAATGTCGGAGACCGAGCAAATGCGGTTCCTGGCCCAGGTGGTGGATGCAGGGAAGGTTGAACTGCCAGGCGGAATCGTCGAGGCGATCCGTGCCATCCATGAAGAGCCGCCGAGGCTGACGAGCGTCGGTGATGTCGAGGCTGCGTACAAACACTTCCATAATTTGCAAACGGAGGCGGGCCGCACTCTCACGGCCCTCGGGCAGATAGAGAAGCCGGACATCCCATCGGACCTCCCGTCTGTGGAGGAGGTAAAAAAGAAGCTCGAGGATCTGCGCCAACAGAAGGAGCGGCTCGTCGCGCAGAAGGCAGAGGCAGATGCCTCGTGGGAGGGGGCGCAGACTCGATTGAAGCAAGTGCACGCAGAGATCGAGGAGGTATCGTCAGAGATCCTCAGCCCGAGCCAAGAGCAAGAGTTGCTTCAACTTGAGTCTCACCGGGGCCATGCTGACAGACTCCGTCAGGAGTTGCCGAACCTACTCGCCGAGCAGAAGGTGGCCGAGACATCTCTTGCGGCGATGGGGGAATTGAAGGGCAAGTGCCCAACTTGCGGACAGCCGATCTCGCAGGAGGCGAAAAAGCGAGAGCTGGAGGCATTGCGGGAGCGCCTTGCTGAGGTTGAGGGATTGATTCAAGGAACCAAAGAGGAACTGAGTGAATATGCGGAAGTGGGAACAGCTATTTCCCGCTTGGAAGGTCACCGCAGAGCTCTCGTCCGGCGGGCACAGCTGGTCGAGGAGCAATCGAAGCTTCAAAAGGTGCAGAGGCCAAAGAGTGGTGATCTCGAAAGTCGAAAGACAATCCTCGCGGAGAGGATCAACAAGGGAGAACGGGTGCTCGAAAAAGCGCAGCAGGTTGGAAGCTCCAAGGAGAGATGGGAAACATATGTCAGGGAAAGGTCGGCCTTGGAGCGGAGAACTACTCTGCTCGACCGGCTGGTCGAGTTCTTCGGGCCCGAGGGCGCGATCATGGGTCAGGTCAGCGGCAGGATCGGCTCGTTCACCGAGGACCTGAACCGACACCTCGCAGCTTTCGGTTATACCTGCACCCTTACACTCGAGCCGTTCGAAATCCGTGTCAGCGCGTCACGGGACAGCCGTCTTGGCTTCTCCTTAAAGCAGCTCTCTGAGTCAGAGCAGTTTCGATTTGGAGTGGCATTCCAGAGTGCTCTGGCAATGGTGACAGGCCTGCGATTTGTCGTGATCGACCGGGCGGACGTGCTGGACAAAGAAAGGCGGAAGATACTGACCGGCCTGTTGCTAAGCCGCAAGCTCGACCAAGCCATCGTGCTCGCAACCAGCGAGGAAGCAGTACCCCTGATTGTGCCCCAAGGTGTGAAGTTCCTGAGCCTGGTCGGGGGGATAAAACCGAGCGAAGCCGTCGTATGCGCAGCGGCGTAACCAGGGCGTCTCAAGTATGGAAGGTCTTGGCTTCCCTCCTCGCACGCTTCTCGTCAATGTAGCTGCGGCGCCGCTGTCAGGGTGACGGCCAAAGACCGCATCATTGAGAGGTACTGCGCTGCGGCGTGATTCTGGCTTTGGCCGAGTAAGGTAAATTTCCCCTTGCTCGGCACATGACGCACAGTTACGGTCTGCTGAAAATGTCGTTCAGCTCTTGTTGAGTCAGGAGCGTGTGCTGCCCGGTCTTCAGGGAACTGTCGTCCATCAAGTCCAAAAATCTTTGACGGACAACCGATGTTAGTCGGCGGAATTTCCGGCGATGGCCGTCGATGATTTTTGCCGCCATATCTGCCAGTTCCTCCAGCTTTTCATTACCCACCCGAGCCAGCTTCTTGCGATCACTTTGGATGCTCTCGTCCGCAGCGGGGACACTAGCGAACCTATTGCCGGCCAATCCTCCTGCGACGAAGAGTTTATAAGCCGCAAGCAGCTTTGGCGGAGTCCTGGGTATTTCCTCGTCAGGAGGCTCAATGGAAACGGTTGCGAAGTCCCCGATCATCGTCCCCTCGTCGTTCCGGACTATATCAACCGTGAGTCCACTGATTGGCATCCCCACTGCCATGCCGACCAGGATATGGCCCGCTTCGTGCGGAATCGCTTCGTTTACGTAGGATTGGGCAGATTTGGACAATCCCGCGCTCCAGTAGTCCCCGAATATCGCGTTCTTGTGCGCTTAACTGCCTGCGCTTCGCCAAAGAAGCGCCCAGTTACCGATTTTGCTGTTCCTGCCAGATCTCCAGCAGAAACGTCGCCACTGTTATTGCGGCATTCACGAGCAGGAGCGCGTGAGCACTTTCCAGCTCCCGGCTCTTACTGCGACCGTGACCTGTCCCATAGAGGCTCCGCAGTTCCGCAACGCCGTGGACAATCTGTCCCAAATTGCTCAGTGTCCGGCGCAGCGTCTCCGCTCCGCTCGCACCTCGGGGGTCAAGGTCGAGCTTAATCTGCGCCTTTTTGAGTAGCTCCGGAATGTCGTCTCGGGATTTCTGCTCGTGGTCGCCGATGACGGTCTTCAGGACCGTTTCCAGCAGTTCCTTTGCCGAGCCAATCGCCTGCGCGGGATCATCCGCGATTCCGTGCCGGATGCGCCCCGCGTGCCGGTTTAATTCCAGCACATCATGAATGCCGGCAACTTTCTCGACGTGCTCCAACGACACAACCAACTCCGGCGCCGCATCGTCATACAGTTCGGCGTAGAGCTTCGCGTCATTCTTCCTCAGCCACTCCCGTAGACCAACGAATTCCTCCACGGTCCGCAAGTTTTGGAAATCGTTTCCCAATAAGTCCGGCAGGACGGTGAAGATGCAGCTGCCGTAGTCATCGTCTCCCCAATACAGGCTGCGCAGCAGGCGGCCATGACCCGCAACCACTTCGTGTTTGCCAACCAGATAGCCGAGCTCATGCCACCGGGCATCATCAAACGTCGCCTTGATTGCCCGCTGTAGGGCGAGAATGGCTTTGTCGCCGTTGAAATCGTGCCGCATAGCCGTATCTATAGGGGGCCTGCCCAAAGGCTGACGAGAAATCATGTTCGACCTCGCATGGACAGAACGTCTTTCGTGATCCGAATTCTCATCCCTGAATAATCTCTCCTGACATAGCACTCAACTTTCCGTCCATTCCGGCGCCAATTCCTCCGCTAGGCCCGGACGCCTGATGCCTCTTGGCCTGAATCGCCATCGCTGGATGCTGTCATCCCAACAAACGCGGCCCTGAAACCTGACGTATGCGATCTCTTCATCGGAGTTGACAACGATCTCGCTAATCTTCCTCGTCTCGACAGTCAGTCGCTGCCCGGACGACAGTTTGTGGAATTCAACTTCATTTTCAGAAGCATTCTCGATTCTAAAATTCGGATATGGATCCGGGTCTTTTGGCAAAAGCCGGATGTTCATATTGACTCGTTGGAGATCATTCAGGCGCCGGGAGACGCAGCCCAGACGGTGACCGCGCAATTCCGCGGTCGCCATCTCCTGGTCGCACCCCGGACAGCGGACAATTGTAGGTCGGCCGGGGCCAGCATGCGGAGTTTGACGGCGCCCGTTACGGCGCGCCACTTCCGCGGCCAGCACTTCGCCCGGAAGAGCCGCGGCCACCTGGGTTGCATTCGACTTAGCCCCACAGTGTGGGCATGCGTACGAGAAAAACTGAGGCTCTTTCATAAGCCGCATAATAAACCACAGTGGACAAAAAGTCAATCAGAAACCACAGTGGTCAAACTGGCGAGTCCACGCATCAGGTTGTTCTAGAAGGAAGATCTCTCCTAGCGTCCATTACAGCCCCGTCCCCGAGGTCGGTGAGAAAAGCCTTGCCAAGGTGCTCAAAAGTTGCTACAGTTGTTATAACATGAAGGGGAGCAAGATGCTCGAACTCAAGGTCCGCAAAATTGGCAATTCTCTGGGCGTCGTGCTGCCCAAGGAGGCGGTCACCCGCCTGCACGCGGGGGACGGAGACCGCCTTTTCCTGATCGAAGGACCCGACGGCGCGTATCAGCTCACGCCGTACGATCCTGCCTTTGAAAAGAAAATGGAGAAGGCCGAGGACATCATCGGCCGTTATCGCAACACCCTGCACACGCTCGCCAAGTGAGTGAACCCGTCTGGATAGACGAGCGCGATGTCCTCGCGCTTCATGACCGTCTGCTGGCCCTCGACGGCGGCGCGGCGGGGCTGCGCGACGAGGGGCTGCTCAAATCCGCCCTCGCCCGGCCGCAGCAGCTTCACGCCTACGGCGACAAGCCCGGTACCGTGGAGCTGGCCGCCGCCTACACAACCGGCATCATCCGCAACCACCCCTTCATCGACGGTAACAAGCGCGCCGGCTTTGTCGTCGGTGTCCTCTTTCTAGAAATGAACGGCTATCGCCTGACCGCCAGTGAAGAAGATGCCGCCCAGGCTGTGCTGGGCTTGGCGGCCGGAACAATCGACGAAACCGCCTTCGCCGCCTGGATGCGCGCTAACGTCAAGCGCCAGTGACTCCTAAGAACTCACGCCGGATCCGCGCTTCGACCGGCGCACCAGAAACCACACCGGCGCCGCCAGGTATGCGATCGTGAGCCCGTTCGCCACGATGCGTGACCACCAAGTGGGCGGCGCGGGGAGTTGTAACAGAACCGCCAAGAGCGGGACGATGCCAGCCAGCCACAGCACCCACTTTCCTGCCGGCGACTTCACCACACGCACGAAACACCATAGGAAGACCACTACGATCAGTATTGAGAACAGCAGCATTTTCTACCTTCCAAGGCTTCGACCATCTTGCTGCGGCGCAACGGTCGCCAGGGGGCCGCGGTGGATAGAAGCCGCGAGTATATGCCCTTTGCGGAAAATGAGCACAGTGCCGGACGCCGGGACCTCCCCACCTGTACAGCTCCCCCAGTCATCAAATCGAAATCCGCTTCAGGTATTGCGCGCCAGGCACCGACGCGGCTCGCGAGTTCCTTATCCAGGCGTATAATTAGCGCAGAGAGGCACCGACATGCTGCACAAATCCTCACAGGAGCGCTACCAAAAGCTCAAGAAAGTCTTTGCCCGCTTAATGGATCGTTTCAACCTGGACGACCTTGACGATTTCGTCCAAACGGCTAATTCTCTCCGCGAATGGATCAGGCGCGACGGCGCGCTCATCCAGGAACAGAAGGACGCCCTTGAACGGTTTGTCGTGGACCAGAGTCTCGACTGGCAAATCTGCCATCAGATTGCAAACCATCAGAAGCACGTCAGCGCGAAGCCACGATTTAGAGCACGGCTCGCCGCAGCGCCATCCCCTGTGGTGAAGGACGTGCATGTAAGGCCGGGGCGGGGAACTGGTTTCGCGTTGCCGCCTTCGATGCGAGTTCTTGCGGCTGGTGATGAGATTGAGATAGAGTGCGATGGAAAATCCGAGTCCGCGCTCGGGTTTGTGATCAGGACGTTCAAGCACTTTCACTATATCTTTGAAATCGCTCCCATTCCGCTTGGCCAGCGTGTCATCCCGACATTCAAGCAGCTTATTAGCGCCTGAGCGTCGGGCGAATCCCATCCTAGACAGCAGAAAGAGACCGAGGCGTCCGTCACGAATCAAGATGGACGCTGTGACTGCGCGAAGAGGGGGGCGGGAGTGTCCACTACGAACAAAGATGGACACTTCGGTCGCGTCCCTCACGGACACGAATGCCCTTCCACGGGCAGGGCAGGAACCAGCCCGACCTAAGGGAACTTGCGATGCGTTGCTGCGAAGCATGCTTTGATGACAATTTTATCAAGGACTATATCCGGCGCAATGGCAGCCGCGGTACATGCCAATTCTGCGGCGCCAGGAGAAAATATGTCATCGAGGCTGGAGAGCTGGAGCAGCTGTTCAACCGCTTCACTAACCTCTACGCGCCCCTGAGTCCCGGCGTCAACGTTTCGCCGGATGCCGATGTGCTAATGGTGGGGGACCGCCTGGCCAGCCTTATCCAAGACCAGTGGGATATTTTTAGCGAGCGTCTGGTTGCGTCCGAGAGGCACCACGACCTGCTAGAGGAGATTTTCACGGCTAACTGCATGGAGGAGGAAATCCTAGATGCGCCTGCGGTCCGCGACCTGTGGACAGATCTCGATTGGCTCCACACTTCCTTGCTAGACCGCTGGCACGAACTTGCCGATGAGTTAAAACATCCGGAGCAGCATAAGCCGATCGCTCCGGGCTTAATCCCGACTGCGGACGATCTTGCAACCGCTAACGACACGCTGGAATGGTTCGCAGAAGATGTCGATCGCTCCTGCGTTACGCTGCCAGCTGGCTCGCCGATTTTTCGCGTGCGTCTCGGCTATCGAGAACAGGACTATCGCCTGGTATCCATACCAGTCGCGGAAATGGGAGCGCCGCCTCCCGAGTCCGTGAAGGTGCCGGGGCGCGCGAACCCCGTGGGGGTGAGTTACTTTTATGGCGCTGAGGACGAGGGAACAGCAGTAGCGGAGAAGAGACCGCATCGCGGCGCCCTGGCAAGCCTGGCGGAGGGCGAAGCATTGCGCGACCTTAAATTGATTGACCTGACGGCTGGAATGGGCCTGGCGTCCCCGTTTGAATGTTCCGGGGATTATCTCCGCTCGCTGATGGAATCCTGCGAGCTATTCAACCATCTCAACGAGGAATTCGCCAGGCCCCTCCGCCACACCGATGATACGCATGAATATCGACCCACACAGTTCTTTGCCGAGTGGGCAAAAGATCATGGATATGATGGGCTCCGTTATGAGAGTGCGATGTCCAGCGGCGGGCGCAATGTGGTGTTTTTCGACACCGCCGCGGTGGCGATGAAATCCGCCCGCCTTGTGCGGACCGATGAGGTCAAGGTTTCTTACAGCGATTACAAGGGAGAAGACGACTGACGGCACCTCAGGTGGCCAAGCCTGGGAATACGGCATCATTCCATCTTCCAACCAGCAAGGCCAAAGTGCGCATTTACCAAATCCGTGAGCGCTCGCTCGAAAACTTCGCTCGAATTCAAGAGCGAAATCAATTTGCGCGTGGCCTTCCTTTGTCCGTTTCCATACAGCGCCATTGCTCCGCGCATAACAGCTCTGCCGGAAGTCGGCGATTTGATCGCCCCGCCGAACCCATCTTTTTTCCGACCGAGGGCACGCATGATTCCCTCAACGCCCCTATCAGCCGCGCCCGTAAGCGTCCGGCTTCCCCTGCGAGATCTCCGGTTTTCCAAGACGCTGTCAATGCTGTGAATTCCGTTTCCCAAAAGAAATGCGAGTATTCGACCGCCCGTAAGCTCTCTTGAGGCATTAATGCCGGGGCATCCTCGTCCGTTCAGGCGGCAGATACTGCCGTGATGCTCCACAAAATCAAACGCAGTGCAGTCCTCCAAAGCAATATCATCCTCAACCAAAAACTCCGATGTGTACTGGTCATTCCAATACCAAACGCCGCGCCGCTCGCGCAGCGGTCCCTTGTTGCAAGACGGGTCGTATTCCCGAACGTATTTCGAGTGCGAGAGGTCCCGGTTAGTAAGAAGAATCCGGTAAGCGTGGGGCGAATAACGGGTCATTGCTTCCACCCAGTAAAAGCGCTGCCGCTTGATTTCCGGCCAGGGAAATGCAAATCGCACGTTTCCATAGATGGAACCATTTGCCCAGGTATTGGCGGACAACCACGTAACGGAGATACGCGATTTTTTCAGTTTGCTTTCGTCATAGACTAGCCCTGCTTTCAGGCGCCCATCTTCAAGAATGCGACGGGCCTCTTCAATGTGAGCCACGTGATAAACCGTCTTGAGAACGTTTCCGTGCTGACTCTGCGGGTGGGATGAGTCTGGGAAAGCAATTCTGTATGGGGTCCATTCGCTCATGTGCAGTAAAGCTGCCGCGGCTCATCCAAAGTCTCAGCCTTTATCGCTGCCTTTGAACGGAAGCGAGGGAACTAAATCAGCCGTCAAAGGATTGCCCGTCAGCAGGCAGAGCGCCCGGCGGCTCATATATGCTCTCTCCTCTGCCATCGCATTCGCGTATTCCTCAAACCAGCCAGGCTATCTAACCTTGAAATTTACCGTCGCCTAGCATTCCTAAGCGACATCGAAGCCCCCAAACCCCGGTGTGGTGGCGAGAGCGTTTCTCGAAGCACGATTCTTTCCAGAAATGCCGCCAAGAGAATCAGAACGAGCGCCTGGTCGAATGTCACGAACTGCTTCGCAAGAAGAAAGACCGCCAGAAGGAAAGACGTTCGTCCCCAGCCCCACGTCTTCATGGCAGCCACGATTTTAGCGAATTCGTTCATTGCGACGGCGCCGGGTCACATATAGAACCGGTATTCCTCCTGCGGTTTTATCGCGGCCGGCATTTCTGCCAAAATCTCACCGACGCGGCGTGAAAAGGCCAGTGTGATGGGCTCACTCACGGAGAAATCCGCGCTATTCCAGTTGAGCTTGGTCAGGGCCAGTATTTCGCGCAGGACCATATCCATCGGCGACGTGCCGTGGTGCTCGACGACCTCCTGCGGCTGCGGGCTCCGCATGCCGGGATAGGTTCGGAGGTATGGTACGTATCCCTGCGTGTAAAGCAGATAGTCCCGATCATCGAAACGTACCCAGGTACCCCGCAGGGGCGGGTAGTCGCCCTGGCGCAGGAACTGAATGCCGCGCCTTTGCAGGGCGACGAGATCCCAATAGGCTATTCCTTGAATAGCCTCTCTGAAGCCGGCCAACTCTTCGGGCCAGAAGCGAGACGACTTATGCACGACGATCCTCTCCGGCTTTGCTTTCCGATGGCGCTCATAAACCGCCAGCACTTCGCGCATGAGATCGCGCGCGTCCGCGCGCAAGAGGTGCGGGGATGGACTAACAGAATCATCCCACTCGAACGGCTTGCCTCTCAGGACAAACCCGTCGCCACCATGTGTGAAGGCTTGCGCCAGACCTGTTCGCATCCGGGGGTTTTGCGAAAGGCGTTCGCGATAAAACGAAATCCCCACGTAACAGGTCGATGGTTGACCGAGTGCCAGCCGCCAGGGATGGCCGCCCGCTTTGTGGTAGAGCGCTGTGAAAAAGTTCCACGCCCTGGTGGCGGCGTCCTGTGTACGTTTTCCATCCCCTGCCGGCCCTAGATTCAGGGAATGCTCCAATATCAACTGCGTCGGGAGACCGAAGGCCATCGCTTCGGCTTTTATTGCGCGCCTGAGGTTGTGATGAGCGGCGAGCAAGTCGTCACCAAGACCCAGCGAAAGATCCATTTCCGGAAACAAAAATTGCAATCCGATTTCGCGTTTGCGAAGGGCGCTTTTCTCTTCCGGCAGAAGCCGCCGGCGCACCTCTTCTCCACCACGATTAACAAAGCTGCATTTTTCCAATGTTTCGTCAGAGATCGGGAGCACGACAACTTGAGGACTCGGTTGGCGTTCTTTGAGATTGTGTATGCCCTCGATATAGAGATTGGCGACGCATGCCAGGCGCTCATGGTAGCCGGGCGTCTGAAGCGCTTGGTTCAGAACATCTTCACTAATTATTTCTTGCCATGTTTCGCCAAAGACAAGCTCGCATTGAAACGGGAAGTCTGTGCTGAAACCGGGAAAGTGCGGGTAGAGAAACGGCTGCCGCCCTTCATTCAGAACCGGATGCTGACACGCGGTTAGCCACTCCTTGACCCGGACTATGAGTCTCGGGGGGCCGATGATGCCGACGGTGATTGTCGAAAGAGGTGGCCGCTCTTGCTCGCGTACCGTGTACGGCCCGTAGAGTGCCAAACCAGTCTTGGGGTCGATGTGATGATGATGGCCGCCGAAGGCGAGCAAGGGCTCATCCAGCACTCCGGCCTCGAAGTTCGGAGTCTCAATTCTCGGTGGCGGAATCGTGTGCCGGATCGTCCGCTGTGGCTTCGCTCGTTGCATCGACCAGCTCCTCTACGGCCGTAGGAAGTTCAAGTGCCCGCCAGTCAAAATCGTCCGCCAAGTTGTAGATGAGGGAATCCAGATTCGCGCGGTCGTTTGCGATCCCGACGGGCAGTCGGATGAAGGCCGGGCGAGTATCTACAAGCATTGATTGATCGCCGGCGTGCATACGGATGAGCGACCGCCGGTCGGAAAGAACATACGACCAGAATTTTGAATGGTAGAGAATCTGGAGGTTGCGCTCGCGTCCCGTCCAGCGCATCGCTAGGACACCGAGCCTTGGCCCGTGAAGAAGTGTTTCCGGGCTTCCGTCTTTTGTAAACATCCAAGTGGGAGAAATATGAAGGTAATACTTCCGGCCGAGATAGATTACCGGTAACCTCGCGGCGATATGGCGGCAAAACTTCACATCGCCCGCCTTGTCGAAATAAAACTTGGCCACAGTGCGAGGCCGCGCCGACGCCCTCCAGGCGTAGATACGGTTGACGCGCGGCTCAAGCGCTGGGAAAAAGAAACGCTTTCGTAGATCGCCGTCGGCCGTAACAAGGCCGACGTGAAAGCAGTGACGCTGCACGGTCATGTTGAGCAGTGTCATGAGCAATTTATAAAGGTCCGGGTCTTCCGCCATGCTCTCGACAGTCAGGCGTTGTGACCTATGTGTCTCAGTGACAGGCGCCAATGGCCCTTCTTCAGCTTCGAGATTGTGGAACGACAACAGACTTTCGCCGTGCCGCAAGAACGCGGGCATGAAGGGTTTTTCCTCTCCCCGTCCAGTCTGTGCGCGGCGAATCTCCTCTTTCAGGGCCTCCTTGCTGATTGCGCCCTTGCCTTTCAAACCACGAAGTTCCCGAGAGATGGGTGCCAGCCACACGAATTCAGGAATGTTAATGATCGGTAGCAGATTGCACGAGAGATTCTCTTCAACTAAGTCCGGCTTCGCGACCGAAACCGCTCGCTCGGCAACGAGCGTTGTTCGACCGATGTGGCCAGACGGCGCAATGATCTGTCCTCTTGCCGCTGTCGGCGACGGCGGAGCGCCGTTTTTCAAAATCGAGACCAACACCGTCAGGCTACGGTCGAAATCGCGGCTGTTGCGGAAATCGATCATGTTGAGATGTCTCAGCAGGACGGGAATGTAGGGGCAGTCTTTAACGAGAAGGGGAATAACGCGCACCTGTCTTCCGGCGGGGTCTTGAAACAATGCCGCCTGCCATTCCGCATCCGTCCACCCTGATTCACTCTTGAAGTAGTCGGGAGTAAGGGCAAGCGCGATGAACCTGCTCGTTTCAAGACCGCGGTTAATTTCTCCAGTGATGCTCTGTCCCGGAGAGATTTCCGCCTCATCAAGCCAAACCTGGACATTCCTCCCACCGATGTCGATTCCCTGCAAACGCTGGGCGAATGACCGAGCCCATTCCTTGTCTGTGCTCCTGTGCGAGATGAAAATGTCCCGCGCGAAGGCAGCCACAGCGGCTACAGTGCGTGAAGGGAACTTTTCTACGAGGTCCGTGATGACCTTAGGAACGCCACGGGCGACAAAAACCATTTCCTGCTCGTCCTCTCCGAAAAGACGAGCGATGCGCCGGGCCAGCTCCTCGGACGGCTTTTCGGAGCCGGCCTCAAGCTGAACCAGATAGGGGTGCGTAATGCCCAGCCGGGCGGCAGCAACGCGAAGAGACAAGGGGCTAGCAAACTTCTCAAGTCGTAGCCTGCGGAGACGTTCACCGAACCCTTCCGCGTACATTTCGGTAGGCTAACAGCCTACCACCTCAACGTCAAGAGAAAGGTTTTCGCCCTGTATTCGCTATTGAGTGCTATCCCGCTTCTTTGTCTATCTCCAGATACCCCGCTTTCATCTCGAACCGCAACTCCGGCCAGCACTCGCGCATGCGGAGCAGAGCGACCCAGGGCGACCAGTCCTCGGAAAGGAAGCGGAACACAGCGAGCGGCTTGCCGCCGCCTGTGCCACGGGGCTCGATTCCGAAGTTGACGCGCTGGATCGGCCACCGCACGCCCCAAGCTAGCTCCGCCCGCGTGCCAGGTGGCATCTAGGAGTGCTCACAATGGCTCCAGCAAGTTTCAGACAGCAAAGCCGGGCAGTGAGCCAGGTTGCTTCCCTAGGGCGCGCCTTCGGACCCAGAGGAAGAAGGGGTAAGAGTATGGCCTGTCCACAATGCGGTGATACAAGGTCCGAAGTGCTCAAGACTTTCTGTCGCGGCCGCAGCACCTATCGTCAACGTCTTTGCTGCTTCTGCAAGTCGCGCTTCAATACCCGGGAGAGGCCAGTGTCCTGGAGCCACATGAATCGGAAGTGGCCGGGCCCGCGTCCGTCGCGGAAAGGGTGGAAGAAACATCGTGTCTCTGCCCTGCGAGAGAAATGCGAGGTGGAATCCTGTGGCATAGAATTCAAGCAGTCCGCGGCCAGGCGCCACGTGGACCACATCGTGCCGGCAAGGCTCATCCGCCGACTAAAGGTGGGCAATCCCGACCGGCCCGAAAACCTCCAATCTATCTGCGGGACCTGCCATGGCTACAAGCTCCAAGCGGACCACAGGTTGTGCTTGGGCGACAAGCTAGGCTACCTGGAGATACTCCGCACCCACGGTTTTGACCTTGCACGTGTTGAGCGGGCCCTGGCACTGTACGGCCTGTAGTTCCCCAACGTCCGATCCCCTCGAGTTTCTCCATATTGGACCATTCAGCGGGCGCTTTCTGGCTTCCCAAAAAACAGATGACTTGGGACCGTTTTCCGCGTCCGCCCGACGCCTCGGCCGCATTTCCGACCATGTCCAGCCTTTGGCTGACCGCCCGCTCCTGGTCGCAATTCCGGCCAGATTGACTTCTTTTTCCTTCCGCTGCCCGCATTTCCGCAAACTGCTCAAGATTGCTCTCGCCTTCACATCCAGGCGATTGGAGGACTTCGATGACGCGAAAGAAGAGGCCCAAGGTTGTCTGGGTCGGCAGCACGCGGGTGACCCCGTGGACCGCGGAGGAGCACAGGCGGATCGAGCGCCGAATCAGGAAGCGCGACGAGAAACTGCGGCGCAGGTACCGTGAGATTCATGGCAAGAAGGTGGACTGGGTGAGCCGCTCCATCGAGGACGGCTGCCTCTATTTCACGGTGAGGTTCACGGACAAGACCGCCCTCCATCTCCAGGTCAGTTCGGAACTGGTGGTTGAGGGGCTGGAGCTGAGCGACTGGACTACCGGCGACGACAAAGTCCTCCGCACGTACTACAGGCGGCGGGACAGGAGCTGACGGGTAAATTGAGGCCCCGCAAGAGTTGCGGCGGGAACTTGAAGGAGTGGCATCGAGCGTCTCTGCAAGCTACTCGATTAGGTCAGACTCACGCAAGGGCTCTAGGACGCCGTTCTGAAGTTTGTTTTTGTCGAACCCCTCGGCAGAATCAGCACGAACTGTGACGTTTACCTTACCTGCGAGGTCGGCGAGGTTGGCGTTGGCGTTCCACGCCGTGTACAACTGGGTTTTATCCGCAGAGAAATTGATCTCGACCGATTTCTGGGCCACAGCCCCGGCAGGAGTGCCAGGTGTGGGAACAAATGGCGTCGCGGCTCCTCCGCCTATTCCCGCCGCTGCGGCTCATCCAACACCTCAGGCTTTAGCGCCGCCTTTGAGCGGAAACGACGGAACTAAATCAGCCGTCAGAGAATTGCTCGTCATCAGGCAAAATGCCCGACGGCTCATATATGCCCCCTCTGCTCCCATCGCATTCGCGTATTCCTCAAACCCACCGGGATATCTGACCTTAAAATTTATCGTCGCGAGGGCTGAAGCAAACGAAGCCAAATCGTCCGCAGTGAAATGCGTCCTTACGACTTCTTTCTTGCGAATCCGCGTTGCCGTGAGTTTTTCCGGCGCAACCTTTGACCAATTCCACATTCCATGAACAAGCCCATTTCTGAACTCAAGATAATGACGGATGCTTTTACACTGGTCCTGCAAGACTTCCTTCCGTTTGCCCACAGCCTTATTGACAATACGAGTCTCCCAGAGACCCAACACCTGCGAAAACTGCATATTGCTCATTTCTTTGGGAATCTGGTTACCTGACAGACCTCCGAAACACATCAGTGTTTGGCAAAATATTTCGTATTCAAGAGAGCCCCAGAGGGCAACGATTTTGCCGATAGATAAGAGCTCTCCTTCTGAGAGTTCAATATCAAGCCCGTATTCCATCTGGTTCATGCGGTTTTCCGTGGCCTCATCGCTCATGGCGTTCTCTCCGAACCGCAGTGACTGCTATTGGTCCATCTTTGGTCCGCCCCGGCTGAAGCGCCGGTCGTTGGACCAGTCAACGGATTACATCCTTTTACTACCTCTCTTGCCGCCGCGCCCGCCGCTCACGTTGATTTGCTTGGCAACTTTCATCGCGCTTCCGCAAGCAGGGCAAACCTTCGGATTCATACCAAGAATCTCAGCACTGACGACAGCCTTCTTCGCTCCATAGTTAGAACATTCTGGATTGCGGCAGGAAACGTGAGTAATCAAGTTGAGGATCCCCTCCGTGTGCAACTTTCCTTCTCATTCGACCCTACCACGACGCTGACGTTAACAGTAAGGCGCCCCAAGGTCCAAATACCCAGCCTTCATCTCGAACGACAACTCGACCAGCCCCCCGTTTTATGGGCGGACTCTAAGCTCTGACACCACGTAGTTCCGAAGGAGTTCTGCTTCGACCTGGCGCGGTGGCCCCACGCCTCCGGCATGCTTCTCGACTATGACCGTTGCGCCTTCTGTGGTGCGCGCGACCAGAACACGACGACTTGGTACGGAGCTGCCGTAGTCTGTTCCGCCAAGGCCCAGTTCTGCTTCGACCGTCAGACCCATCGCCTCAACTAGCTGCATCCATGGGGCACCGAATGCGAAGATAGTGGGATTCCCCATATCAGCGATAGGCTTCCAGATGAACTGGCGGACGATGTCCGGATCAGGTCGGATCTGATCTCCCATCACTCTCTTGGAGTGCCAAGGGTAAAGCTCGAACGTGAGCATCTCATCGTCGCGGAAGTTCGGGCCGAACCACGTTCGCAAGAAACGCAGCCTCGATTCGTGAAAGCTGTTTCTCCTGCCACGGGCTCGAAGCCAGCTTTCGCCGAAATACGGGAGAGTCGCGGCCCAGCGATGGTACGACCCGAGAGCCCTGATCTGGTGTGCGAACTCCCCATCACGACCTTGTAGGTCAAGATGCGCCTCCCCCGGGTTCAGCCCGAGCGTAACAGCGCAGGGATTTCCCGCCGCAAGATCCCCGATGTACGGTTCTGGAAAAGCGTCGAGCACTACTTCGCCATCACCTTTTCCCGCGTATGCGTTGAACCAACAGTCGAGCGGCTTTGGTCGATACCCTGTGTCGCCGGCTAAGAAGCGGTTAATGACGGTGTCCCAAGTTTCAACGACCTCAGCTCGTGATGACATTGGTCAGTGCGTCAACTTCAACATTCTGTCAAACAGCCGGTATCCGACTATCATTTGACAAGACTTGAAGCCCTAGTCTTAACTTGCCACCGCGAAAACTCTACGGGCGCTCGACCAAAGACTTGGCCCATTTGTTGAAAGCGACATGACCACCGCAGTCAGACTAACTTTCTTTCGAGGTCCCCCAGGAAGCGAGCGAATTTTCGCAACGTCGCCAAGTCGTCGGGGCCGACACCATCAGGGTCGAAATGCATTACGTCATTTCGAATGCGCCCGATTCGTTTTAGCTCATCCGTGAATGCCCTACGATCAATTCGGACCCCCAGCTTCTCCCACCGCTTGGGGTTCTCAAGCAGTCGGATATATTCCCCGAAACCCAGATCGGTCACATCATCGATGTCGCGTCCTGAATCAACTGGATCACGCACCTCAACCAGTTCGGGCTTGGTATATTTGTCCGCGATAAGGTTGCGCACGTGATTCTCGATCTGGCCGAGCAACAGGAAAGGCTCTCCCAATTGGGCGAACTGGAGGCTTAAGTCAGCTGTAGTAACGATGCCGATAAGTCGACGGGTTCCATCTCTCACCAGGACGCACTCGTGTTCGACAATCTCCTGGATGGCTTCAAAGAGTGAGGCATCGAAACGAATCTCATGCGCGGCTTCCATACAATCACCGACTCTCTCACACTTTTTTCCCAGCGCCAGCCGCGAACCGAGCGACTTCCAGCTGAATATTCCCTTCACATCGCGTTCCGTGGTCGTCACGGGGAGTTGGGAGTAATCATGCTGAAGCATAAGCGTGATAGCCTCTGACACTTGAGCGTCTGGAGAAGTGCACAGCGGCCGCCGATTTGCAGCAGTCAACATGCCGATACGGATCCGGCTGGTTACATCCTCGCTGGCTCTTCTTGAAACTGTCGCTGCGTCTTCGACTTCTGACAGCTTTGCGGGCTGCTGTTCAGTGGTCACTGCGGCCACGGTGGACGCGCCAGCCTTATCAACCTTGGATTTGGGAACGAATGTGACCTGTGCATCAATCCAAGCCTCCTCGAAGTCCGGCTCAGTTTTGAGCTTCACCTTGCCGAGAGCCTTCCGGATTTCCCTGACCTTCCAGTAGCCCCGCCTCTCCGCGTTAAACCAGGAAAGCAGAGTTCGCACGGTCTCCTTTCGGTCAACGCCGTCATGAATCTGCTGTGCAATTTCCTTGAGGGGGTTAGGATTTTGACTGGCCATGGACCTTACCTCGCTCCACAACTATACACTCCAGCCATACTATTATTCGGCAGCACTCTTCCCCCGCTTGGTCCCGATTCATCCGAGAACACCTTCCGCCCCCCACGTACTTGTGGCCGTGAACTCCCCCAGCAACTCGACCGCTTCCTACTCCCGCATGCTCAATCTGCGAGCATTTCGGGCGAAACAGCAAACCGGCCGTTTGAACGAGAGGCAAGTCATTGGCGGGGCCCTTCAAGCCGGCCGCGGATTTCGCCAACCCACTCCCGGTCCAGCCGAAAATTTATAAGGCGAACCGTTCGGTTCTGGACACTGATCGCTTGAAACTCAGACAACTGTTGCTCCTTCAGATCTAAAGCGGCATCTGCTCTCAACATGTGGTGTTCTGCATACATCAAGAATAGTTCGCGCGGGAGATCGAAGGAAAACAATGGGATATCTGTGCGACTGTCTCTCAGATACCAAGTTTCATCGCCATCTCCGCGGAAGATGCGAACGGAGTATTCCTCTTCCAGTGCCGCGTCGCGTAGTCTTCGATCGGGGATCAAGAAGACAGGGAAACGACCTCCAAGAACCGCGAGCAGGCCGAATCGGATCTCCTGGCAGGTCGCCACGACGTTCCTTACGGGGCCGAGGAGCTCGGGGACTTGCTCTAATATCCACTCATCTTCGGCCGCCTCACCCCGGATAGCTTTTCTAACGCGGCCCCGAAGCACACCCAGTTGGATGGGCAGATCTGGGTTTGACCCCCTAAATTGCGGAGGGGCAATCACGCCACGAATTGCATCTATGATTGGACGAAAGTACGCCGATTCTGCGAATGGGATGAGATATACGTCCTGGACAAACGCATATCTCTGAGCCTGGGGCGTGTAGCCCGTAGCAGAGAGGACCGCGTATTGATAGTGGTAGCGTCCCTTGGGTACGACCTGGTCATCACCTATCACCCAAAACTCACTCACGTCCTTCAGGACACCGACAGCTTCGCGCACTACAGGGAGTCCGACCTTTGTGCCTGGCGCATAGAACTTGGCCTCGACTAGTAAGCGCTGCGGATTGCTGAACGGTTGGTGGACTCCAAAATCTGCAATTGCATCGATCTGGTGATTAGTGCCACGACCCTTGACCTCCAAGCCCGAGTGGCCCGCCTCCAGGGTGGGATCGCCTTCCGCAGTTTCCACTGCCCTGTAACCCGAATGGCGAAGGAGGTGCAAGACCGCCTCCTCCAGTAACATCCCACGAATGTTGGCAACCCTGGCCACAGATCAGCCCTTGCGGAATTGCAGTCCGGCCCAGAGATAGAGATTCTTGTCGCGGATGTGGAAGCGTTCGCGGGGGACGTTGAGTTTACCCCGAACCTTGCTCAGTTTGTCAGGAATCGGCTTCTTGAGCTTCTTCTCCAACTCTTCGTAGGGGGTGCCGAAGGGGAACCCTTCAGGAACCGATTCTTTGTCGATGATGCTCCGAAAGGATTTCTTGAAACTGCTGAAGTCGGCTGAGGGAGGAGCGGGCGTGGGGGTGGGATCGCCATTCTCTTCGACCTTCTTGCGGGCCTTCTCGTATTCGAGCCGGGCATACTCTTCGGCTACGACGGTCCAGGCAGCGTGCACGCGCGAGTCTTTCCAGAGGGCCTGGGCCCATTCGTCGAGCTCGACGGGGCCGCCGCTCTTCTTGTGTTCAAGCCACCATTCGGCTTTCTCGCGGAGCCACCATTCAAATGCTTCGGTGAACTCGGCGGCGTAGGCCACTCGCCCGCAGCGCCATTGGTTGCCGACTTTCCATTGCTCGTCCCAACGGCGTTTGTAGACTGGTTTTTCAATGCGGCGGATATGCTCGTTATCTCGAATGGCACCAAGGCGCGCTTCCCAGACTTTCTTGCGGGAAGTCGGCCAGCCCGCAGAAATGAGCTTGACGGCCTCGTCGAATTTGCCTTCGGCCTCAGCCCAAAGCACAAACGGGCGCTGCTGGCGTCCGAGTGGTTCGGGCTCGGCCTCGACCTGCGCGGCCGGGTTGTCTTCGGCTAGCAGGCCGTAAGTTGCATAGACCAGCCAATCCATTTCTTCCTGTAGCGAAATCATTTCGCCGCGCAGTCGGTCGCGGATGGCTCGGGCCTGCTCATAGACCGCGCGCAGGGTAGAAATGTTTTCGAATGACTTGGAAAGCTCGGAATGCGCGGCCACATAGCCCGGAAGCCTACTGTTCCATTCCTGGTAGGCCTCGCCTCCTTTCTCAAACAGCTTTCGCAGGACTAGGCTAGGCATTTGGTGCCCGCGGTTCCAACACGCCTGTGAAAGTTCTCTTAAACGCAGTGCGAAGCGATCGGGTTTTCCCTCCAGAGCGTCAGCCACCGATTTGTGAAGAGGGATCTCCTCGAGCTTGCCCCCCGAAAACTCATAACGGTCTCGTTCCTCTTCCGTACCAGCGCCCTTGTTGAAACATTCTTGCTTGAGTTTATCCAGCATCAGTGAGCTATTCAGCATTCCTATGAGCAAGAGGTGATCCGCCTGCCCAAGTCTGCCTTTCAATACAATCGCCTGAGCCTTTTCTTTGAATGCTACCTCGTGGTTCGCAAGCACAAAATGTGTATGGGTGGCGATCTGCGGTACGATGATGTTGAGAGTGGTGGCGAACTTTGCTCGGGACAGACGCCGGAACTCAAACCACTTCAGGTTTGTTTCCTTTTTTTTAGTGGAGCCTGAAATAACCGAATTTTCAAGCACTTCCCTATGTGGATAGAGATGATCGGCGAGCCCAACTGGCAAAGGTTCTTTCAGCGCTTCTAACTTGTCAGTATAAGGAAACAAAATATAGTCACTCGGTAGCGCCGTCCAATTGCGCACATCTTCTCCGGTGCCGTAAGCCTTGATGTACTCCCTTGGGGTCCTCACACGACGTAGGTAGTGGGAAGGTTGAACGAACACTTCGTCTTTGCCCGTGATGAACTGGGCCCCGATTGGCTCTGAGCAGTAATCAGACAGCCTCCTCTCCGAGAAACTTCTCGCCGTGGCAGCCTGCTCGGGTACAAAGTTCCAGGGCCAGTTGTTCATCTCCTGTCTGGAACGATCAGTGACCAGAATCCGTTGATTCGAAAAGCCCGCTCGATCGTGGTGGTCAGCGATGTCCTGCCAGAGCCCGCTTTCCTCAGGCCGCGTTCGCAGATCCCCTCCTCCTGGCCGAATGCCAACCACCCGGATGGGATGACTTGGGTCCGGGCGCAGGTTCGCTCCAAAGATGATGCACGTCGGGGTCCCGTGTCCTGGAAACAGCAAGCCCGAGCAGTCAATGACTTTTTGCAGGTTTTCAGTTGCGAGTAACTTCTCCACTAACGGAATCCCGAACTCGCGTTTTGCAAAGGCGTTTGAGACGATGAATCCAAGCTGCCCCTGTGAACGCAATATTCCAAAGCTCAAATCGAGAAAGGGGCATAGCATGTGATAGTTCTTGCTGCACACCAGCGGCCAACGCTGAGCCCAAAGTTCTCTCTTGGCCCGGTTCCGAGCGGCCACAAACGGTGGGTTGCCGACAATGACATCGAAACCACCCCTCGATCCGTTCCGGGCAGAAAAGATGCTCGGGAAGTCGATATACCAAGCAAAATTGAAAGGGCTGTCGAAATCCGCGCCTTCGAGCTTCCGGAGCTTCACGTAGAACTGGTTGTCGTATTCGCGCTCGGTCAGTTTCTCCAGCTCTTTGCGGTCCCTCTCGATCTTGGCTAGGGCTTCTTCCAGCCGCTCCTTCTCTTGGGCGATGCGCTTGCGCTTGGTACTAGAGGATTCCGTCTCGTCGTGGAACAACTTATTGAGCGCCGACTCATCCGTAGCGAGTGATCGCAGCTCTTCTTCGATGATGTGCTGGCTGAGGGTGAGGCGCTTCCTGAGGATTTCGACTCGTAGTTTTCGTTTCTGCTCGGCTTTCTTGGCCCGGTGCAGCTTGTCTCCACGATCCGCAATAGCCCGGAAGTCCTCGGCGTAGCGGCTCGCCTTTTCCGGCATGATTACGATGGGAACGCCTGAGACGTGGTCGTGGAGACTATCCCCGCGATGGAAGTTCATTTCCAGGTTGGGAAGCTGGGAGATTCCTTCAATCGCGCGATTGAATTGCGTCTTGTCGGCGTTGAAAGGATCAAGGCCTAGGTCGTAGTCCACTACCAAACTCAGCCATAGGCGCAATCGGCAGATCTCGATGGCTTGTTGCTGGATGTCCGCCCCGAAAAGGCAGTTCTGGACGATGTCCTCTTTTGTCTTCTGTAGCCACGTGGAACCTTCTCCGCGAGCCGGGTCCACATATCCGTTTGCGGCAGTCTCCAGAATGCGGCGGAGATTCACGAGCTCATGAAGCAGACCAACCGGGAAAGCACCTGAGCCGACAGCAGGGTCACAGCACTTCAGCGGGGCAACGAGATCACGAATTGAAACGGCCTGGGTAGGAGTGATCGTATTCTTGAGCCTTGCGAGCTCCTCGTCGTCAAATCCATCGGAGGGGTCCATCGCAAGAAGCGCGCGAAGTTTTGGCCCCCAGCTTTCCTCATCCGTTTCCTTAGAGAGGATCAGATGGTTGTGCAGATACTGGTAGAGGACTTCCTGACAGATGAAATGCACGACGATGCGTGGCGTGTAGTACGAACCTGTGTCCTTGCGTTTGTCGGGGGCAGTAGCGTCGGGGTCGGCCTGCTCGGCGTGGAGAACGATTGACTCGAAAACTTTGCCAAGCATCTCGGGGTCGACGGCCACTTCCTGATTGAGCGGTGTATCTTCGGTGACGGTGAAGTTGAAGGCTTCGAGAAGCTCCTGAAAAACGAATTGGAACGTCTTGTTGCGAACCTTGAGCGGTGGGTTCGTCTTCCGCAGGTCGCTTGGCTGGGTGAACTCATCATCGTCGAAAAGGCCGCCATTCAAAAACGGAATTCCAGGGAACCGTCCTCCGGAGCCGGGAGCCGAGCTTAGCGTCCAGAAGACCTTGTCGAGGAATTCCTTGTAGTAAGTGAATGCCTCTGGTTTTGCAGTGTGTTCGTCAAGGTGGCGCGGGAGATACCGGCGATCCTGGTTTAGCCAGCCACGGTTCTGAAGGAAGTAGAGGAAGATCAGCCGCTCGAGGAGCAATTGGGCCTGCGTATAGGCTTCGGCGGACTTAAGTTTCTGTGTCTCCTCCAAGTCAGTCTTGATCCTTTCAAGTGCCTCGTCAAAACGCTCGAAGAAATCATCAGTAAGCCGGTCCTTGTCAAAGGCCTTGGCCCAGTCGGCAACCCACCGGGGTATGTGCGTGGCGTCGGCGGGCCACTCAAGCGCGGGCAGATTGAATTCGCATACGGTGCGATTCGATGTGCCGGGCCCCCATCCAAACGTTGTCAGCCGGGATCCTCGCGCGTCACCGAATTTGGCGCGGAAGTATGCAAACTTGTAGTGCTCCCATCGATGTGTACAGACAAAAAGCAGATGATCACGTTTCCAGGAGGGGGTGGTCGCCTCCTTCCGCCGCGAAGCGACCAAAGCCCGGAGAATCCTGCGCAAGACACCGGCCATCCCTCTGCCAATGGTGAATGCGTCTGGATTCTTGAACTCCAACAGGAAGATGCCCCAGGGCTGTTCCTGCTGTAGTGGTTGGATTTGCCACAGGCGGCCGTCAACCACGTCGCGCTCTAAGCCCGCGACCTTGAGTTCGTCCCCAGACCAGGAGTAGGCGATTTCCTCTACTTGGCCGACGCCTCCGATCGGCCATTCAAGGGTGTTGTGCAGCAATTCTTGAAAAAAGGACTGCTGATCGCGACACTTCGAGAGCGCCGTTTCAATCCGCTGGGCAAGCGACATTCCGAGCACACCTCACTCGTTTGATGGGTCTTACGTTGCCAAGCCTAAGAGACCTCCATCCACGCCTTTAGCCTGGCCTTCACGCCGACAGGGGCCTGGACTTTCTTGAAATACGTCTGTTTTATGTGCTTCTCGATTTCCGCGCGAATTTCCGAAAGTGTTCCATCCGGGATAGAGCGATGGCGCGGCGTGTCAGGCTTGCTGCGGATCACGTCCACGAGCTCGCTTGCCTCTTCCATTATCTGCTTGGATTCCAGGTCGTAGAGGTACCAGGAGGTATACCCGGCTTCCTCCGTCCACACTGATTCGGCAGGCTCCTCGCCCGGCTGCGAGGCCTTCGGTGCCGGCAGTGCGTAGCAGAAGAACACCGCTCGTGAGGCCGGCTTCGGGTGTTGTTTGCCGCTGAAGACGCGGCCCGGCAGAGCCGCCAAGCGCTCGGCGAGGCCGGGGTTATCCTGCAGCAACTTCTGATATTCCAAGTGTAGTGCCTCGATGGAGGAAGTCGTGCCCTCCAGCTCGTGGTTAAAGTCCTTCAAGGCTTCGAAATCATCCTGGGGGGTGAGCAGCTTCTTGCCTTCGATCCCAAAGGTCTTCGAAATGCGTAACGTCTTGTGGGTCACCTTCCGATACAAGCGCAGCAGGTCGTCCAACTCATCGGGCGGCAGGAAGTTCCAGAACGCAACCGTGCCACGAACTTCTTTGTGGTCAGGGTGGTCCCGAAGAATCTGGCTTTCGGTATCGCCATTCAGCCGCCGGTCCACGCGCCCGATGCGCTGCATCAGGCGCACCGGGTTCCAGTGGAGGTCGTAGTTGATGATCCGCGTCGCGTCCTGGAGGTTCAAGCCTTCCGAAAGAACGTCCGTAGATATCAGGATACGGTTCTCATTGAGTCCCTCCGCAGCCAACTGCGCGCTGGAGGAGCCGTTATAATACGGAGAAAACTGACGGATAATCGCGCCACGGTCACGGTCCACGGCGCTGTCCACCTCGTCCACGTCGGTGATCCCTTCTTCCTCTAACTCGTGCTGCAAGTAGCGGGCAGTGGCCATGTATTCCGAAAAGATCAAGACCTTGTGATTCTTCAGAACGGAATCGGTCTTCAGGAGTTTGATTAGAGCCTGGAGCTTATCGTCGTGCTGGGGCTTGAACTTCTGCAGTTCACCGAGGAACTCGGCGATCTGGTCAAGGTCCAGATAGGACTCCGCCAGAATTTCCTCCACTCTGTACTCATCCCGACTGAGTTCTTCGACGCTCTCGAGCATCTCAGGGGTGATTACATCTTCCTTTTCAATGAGGTCAGCCTCGACTTGGAAGAGCTCACGTTGGTGCTCCCGTACGTAGCCAATGAGCTTGGAGTGTTGACCTTCCCACCGCTGTAGCCGTCCGCGTTCTCCTTCTGTCTTGCTGTGCTTAGTGACCCAAGTAAGAAGCTTCAGAAGGAGAGTTTCACAGGATCGTTCGAAGGCGCGGGCGGAACTTTCAAAACGCTTCAAGAACTGTGTGCGGATCAGGCTCACCACCTCCCTTTGACGGCCTTGTTCCAGGGGCTTAATTTCTGTGTCGGGCCCCTTGTAATACGCCAGTGGGTAATAGATGGCGAGAGAGAACAGGGGCTTTTCCTTATTGAAGGCTGCTTCGATCAACGCCAGCAGGCGGCCGTAGGTCTTTTTGATGGAATAGTTCGCCACTTTCGGGTCTTCGCGTTTTGGGAAAATAGCCTCTTTGCCACCTTCGAGCTGCTGGCTCTTCTTCACATACGCGCGGCTGCGCTGGACGACCAGCGCGCGGAACAGCGCATCGTTTGAAAGGACTTGTTCTGCTTCGACTTCATTTGTCTCCATGCCATCGACGCCCGCTTCCTTTTGGAGGACGAGTCGCTCCAGTTCGTTCTCCATCTTTCGGAAATGACCGGGGAGGGAATGGATGCCGAGCGGGGCTGCCTTGAAGTAATCACTTTGGTGGCGCGAGAACAGCTCGATCATGTGCTGCAAATCGAGCAGGCGGTTGTTGATCGGCGTGGCGGTTAGCAGGAGAAGTTGCTTGCCTTCGGCAATATCGTACAACCGCCAATAGTGAGACCGGCGAGGCTCCCCCTCCTCCCCCCTGACTCCCGGATTGCGAAAGTGATGCGCCTCGTCTATGACGATGACGTCGGCCATTTCTTTGACTCGTTGAAGGTCTTTCTGGTAGCTGCCCCCACGTAGAAGGTCTGTGTGGTTGAAAATCATGAGATTGCTGTACGGGCCACCCAAGTGCGGAAGATACCGGTTGCGCTCCTTCTCCCAAACGGGTTCGCGGGCAGCCTTCGGAACGAAGAGGGCCACACGCTTTCGGTCATACATTGCCAGGCGCTCGATCGCCATGAGACCGATAAAGGTCTTGCCCAAGCCAACGCCATCGCACAAAAATGCGCCGCCCCGACGGCTTGCAATCTTCATCAGGGCTGCATAGCCCTGCCGCTGGTACTGGTCGAGAATTGGGTACATATGGGAGCCGCCATTACTTGGTCCAGCTTGCTCCCATTCGCCAGCTGTTAACTCGTGGCCTCTAAAAAACTCAGCCAGCGACTTCGCATAGACCTCAAAGGGCGAGTATTCGCGAGTGTGGCGTTGGATCGTCTTGAGGATTTCGAGGGATACGTCCTCGGCCTCCTTCCAGTGATCCTCGTACCACTCTTGGAGCACAGTCACGGGGCGACCGGTGATTTGCACATTCAGTTCAATGTTTTCGTGGAGGCCAGGGAATGTGAGATTAGACGAGCCGACGAGGGCGCTGGAACCTACTACCTCAAGGCGGGCGTGGGTGATGTACGCCTTGGCATGAAATTTCTCTTTGCGGTAGATGCGGCATTCGATTTTGCCTGAGCGAATCGCCTCGACAATAGCGGGAAGACCGACTAGGAAATCATTCTGTTCCTTTTCTGTCTCGATGCTCTGATCCAGTTTTTCTGTGGCCCTGCCGAGGCCTTTGACGAAGGCATTCTTGGTGCGCAGTGATACCTCGTCGCCCATGAGAATCCGGATTTTGTCTACCTTTTGCCATTCATCTTTGAGGGACAGCAACGATCCGATCTCAAAGTACCCGGTGGCTGCGTCAATGGCCTTGGAAATTTGGCACCAGTCGTGGAGATAGCGGACTACTTTCCACTCTTCATCGCTGTTGTCAACGATGAACAGCTCACTTCCACTTTGGCTCAGTCGCTTTGGCACAGTCGTCTACCGGCGCTCACACCTATTCACCACTAACCCCACCCATCTACTTTCCACGGCCGCTGGATTATAAGCTCTGCTGGGTTGTATCGTACACGAGAAGGACCTTAATTGAAGGCTTAGTGCCGGAAGGGCATGCGGCTGGCTTGTAAAACACAGGGTACTAAGGCATTACGTAGTCCGCGATAAAACCAACGCTTCTTTTCCCGCATCGAACTTAGAAGTACTTGTGTGACGCGAAGGGGCCGCGGCAATGTGACGAGGCAGGCGACCTTTCTTGAGCCCTCGATTTACGTTTTCTAAGAACCGGTACTCTGAATAGGTAGGGGTGAAACTGGCCTCAAATGCGGGGCGGAATAGCCGATTTCTTAGAATGGCTGAATGCGTAGTACTGGCAGCCGCAAGTCGGTCGGCCCGGTGAGTGCGCGTCCCATCCCGCGCATTTGGGCTGAGGAAAGCCGGAATGGATCGAGGCGCACGGTCGCCTAATCGTAGCTTCCGCGTAAGCCCTGTGGATCGCCTCGGGCGGAGCATAAGCCCCGTAGTCCTCGATGCCGCGGAGAAGATCGGGCACCGTGCGATGGAGCATGCCGAGAGATTGCTGATTGATCCTGCCGTGGCCGCGGGTCTCCTGGAGGAAGCTGCGGCTACAGTTTCGCGTGCTATAGCCTCGAAAAGTCGTGGTCCTCAGAACGAAGTTCGAGACCTGCCAGCGTATCTCTTCCGCGCTTTTATCCGCCGCGTAAACAGGACCAAGAGGCGGCAGTTGAGTCAAGAGGGCGCGGTCCGGGCCCTCGAGTTGGATTCTGTTGGCTCATTTAACCCCCAGGCGGCCCTCGAACTGAAGATTCTCGTCGACGAGCTTCTAACGAGGTGTGACCCGGTGACACGGGACATGTTCTATCGGCGCGTCCAAGGCTTTTCCTGGAAGGAAATTGCGGTCTCTTACGGCATATCACACAATGCGGCAAAATCCCGCTTCAGTCAGGCACTGCGCAGGCTTGGGGTGAGGCTGGGCCTGGAAAGTGATTTATGAATTGTAGGAGAGCCTTTGTAAGTGGTACCGAACGATGAGAGCTAGAGTAAAAGACAGCCGGGCCACCGACAAGAAGGGCAAGGACTTGCTGGACTTTGCCCGCTCCTATCTTTCGGAGGCTTTTCCTAACCCGGACCGGCAGGGATGCCCCTCTGACGCTGCACTGCGATCCCAGGCGTTCAACCCAAGCCAAAGCGAGCCCGGCGTCACCGAACATCTGGCAGCTTGCTCTCCGTGCTTCAAACGGTACGCGGAATTGCTGGCTGAGTTGAAATCGCAGAGAGAATCAGAGGAGGGACTGTCTTGGAGACGAATCTCCGCGTGGTCCCACGCTCATCCAATTCTGGCAGGGACAGCACTCGTTTGCGCTCTGCTCATCGCAATCGGTGCCGGCCTCTTGTTCCGCAGAATCGGGATATTCAACGTCCAGCCAGTAGAAACGCACCGAGCACCCAGCCCTGGGGAGCCGGTGAAACCCGCTCTCGCTTACATTCAGTTTAGCCTGGACCTCAGCACACTTTCTCCGGTACGAGGCCCTGAACATCCGACAACCGGGGCGCCGCGGCCGGTCGCCGTCCCAGGCTCACCGCTGGACTTGACCTTGACCTTGCCGCTGGCAAGCGAAGAGGGGCCTTACGATGTAAAACTGAGCGCCGAAGGCCAGATATTCTGGTCGAAGTCTGCCCTGGCGCATCTGCACAACGGTCAGACCCTCATTCAGCTTCAAGCGGACTTCAGCCAAATTCCGGCAGGTGTCTACAACCTGGAAGTTCAATCCCCAGTCGGCATTCGGCTCATTCAGCCAGTTTCGATTCAGGTCGCTTCGCCCAAGAGTGGAGAACAGAGGCCATGAATATCGGGCGAGTCGCGATGGGGATCTTACTCTGCGGTGCCATTTGCATACTCGCGCACGCGCAGGCGGCCCCGGATGATCCGGATGTTTTATTGAAGAAAGCGCTTCACCTGGGCGACTTGTACAACTGGGCAGATGCCGCGCCATTGTTTACCGAGGCTGAGCAGCTGTACAGGGCGCGCGGCGATAACCGCAACGCTCTATACGCACATTTAGGCCGACTTCGCTCAACTATGGAACAACTCTCGCTCCCGGAGGTCTCCGGAGAGCTGGGAGTCGAGTTGGAGAAGAACCCCTTGCTCCAGTCCGACAAAGTACTCAGGCTGTTTTGTCTCATGGTCCGCGGCGACATCGATGGGGAGATCGACGCCGTACCGATGCGCCGTGATTGGGAAGCTGCGCTCAAGATTGCTCAGGCTCTCGGCGACAAGAAGTGGGAGAACCGTGCCTCGGGAGAGCTCGGCTTCTCCCTCTTTCTCGAAGGGGATATGGCCGCAGCGCGTCAGAAGGTCGCCGGCGCTCTAATCGGAGCCACATTGCAAGGGGACACCGGGGCGCAGATCCGCTACCTAGCTGCAATCGGCCATGGCTTGGTCCAGTTGGGCTCCTATGATTACGCGCTCGGGTATTTCGACAGGGCACTGAAGATCGCAGCCTCCGACCCTGATGCGGGATACCAGTTCGTCGTCAACGAGGGCAGGCTTCAGGCATTTCGCGGCATGGGTAAGCTCGACGCCGCGGAGCAACTCGCCGACGAGATCATCGCTGAAGCTCGCGCAAAACAGAAGCACGTCAAGGAAACGCAAGCCCTCATCACCGCCTCGACTGTCGCGCTCGCGAAGAAGGATGAGGCGAAGGCCATTGAAGAGTTGCGAGAAGCTATGGACCTAGCCCAAAAAGGCGGTTTCACGCGGCTTCTTGCCGACACGCAGTTCTACTTGGAAGACATCTATCGCAAAAGGGGCAATCTATCGCAGGCAGAATCCTTGGCAGTAGCGGCAGCGGAATCAACTCAAACCAGCGGTGACATCTATCTGCTCCCGCCACGGTTACAAGCCCTGGCACAGTTGCAGGTGAGCCAGGGCAAATACCGCGATGCGAGCGCAACGTACGACCGTGCTTCAGACATTCTGGACACCATGATCGGCAACGTTACCGCCGCAGCCGCCAAGATCGGCCTCATCACGGCAATGAGCACCATTTACACTGAGCATTTTGCCTTGGTTGCCGAACACCTTGATGACACTGCTAAAGCCTTTTCGGTGCTTGAGCACGCTCGCGGCCGTGTAACGACCGAGCTCTTGATGAGCGGAAAACCACCGGATTCTCCAGAGGAACTGGAAATTGAGAGGCGGATTGGCGAGCTGAACCTGGAGCTTGCAAAAGCAAAATCTGTCAACCAGGTCCGCCAGCTTCGCGACAAGATTTTTCTGGCCGAACAGGCACGATGGCTTGCTCCGACCTCGGGGCCCTTGAAGTCCCGGCCATGGGAGACGATTCCCCTGGAACGCGTACGTCGGAGTCTCGCCGCGAATGACCTGCTGCTTGAGTACGTTTTGGCTGAACCTCGTTCCTATTGCCTGGCGATCGGCCGCGACTCTGCGCGCATTGTTTGGCTTGCCGGTCGTGAATACATCGAGAAGCTGGTGGACACATATCTGAAAACTGTGAAAGCGAAGGGAGTGTCGCAGGCGGAAGGAAGCCAGCTCTACGCGGCACTTCTGGAAGACATCCCCGACGTTGAGATGCAAGACCGTCTGATAATCGTTCCGGACGGCCACCTCCATCTCCTGCCCTTCGATGCACTCGTCGACGCTGGCGGCCGCTACTTGGTTTCTTCTCACACGATAACCTACGCCCCGTCTGCGACCGCGATGTACTTCGTGAATTCGGGACCACACAAGCCCGCGGAACGAGGTTTACTTGGCGTCGGAGGAATCCCTTACGGCCAGACTGCTGAGCTCAGTAAACTGGCGACCCTGCGCGGATACATCAGCAGTCCTTTGGTGGACCTGCCTGCCTCAAAAGAGGAGGTTCTCGCGGCCGATGCCTCAGTCCATTCTGGCAGCAATACTTTGTTAATCGGACCTGGCGCGACGAAATCTGCGTTTGAGCATTCCGCTCTCGACCAACAGAGGATCATTCACTTGGCGGTGCATGGCGTAGCCAACGAAAAGCATCCCGACCGGGCGGCCCTGATCCTTCTGAACGACCCGCAATCGGGTGACGACGGAATATTGGAGGGAAACGAAATCGCGCTCCTTCATACAAATGCCGATCTGGTTGTCTTGTCGGCGTGCGACACCGCAGTCGGCCGACTGCAGGGTGAAGAAGGGATTGCGAACCTGTCGCTCGGCTTCCAGCTCGCCGGCGCGAGGACTGTAGTTTCGACGCTTTGGAGTATCGATGACACCACGGCGCTCTATCTCATGAAGCGTTTCTATGCTCATTTGGCCGAGAAGAATACTGTCGCGCAGGCGTTGACCGCGGCCAAGCGCGACATGCTCAAGACTTATGGCGCTCAAGCCATCCCCTATTATTGGGCCGGCTACAAGCTGGATGGTGCGGGCGATTATCCCGTGAGCATTAACTACACGAATCCGGCGGCGAACAACTAGGAAACGAATCATGACAATCATACAGAACAAGCCAGAGCCACGACTCACGCAAAGGGACCGCCGGAATATCCTGAACCTCGTCAAGCAGCTGGTTTCCAAGCGTCACATCAATGTCAGCAACCCCACGCAAGATTACGGGCCATGGATCGCGCTCGTCGATGAACGCATGGCACGTCTTGTGGAGGCGGATCCCCTGGAAGCCTACGAGGCCGGAGTGATTGAACTCCTCAGAGCCCTAGGCAGTAGCCACACGGCTTTTTTCCATCAGCGCCATGACAGCATTCCGGCGCCCTACTCCATCAATGCCACGCTGCGCGCGATCGACACGCCGGTCGGAAAGCGCTGGATGTTCGTGGATGTGATCGAAGACGGCGCGGCATTTCAGGCGGGGATACGCCCCGGCGAACTCCTCCTGTCCACGGATTCGGAACCGGTGATACCGCCGCAGCCTGCAACCTTCCGCATCGGTGCAGGTCATCAGCTTGAAATCGGGACTCTCGCCGGCACAAAGCGCCAAGTCGCTCTCGAAGTGCCAAACCGATTGGCCAAAGACCGGCCACCTATGATCGAGCCGCGGAGCCTGTCGCATCGAGTTGTGGCTCCCGAAATTGGCTATATCAAAGTGGCGACTTTTCCGGGGGCCGTAGGCCAGAGTTTCGCGAGAGAGCTGGACGGCGCCATTCGGGACCTGAAAAAGCAGGGCTTACAACGGCTAATCGTGGACGTTCGAGGCAATATCGGGGGCGGCTTGGGCTCTCTTCGCCTCATGAGCTATCTATGCCCCGGGAAAGTGGAGATTGGTTACAGTCTCACGCGCCAACGCCTACGGAAAGGCTATGAGAAGGAGAGACTCACCCGCATCGACAGGATTCCTGCAACAAAAGCAGAGTTACTCAGGATGGCAGTACGTTTCAAAGTCTTCCACAGGGACCGCTCGATGGTCCTAGTCACGGAGGGGCTTGGACCGCAGCCATTCCACGGTCACACGGTCGTTCTCATTAATGAGCATACTCACAGCGCGGCGGAAATGGTCGCGAGTTTCGCCAAGCAAAACCATCTCGCCACAATGGTGGGTGTAAGGACGGCGGGGGAGGTTCTTGGAGGCGCCAATTTCAAGCTGCCCCACGGCTACATGCTGCGGATGCCGGTCGCCGGCTGGTATACCTGGCAAGGGGAGTGCATAGAAGGCAAGGGAGTCGAACCGGATGTGAGGGTTGAAAACTCCCCGGAAACGCTTTCGGCTGGTGTGGATACACAATTGGAGAAGGGGTTAGAAGTTGTTAAAACACTCTGAAGAATTATCTCCCTTCTATGGCCGGCCGGGGTGAGGCAGACGTTTGGCTCGCGGCTACCAATGGTCGGCAGGCTCATGATTGTTTCCGAGATCCTTACTAGTCTCTCAGAATCAGTTGGTTTAACACCTGTGCCCGACTAACAGCTGCGGTATTAACTATCCCGAGTAAGGCCATCGAAGAGTTCCTGCATTCCGGGGAGGTTTCGTAGTCGCTCTGCGTAGGAAATGACATCCTGCTTCTTGCCTTTGGCTGCGAGTGCGCGGAGAAGTTCCATAAGCTGATCTTTGTAATCGAAGTCTGGCACCCGTGACTTGAT